>Ga0182024_10011339_pt1 | contig 17926 bp, 15 predicted proteins | sample P32metaG_FD_120480 | JGI IMG/M metagenome (GOLD analysis project Ga0182024, IMG submission 120480) | Permafrost microbial communities from Stordalen Mire, Sweden - P3-2 metaG (Illumina Assembly) | ecosystem: Environmental > Terrestrial > Soil > Wetlands > Permafrost | place: Sweden: Stordalen... | reverse complement strand
TCGCATGTGAGATGAATCTTTCTGAAACCGTTTTCGTGCAAAAACCCACCGATGACCGCGCGCTGGCCCGCCTACGAATTTTTACCACCAAGGAAGAGTTAAAGCTCGCCGGCCATCCGGTCGTCGGAACCTGGTTCCTGCTCGCGGAGCTCGGCGTCGTTCCCGCGCAGGAAGGCGGCGTCCATATCATGCAGCAAACTGGAGCAGGCGTCCTGCCCGTGGAAATCCGCTTTAAAGATGGCCGTCCGCAACGCGTCACCATGACGCAGATGCCCGCGGTTTTTCACTCCATCAAAATTAATAAAAAGGAACTGGCCGCCGCGCTGGGCGTTTCGGTTTCCGATTTTCACTCCGAATTGCAGCCGCAATATGTTTCCACCGGCGTCTCAAACTTGATGGTTCCCTTCCGCAATCGCGCCGCGCTGGGCCGCATCCATATGAACGTCCATGACCTGCGCAATTTCGAAGGTAAAAACGGCACCATGGCGTATTGCTTCGCCCTTAATGGCGCAAATAAAGTCTCCGCGCGCGGCATGCTTCCCTGGGAAATTTATGAAGACCCCGCCACCGGTTCCGCGGCAGGTTCGCTGGCCGCCTATCTGGTACAACTTGGCAAGTTGGCCCCGGCACAAACGTTATACATACAACAGGGCGTGGAGATGGGCAGACCCAGCCAGATCGAAGTGGAAGTCTCGCAAACAGGAAAGAAACTCGTACCTCGTTGCAGCGGCGCCGCCGTCCGGGTCTTCGAAGGCACCATCCGCATCTAAATTTCGCTAACGCCAATCGGTTGGCTAGCGACTTGACCAGAAGCGCTCATCACCAATACCTGCTTCCAACTGTCATTCCGCCTGCCCGCCGCGCGCGACATTCTCACCGAATCTGCCGCCTCTATCCAGATACAAGGAATCTCTCTTCGATTTCTCGCGCAAGCCAAGCTCCGCGAAACGCCAGTAAAAAAATAGCATCAGCCAGAAAAGTTAATTCGTGCCCGCAGCCTTCTCAACCAAAGCCTTGTTCACAGCATCCAGAATTCCATTCACAAACGCCCCTGCATCTTCCGAAGAAAACTTTTTCGCCAGGTCCACCGCTTCATTAAGCACCACCTTCGGCGGCGTTTCCGCAATTCGCAGTTCGTAAATCGCCAATCGCAACACCGCTCGGTCAATAATCGCCATGCGCTCCAGTCGCCAGTTCTGCGCATGCTGCACGATCAGCGCATCCAGCTCGTCGGCGTCTTTGGCCGCACCTTCAAACAATTTATTGGCAAACGCTCGCGTATTGTCCGCCGCTTTCGCAGTGCGCCAGAATTTCGCTTCTAGTTTCGTGGGGTCCTGCCTGCTCATGTCCCACTGAAACAGCATCTGCATCGCAAACTCGCGGGATTTTGTTCGTAAGGACACTAAGCGCGCCGAAGCCTTCTTGGAGAAGGCGCCGCTTGCGCCACTTTGCCGCTCAGCTTCTGTGAAAGCCGCGCCATCTCAATGGCCGCAAGTCCTGAATCGAATCCCTTATTTCCGTGGTCGCCGCCCGCGCGTGCAATCGCCTGCTCCTGCGTTTCGCAGGTCAGCACGCAAAAAATAATTGGTACGCCAGTATCCATTTGCGCCAATTGCAATCCCCGCGCCGTTTCAGAACATACATAGTCATAGTGCGAAGTTTCGCCGCGTATTACGCAACCAATCGCAATTAACGCGTCATACTCGCCTTTGCTCGCCAATTTCTTGCACGCTAGCGGCAATTCGAAGGCTCCCGGCACCTCTACAATTTCGATATCCACTTTTGTCACATCTGACTTTTCCAGCGCTTCCAGTGAACCGCTCAGCAACCGCTCGGTAATAACGTTGTTGAAGCGACTCACCACAATTGCAAAACGCAAGCCGCTGCCATCCAGCTTCGGTTGCCTGTTGTCGGATCGTAGATTTTTGGCCATTCGAATATTTAATGTTGCCGCTACTTCCCCTTGAATTGCCCCGGCCGCTTTCCCAAAAACGCTTTCGTTCCCTCGCGCATATCTTCCGTGGTACATACCAAACCAAAAAGCGTGGCTTCCAGGAACATTCCTTCTTCCTGTCCCATATCCATCCCGCGCTCGATCGCTTCCATCGTGTACTTCACCGCCAGCGGCGCGTTGGCAATAATTTTTTTCGCCAGCGCTTCAGCAGCAGGCATCAGTTCCGCCGGCTCGTACACATGATTGACTAGCCCGATGCGCTGCGCCTCGTCAGCGCTGATCATTTCTCCCGTCAGGCACAATTCATGCGCCACGCCTTTGCCGCACAATCGCGCCAGCCGCTGCGACCCGCCGTAACCGGGAATGATCCCCAGCTTCACTTCCGGCTGGCCGAGCTTCGCGGTTTTGCTCGCAATTCTAATTGTGCAGGCCAGCGCCAACTCGCACCCACCCCCCAAAGCAAAACCATTAACGACACAAATGGAAGGCTTTCCCATGGTTTCCAGCATATGAAAAACACTCTGCCCAAAAAGTGAAAATTCCCGGCCGCTCACCGGCGTTTGCTGCGACAGTTCCCCAATATCAGCCCCGGCAACAAACGATTTCTCGCCTGCACCGGTCAGGATGATCACCCGCACGCCGTCGTCCCCACGCGCATCCACCAACGCCTGCTGCAGCTCTTCCACCGTTTTGCGATTCAGCGCATTCAAAACTTTGGGACGGTTCAGCGTGATATACGCGATGCCATCTCTTTTTTCATACAATAAATTTTCGTAAGCCATTCCGCCTCGAGAAGTTATCCTTAAAAAATTTTAATACCTCTACCCGATTCGCGAAGCCATTACAACTCCGTGCTAACGGAGGGTGCCCCACCCTAAGGGGTCTGTAGGGTGGGGTCCGTAGCGTGGAACCATTCAGACCCCAGTTTGGAGCGCAACTCTTTCGTCGTTCCTGTAACAATACTAAAACTTCATCGCCCGAGGCTTCTGCGGATCACTGTAATCGTAAAAGCCCCGCCCGGATTTCCGCCCATTCCACCCCGCCAACACCATGCGCTTCAAAAGCGGCGGCGAAGCAAATCGCCTTTCGCGAAATTCATCGAACATGATATTCGCAATATAATACGTGGTATCCAACCCCACAAAATCCAACAACGTCAGCGGCCCCATCGGATGCCCGCAACCCAACTTCATCGAATTATCAATGTCCTCAATCGATCCCACGCCTTCTTCCAGCGCGCGAATCGCATCCAGCAGGTACGGCACCAGCAACCGGTTCACGATAAATCCGGTGCTGTCGTGCGCGCGCACCGGCGTTTTGCCCAATTTCGCTCCAAACGCCACCATCTCTTCATAAACCGCCGGATCGGTCGCAATGGTGCGCACCACCTCCACCAATTTCATCACCGGCACAGGATTAAAAAAATGCAGCCCCACAAATCGCTCCGGCCGTTTTGTAGCCGTGGCAATTTCCGTGATCGTCAACGACGAAGTATTGCTGGCAAAAATTGTCGCAGCCGGGCAAAGCCCGTCGAGCGCGCTGAACAGTTCGCGCTTGGCGGGAAGCTGCTCAATGATGGCCTCGATCACCACATCACAATCTTTCAGATCCTCAAGCGCTGTAGTCCCCTTCAACCGCCCGCGGATTTCCGCTTTCTTGCTTTCATCAAGCGCGCCCTTTTCCACCAGTCGCGCCAGATTTTTGTCGATATTTTTGAGTCCCTTCTCGACAATTTCCCCGCTCACTTCGCGCACCACCGTCTGAAAGCCCGCCGCCGCTGCCACTTGCGCAATCCCCGAGCCCATCAACCCGCAGCCCACAACACCAACTTTTTGAATCGTCATCCGTTCCTCTTAAGAATTTCTTTTCGTGGATTCTTCGAAACGTGCTCGCCCTGCCCCGCAAAGTAGCCGCCAAATGGCAGTTAGTTATACAACGCCTCAACAATCATGGCGATGCCTTGCCCGCCGCCAATGCATGCCGTCGTCAATCCATAACGTAAATTATTGCGCCGCAATTCATTCAGAATCGTAATCACCAGGCGCGTTCCCGTAGCTCCCAGCGGATGTCCAAGCGCAATCGCGCCGCCGTTCACATTAGTTTTGTCCCGATTTAATCCCAGCACCTTTTCCACCGCCAGATATTGCGCCGCGAACGCTTCGTTCACTTCCACGCGATCCATTTGCTCCAAACTCAAACCCGCAAGCTTCAGCGCCTTTTGCGAAGACGGCACCGGCCCGATCCCCATAATGCTGGGGTCTACGCCCGCCACCGCCCACGCCACAATGCGCCCCACCGGCTTCAGCCCGCGTTCTTTTGCAGTTTGTTCCCGGGTAACCACCACCGCCGCCGCGCCGTCAACGATCCCGCTGGCGTTACCCGCCGTAACGATCCCATCTTTCTTGAACGATGGCGGCAACTTCGCCAGCGTCTCCAGCGTAGTCTCCGGCCTGCGATGATCATCTTCGCTGACGGTAATCGATTTTTTTCCGTGCTTCACTTCCACCGGCACCAGCTCATCCCTCACCCGGCACGCTTTGTACGCTGCATCCGCCGCTTGCTGGCTGCGCAACGCGTACTCATCCGCATCCGCGCGTGTAATGCCATGCTGCTCCGCAAGTTTTTCCGCCGTCAGCGCCATCGGCAATCCGCAATACGAATCGGTCAGTCCCGCCATCAGCGTGTCTTCCAGCGCGCCGCCCCCAAGTTTCAATCCATTGCGCGCGCCGCGAATCACAAAAGGCGCCTGCGTCATATTCTCCATTCCGCCGGCCAACACCATGGTCGCCTCGCCCAGCAACAATCTCTGCGCCGCTTGCGCGATCGACTCCATGCCCGATCCGCACAGTCGATTCACCGTCACTGCCGGCGCTTCGATTTTCAATCCCGCCTTTAACCCCACGTGCCGCGCGCCATACAAAGCGTCCGCGCTCGTCTGCATCACATTTCCAAAAATGGCGTGATCGAAATCTCCTGGATCGGCCCCCGACCTGCGAATCGCTTCCTTTGACGCATGCGCCGCCAGGTCAATCGCCGACACATCGGAAAAAGATCCCGTGTACCGCGACATTGGCGTCCGCGCGCCCGCAACAATCACAACGTCTGTGGGAAACATAAAATTCCTCTCTGAATTTATGAATTGCTCTCTAAACTACCGGGCTCTCTAGCGCGATCACACTCCCGCCGGCCCGTTTACGCGCTTCTTCCACCGAAAACTCCGCGCGATTAATTAAATCCGTAACAATATCCTCGCTGTCATACTCCGGCTTCGCTGCGGCTTCCACGATTCCCGCGCTCAACGTGATCTGTGTAGCGTTCCAGGGCGGACGCAAGTCAGACGCGGCCCGCAACAATTTGTCCGCCAGATGCTGCGCCCCCTCCAGTGTGGTATCTGGCAAAATAAACGCCAGCGACCACGATGTATATTTCACCGCGACATCGTTCTGCCGCAGCATGGCTTGCAGCGAACGCGCCAGTTGTTCCACGTATCGCTCCATTGGCGATTCCCCTTGCTGCCGCAAAATATCCGAACCGCGATCAATTTGCAGAATAGCCAGCGCCAGTGGCGTGCCTTGTGCCCGCGCCCGATCCGCTTCCGTCAACAAACAACTCTGATACGAGGTCCGGCCCAATAGCCCGGTCCGTTCGTCGGAAACGCCCATGCGTCGCACCAGCGATCGCAACCGCGTGTGGCTCACGCTCATCAACATCTGGTCGCCGATAGCTTGTAAAAAATATGCTTCGTTCGGCCGCCACTTGTGCTGCCGCGCATGACCAACGATCAACATTCCCGCGGGCACCTGAGTTTCTTTGTCGGTGATAATCACGCCCAGCGCGCTCTCCAGGCCCAACTCCGCCAGGATCGATCCGTCCGAGGACTCCACCATCAGGCCCCCAAGCTCATCCGGCTCGGCTTTTTCCATCAGCGCCAATAAAAGCACCACCTGCGCGGTCGTCGCCGGTTTCACTTCTGTCGCGCAAAATTCTGCCGTCAACTCCGGTGGACGCCCTGCGGGGCCGACAACCGCCAGCGAGCGTGTCGCATTCAGGTATGTGCCAACTTCATTCACCGCGGTGTTCAACATCGCGCGGGGCGTTTGTTGCCGAAATATCTTTTGGTTTACCTCCGATATCTTCGACAGATCCCGCAGCGTTTCCGCCGTGTATACCCCGGTCTTGCCCGCCCCGCTCGCAGCCTGCGATTCCGCTTGGGGCGCAGGCGCCATAGTTATCGGCGGAGAAGGCGCTGCCCCGGCGCCAGTTCCTGCGACCCCGACAGCAGGCTGTTGGCGGTGCGCCCCTGGCGGCCACCAATTCGCCAGTTGGTATAAATTTGAAAGCCGCGCGTTGCGTTTTTCCTCGCCCGGAAACATCACCCCGATTTTTTGCAGCCGGTCCAGCGCTTTATTGTGCAGCGAATATTGCAAAAATATTTCCGTTTGCACAATCAAGTCTTCGAGCGTTTGCTTCTCACGCCCCGCTTCACTGGTCGTCTGCGAGGCGCTGACAATCTCCCCTGCGTTCGAATGTTGCAGCGACGCGGAACCCGCGCTCAGGCTCGTGGATCTCGCCAGCCGTACCGCAATGCGCTTGAACAACGCATTGTCCACCCGGTTGCGCAACTTTTCCAGCCGCTCCTGGTTGCCCGGATCGTAGGGGTCGATATCCACAAGTTTTTCGAGCGTTCCCGCGGCCTTCGCTATATTTCCGGCGCCCAGGTAAACCTCGAACAGCTTGGTCATGATTTCAAAGTATTTCGATTCCCGGTTCAATTCGTTATAAAGCGCCGCCCAGAATTCCAGCACCGCTTGCGATTGCGCATTCTTCTCGCCCGCCAGGTCCATTTGCATGGCGAACTCATTTTGCTTTTTCTCCGCAAACATCCGCCGCTTCAGCGTTAGCAGAACATCCACGGCGTTGCGCTCTTTCCCGGCAGCTGCGTACGCGTCCGCCAGTTCGAACAGCGGCATCGTTCCCACATTTTTCTCGCGCAGCAAGCCCTCGAGCATTTCCCGTGCGCGATCCAATTGCCCGGCGCGCACCAGCGCTTTCCCAAAGGCATCCACAAACGTCGCGTCACTCTCTTTTCCTGCGAACGGATCGAGAATCTTTACCGCTTCGGTGGCCATCCCCGCGCGTAACTTCGCTTCCGCGTACAACAGCGCCACGCTGCGTTCCTGGGGCGCCAACACGTAGGCGCGGTACAACAGCTTCAACGCATCCTCGTGTTCGCCATGCGCCGTGGCCAGTTGACCGGCGCGCAAATAGGCCCGAGCCGCCAGCGCTCGCCGCCCTATGCGTTCTGCCGCTTCCGCTAGCCGCAATTGCCGCGCAGGATTTTCCGGGTCAAGCTGCGCGATGCGTTCCAGGCAAAACAAGGCATCTTCATCCCGCGAAACAGCGGTAAACATTTCCGCCGCCTTGCTGTACTGCTCGATCGCTTCCTCGGCGTGATTTTGTTTCTGCTGCAGAAACGCGTACCGCGCGATGCGTTCCGGCGGCTGCTCCTCCCGCCCGCTGCGCAGGAACCGGTTGTAAATCGCCACCGCTTTATTTTCGTCGCGCGGATCAATCAGCATGTCGAACAGCAATCCGTAATAAACCGCCGCAAGATCAGGTTGGTCCGTTCGTGAATACAGGTCGCCCAGCGCTTGTGTGGCCTCTTGGTGCTGGGGAGCTCCCTCCAGCACCGCCAGATAAGCAGCAATAGCGTCCGCAACCCGATTTTTTTCGAGGAAGCGCTTTGCCCGGTCAAGATGCTTGTTTACGTCTCCGGCCATCAGAGAGGGTTGCCTTTGCGGTGTAATCGGTTATGCAGTTTGCTCGACAGCCTGCGTGCAGATTTATCAGCCTCTTTAACTATATACCGCTGGCAGAGCGCGGCCAAATCCATGCCTCAAAGAGTCACTGCGCTTCATCCGCGGTTTCCTGCATCGCAATCAAAATAACGCGAAGTGTCCCCCAACCTCGATTTTTAGGACGGGTCCTGAATTTTCCTGCGACTATTCAGCGCTCTTTCCTCGCTGTTGCAAATCTTGCAGTTGAGCCTCGAGACAATTCCGGCATAGGCATCCAGTTTTTTCTTCCGCTTTTAATGCCGGCATCGGCATGGGCGGCAATTCCGCGCACCAACAATCCCCTTCAGGATTGCAACTCATGGCTGCATCGCAACGAGCACACCGCGTTTCCATAGCACCATTCTCTCTTGTCCGCTCGGCTTTATCGACTCCTGCCGCCATAAAAAACTTTCAGCTCATTTCGTCCCCAGGCTGACGCGCCTTCCGATTTGTGGCAAACTCAATGTTTACGCGGCATGGTTTTTGCGCGGCTGTAGCGTTACCGGGGAGTCTTGCCCGCCACGCCCCCGGCGCGAAGCGACCGGACTCTCCTGCCGTTATAAGCCTAAATGGATCCAAAGTTCATACGTAATTTTTGCATTATTGCGCACATCGACCACGGCAAATCCACGCTCGCCGACCGCTTGCTCGAAATGACCGGCGCGCTTAGCTCCCGTGAAATGCACGAGCAGGTACTCGATTCCATGGACCTGGAGCGCGAGCGCGGCATCACCATTAAAGCCAAAAGCATTCGCCTGCACTATAAAGCCAAAGATGGAAACACCTACCGCCTCAACTTGATCGACACACCCGGTCACGTCGATTTTTCTTACGAAGTCTCCCGCGCCCTCTCCGCTTGCGAAGGCGCGCTGCTCGTCGTCGACGCCAGCCAGGGCGTTGAAGCCCAAACCGTCGCCAACACTTTCCTCGCTGCTGGCAACAACCTCACCATTCTCCCGGTTATCAACAAAATCGACTTGCCCGCCGCGCAGACCGAATTCGTCAAAGAGCAGATCGAAACCGTCCTCGCCATTCCAGCCAGCGATGCGCTCCTTATCAGCGCAAAAAGCGGTCTCGGCGTCGAAGACGTTCTCGAAGCCATCGTTGCGCGCATTCCGCCACCGAAAGGCAGCGCCGATAATCCGCTGCAAGCCCTGATTTTCGATTCCTGGTTCGATATCTATCGTGGAGCAGTTGTTCTTGTGCGTGTGATGGAAGGCCGCATCACTCCGCGCATGAAGATCCGCCTCGTGTACACGAACGAAGTCTACGAAGTGGAAACACTCGGCACATTAACGCCCAAGCCCGTCGCGCTAGAAGAACTGGAAGCCGGCGACGTAGGCTTCATCGTCGCTAACATCAAGCGCGTAGCCGAAGCCCGCATGGGCGACACCGTCACCGACGCTTCACGCCCCGCCCCCGTGTTGCCAGGGTTTGAAGCCATCAAGCCCATGGTTTTTGCCGGCATGTTCCCCGTGCTCGCCGACGAGTACGAACCCCTACGCGACGCCCTCGGTAAATTGCAATTGAACGACGCGGCATTTTTCTACGAGCCGGAAAATTCCGTGGCCCTGGGTTTCGGTTTCCGCTGCGGCTTCCTCGGCCTGCTGCACATGGAAATCGTGCAAGAGCGCCTCGAACGCGAATTTGGCTTGAATCTCATCACCACCGCGCCCAGCGTGCGTTACCGCATAACCCGCGTCGACGGCACCGTCATGGAAGTCGACAGCCCCGCCAAATTTCCCAATCCCAGCGACATCGCAAAAATCGAAGAGCCCATCATCAAGGCCATGATCATCACCAACGAAGATTCCGTCGGCGGCATCTTGCAACTTTGCCAGGACAAACGCGGCACGCAGAAAAATTTTGAATACCTTTCCCCCACCCGCGTCATGCTCACCTACGAGCTGCCGCTGAACGAAATCGTGCTCGATTTTTACGACCGTCTCAAAAGCGTTTCGCGCGGTTACGCTTCGCTCGATTACCACCTGGCGGGCTACAGCGAATCCGACCTGATCAAATTGGATGTGTTAGTCGGCGGCGAGCCGGTCGACGCGCTCGCGCTAATCATTCATCGCGAACTCGCTTACGATCGCGGCCGCGATCTCGTCACCCGTTTGCGAAAATTAATCCCACGTCAGATGTTCGAGGTCCCCATTCAAGCCGCCATCGGCAGCCGCGTAATCGCCCGCGAAACTGTCGCCGCCATCCGCAAAAACGTCCTCGCCAAATGCTACGGCGGTGACATTTCCCGCAAACGCAAACTCCTCGAGAAACAAAAAGAAGGAAAAAAACGCATGAAGCGCGTCGGCCAGGTCGACATCCCCCAGGAAGCCTTCCTAGCCGTCCTCAAAGTCGCCTCCTCCTCCGACGACGAGTAGTACAATCAATCCGCGTCGATTCCTTCCCGGTGGTGTCCGATGATCTGTCTGCTCACTCTCCAGTTGCTGACGCTACTGACTGGTATCCAGAGCTCTCCCCCACAAAACGCCGCGCCAACCGCCAAGACCTCCGCACAGTTAGCAGCGCTGGAGACGCTGAATGCTGGCACGGAGGAGTTCAGAAACGGACAGTATGAAAAAGCGATCGACGATTTTAAAGACGCCAAGCACTTCGATCCGAAACTTCTCAATGCCCGTTTATATCTCGCCACTGCCTACGCATCTGAATACATACCGGACGGTCCCTCTGACGAAAATCGCGAGAACGGAGACCTGGCCGTCGCTGAATTTCGAGATATCTTGGCGCTTGACCCGACGAATCTCGTTGCCATGGACGCCCTTGGCTCACTTGAATTTCAGATGTCTGGCTCTCCATTTAGCAGCGAACTCTTAAGCGAATCGAAGAGCTATTTCCAAAATCATATAACGCTAAAGCCAAATGATCCCGTGCCTCATTACTGGATTGGAGTTATCGACTGGACTTTAGCCTTCAGGTCCAACAGCGAACTTCGAAAAACTCTCAACGAAGGAGAGGCTGATCCGTTGCCTTCCATACCTCCGCGAGCAATATGCGACCAATTTTGGAAAAATCATCCAGGAAGGCATCGACTCTTTGAACAAGGCTATTTCCCCTCGGCCCGATTACGACGACGCCATGGCGTACTTAAATTTACTTTATCGACGTAAGGCAGACGTAGTGGACAATCAGGTTGACCGCGACGAGCTAATCGATATGGCGGACGACCTCGTAGAAAAAGTTAAGGACGTCAAAACCAAGAGAGCCGAGGAACCGCCGGAACCAGCGACCGAACCCCGCGAGTGACGTTAGGCATTCTCCTTAGCTTTTACTTCTGTGCCGAGCCGCCCGCGATGCAATTGTACATTTATTCTGTCGCCCAGGTTCACCTGATCGCTGGCGCGCAGTACATTGCCGGCCGCATCGGTCGCAATAGCGTAGCCCCGCTCCAGCACACGCAAGGGGCCGCGCTCTTCCAACTGCAAACGTAGACGCTCGAGGTTTTCGCGCTTTGCACGCAATACGCGCTCAGCTCGCTTGGCCAATTCCGTTTGACGCCGCTCCAACAACAACCGAAGCGCCGCAACCTTGCGGCGAAAATCGAACGACACCAAACGCAAATGATCTGCAGCGTGCCGGCGGCGCGCTTGTGCAACGCAGGCACGTAAAGCCAGCTCGATCCGCGATGCAAAATCATTCGTGCGGTTACGTAGCCGCACGATCTGCTTATGAAAATCAAACGACACTATGCGCAGGTGCGTCACGTTAAACCGCTTCCGCGACTGCTGCAGCCGCGCCCGCAATCCCAGCGCCAGCCGCGATGTCATTTCATCCGACCGCTGCCGATGTTGTCGTAGCAAATCCACCGGCCGGCGAAATCCACGACGCGCCGCCAGCTCATGCACTCGCCGCGACGAGTTGCTCAGGCGATACCGCATCAAGCTGACCAGGCTGTCCCGCAATTCCAGAATGTGCTTGTCGAATTCTCTTCGCGTCTGCACCACCAACTCCGCCGCCGCCGAAGGCGTCGAAGCCCGTACATCCGCGACAAAATCCGCAATCGTGAAATCCGTCTCATGCCCAACGCCGGAAATAATCGCGATAGTCGACGCCGCAATAGCCCGCGCCACAATTTCCTCGTTGAAGCTCCACAAATCTTCCATCGACCCGCCACCGCGCGCCAGAATCACCACATCCACGCTTTGCCGCCGGTTAAAAAATTGCAACGCCCGCACAATCTCCGCCGCCGCCCCTTCGCCCTGCACTCGCACCGGGTACAAGATCAGCTGCACATTGGGAAATCGCCGCCGCAAAATGCGCACCACGTCGCGCACCGCCGCTCCGCGCGGCGAGGTAATCAATCCAATGCACCCCGGTAAAACCGGCAACGCTTTTTTCCGTTCCTGCGAAAACAACCCTTCCGCTTCCAGTCGCTTTTTCAACTGCTCAAACGCCAGCTGCAACGCGCCCAAACCCACGGGCTCGAAGCTCTCCACAAAAATCTGATAATCCCCGCGCGCTTCATACACCGTGATCGATCCGCGCACCGTCACGCGCAAACCATCCTCAAGCCGGAATTTCATGGTTCGCAGCTGCGTTTTAAAACACACGCAACGAATCTGCGTGCGTTCATCCTTCAACGTGCAATAAATGTGCCCCGAAGTAGCCTCGCGACAATTGGAAATTTCCCCTTCCACCAGAATGTCCGTGAAATTCCTAGCCAGAAGGTCGCGAATGCGCACCGTCAGTTCAGTAACTGACCACACCCGCCGCTCCGGCATCAGATTAAATTGCAGTTGCGTGGTCATTCGCTGCTCGAATCCTTGGCCGGAAAAATTTTCCATTTTCCTTCGCTGCAGTAAAAAAATGCTGAGGACTTACCCACAAATCGATCATCAATCCCTTGATGCGCAAAAGGCTTCAGTCCCGCCGTACCCGCGCGATCACCCAGATCGCTCTCTCCCAATGCACGAATCGCCCGCGAATATCGCACCTTCTTATCTTTTCCACGTTTCAAATAATGCGCATCCTCAAGCCTCGCCAGCGAAGCCGGACACGCCGTAGTCTTCCCCCAAAAAATCACAATCGTCGAGCTTCCTCCCTTGGAACACAGCACCGCCCAATCCTCCTGCCCATGCCGCGCAAACTCGCCATGAATAACATTCGTCGTTCCAGCCGCTGTGGCGGGCCCGCCTGCCGCATCTCCAGCGCGATTGGCGGACGAACTCGCCGCGCGTCCCACTTCCCCAAATTGCGGAATGCTGCATCCCCGCGCATTCAACTTCTCCACGAACGCAGGGGGCAACTCCGCAACATCCGCAGGCTGGAGCTTGCTAATAGCAGCGTCTTTCTTAGCGGCCGGCTTAGCACTTTTCGTTTGTTCCGCAAGGCACAACCCCGCAGTACCAAAAATCCCGCCCACCACCATCAAACCACCGCGCCACATCATTTTTCTTAGCCAACCTGCGGGATGCCCAGGAGTCATAATCAGTTTCCTTCCAACATGGCCTCAATATACCTTGCGCCGCAGTCTCTCGGCATGGAAAACTAACCCGCAAGTCGCTCTCTAACTAATTTAGTTCCCTTTAGCGCGAAAACCATCAGCGCACAAAACCAACTTGTACTTTTAAACATTCCCACAATTGCCGCTATTGACTCTGCCCCTCACTGCTTCAAACCAGACTTCCTTCCAGTAGTTTGTCCGCTGTAATCTAGAGCGCCGTTTCTCGGCACAGACGCAGAACATGGCAGCCAGCGAACGGCGTTTTCGCGCGGTCTTCGAAGGCGCCGCCATCGGTATCGCCATCATCGGACTGGATGGGAACAAACTGGTGGCGGTCAATCCCGCCTACCAAAAAATGCTTGGTTGTACCGCCGAAGAAATGCAAACCGTCGGAATTTTCGACACCCTCACCCATCCGGACGACCGTGAAGCGGACAAACAGATATTTCTAGGAATACTCGCGGCAGGCAAAGACGCCTTCATGGATAAGCGTTACGTTTTGCGTGACAGTCGTGAGGTTTTGGTTAGTCTCAGTTTTACGGTGTTGCGTGATGCCTTTAGCACTGCACAATGTATTCTCGGCATGGCCACCGACGTCACCGAGCGCACCTTGACTGAAGCGCAGTTGCACAGTGCCAAAAAAAGAGCCGAGGCCGCCAGCGAAGCAAAAAGCACCTTCCTTGCCACTATGAGCCACGAAATTCGCACCCCGATGAACGGCATTCTCGGCATGACCGAACTCTTGCTCGACTCCAATCTCACTCTCGAGCAACGCGAAAGTCTTGGCGTCGTTCGGCTCTCCGCCGAGTCCTTGCTCTCCATCATTAACGACATTCTGGACTTCTCCAAAATTGAAGCCGGCAAGCTCGAAATGGAGTCCATCCCCTTCGATTTGCATGAACTCTTGTCCGAAACTATGAAGCCGCTCAGCTTTCGTGCCCTGCAGAAAGGCCTTGCGCTCAATTGCCGAATTCACCCTAGCCGTTGTTCAGCGCCTCATCGAGTTTGATGCCGATCCCTGGCATGGTTTTGTTGTTGCCCCACGGTTGCCACGCGCAAACTGTGCCGCAAATGTCCGCGTCGTCGCCGAGAAATCGTAACCATACGCGATCGCCGGCGGTCCATTCCCGGATGCTGTACACAAAGCAACCGCGATCTGAAACGTTGGTCGTTACAACTTTTTCGGCATCTTCAAACTTCGCGTCGGCGCATAGATGCACTGCAAGGTAGGCGTTATGTCTGGTGTCTTTGCGCAGCGTTCTGGGATTGAACTGCTGGCATTCGTGGACAAAACTCTGCAGCGATTCCTTACCGAGGATCAGAACTTCGCTTCCGGCCAGCTTGAATTTGCCGAACAGATAAAATTCCGACAATTCCTGTATGGCGGATTTAGCCTGCGGCGAAGCTTTGATTGAAGTGATTACTTCCAGCAGGATTCCGCAGGCGGGAATGTTCTCGAGCACGGCCGTCAATTCATCGGGCGACGCCACCAATGTGGCATCGACGCCAAGTGATTTTAATTGCGCAGCGACAGTTGTGCGCACTTCTCCGCTGAGTGCTACAACTACGCACTTGGCTGTGCCCATGGATTCCTACTGCGGTCCGAGCAAGCTCGTAACCGCAATTTGCCGGCACTGCGTCAAGCGGGGCTACTTGCCTGAAGGGGGCAGGCGGCGGCTAGCGACTGGACTTGTAACAATTATGGTACCGCTGACAGATAGCTGATTTACACGGCATCTTAGAATGGCGTGCAGAATCTGCCACTGCCGAAAAAAATTACTACGCGCGCATTTTTAGATGCGGGAAGGCGTCTTCTATTTCGCGGCTGATCGCCAAGAGTTTTAATTCGGCTTCCATTATATTTTGCTGCACCTGACACCACCGGCGGTATCCTTCGCTGGTGTTCAGATTTACATCGGGGACTGGCGGATGCGCTTGCTCCGCTAGCGCGACCAGTTCTTTATCTTCGAAATGTTTCAACGCGTCGCGCGCGGCGTAGTATTCCGTCTGAATGGCTTTGTCTTCCGGCGGAACATCATCGCGCAGCCCGGGCTTCGCCAGCACTCGCCAGTCGGAGCGCACTTTGGCGACCTGCCACCGCATCAGTATTGCTTTATCGTTTTGCGAGTACATGGCCGTGACTAGCATTAAATGTTGCGACCACCATTTTTGACCTCCCTGTTACCGCAGGGGGCAGCTCATTAACAGATATTCTACTCTATCGCGGCACTTGATGAATACGATAAGAGCAAACCCCTATCCGCCGGTTCACTATCCGCTGGCCCAGTCGGCAAGCTTCGCGATTGTGTTCATATTGCGTGCTGTACCACGCTTGGCGACCAGAATTTTTAATTTTGAACGGCCCATGCCGTCCGGGTAATACACATAAATTTCTCGGGTGCCAAGCGCGACTTCCTCCTTGGCTTGACCAGTAATGGTTTTCAGGGCGTCTTTGGGCGGACGCTCGTCAAGGAAGATTGCAACCGTTTTATTCGGCATTTGGGATTTAAAAGGGTTCCTGGCCAGCACCGCGGCCATTTCGGGGCCGGTTCGCACTAATACATCAACCGGCTTGCCGGCGTAGGAGGCCATACATTTTTCCAGCTTGGCCTTCACTTTGGCTTCCGACAGCTTGGATTCAAACACCACATTGCCGCTGGCAATGTAGGTGCGCGCATTCAAAAATCCCGATGAGTCACACATGGATTTCAGCTCCGTCATCGGGAGCTTACCGGTGCCGGCTAAATTCACCGCGCGAAGCAGCGCGACATATTTAGTCATGGCTTGGTCACGCGCGAATCCAATTTTCGTCAATGCCCAGCATCAACATTCCCGATTTCAGCTTGCTGCCCAACTCACACACTCACTCAAAATTATTCTTTTTGCCTTTCTTCACGTAGGCCACCGATTCATCGATGTGCTTCCTGCTGTGGATGGATTTTTTCTTGGCCAGGTGCGCGAACATCTGCATGCCAAATCCGCCGTCGAGGTCGTCGGTGATGCGTTTCTTCCATGGGCGCCTGACAATTTGAGTAGTAATGCGGCGGGTGATGCGCGGCTGGGTCATGATGTGGTCAGCCAGTTGCCAGGCGCGATCAAGCAGTTTGTCGCGCGGCACCACTTCGTTCACCAAGCCATATTCCAGCGCCGTTTTTGCGTCGATGGCCTGGCCGGTGAGTAACGCGTAAGCGCCGCGTTTCACTCCCAGCAATTCCAGGAAGCAGCTGTGAATGCCATCTCCCGGCACCGAGCCGATGTCATAGTGCAGATCGAAGATGATGGCGTCCTCGCTGCAGATGGTGATGTCGCACATCAAACAAATTTCGGTGTGAAAGCCCGGGCCGTTCAGCACGCCGATGGTGGGAATTTCCAGGTCGTTCACCAGCGAGCTGACATTGATGCGCCCATCTTTGTAGGCATACTCATAGGCCCAGTGCTGCAGATCTTCCTGCTCCAACTTAAATCCTTCGGGATCGGCTTGCATCATGAAGTCTTCGCCAGTGCCGCTGAAAATCATGACCTCATTTTCCGGATCGGCGCCGATGGTCTTGAAGAGCTGCCCCACCGAACGGTGGTTTTCCACGCTCAATTGTATTGAGCCGCCCTTGGTATGGGCCTCCGCCAAAATCACGCCGTCCGGGCGCCGCATCAGTTTGTAGTGCTCCGCAAAGCGTTTCTTGTAATCCTCGAATTTCGGCGTATCCACAAAGCTGACCAAAGACATTCCCGTTCTCCTTTTCGAGCCGCACCAGACTCGCTCCAATTCTCGGTCCGTAAGCGAGGGAATGATACTCCGCCGGACACAGCCCAGCAAAAGCCCGACGGGCGCGGCTGGACTATTCGAAGCATGCGCGAGCTGTTGCTCAGCGGCTCAAGAGGTGAGGCGCGGTGCAAGTTTGTGAAAAGAAAGAGTGTTGTTTGAGGGGACCTAATTGGAGGCGAGTTCATGGCGACAGTACCCCCCTACCCCACCCCCCTGTTTTTTGGCAAAGAGTTCGGATTCGCTTGAAAAGAGACAGCTTAGTAAAAATGGAGAGACAGGAAATTGCCAAAGAGTTCGTAATATACTGATTGCAAAGGAGATGAGAGATTGCATAAGTGCTTTGCACTGTGCAAGATATGAACTCTTCGCAAAGAGTTCAGATGTTATTGAAAATAAGGAAGATGACAGTTGACATAATATTGGCCACATTTGTTGACAAGGAGGGGTGGGGAAAGTCGTGAATGCGGAGGTTTGGAGCTGAACTGCGTAGCTCATCAGGTATATTACTATTCAATTAATTATAAGTCAAGTTGTACTGCGAAACAAGCGAGACTGAACTTGACCGAACATCCTTGGCGCATTAGGGATTGACGGTTAGCATTACCTGCGCCGAGTTCGTCAGTGAACCTGAAGTCCCGGTTACGGTGATGATGTAACTTTGCGGCGTGGCACTCGACCCTGAACCGCCGGCCGAACTCCCACCGCCGCAGGAGCCCGCCAGGAACAGAGCTCCGATCAAAAGGGCGATGACTGCAGCCCGAGGACTCGCAAGGTTTTCCGTGGTGCGGCGGCGCCACCATAACAATGTCGCAAGCGCGATCAGCAGGCAGAGACTCAGCCTTAACACAAAATAATTTCCGGATGGCACACGCGGAAATTGTCTAACTACGGCGGTGCCCGCAACCGGCGTC
>Ga0182024_10011338_pt1 | contig 17927 bp, 12 predicted proteins | sample P32metaG_FD_120480 | JGI IMG/M metagenome (GOLD analysis project Ga0182024, IMG submission 120480) | Permafrost microbial communities from Stordalen Mire, Sweden - P3-2 metaG (Illumina Assembly) | ecosystem: Environmental > Terrestrial > Soil > Wetlands > Permafrost | place: Sweden: Stordalen... | reverse complement strand
GGGCGGCCGGGGCGGCGGCCGGGTCATTGAGCCACCGCACCAACTCGTCGCGGCTGGCGGCGCGAACTCCGGCTTGGTCAAACGCAGTCCGCAGCGCGCCGAGAACGTGCCAGGCGCTCTTGGACCGGAACAGGGTGTCCTTGTTCGTCGCGCGGACCACGACCTCGATCACCCCCTCGGGGACGCCGGCCATCCGCAGGGGTTCCACATCCAGAGCAACCTCGCGATGCTGGCGTTGCAGTTCATGGACGTCCCCCGAAAACGCAATCCGGCCCGACAGAAGGTGATAGGCGGTCATCCCCAGCGCATAGACATCGGTCTTGACCGAAACGGTCGCGTCGAACATCTCCGGCGCCATGTAGGCGGGCGTCCCCGCGACGCCGCCGCTGCTGCCCGGGGCTGGCCTGGCGCAGGCAAGGCCGAAATCCGTCACTACCACCCGGCCTTCACGAGTCAGCACCACATTCGATGGCTTGAGGTCGCGGTGAACCAGATCGTGCTGGTTCAACTTCGCTACCGCCTCGCCAACTGCCTCAAGCACGGCCCGGGCGATCGGCAGCTCCAGAGGGCCGGAACGGCCAACCAACTCCCCCAGATTCGGTCCGTCCAGCAATTCCAGCACCAGGTAAGGCACGCCATGCACGATGTCGGCGTGATGAACCCTGTTGAGTCCCGGATGCTCAATCGAAGCCGCGACGCGAGCGCCGGCGATGAATGTGGTGAAGGCCGGGCCCTTCTCGTCCATCACGGCGTGAGTCAGGAGCTTGACGGCGACGTTGCGCCGCAAAAGATCGTGGCGTCCGAGCCAGACTTCGCCCATCCCGCCCTTGCCGATCTGCCGAACCAATTCAATCGGCCCGAGCTGGCGGGACCTCGGTGTGGCGGCGACAGCAGCGCCGCCGCCGACCGGCGGGCAATCCTGCGTGGTCGCGGTTTCGTCCCCGGCGGTCGGCTCCGTCTGCACTGCCGCGCCCAGCAGGCACCGCGCGCACAGTCCTTCGGGCGAATCGCCTGTCATCGGGGTGCCACATTGCGGACAATCGCGGGTTGCCTTCAAGTTTTTTTGCCTTTCGTAATGCTTCTCATCGTGGTTGCAGCCACATCAGGGTGTGGTCGCTCGGATGATCGACGGCAACACGAACGAAACGAAAAGGACAGTGAGGATCAGAAAAATGCCGGAAATGATCATGCCGACCTGTCCCGGCGTCGTCCGCCGAGCGACAATCCCGCATCCGAATGCGATGATCTCCAACACAACTCCCAAGGAGAATGAGATAACGAATCCCCACCCGATTGGGAGTGGCATGAAATGCCTGAGAAAGGCGAACCCCATCGATAACAGGACCGGCACGATCAGGCCGGCGAGAACGGCATATAAGCTGGAAACCCCGAGCCAGATTGGTTGGTTTGATGCGTACAGCGGCAGCGGCGGACGCATGCGCTTGACCGGTCGTCCGACGATGGCGCGCCATGCGACAGCGGCTGCGACCAAGCCGATGAGGACCGCTGGGATTACGCTCAGCGTTCTGGCAGCTTCCTCACGAACACTTGCGACCGTCGTGAGAAGTTCGAAGGAGAAGATGCCGACCAGCAGGCACAATACGAGCAGCGGAAAGACGAGTGCTTCCGCGGCGGCGAGCCGCAGCCCGTAGAGCCTGCCGTTCGACTGCTTGATCTGCCAGACGGCGATGGAACCGAGAATCGACATGGCCATCGGACAGACCGTTATGAGCAACCATACGCCTATCCTGCTCACCTGCGGTGAGCTGGCGCTTGCATCGGCGATTAGACAGGTCGATAGATTCAGCAATACCGACACGGGTTCACCTCTTCATGTCAGGTGGGTTGGTTTTGGTATCAGTAATTGTCGAAGGCGCAGCGTCCCGTGCGTCCGGCTCCTGGCCCCGCCCAGAGCCGAGGGCGATTATATAAGAGCCGACCATCAACAGCAGAGCCAGCACCGGTCCGATCAGGCCCCAGAGCGCGACCCGGCTGAGGCGCGGCCGGGAGAGGGTCGCGGGCGCAGACGTTTGCAGCGGCGGAGTGATTGAAGGCCCTGGGGCGATGGCCGGACTGCTGGTCACCAGCTCGACATCGTCGCGGACCTGGCTGGCGTGCTGATAGCGCCGCTCAACGTCTCTCTCCAGCGCGTGCAGCACGATCTGGTCCAGCCGGACGTCGATCTGCACCTTCTGCGAAGGCGGCGCGAATCGCCCCATCGGCAGTTCGCCCGTGAGCATCTCGTAGAAGACGACGCCCAGCGAGTAGATGTCGGCCCGGTGGTCAACGCTCTGCGGCTTGTCGATCTGCTCCGGCGCCATGTATCGCGGCGTCCCCAGGGTTGCGCCGGAGACGGTCAGCCTCGTATCGATTTCCTCACGCCCCAGCAGCTTGGCCAGGCCGAAGTCGGCGATCTTCACCCGGCCGCGTTTGTCGAGCAGGATGTTCTCCGGCTTGATGTCCCGGTGAACCACGCCCTCCTCATGGGCGAATTGCAGTGCGTCGCAGATCTTCGGCACCACCGCCAGCGCTTCGGACGACGTCAGTCGATGGGCGAGGATCATCTGGCGAAGATTCAAGCCGTCGACAAACTCCATGACGAAGTAATAAAGGCCGCCGGCTTCCCCGAAATCGTAAACGCTGACGATGTTGGGATGGCTCAGCTTCGCCAGCGACCGTGCTTCGCGGCGGAACCGTTCGATGAAACCGGGCGAGGCCGCGTCTCCGGGAGGAAGAATTTTCAGCGCCACGACGCGGTCGAGCTGGATCTGCCGGGCTTTGTAGACCACGCCCATCCCGCCGCGGCCGAGCAATTCGAGGATCTCGAACTGCGGCAAGCGCCTGGCAACTTCGGCGGCGTCGGCGATGTCGATGATTGCCGCTGGCGGTGCCCTGCCGCCCGTCGGGGCGGCCTCCGTCGCCGCGGAACCTGCCGACGCGGCCGCATCGTCCTTCATCGCGACACTGAGCAGACAACGCGCGCAAAGACGCTCCGGCGAATCGCTTGTGATCGATGTGCCGCATTGAGGACAGTATTTCATGGGCTTCTCCACGCCTTAATGAAGAATTGCGGGAGGAAGGTTACACGATTCTCAACCCGTCGTATGCGGAACCGACGGCGCGGCTGGCCGCCTGACGATGCCGCGCCAGACGGCTCGGCCGGCGAGGAAACTGACGGAAAGCCCGGCGAAAATCGCAATCAGGATCAGGGGAATTACCACCGCGGGATTCTCAATCCCTCTGTTAACAGACGGGACGTAATGAGGAACGGCCAGTATGAGCAGGCCGAAGAGGAGCCAGAACACGCCTAAGCCAACCAAGTCCCACATCAGGATCAGTGGGAAGAGCAGCAGCTCCACGGCCGCGAGGCGCAGGCCGTGCAGCTTGCCGCGCGAGCGTTTGATCCGCCAGATGGCGACGCCGCCCAAGACGGTTACCGCGATCGCCGCGGCCACGCCGGAAAATATAAGCACCAGGGCCGAAATCTCTTCATTGTGGCTACTCTCGGTATGGGTATGCTCGATGACGACGATACAGATGGTCGAGACGACAAACAGTGGCGGCCCGATCGCGCCCCACAGGGCGAGGCGACTCAAGCGCGGTTCGAGGGCCTGCGTCCCGGCATGCTTCAGCATCACGATGCCGCCGGCAATCAGGAGGCAGGCGGCGATCAAACTCAGGCCCCATCCGTTTCCGGCCTCCCGCGTCAGCGGGACCCATGCCCGGTACGGGGAAAAGACCCTGGATTCGATTTCGATGGTGTCATTGCCGCTGGAATGGTTGATGCTCGAGGCCGCAAAGTTTTCGCGGCTGATGGAGTCCGACGTTGGAGGCGCCAACTTGAACAGCAGGACCGCGAGCAATAGGAACGAACCAGCAATTACAAGGACGGCTGCCCGCCGTGCTGCCCAACGGTCGGAAAACGCCGTCAATAGAACCAACGCCAGCGCCACGATCGACATGCCAACAGCAATTGGGCCGATCCAAAGATCAATTGCCCATTCGGAGGATGCAAACACCGTGGTCGGCCCGTCCATCAGGTGGACATCGTAATAAGCGGTCCCGGCCAGGCGCATCCCAAAGAGCGCGGCCGAGAAGAGCAACAGGTGAGCGGCAAGAAGCGGCGGCCAATGGTCGCGCAGGCGTTCGAACCCGGCGCCGCCGGGTGCGTGGCGACGCGTGACCAGCCATGCCGCCAGGGCCACGGCCGCGGGCGGGATGAAGAGATGACCGAACATCAGCAGGATGGCGTCGCCTCCGGAAGCGTGGACGTCGAATTCATAGAGGCACAACCACGCCAGCCCAAGCGTCGCCAGGAGCGTGGCGAGGAAGCCGGAATCCGTCAATCCGCCAGCGCCGGCGGTCGGCGGCGGTGACGGCGGGCTCGCCGCCGGCTTGCTCGTCACCCGCTCCACGTCGTCGCGCACCTCGCTGGCGTGCTGGTAGCGGCGGTCCACGTCCCGTTCCAGGGCGTGCAGGACGATCTCGTCGAGCCGGACGTCCACTTGCACCTTTTGCGAGGGGGGCAGGAACCGCCCCATCGGGAGCTCGCCGGTGAGCATCTCGTAGAAAACGACGCCGAGCGAATAGATGTCGGCCCGGTGATCGACGCTGTTCGGTTTTTCGGCCTGCTCCGGGGCCATGTACCTCGGCGTACCGAGCGTGGCGCCGGAGACGGTGAGCCGCGGGTCGGTTTCCTCGCGGCCCAGCAGCTTGGCCAGGCCGAAGTCGGCGATCTTCACCCGGCCCTTCTTGTCGATGAGGATGTTCTCCGGCTTGATGTCGCGGTGAACGATCCCTTCCTCATGGGCGAATTGCAGGGCGTCGCAGATCTTCGGCACCACCGCAAACGCCTCGGCGGGCGTCAGGCGATGCCCGCGGATCATCTCGCGCAGGTTGACGCCGTCGACAAACTCCATGACGAAGTAATACAGGCCGTTGGTCTGTCCGAAATCGTGGACGTTGACGATATTGGGGTGAGCCAGTCTTCCCAGCGACCGCGCCTCGCGGCGGAAACGCTCGACAAAACCAGGCGCGGCGGCGTCGAGCGGCGGGAGGATTTTCAGCGCGACGAGCCGATCGAGCTGGGTCTGCCGGGCTTTGTAGACGACGCCCATGCCGCCGCGGCCGAGCAGCTCCAGGATCTCGAATTGCGGGAGACGCCGGGCGATTTCGGCGGCATCGGCGATGTCGATCATCGCCGGGGCCGGAGCGCTGACTCCGGCAGAGGCCTCCGTGGCGGCGTCCTGGGACCACGGCGGGGCGTCGCGATTTATTGCCACGCTTAAGAGACAGCGTGCGCAAAGCCTCTCCGGTGAGTCGCTTGCGATCTCCGTGCCGCATTGGGGGCAATATTTCATGGGTTTCTCCATGCCTGTAGGAGAAGAAACGTCAGGACAAGGTTACACCATTTTGTAGAGCTTGTAATTTCTTGTTGGTTGAGCGTCATCTATCTGGAACTCAACGCGGACATGAGCTCGCGCAATTCGTCATCCACGTCCCCCTCACTTCCGACCGTCTGCGCCACTTCCTCGCGAATCAGCTCGCGGTAACGCTGGCGGAGCCGGTGGGCGGCGACCTTTACGGCGCCTTCGGACATGTCGAGCTTCGCGGCGATTTGCCCGTATGGCGATGGTTGCCCGCAAAGGCTGGCTTTCAGCTCGTCGAAGAGCGCCGCGTTGCCGCGCGACGCCATTTCGGCGCGAAGCCTGGCCAGCACCTGCTCCAGCAGCGTCAGTGCCCAGCGGCGGTCGAAGATCTTTTCCGGCGTCGCGATGTCCACCGGCTCCATCGCATACCGCGATTCGGCGGAGTGCGTGTCCAGGGAAATCGGCGATCTCCCCCCGCCGCGCTTCTGAGCGCGGGCACGGTCCCGCTCGTTGGAAAGGAAATGCTTCATGGAGGCGAGGAGGAACGAGCGGAACTTGCCCTTCTCGCGGGCCACGCCGTCGAGCCAGCCTTTTTCCAGCAGTTTGGCGAAGAATTCCTGGGTGAGGTCCTGCGCATCGTGCGGCTGGTGACCCTGCCGCCGGACGAATGCGTAGAGGGGATACCAGTAATTTATGCACAGGATTTCCAGGGCGCGGCGGGCCGCGGGGTCGTCGCCGCCGGCGGCCAGGACAACGCTCCAGCGCGTCAGCGCGAAGCGGCCGTCGGCTGATTCAGGCCCCTTCGGGGCATTTTCTGGAATCGGCATATAGACGCAGTATCTCGCAATTCGCTCAAGTGTGGTATAGTCTCCAATGGCGGAGCCACATCCTTGCCGTTCATGTTCAGTCCTCGTTAGGGCTCGCGGTGTGGGGAACTGCGCCGCCGTTGGAGAGTTTATGTCCTTGATGTTGTTTCCTGGCCAACCACGTTGGTTCTCGCGGCGTTCACGTTTCACTCCAGCCGCTGCCCGCAAACGATGCCCGGTCGCGCCGGCCGTCGAGGCGATGGAGGGTCGTCGGCTGCTGAGTGCCGGCAGCCTCGATCCGACGTTTGGCGTTGGCGGCAAAGCCTACTCCTCGTTGTTTACCCCGGATGCCTCCGCGGTCGAACCGAACGGCGACGTCGTCGTGGTCGGGACCAAGATAGGCCATAACGGGGTGTACGATTTCGCCATCGCCCGTTTCACCGCCAAAGGAGCGGTGGACAACAGCTTTGGCAGCGGGGGCATCGCCGTCACCCCGATCATCCTCAATGGGAAGCTGGTCGATTCCTACGCGAACGGCGTCAACCTGCTGGCCAACGGGCAGATCCTGGTGACGGGCCATGCCGGCACGCCGGGCGAGCCCCCGGTGCCGGTGCCCGATGAATTCGCCGCCATACGCTACAACGCCAATGGGACCGTCGATACCCATTTCGGGTCCGGCGGCGAAGCCGTCACCACCAACGACTCCCCTGCCACCAACGGCTATGGTCTGGCGTACACCAGCGGGTCTGCCGTTCTCGCCAACGGCGAGATCGTGATTGCCGGGTTCGTTGTCGGCCAGGGGCCGGGTGAAAGCTTCCCAGTGCTGGGTGTTTTCACCAGCACTGGCGCCATCGCCACCAACCTCACCAACGCCATCGACCCGGGGATCATCGACGTGCCGGACAACAAGGTCGAGGACGTCAGCGCCATCGCCGCGCTGCCCGGCAACAAGATCATCCTGCCCGGCTCGGCGGTCGAAACAGGCAACGCTGATAACGGGCTCGGCCAGGACCAGTCGATCGACGTGCTCAATTCCAACGGCACGCTGGCCTACGCCAAAGACTCGGCGTTCATCCATCCGGCCATTGCAACCGCGTCGCCCAGCGCCAACGCCGCCGCGGTGGCCGTCCTGGCCAACGGCTCCTACTTCACGGCTGGCGAGGTTACTGAAAGCAGCGGCATGTTCGTCACCCTCGCGAAATACACCTCCGCCGGCACGCTCGACAAGACATTTAACGGCGGCACCACTTCCTTCGGCGCGGGGACCGTGGTGACTTCCATCAACGGCGATGACGGGGCCGGCGCCATTGCAGTCGAGCCGGACGGAAAGATCCTGGTCGCCGCCTACTCGTTGCCGGCGCACGGCACCGAGGAGGTGGTCCTGCTGCGCTACAACGCCAACGGCTCGCTCGACACCTCATTTGGCAGCAAAGGCAAGGTCGTGACCGGCCTCGCCGGCGTCACCAGCGTCTCGGCGTTGTCCGACGGCAAGATCATCATCGCCGGGAGTGCGGCCGGGGGGACGAAGATTGAGGTGGAGCGGTATGATGGATGAGAATGCGGCTCATTCCTCCCACGCCCCCAGCAGCCTGCGGATGATGACGAGTTGGCCAAGGTGGTAGGCGTTGTGGTCGGCGACCAGCAGGCCCTCGCGCAGCAAGCTCTGGCCCTGGCCGCCGGGGACGGGGGCGAACAGGTCGGCGGCCGGGTCGGCGATGAGGTCTTCCATCGCCTTGAGGTCGGCGTGGAAGTTTCGCAGCGTGCTGTTCCACGCCTTGCCGTCCGGCGGAGCGTCGCCCTCGGGCCAGTAGTCGGCCGGCCACTTCGGCGAAACATGCTTGGGGTTGCGGCAGAACTCCAAAATGTCCCACTGCGCGATCCGCATGTGCTCCACGAGCCGCCAGGGCGTATGCGGCTGGCCGGGCGGCTTGCCGCCGCGAAGCTTGGGCGGTAACCCGGCAACCGCCTTGTCGAAATCGAGGTGGGCGTTCCCGCCACGCAGGAGCTCGAGCACCTGCTCCCGGAGTGCCGTGTCTGGCGATCGTTCCGGCGTCTTGCCGTCACGCTTTTTCATGACCCTGTTCCTTCCCGGCTCAGAACCCCTTCAGCATGCGCCACGCTTTCACGTACTTGGCCAGCCGTTCGGCATCCTTGGCCTCGAGTTTGATGAGCCGTCGCACGTCCATGTTGTCTTCGAGATCGGCGATCTTCACGCGCTTGGCCACCGGGTTGGAGGCGGCGCGGGCGACGAACTGCTCGTAGCTCTCGCCGTCCCGCTTGGTGACGCAGTCGAGGGCGGCCAGCACTTCTTCGGTGTAGCCGAGCTTGCGCAGATCGTCGAAGCTGCGGCCGGTGTCTTCCACCACGTCGTGCAGCACGGCCACGATCCGCTCGACCTCGGTTTCGCAGCGGAACATGACCCGCAGCACGTGCAGGACGTACGGCTGGCCGGCCTTTTCCCGCTGCCCCCGATGCGCCTCGACGGCCAGCGCAATGGCGTCTTCCAGGCTGGGCAGAACCGACGACTGGGTTACGGCTGATATTGGCATGGTGGGATTATACCGCGAGAAAGGCGCAGCGCTTCGTCAACTTCTTTAATAGCCGCATCCGGAAGGCCGCGGGGGCGACCACAGGAGGACAACCCATGGAGATCAGAGTTCCCCGCGACCGCGACATCGGCACAACGCTTCGTCATGGTGGCGATGCCGGCGCCGTCGCCGGCTGCGTTGTGGCGTCGGGGCCTTCGTATTGAGCGATCATCGCGTTGACTCTTCTGCCGTAGTCCTTGACCTCCCGCTCCAGGTCCACGGTCCCGTGTGCGTCCCAGTTCGGCGGGGAGACGGCCGTGTCGGCGGTCGCCTTTTGATAGCAGGATTGCGCCTCATAAAACATCGTAGGGTCATAGCTGCGCACATCCTCGAAAGTGAGGAAGCGTTGGCCTCGATGAAGGCCCTCCAGCGTCGTGATGGGTCGCATGAACTTGCCGTTCTCCTCTTCCTTCATGCGGCGTACGAAGAGCCTGCATTGGGCTTCGTAGCGCCGCCCGGAAGCATCCCAGTAAGATTCAATCGCGTCGGTGACCCTGCTCATCTCCACGACGTCCTGCTTCGAGAGCGGAGTTGGCCGTTGATCAATGCTCTGGTCATAAAAACGAGTCCAGTCGAGGAAATTGGGCCCGGCGTCCCTTCCCAGCAGGGCGATCAGCCGTTGGCGCTCGGGCCAGCCGATGGCGAAGTCGTTCCCCGTTAATCCCACTCGGCCGTAAATCGCCGCCGACCTTAGAATTGTCAGGGCGGCATTTGGGATTCGCATCGCCTCCAGTGCTTCAGTGCATTTCGACGTTCCAAGCAGCGCATATCGCATTAGCACCGGCGCGGTCTCGTAGCGATGGTCTTCGGCAAGAAGCGGCGCACTGAACTCCGCCAATAAGCTCGATGGTTTCTGGAGAAGGAGCTTGGATAGCCGGACCGCCGTAGCGTGCGGATCCTTTCCTGCAAGCAAGGTGATGCAGTCCAGTCGGTAATCGCGTGCCATTTCGTCCCCGCGGCTGGACCAGTCGGCTGCCTCCAATGCGTCCCCCATCGCCTGCTGGTCGGAGGGGCTGAACCGGGTATTCAGGATCGTCACCGACCAGGCGCGGCTGAAAGGGCCCTTGCCGGCCAGCGACCTGCGAGCGATCGGGTAGATGGCAACGCAAAAGAACAGCACGAAGCAAGCGGCCGATGTCACCACGATACTGGCGGCGATGAGCTGATGCCGGCGCCGGGTGCTGGGACCAAGTTTCAGGGCCGCGGGGACAGCAATCCACGTCATGACAACGAGCAGCGGCCAGTAAAGGATCTGGCCCAACGGCCATTGTTGTGTCCACCCGCCGATCGTGTCGACCGGAACGGTAACGCCCGTGAAGTCCAGCGGCCGTTGGACTAAAGGGACCACGCATCCGACGGCCGCTGCCAGGGCTATCGCCCACAGCGCAGACCGCCAGCGGCGGGGGCGAACAAGGGCCCATTCACCGAGAGCGACGATCAGCACCGGCGGTGCCACCCAGAGGAACAAATCATAAGGGAATGGCGCCGAAGGGCCGCGCTTGAGCCCCACATCCAGCACGCACCAGAATACGGCCAGGGACAGCATCACCAGAACGTGTCTCCAATTCAGCCGCCGTACCGAACCGGCGATGAAAAGGGCGGCCAGATTCAGGAACATGTAGGTTTTTTCGAAGTCCGACGGCTCCCATCGAAAGGCGCGCTCAATGTGAAAGAAACTGAAAAGCAGGGGCGCCAGCAGCGCGAGCCCGATCAGCCAATGCGGCAGCCGGGAGATCCACTTGAAGGTTAGACGGGCCCGCGGAGTGCGGGCACTCGAATAGTTCAACTTGATGGCGGGCGTATCGTCCTTATCCAAGGCCGGCTCCACATGATCGAATGCCTGCTGAGAATGGTCAGTGCGGCCTGCCAGATGGCCATTGTCACAGATGCGGGTACGATCTTCGCACAACTGTCCGGCAATGTCATGAATTCGGTACGGCAAACTTGTCAGGCAGCTAAGCTGCTCGGCCGCATGACTCCTCAAACAGAAGGAAAAGCCAAATGAAATGCAATCCGCCCGTATTGGCGTTGTGCGTCGCAATTTCGCTAACCGCGATCCCCGGGGCGCTGCCCGATGATGCCGCCGCACAAGAAAAGGCGGCCAAGGCAGGAGCGAGCATCATTGCTCCAGGCGCCCAGTTGACGACTATCGTCAGCGATTGCAAGTTCACGGAAGGCCCGGCGTCAGACGCGGACGGAAATGTCTTTTTCACCGACCAGCCCAACGACCGAATCCTGAAATACAGCGTCGATGGCAAACTCTCCACGTTCATGCAGCCGTGCGGGCGGTCCAACGGCCTGTGCTTCGACGCCAAAGGCAATCTCTGGGCGTGTGCCGATGAAAAGAACCAGCTGTGGATGATCGACAGCGCCGGAAAAGCCACCGTCGTCGTCAAGGATTATCAGGGCAAACTGCTCAACGGGCCCAACGACGTTTGGCTGCGGCCCGACGGCGGCCTCTATATCACGGACCCCTATTACAAGCGCGACTATTGGAAGCGAGGGCCAAAGGAACAGGGATCGGAGGCGGTCTATTACCTCGCCCCCGATCTCAAAACTCTCACGCGGGTCGTCGACGACATGAAGCAACCCAACGGAATCATCGGCACGCCGGATGGGAAGACGCTCTACGTCTCGGACATCGGCGGCCATAAAACCTATGTCTACGACGTTCAGCCCGATGGCTCACTCCGCAACAAGAAGTTCTTCTGCGATCTCGGTTCAGACGGAATGACCCTGGACGATGAAGGCAACGTCTACCTGACCGGCAACGGCGTGTCGGTCTTCGACAAAACCGGAAAGCTCATCGAAAGGATCGAAATCAAGCAACCCTGGACCGGCAATGTGTGCTTCGGCGGAAAGGACCGGCACACCCTTTTCATCACCGCCAGCAACTGCGTCTATACGCTTTCCATGCGCACCAAGGGCGTGGGCAGCCAGTGAGCAAACTCTGCCGAGGCGACGATGAGACGCAATCGAGGCATCCGTTCATCTTGCCCTCGGCCCGCTACACGATAAGATCGCCATTAGCGCCGGCATTCAGTTCTCCAAAAGTTGCCTTCTCCAGGGAGCACACTTGAGATTCACACGATTCGAACCTGCAGTAGTGGCCATCTCGGCGTGTCTGGCCCTGTTTTGCGCTTCGCGAGGCGCCGCCGCGGAACCTGGCGGGCTGCCGGCGACCGGACCGTCGCCGGTGACGGCGCGCGACGTGGCGATGCAGATGGAGGCGGAGTACCGCGCGACACTGGTCGACACTTTTAATCGCATCGGCCTGAAGAAAAACCCGGCTTTGGACGCCAGGGCCGTGGCTTATCTGGAAAAAATGTCACGGTTTTTCGCCTGTGAAGACGCTGAACCTGTTCCACCTATCGCCGATACGGCCTCGATCGAGGACTTGCTTCCGCTGGGCCAGGCGCTCATCTCCGGCGGGTGTGATGATCCGCTGGTGTTGTTCTGCCACGGGCATTTGCTTCTCAAGTCGTATTCCCCGGACGAAGCTCTCGCGCAACTGAGAAATGCCTTCGCGAAGTTCAAGGCGGGGCAATACCCCGATCTGTGCGTGGCGCGGGCCGCTCACGACCTGATCCGAGTTACGGACGCCGAGGCCGAACAGCACGATGCGCGGGCCGAATCGTGGGCGCGTCTTACGAAGTTATGTCAAGGCAAGCACTCCAGTATTCAGCGCAGGCTGGTGATCGACCTGATTGGCATCGAGACCAACGGCTTCAATTCGGTCCCATTCGCACTGCTCCAACTTCGCGAGCCCGACGCCGACCCCTGGATCGCAAGCGCGTTAAAAGGGCTGACCCACATCAGTTCCGCGTGGGGTGCTCGGGGCGGCAGTTCCGCCAGCGCGGTTGGCGAGGCTGAATGGAAAGAGTTTTTCGAGGACCTGGGCCACGCCCGGGACGAGCTGACGGCCGCCTGGAAGATCGCCCCGGAACTGCCGGAGGCGCCCACGGGAATGATCGCAGTCGCCATGGGGGCCGGAGAACGGCTGGACGAGAAAACCGACACTTGGTTCGAGCGCGCACGGGCGGCGCAGGTCGATTACACGCCGGCTTACGATCACCAGGGTACCGCCCTTCTTCCGCGGTGGGGCGGCAGCCATCAGCAGATGCTCAACCTCGCCCGCCAATGCATGGAGCATCCCGACTATAACAGCCTGCTTCCCTGGCAGTATGTCCGCCTGGCTACACGCATGGGCGCGGATGTCGGCGATCGCTGGTCGGTGCTGAGTTCGCCCGAAATGACTGCGACGATCGGGAAGGTGTTTGACGGCTATGCAGCGGCATTCGGGCCGGGGAAGAACACCTACTTCCGAACAGCGCGGGCAGCATTGGCCTGGCGGTTGAACAAATTGGATGAAGGGCGGCGTCTTCTGGACGCAATGGTCGCCGACGGCCTTCGGCCCGATCCGAAGGCGTTCGAGTTCCTCGGTGCATCCAACGGCAATGACATGATCGGCTTCGTATATGCCGGTACCAGTCCCAATCGTGATGAAATCGCTGGCATCGGGTCGGCGCTGAAGACCGGAGACAAAGCGGGCGCGCTCGACCGGCTGCGAAAGCTTCGCGCCAAATTGCCGCCGGCTGACATGCAGGCCCCATTCCTGGAAAGTAAGATCTCCGATATTGACGCCGATCTGAAGTTCGAGGCCGGCGACTGGTCCCCCATGCTTCGCTCAAAGTCGCTCAACGGGTGGGCCCCGACGGAGGGCAAGTGGGCGCTGGATCCGCATGGCCGCGTGGTCGGCCTCGGCAGCGAAGAAGAATTCAAGACGCTTGTCTGGCACCCCATCGGTGGCTCGTTTGAGGCATCGGTTCGGGTTTCCCGAGCCACCATGAAATGCGAACCCCACTGCGGCGGCGGCTTTACGCTCTTTAACCGGGCCAACGGGAGGCGGGGGTTCATCGAAATGAACCTGTGGACAAAGCAAGCCATTTTCTACTTCCCAAGACCGCTGAATGCCACCTATCCCGCCGATTGGGAGAAGGACGGGAGCGAGATTACCATCCGCTGCAAGGATTACGTGGTGAGCGCACTCATTGACGGAAAACCGGTCGGCAACCCGGTAACCCTGCCGGACGATTTTCGGAATGAGCTCTCCGTCGGATTGGGCAGCAGCCTGGGAGCAGACGCCAACCTGCTGTTCGACAGTCCGCGCATCCGCAAGCTCAAAGAGTAATAGGCATGGGCTGAGGTCGCATGGACGATACATTGACGCCCGGCACGATCGCCTGTCCGGCCGTACCGGTGCCTGCCAAGCGGAGCTTTCTGGGGCGCCTGGGTCCAGGACTGATTACGGGCGCTTCCGACGATGATCCGAGCGGCATCGCCAGCTATTCCCAGGCGGGAGCGGCCTTCGGGTATGGGTTACTCTGGACCATGGTATTGTCGCTGCCGCTGATGGCCGCCATACAGGAAATCAGCGCCCGCATTGGCCGCGTCACCGGTCATGGTATCGCAGGCAATATTCGGAGACATTACTCTCGTTGGGTCCTATATCCGGTCGTCATTCTCCTTGTCATCGCCAACACGATCAATATCGGAGCCGACATCGGCGCGATGGGAGATGCCACCAAGCTTCTCATCGGCGGACCGGCCTTGCTCTATTCGGTTGTCTTTGCGCTGCTGACCGTGCTTTTGCAGGTGTTCGGGTCGTATTCCAAATGCTGCACCGTTTTCAAGCTGCTGGCGATTGCACTTTTCAGTTACGTCCTGACGACCTTCCTTGCTCATGTTCCCTGGGGGACCGCCTTGAAGTCAGCGGTGCTGCCGACCTTCCAGAGAAGTAGTGATTACTGGGCAACCTTTGTCGCTGTCCTGGGCACAACGATCAGCCCCTATCTCTTTTTCTGGCAGGCGTCCCTCGAAACTGAGGAGATCAAAAGCCATTCGGATGAACACTCGCTGAAAAAAGCCCCGGAGCAGGCCTCGACGCAGTTCGATCGAATACGGCTGGATACATACGTCGGAATGGGCTTTTCCAACGTGGTCGCCTTTTTCATCATCATCGCCGCCGCTGCCACGCTCAACGCGCATGGGATCAAGGATGTCGAGACTTCGGCTCAAGCCGCCGAAGCATTGCGACCCATCGCGGGCAAATCGGCTTTCATCTTGTTTGCCCTCGGCATTATCGGGACCGGGCTATTGGCCGTGCCCGTCCTGGCGGGCTCAGCCGCCTATGCGGTGGGTGAGGCATTTAAGTGGCCCACGGGAATGGACCGCCAGCCCTTGGCGGCGAGGGGTTTTTATGGCGTGCTGACTGTCTCGACACTGCTTGGACTGGCGATCAACTTTCCATCCGTCCAGCGGATCACTCATTTAACTCCGATCAGGGCGTTGTTCTGGTCAGCAGTCATCAACGGCGTTGCCGCCGTTCCGATCATGGTCATCGTGATGTTGATGGCGGGGAACCGCAAGGTGATGGGGAAATTCGAAAGAACGTCCAAGCCGCTGCAGATGATGGGCTGGATTGCCACGGCGGTGATGGCGGCCGCCGCCGCGCTGATGTTCGTCACAATGAGATCGCCATCGTGAACCCGGACGGGCATGCGTCTGTCAGATGTTTGTCCGTTGGGTCTCCCCAGCTCGCTCCCTCTTCCTGACATTCCGTCACTACACCTCTGCTCCCGCGACGCTTCTTCGCGGCGACGACAGGGTGCTGATCGGGCTGAGCAGGCCAGCTTGCAAAAATAGTTTCCCCTGCCCGCGTTCGCTTGACAGCCGGGCTTATCCGGCGCCGTGGCCTGATAATCCCCGCCCAGGCAGAGACGAACCGTACTCAGCTCGCGTAATCGAGCAGTGCTTTTGCCGCCGGATCAGGGATTTGCTGGCTGCTTGTGGTCCTGCGTGTGCTGCGGCTTTTCGCCAGACGGGGCGTCCGCTCCGGGTCGTCCTCTCTGGTTACCTGCCCGTTGCAGGTGGGGACGAGCCGTATTGCGCATCGCGTCATCCAGGGCGCCCGTCAGGAGGACCTTAAGATGTTGATCAGCCTCAGCGCTTTGCGGCCGTGCCGTCATGACCGCGCGATCGATCGGGCCGTCTATTCGGCGGCGTCACATGCCCTGCGGCCGCAGCTCGAGCCGCTGGAGAACCGGCTCTTGCTGTCGGCGGCGCAGGAGGCCGCCTCCCTGATACACCTGGATGCCACTTACACAGGCTCCGCCAGGTTCGCCGCTTCCGCCGGCCACCGCTCGACGGTGACTCAGGCCGTGCTCAACTTGAACCCCGAAACGTTCAATCCGACGCCCTTAACCGGCTCGGCCATCGGCTCGGTCACCGGCTCCCTGATGGTCCCGGGCATCGGGGCGGCGGTCGTCAACGGCGAGGTCGTGGGGCACTCCTTTGCGTTTTCCTTCACCGGCCAGACCTCCGGCAGCTTCTTCGGACGGGTGCTCAACAAGGGCAGGAGGCTCGCCGGCACGCTCGTTGACCCGACCGCCGGCATCAGGGCGCGGCTCCAGCTCAAGGAGGCGCCGGCAGCCGCCGGCGCCGCCATCAGCTCGGCGGCGATCATCCGGTCGGCCCAGACCAGCATCGTGCGGAACGCGACGACCGGTACCACCGTTACCATCGTCCCCACGCTGAACCTGGAATTCGTCGGGACCTACACCGGCAGCCTCAGTTTCTCGCAGGGGAATTCCACGCCGCAGACGCTGCCCGTGACGCTGACGGTCTCCAGCATGAGCACCGATGACCTGCTCGTCGGGACGCTGGACGTGAGCGGGATCGGCAATTTCAACGTGGTCGGCGACGTCAAGGGCGATGCGATGACCCTGGTCTTTACCGGCGTGCCCGCCGGCAGCACGGCAACGGGCCTGAGCAGCGACACCGGCGCCGGCGCATCGACCATCGACATCATCACCAACATTCCCAATACCGGCGCGACTTCCGCCGGCAGCTTCGGCCCCGGTGGCCCCGGCATCGGCGACGGCACCACCCTGATCACGTTGATGGGCAATTTCGCCGACAATTTCGCCGGCGTGACCGGGACCGGGACGCTCAACCTCACCGGCTATGCCGGGTTCGATCCCCAGGATGCCGGCAATCCGTCAGGCAGCCCGTCGCCGACTCCAACTCCGACGCCGACTGCGGTCACCGGCGCTATCGGCACCACCAGCCCCACCCCCACGCCGACGACCAGCGGCACGAACGTCAATGCCGTCGGCACCTACTCCACGACGATGAAGTACGTCCAGTTTACCGACGCGCAGTACGCCGCCGGCGTGTTCAACCTCGGCCTGTCCAGCATTCCGATCTCCGGCACCCCCGGCGCTTCGAGCTCCAGCCTGGTGGCGCAGGCGCTGCCCTTTACATTCACGATCAGCAGTCAGACCGCCGACGACCTGGTGACCGGCACCGTCACGGTTGCCGGCACCAGCTACGAGGTGGCCGGGTTCCTGAACGGAAATGGCGTGACCGCGGTCTTCACCGGGACGGCAACCCCCGGCGCCACAGACCTGGCGAGCATCGGCACTGCTGCCGGCGTCGGCGATCTCCATGCGACGCTGAACACCACCCGGATGACGCTGAGCGGCACCCTCGCCGACGAAAACACCGCAATCCAGGGCCGCGGCTCCTATCCCACCTCGCCTCCGGCCACACCGACGCCGACGCCGACTCCCGCTCCCAATGCGACGCCGACTCCAGCACCCACCCCGACACCTACCCCAACTCCCACGCCAACTCCGACACCGACATCCACCTCAGGCATCGCATCGGCGACCGGCGTGACGATCAATACAAGCCTCGGCACGTCATTGGTAAACGACGTGGTGGCAAACTTTGTCTCCAACAGTTCCGCCGCCGTCGCGCCAGATTTCTCCGCCACCATTAACTGGGGCGATGGCACCGCGCCGACAATGGGCACGATCGTCCTGCTCAGCCCGACCCATTTCCAAGTCGTCGGCACGCACACCTACACCTCCGTGGGCACCGATGACATCGCGATTTCGATCACGCCCGCCGCGGGCGGGACTCCCTTCGTCGCCAATTCCCAGGCCAACGTCTCAACTGCGACTCCAACGCCGACGCCGACACCAACGCCAACACCAACACCAACGCCAACTCCGACACCAACGCCAACGCCGACGCCGACGCCAACGCCAACTCCGACGCCGACACCAACACCAACGCCGACGCCAACACCAACGCCG
>Ga0182024_10011337_pt1 | contig 17928 bp, 17 predicted proteins | sample P32metaG_FD_120480 | JGI IMG/M metagenome (GOLD analysis project Ga0182024, IMG submission 120480) | Permafrost microbial communities from Stordalen Mire, Sweden - P3-2 metaG (Illumina Assembly) | ecosystem: Environmental > Terrestrial > Soil > Wetlands > Permafrost | place: Sweden: Stordalen... | reverse complement strand
GCGCGGGTGCGCTTGACGGTCTGGCCTTCCTTGATCTCGCGGTCGGTGCCGAAGATGACGATGCCGACATTGTCGCTTTCGAGGTTGAGCGCCATGCCGCGCACGCCGCTCTCGAACTCGACCATCTCGCCGGCCTGCACATTGTCGAGGCCGTAGACGCGGGCGATGCCGTCGCCGACCGAGAGCACCTGCCCGACTTCGGAAACCTCGGCTTCCTGGCCGAAATTTTTGATCTGCTCTTTGAGTATGGCGGAGATTTCCGCGGCGCGGATATCCATTAGCGGGCCTCTTTCATGGCGTGCCTGATGGCATGGAGCTTGGCGCGCAGCGAGGTGTCGACCATGCGGCTGCCGAGCTTGACCACAAGCCCGCCGATGATCGAGGGATCGACCTTGATATCGAGGTCGACGTCCTTGCCGCTGACTTCCTTGAGCGCGGCGCGCAACGCGCCCAGATGCTCGTCCTTGAGCGCCTCGGCCACCGTCACCTGCGCGGTCGCCTCGCCCTTGTGGTCGGCGACCATCGCGCGATAGCCCTTGATCATGTCGCGCACCGCGAACAGGCGGTGGTTCGACGTCACCAGCTGGAGGAACCTGGCCGTAAGGTCGCCGATGCCGGCGCGATGGAGCACCGCGACCATCGCCTGGCGCTGCTCGTCGGCGGAAAACGCCGGGCTGCGCACCAGCCGGGTCAGGTCGGCGCTCTCGGCCATGAGCGCTTCGAAGCTTTCAAGGTCGGCCTTCACGGCGTCGATCGCGTTGGTCTCAAGCGCGAGATCGAACAGCGCGGTCGCGTAGCGGCTCGCCATGCCGGATACGATGGGTTCTTCGGCTGCCACGATCGGGGCTCGTTGGGACGCTGGTTTTGCAAGGTCTCGGCAGCGGTCTTGAGGACCGGCGCAAGCCCTTGGGATTCAAGTGGGACTTGGGACTTCGCAGACATCGCAGAAAAGCCCGCGAAGCCGCGAAAATCGCGGGTTTGCTAACATAGAGCGCAGTGCGGTGCAACATGGCGCCGCCACGGCAAATTGCGGCGGCCTGGCGGCCGGCCGCGCGTCATGCGGCGCGCGCCGCATATTGGCGGATGACGTCGAGGAAAATATCGCCGTATTGGCGCAGCTTGGCTTCGCCGACGCCGTGCACCGCGCCCATCTCGGCGGCGCTGGCGGGCTTGCGCCGCGCCATGTCGATCAGGGTCTTGTCGGCGAACACCACATAGGCGGCGACGCGCTGCTCCTTGGCAAGTTCGGAGCGGCGCCTGCGCAGCGCCTCGAACAGTTCGCTATCGCCGGCCGCGCCGTCGGCGAGCGCCGCGGCGTTGGCGGCGGAGCGCGCATTCTTCCGCGTCGCCGGCTTGAGCGTGTCCTTGCGCAGCGTGACCGGGGCGGCGCCCTTGAGCACGCGGCGGCCCGCCTCGGTGACCGACCAGGTGCCGTAGCCGGTGATGTCGAGCGCGATGATGCCGGCGCCGTGCAGCTGGCGGAAGATCGAGCGCCATTCCTGCTTGCCGTATTCCTTGCCGACGCCGAAGGTCGGCAGGCAATCGTGGCCGAATTTTTCGATCGCCTCGGTGTTGTCGCCGATGAGCACGTTGGTCAGGTGCTCGGTGCCGAAACGCTCGCCGGTGCGCACCATGGCGGACAGCGCCTTTTGCGCCGCAACGGTGCCGTCGATCACCTCGGCGCCGTCGCAGCAGAAATCGCAATTGCCGCACGGCGCGGCGGTCTCGCCGAAATAGGCGAGCAGCGTCTGGCGGCGGCAGCGCGGCGATTCGCACAGCGAAACCAGCGCATTGAGCCGCTGGCGGTCGACGCGTTTCTGCTCGTCGGGCGCATCGCTGTCGTCGATCTGCATGCGGCGCAGCCGCACGTCGCCCATGCCGTAGAGCGTCAGCGTATCGGCAGGCAGCCCGTCGCGGCCGGCGCGGCCGATCTCCTGGTAGTAGCTTTCGATATTGGCCGGCATGTCGGCGTGCAGCACGAAGCGCACATCGGGCTTGTCGATGCCCATGCCGAACGCCACGGTCGCCGCCACGACGACGCCATCCTCCTGCAGGAAGGCATCCTGGTTGCGCGAGCGCGCCGCTCCTTCCATGCCGGCGTGATAGGGCAATGCCTTGGCGCCGTTCTGGCAAAGGAACTCTGCCAGTTCCTCGGTCTTGCGCCGCGAGGAGCAATAGACGATGCCGCTTTGCCCGCGGCGCGCGGCGACGAAATCGAGCACCTGCTTGCGGCCGCCGTCCTTCGCCCGCATCGCCAGGCGCAGGTTGGGCCGATCGAAGCCGTGGACGAACACCGTCGGCGGCCGGCCGAACAGCTTCTGCACGATGTCGGTGCGCGTCGCGGCGTCGGCCGTCGCGGTGAAGGCGACGGCCTGCACGCCGCCGAGCGCCGCCTGCACGGTGCCGAGCGCGGCGTATTCGGGACGGAAATCGTGGCCCCATTGCGAGATGCAATGCGCCTCGTCGACCGCCAGCAGCGCTATCTTTTTTGCGCGCTTGAGGTGTTCCAGTGTGTCCGGCTTCAGCAGGCGCTCGGGCGCGATGTAGACGAGACGCAATTCGCCGCGCGCGATCCGATCGAGGATCGTCCAGTTGTCGCTCGGATCGTTCGCGGAATTGAGCGCCGCGGCCGCGACCCCGTAGCCGCGCAGTTGCGCGACCTGGTTGCGCATCAGCGCGATCAGCGGCGACACCACGATGGTGAGGCCGTCGCGCACGAGCGCCGGAAGCTGGTAGCACAGCGACTTGCCGCTGCCGGTCGGCATCACCGCCAGCACGTCGCGGCCGTCGAGAACCGCGTCGACGATCTCGGCCTGTCCCGGCCGGAACTCCTCGAAGCCGAATGTGCTGCGAAGAATGCGCTGCGCCGCCGCGAGGTCGGACATGCTTGTCCCCATCGGCATTGTTCTATCTTTGTTCTGACCGCCCTGCAAGGGTGACAGAGCGGCCTTGCGTGACGTGCCGCCTTTTCTTGCACCGTGGCGCGCGGTGGGGCAGTTTCCGCGCCGGACAGTCCCCCAGCCCCATGCCCCCTGCCGAGAATCTTGCCGCGGGCCTTTCTTCCGGCCGCGTGCTCAAGCCCATTTGCCTGCTCTGGATCGCGGGCTTCGCCATGCGCATGACCATCCTGGTCATCACGCCGGTGATTCCGATGGTGCATGACGAACTGCACCTGTCGGAGACCCAGGTCGGGCTGCTCATCGGCCTGCCGCTGGCGTTGTTCGCCATCGCGGCGGTGCCGGGATCGCTGCTCACGGCGCGGCTCGGCGCCACGCTCGCCGTGACGGTCGGCATGGTGATCGCGGCGCTCGCCGGCGCCGCGCGCGGCGCCGCCATCGACGTGTGGACGCTTTACGCCGCGGCGATCATGACCGGCTTCGGCATCTCCATCATGCAGCCGGGCGTGCCGGCGCTAGCGCGCGAATGGCTGCCGCGGCGGATCGCGCTCGGCACCATCGCGTACACCAGCGGCATGCTGATGGGCGCGACCATCCCGACGATCCTGAGCATCCCGTATGTGCTGCCGCTTCTTGGCGGCAGCTGGCGGCTCGATCTGGTGCTGTGGGCGGTGCCGGCTCTGCTCATCGCCCCGGTGTTCTTCCTGGCGAGCCCGCAGGAGGGCGGGCGGCTCGCGGCCAAGCCCGCGACGGCGGCGCGCTGGTGGCCTGACTGGACCAGCCCGCGCATCTGGATCCTCGGCTTGACCTTCGCCACCAACAACAGCCCGTACTTTGCGACCAACGCCTTCCTGGGCGACTACCTCACCAGCCAGGGCAAGACCGAGGCTCTTGGCCTCGCCTTGTTCTGGCTCAACGCCGCGCAGATTCTCGCCTTCGCGCTCCTGTTGCTGACGGCGAACCGGCTGCAGCAGCGGGCCTGGCCGTTCCTGCTGCTCGGCCCGCTGCTGCTGGCGGCGTTCCTCGGCATGATTTTCGTGCCCTCGGCGGCGGGCATCGTCGTCAGCGCCGGATTGGTGGGATTCACCACCGCCTTCACGCTGACCGCGACGCTGGCGCTGCCGGCGTTCCTGAGCGCGCCCGGCGACGTGCACCGCACGGCAGCCGGCATGTTCACCATCAGCTATGCGTGCGCGGTGGCGGTCCCGACCATCTGCGGCGCGCTTTGGGATCTCACGGGGCGGCCATGGACGGCTTTCGTTCCGCTCTGCATCTGCGCCGTGGGGATGACCGTGCTCGGCACCGTGGCGACGCGGCTGCGGCCGGCGACCGAGTGAAGGCGGATGACGCGATGACCCAGCCCCCTGAGCGCGCCGCCGCCTCCGACACGCGGGCCAGGCTGATGCTCGTGCTCCTCTGCCTGATCTGGGGCATCACCTGGCCGCTGATGCGCATCGGGCTCACCGGCATTCCGCCGTTCGCCATGCGCACCATCAGCGGTGCCAGCGGCGCGCTGACGCTCTATCTCATCTGTGTCGTCCAGCGCCGCCCCATGCGCGTTGCGAACGCCACCACCTGGGTCCACATCTTCGTCGCCTCGATGCTCAACGTCGTCGGCTTCAGCGTGTTCAGCGTGTTCGCGCAGCTTGCGACCGCGACCTCGCGGGTCGCCATCGTCGCCTATTCGCTGCCGATCTGGTCGGTGCTGTTCGCCTGGCCGTTTCTTGGCGAGCGCCCGAACCGCACCCAGGTGATCGCGCTCGGCCTCACCGCCGTCGGGCTCGGCGTGCTGATCTATCCCTTGACCGCCGCCGGATTTCCGCTCGGCGTGCTGTTGGCGGCGGGCACCGCGGTGAGCTGGGCGGCCGGCACGGTCTACATGAAGTGGGCGCGCATCGGCGGCGATCCGATGGCGGTCGCGAGCTGGCAGGTCACCATCGCCTTCGTGGTGATTACGGCGTGCATGCTGGTGTTCGAAGGCGAACTGAGGTTCGACGCCATGCCCGCCAAGCCGCTCATCACCACGATCTTCGTCGGCATAGTCGGCGGCGGCATCGCCTACGGATTGTGGTTCGAGATCGTGCGGCGGCTGCCGGCGACGACGGCGTCGCTCGGCGTGCTGTGCGTTCCGGTGGTCGGCGTCATCGCATCGATGGCGATCCTCGGCGAGGTGCCGACCCAGACCGACATGGTCGGCTTCGCCCTGATCTTCGCCGCCTCCGCCTGCGTCCTGCTCACCCGGCAGAAGCCCGCAGAACCTGTAGAACCCATGCCTTGACCTAACCCAGGCCTTGACCTGACCCAGGCCTTGACCTGACCTACGCCTTGACCTGCCGCGCCAGTTCCACGACGCGCGCCACCATGGCGCTTTGCGGATCGCCGAGCGGGTCGATGACGGTGAAGTGGTTGCCCGGCTGCTCCTGGAAGTCGGTCGCCGCGCCGCCCTGCCAGGCCTGTGCGAGGGCCCGGCTCTGGCGCTTGAACTCACTCGATTCGAGCGAGCCGACGACGGCGTCGAAGCTGCGGCCCGCTGGGACCGTCCAGAACAGCGGCGAGACGCGGCGGGCGCCGTCGGCGTCGAGCCGCAGGTCCTGGTTGACGCTGATGCCAACGAGCGGCGTGAGATCGAACACGCCCGAGATCGCGTAGCCGGCGGGCACCAGCGCGTCGGGCGCCTTGGGGTAGAGCGCCGGCCAGTCGGTCGCCGTCATGGCGGCGGCGAGTTGGCCGCCGGCCGAATGGCCGTACACCAGCATGCGCTGCTCGAACCGCTGCCACAGGAACACGCAGGCGCGGCGGATCTGCTCGATGATGTCGGCGATCGTGACGTTCGGGCACAGATCGTAGCCCGCCACCGCGACCGCGATGCCGTGGGCGTTCAAGCCGCGCGCCATCTGGCTGAACGACGACGGCTCGAGCGAGCGCCACCAGCCGCCGTGGACGAACATCGCAAGCGGCGCGCCCTCGCGTGTCGACGGCAGGAACAGGTCGATGGTTTGCCGCGGCGTATCGCCGTAGGACAGGCCGAGCTCGGCGTTGCCGACCTTGAGCGCGTCGGCGCGAAACAGCTCCGCTTCGCGCGCCCAGCGCGCGAAAATCTCGGCATGCTCCGGCACGCGGGCGCGATTGTTGTATTCTGTTTCGTAGTCGATGGCGGCCAATTTTTCCTCCGTGACGCTCGATTGCGAGATTGCGGCAAGCTCGTCCCGGGAGCAAGTGCGCAGGCGCTCGCCAGCCGCCGCGCCGCGCCCGCTCGCAATGACGCAGATGCTCCGCTAGAAGGGTCGTCATGAAAGTCGACGGCAAGGCGATGCGCAGCATCTGGCTCGAGCCGGACGGCTGGTCGGTCGGCGTGATCGATCAGACCGCGCTGCCGCACCGGTTCGCGACCGCGCGGCTGGCGAGCCTCGAAGACGCCGCGCACGCGATCCGCGCCATGCTGATCCGCGGCGCGCCGCTGATCGGCGCCACCGCCGCCTACGGCGTCTGCCTGGCGCTGCGCCAGGACGCCTCCGACGAGGCGCTCGAGCGTGCCTGCGCGACGCTCATCGTCACGCGCCCGACCGCGATCAACCTCAAATGGGCGCTCGACGAGATGGTCGCCGCCGTGCGCAATCGGCCGCGCGCCGAGCGCACCGCCGCCGCCTATCGCCGCGCCGCCGAGATTTGCGAGGAGGACGTCGCCATCAACACCGCCATCGGGCGCAACGGCCTCGGCATCATCGAGGCGATCGCGACGCGCAAGCCGGCGAACGAGCCGGTCAATGTGCTGACCCATTGCAACGCCGGCTGGCTGGCGGCAGTCGATGTCGGCACCGCCACGGCGCCGATCTACCTGGCGCACGACAACGGCATCGCCATCCATGTCTTCGCCGACGAAACCCGGCCGCGCAACCAGGGCGCGTCGTTGACCGCCTGGGAGCTCGGCCGTCACGGCGTCCCGCACACCGTGATCGCCGACAATACCGGCGGCCACCTGATGCAGCACGGCCTGGTTGACCTGGTGATCGTCGGCACCGACCGCGTCACCCGGAACGGCGACGTCTGCAACAAGATCGGCACCTATCTCAAGGCGCTCGCCGCGCGCGACAACGACGTGCCGTTCTACGTGGCGCTGCCGTCGCCCACCATCGACTTCACCGTGGCGGACGGCGTCGCCGAGATCCCGATCGAAGAGCGCGCCGCCGACGAGGTCGCGACGATGACCGGGCGCACCGCGGACGGCCGCATCGAGACCGTGCGCATCGTGCCCGACGGCTCGCCGGTCGCGAATTACGGTTTCGACGTGACGCCGGCGCGCCTGGTGACCGCCTTGATCACCGAGCGCGGGGTGATCGCGGCGTCGCGCGAAGCTCTGGCGGGGGCTTTCCCGGATCGCGCCGGCACGGCAGAATGAGCCCTGTTGGGCCCGCGCAAGCGGTTCGCTCCGTCGGAGTCTGTGCGTGCGTAAATCCGAAACTCGCCGTTCGGCTAGTCCGCCGCTTCCTGGAATCCTGGCCATGAGCCTCAATTCGCTGGCCGTAGCCGTGCCGGTCGATGGCCGGCAATCGCCGACCGCGCTTGCCATCGCGCGCGGCACCGCGCGCTACCTTCACGCGCTCGGCTATTGCGTGGTCAGCGAACTGCCGTTGCCGTCGGGGCGCCGCGCCGACCTCGTCGCGCTCGGCGGCGACGGCGAGATCGTCATCGTCGAGATCAAGTCATCGGTGGCGGATCTGCGCGCCGATCAGAAATGGCTGGACTACCGGCGGCATTGCGATCGGCTGTTCTTTGCCACGACCGTCGATGTGCCGTGCGAGATATTTCCCGCCGATGCCGGTCTTATCGTCGCCGATGCGTTCGGTGCGTCGATCGTGTGCGAGGCGCCCGAGCACCGGCTCGCCGCGGCGACACGAAGAACCGTGATGTTGCGCTTTGCGCACGCGGCGGCGCTGCGCCTGCAGGCGCTGGCCGATCCGCAAGGGCCTTATGCCGGCGAGATCTGAGCGCGACTACTGCGCCGCAACCGCCACGACCGCCGCAAGCGCGGCGGCTTCGCGCTCGGCCTTGAGCCGATCGAGCCAATAGCGCAGCACGGCGAGATCGACCGGCTTGGGGATCGATTCCCAGATATTCAGGTTGAGCGACTTGGCGACCTTCAAGGTCTCGGCGCAGGTGGCGTCGTCGCAGCCGCTGATGATGATGATGGGCGCCTTGCAGCCGATGACCCAGAGGTGACGCAGCATCTCGACGCCGGCGTGCGGGCCGAGCGAGAGATCGAGCGTGATGCAGTCGAAGACGGTTTCCTGCACCAGCTTCGCCGCCTCGTCGTAGCCGGCGGCGCCGGCCGGGACATAGCCGGCCTTGGCGGCCGCCCGGCAGATGATCATGCGATGGAGGTTGTCGTCGTCGATGACCAGAAGACGCAATGCCGCCGGCTGCGCGACCGCGGCGCCAGCCGAACCCTCCTGCTCGCTATCGAGCAGCCTCGCCTGTTCGAGCATGTGACCCCCGCGCACAATCCCGTTATGCTGGTTACTACTGATAGGCCAGGGCTGCGAAGTTTGATTTAAAGGGTTGCAGACAATTCGAAATGATATCGCGCGATCCCAGCCGACCTTGTCCAACGCGGTTAGTCGGCGGTAAACGGCCGGCCCGCAAGCGCGGGAGAGATGGAGAGATAAAGATCAGGCGCCGATCATTTCGGCGCCCGCTTGGCCAGGATGCGCTGCAGCGTGCGGCGATGCATGTTGAGACGCCGCGCGGTTTCCGAAACGTTGCGGCTGCACAATTCATAGATGCGCTGGATGTGCTCCCAGCGCACGCGGTCGGCCGACATGGGATTTTCCGGCGGCTCGATCTTGCGGTTGTCGAGCGCGAGCAGTGCCGCCGCCACGTCGTCGGCATCGACCGGCTTTGCCAGATAGTCGACGGCGCCGAGTTTGACCGCGTTGACCGCGGTGGCGATGTTGCCGTAGCCGGTCAGGATGATGGCGCGCGCTTCCGGCCGGCGCTTCTTCATCGCTGAAATGACGTCGAGCCCGTTGCCGTCGCCGAGCCGCATGTCGACGACCGCAAAGGCCGGCGCGGCCTTCTCAACCTGCAACAGGCCGTCGCTGACCGATTCGGCCGTCGCCACCACGAAGCCGCGGCTCTCCATGGCGCGCGCGAGGCGTTGCAGGAAGGATTTGTCGTCTTCGACGATCAGGAGCGAACGCTCGTTGGGCACCGCGCCCGCCGTGGAATTGGCCATGGAAAAATCCTCTCAATCAAACTGACCACACCGCCCGTCACGGAACGAGCGGCGCTGCAAACCGGTTCTCTGCGGAACCGACGGCAGCGTCATCGCGATCGTTATCTGCGCAATCTGAGGCTGCGCAGCGCACGCCACAACCATTTCAACAATCAGTGAACTATCGGTCCAATCAGTACCTTAGACCTAAGCGATGCGGGCCGCGGGCTCAAGAGGGGGCGCCGCGAGCGAGCGGCCGAAATCCTCGCGGTTCCATGTCACCGTGACGGTGGCGCCGTGCAGCGGCGGGTGGCGGCTGGCGAGCGACAGCTTGGCGCCGGAGCGCTCCAGCAGCGTCTTGGCGATGAAGAAGCCGAGGCCGAGCCCGAATACCATCTCCTCCGGGTCGTCCGGCCCACGCGGCCCGGGCCGGCGATGGGTGACATACGGCGCCCCGATGCGGTCCACCACCTCGGGCGCAAAGCCCGGCCCGTCATCGCTGATGACGATACTGACCTCGTCGTCGGTCCACCGCGCGAAAATCTCGACCCGCTGATGGGCGAAGTCGACCGCGTTCTCGATCAGGTTGCCGAGACCGTAGCGGATGGCCGGATTGCGCGCCCCGATCGGCTCCTCGGTGCGGTCGGGCGGCAGCGTCACGCCGATTGAGACGCCGAAATTGCGGTGCGGCGCCGCCGCCTCGTCGATCAAAGCGGAGATCGGCATGCGGTCGAACGGCTCGCCGGTCGGCAGCTCGGTGATCCGACCGAGAATCTCGCGACAGCGCTGCGCCTGTTCGCGCAGCAGCTTCACGTCCTCGAAATGCGGCGATTTCGGATCGATCGAGCGTTCGATCTCGCGCACCACGAGCGTGATGGTGGAGAGCGGCGTGCCGAGCTCGTGGGCGGCCGCGGCGGCGAGGCCGTCGAGCTGCGACAGGTGCTGCTCGCGCGCCAGCACGAGCTCGGTCGCCGCCAGCGCGTCGGACAGCTGGCGGGCCTCCTCGGCGATCTGCCACGTGTAGACGCCGATATAGCCGATCGCGAGCAGGATCGAGAGCCAGACCCCCACCATGTAGATTTCCGGCAGTTCGAGCTTGCCCTCGCGTTCCCACGGCAGGTCGTAATGGAAGAACACCAGCACGGTAGCGCAGATCATCGCGAAGGTGCCGATCAGCAGCGTCATGCGCGGCGGCAGCGCGGTCGCCGAGATCAGCACCGGCCCGAGCAGGAGGAAGGAAAACGGGTTCTCGATCCCGCCGGTGAGGTAAAGCAGCGCCGCCAGCTCGGCGATGTCGAAAGCCAGAAGCCAGGCGGCGCGGTCGGGCTCGAGCCACTGCGTCTGCCGGAAGCCGAGCCGCAGCGCCACGTTGAGCAGCGCCGCCAGCGCAATGACCGCGAGGCTGGCCCAGATCGGAACCTCGTAATCGAGGCCGAAATGCACCACCAGCACGGCCGCGAACTGGCCGAACACCGCGAGCCAGCGCAACCGAACCAGCGTATCGAGCCGCACGTTGCGCGGCCGTTCGTAAATGCGTGGCAGGCCGAACATGGCGGCAATCTAATCGTTGTGGGCGGCTAATCCAAACAGGGCAAGGTGCCGCTGGCGCGGGCGGCGCGGATGAGCGACAGTAGCGGCCAGCGCAGCAAACCCCGTCGAAGCAACCCTTTCGGGAGTGACCGCCATGCCCTACGACCTCGACCAGTTCACATCGGAGTGCCGTTCCATCCTGTCGCGCGATCCCGGCCCGAACGGTCGCGAGGAAATACGCACGCGGCTCGAGCGCCTGCTTGGCAACCCGGACTTCATCCGCGCTCATTGCGGCGACGACACCCCGCGCGGGCTGCACGTGCTCTACGAGGATGCCGAACTCGGCTTCCAGGTTCTCGCCCACATCAACGACAAGGCGCGGGTCTCGCCGCCGCACGATCACGGCGCCTCCTGGGCGATCTACGGCCAGGCCACGCACCACACCGACATGATCGAGTGGGAGCGCGAGGACAACGGCGCCGATCCCCAGCACGCCAAGCTCAAGCCGGTCAAAAAATATCGCCTGCTGCCCGGTCATGCCGGCATCTATCAGGACGGCAAGGTGCATTCGATCGACTATCCGGACAACGCCCGCTTCGTGCGCGTGACCGGAACCAATCTGGACCGCATCAATCGCGTGCGCTTCGACCTCAAGACCGGCGAGGTGCACCGCATGACGCCGCAGCAGGCCACCTGAGCGGACCGGTGAGCGCGGTTGCGGCCAGTTCGCCCGCGCCGGGGCCGTCTGCGGCGGCGGGCTACTCTGCGGTGAGCCCGCGCCAAGTTCGCGACATGCTCGACCGGGACATGCTCGGCGACGGCGCGGAACTCGCGATCGTCGATGTCCGCGAGGAACTGATCTTTTCGCAGCGCCACCTGCTGCCGGCGCGCTCGGTACCGCTCAGCCGGTTCGAATTGCGGTTCGTGCCGCTGGTGCCGCGCCGCTCGACGCGCATCGTTCTCTGCGACGACGGCGACGGCCTGGCGCAGCGCGCCGCCGCCATCCTGGCGCGCAACGGCTACACAAGCCTCGCCGTGCTCGACGGCGGCGTCGATACCTGGGAAGCGGCCGGATACGAAGTGTTTTCGGGCGTCAACGTCCCGAGCAAGGCGTTCGGCGAATTCGTCGAGCATGAAAGCCGCACGCCCAGCATCGCGGCAGCGGAGCTCGAGCGGCTTCTCCGCGGCGGCGCCGACATCGTGGTGCTCGACAGCCGGCCGTTCGACGAATATGCGCGGGTGTCGATCCCGACCGCGATCAACGTTCCGGGCGCGGAGCTGGTGTTGCGCGTGCGCGAACTGGCGCCGTCGCCGCGAACGATGGTCGTGGTCAATTGCGCCGGCCGCACCCGCAGCATCATCGGCGCGCAATCGCTGATCAATGCCGGCTTGCCCAACAAGGTCGTGGCGTTGCGCAACGGCACCATGGGCTGGAGCCTCGCCGGGTTCGCCACCGAGAGCGGCAGGAGCCGGCGCGCGCCCGGCGTTTCCGCCAACACCCTCGATTGGGCGCGCGCGGCGGCGCGGCGCGTGGCGCAAGGCTGCGCGGTCGAGCGCATCGACGGCGCGCGGCTCGACGCCTGGCGCGCCGACGAGGCGCGTACGCTTTATCTCTTCGACGTCCGCGATCCCGCCGAGTACGAAGCCGGCCATGTGGCGGGCGCCATCTCGGCGCCGGGCGGCCAGCTGGTGCAGGCGACCGACCAATATGTCGGCACGCTCGGCGCGCGCATCGTGCTGGTCGACGACGCCGAGGTGCGCGCCGCCATGACGGCATCCTGGCTGCGCCAGATGGGCTGGAGCGATGTCTTCGTGCTCGCCGAGGCGGGCACCGAAACCGGCTGGCCGAAAACCCCGATGCTGGAGAGCGAGACGCGGTCCGATGCCGGCATCGACGCCGGCTCGCTTGAGGCGCTGCATTCCCGCGACGAGGCGACGGTCGTCGATCTCTCACTCAGCCGCAACTACCTGATGCGGCACATTCCCGGCGCCTGGTTCGCGATCCGCACGCGCCTTGCGCGCGCGCTCGCAAAAATCCCGCTGCGCGGCACGCTGGTGCTCACCTGCGAGGATGGCATCGTTGCCGGCCTGGCGGTTGATGAAGCGTCCGCCCTTGCGAACAGGCCCGTGCGCCATCTCGACGGCGGCAACGCGGCCTGGTTGGCCTCAGGCCGCGCGCTTGCGGCCGAGCCCGCGTCCATGGCCGACGACATCGTCGATCAATGGCGCAAGCCCTACGAGCGCGGCGGCGACGCCACCGCAGCGATGAAGGAGTATCTCGCCTGGGAGACCGACCTTCTGCCGCGCATCGAACGGGACGCCCTGTCGCGCTTTAGCGTGTTCACGCGCGAAGGCTGATGACGGCAGCCTACGGATGCCAGGTGGCATCCGCCGTGCTGCGCTCGGCGCCTTGGCCGCGCGTCTCCGCGATCACCTTGAGCACCGCGCGCAGCACCTCCGTGACGCCCTGTCCGCTCACCGCCGAAACCACGAGCGGCATCTTCTTGGCGGCGCGCTTGAGGCGCGCCAGCTGCTGCTTGGCGTCGGCGGCGCTGAGCACGTCGGCCTTGCTGAGCACGACGATCTCGGGCCGCGCGGCGACGCCGTGGCCGTAGGCGGAAATCTCCTCCCGCACGGTCTTGTAGGCCTCGCCGGCGTCGCCGCCCGCGCCGTCGACGAGGTGCAGCAGCACGCGGCAGCGCTCGACATGGCCGAGGAAGCGGTCGCCGAGACCGACGCCTTCGTGCGCGCCCTCGATCAGGCCCGGCAGGTCGGCCAGCACGAATTCGCGCCCGTCGACGCGCACCACGCCGAGCTGCGGATGCAGCGTGGTGAAGGGGTAGTCGGCGATCTTTGGCTTGGCCGCGGTGACGGCGGCCAGGAAGGTCGATTTGCCGGCATTCGGCAGGCCGACGAGCCCGGCATCGGCGATGAGCTTGAGCCGCAGCCGGATCGTGAGTTCCATCCCGGGCTTGCCCGGATTGGCATGGCGCGGTGCGCGGTTGGTCGAGGTCTTGAAATGCGCATTGCCGAAGCCGCCATTGCCGCCGCGCGCCAGCACCGTGCGCTCGCCGATCTCGGTGAGATCGGCGAGCAGCGTGTCGCCGTCCTCTTCGTAGATCTGGGTTCCGACCGGCACCTTAAGGACCATGTCGGCGCCGCTGGCGCCATGGCGGTCCTTGCCCATGCCGGCACGGCCGTTCTTCGCCATGAAATGCTGCTGGTAGCGGTAATCGATCAGCGTGTTGAGGCCGTCGACCGCTTCCGCGAACACGTCGCCGCCGTTGCCGCCGTCGCCGCCGTTCGGGCCGCCGTACTCGATGAATTTCTCGCGCCGGAACGACACGCAGCCGTTGCCGCCGTCGCCGGAGCGGATGTAGATCTTGGCCTCGTCGAGGAATTTCATTTCTGCAAACTGTCGCTTTCAGCGCTTTGCAAACTCTTGCCTTCAGGGCTTCGCAAACTCTTGCCTTCAGGGCTTCAATTGTAGCACGGCGCGTTCCAGCGTCTCGCCGATGAAGCGCTGGCCTTGGAACCACATGATTGCAGCGCAGGGCTGCAAATTGGGGTAAATATAGGGGCGAGGGCGAGCGCGGGTCGTTCGGCGTCCGCCCTGGGGAGAATGGCGAGCGTGTGGACGGTTTTCAAGCTTGCGGCGCGCGCTGCGGTGTGGCGTCCGACCCGCGAGCTGCCGCTTGTAGGGCTGCCGAGCCTGTTGGGCTGGACCCTGACGCTCGGCGTCGTGCGCGTGGCGCTGCAATATTTCGGGGCCGGCGCGACGCCGAACTTCGATCCCTACGGCCTCAATGCCGTGGTGGCGTGGCTCGCGCTTGAGCTTGCCATTGCGGCGCTGTTCGTGCGCCCGCCCGGACGCGTCACCGCGCTCGCCGCCATGGTGGTTCTGTCCCTCATGGCGGACGTCGTCATCGCCGCGATCAGGTTCGGCGCGCGGCTCCTTGCGCCGGGCGCCGCGGCCGGCGCCACCTGGACCGGCGCGGTGGCGAACGATGCGATCCTTGCCGCCGAAATCGTTTGGTGGGTCGGCGCGATGCTGTGCGTGCTGCGCAGCGTCGAGCTCGGCTCGCGGCTGCGTCTCGCCAGCAAAGTCGCGGCGCTGTGGCTTGCGTTGTTCGTCGCCAATGCGCTGGTGCCGCACGTCCCGGTTTATATGGGCAGCGACTTCGACGTCCGTAACGCCAACTGGTGGGAATATCTGCGCGCCCGTACGCTCGCCGAAAACGGCGGCGGCAAGCCGGCGCCGCAGAACGGCCAAACGCCACAGAGCCCGCAGAACAACCAGGCGCAACGCAGCGACCAGCCCCAGCGCAACGACCCGGCCGCCCAAGCCGAGCTTGCCCGCATCGACCAGGCGCAGGCGGCGCTGCTGCAGGCCGAGGTCGACCACCTGGCGCCGCAGCGCAAGGGCGTCACCGACGTCTATGCCATCGGGCTTGCCGGCTGGGCCGAGCAGGACGTTTTCCTCAAGGAACTCGACGGCGGGCTCGCCGCGGTCGGCAACGTTCTGCCGATCCAGGATCGCACCATCCGCCTGGTCAATCATCGCGACACGCTCGCCAGCGTTCCGCTCGCCAACGTGGCGAATTTTTTCGCTGCCGTGCACGCCGTCGGCAGCGTGATGGACAAGGACGAGGATGTCCTCGCCCTGCTGATGACCTCGCACGGCGACCGCAACGGCTTTGCGCTGCAATTGCCCGGCAAGACTCCGATCGATCTGACGCCGCAGCAGGTGGCATGGACGCTCGACACCGAGGGCATCAAGTACCGCGTGGTGATCGTCTCGTCCTGCTATGCGGGGATATTTCTGCCGCCGCTCGCCAACGATAACTCCATCGTCCTGACCGCCGCCGACGACAAGAGCACCTCGTTCGGCTGCGCCCCGGAGCGCGAATGGACTTATTTCGGCGACGCGCTGTTCCGGCAAAGCCTGAGGCCCGGCACCGACTTCAAGCAGGCTTTTGAGCAGGCCCGCACCATGATCAATTTCTGGGAGCAGACCGACCGCCTGCCGCCGTCTAACCCGCAGGGCCATTTCGGGCCGGCGCTGGTCGGCAAGCTGGCGCCGTTCTTCACGCCGCCGCAAAGCGCCAGCCGATAAGCAGAGCGCCAGCCGATAACAGGAAATCTTCACGCCGTGTGCTTCACGCGGCCCCAGGCCTTGAGCGACGCCCACAAGCCGCGGTCGAGGCGGAAGCAGTCGGTCGGCGCCGCCGAGTAGATGGCGCGGATGCGGGCGAGCCGCACGCCGGTCCACTGGAAGCCGCATTTCTCCAGCACCCGGCGCGAGGCCGGATTGCTGACGCGCGCGCTCGAGTGCAGCGTCTCGTAGCCGAGGCTGCCGAACGCATGGTCGATCGCGGCGCGCGCGGCTTCGGTGGCAAAGCCGTGCCCCCAATAGGGCACGCCGAGCCAATAGCCGATCTCCCCGCCGTCTTCGCGCGGAACGATGCCGCAGCCGCCGATCAGCGCGCCGTCAAGCGTGATGACGAAGCAGGCTTCGCGGTCGCGCTTGTTGACGGCGTCGATGAATTGTTTGGCGTCGCCCTCGTCGTAGGGATGCGGCACCCGCGCCGTGTTGACGGCGATGCTGCGATCGTTGACGAGCGCCGCGAGCGCTTTCACGTCCTCGTGACGCGGCGCGCGCAGGATGAGCCGCTCGGTCGCGAGGACGGCAATCCTGCGCTCGCGCCGGGTCTCTTCGACAACATCTTCGAGCAAGGTCATGGCGGGCTCCTGCGAAAAATCGAAAGGGGGAGCCGGCAATCCGGTCTCCCCCTTTTCGGAGCCCAATGGGCCCGCCGGTTCGACTGGATACCGGCAGACCTCGTATGATCGACCGTATTATTGCGCCGTAGCCTCCGTCATCGGCAGTACCGATACGAAGACGCGGCCCTTGGCCTTGGTGCGGTATTCGAGCCGGCCGTCGATCAGCGCGAACAGCGTATGGTCGCGGCCGATGCCGACGTTGCGGCCGGGATGCCACCGGGTGCCGCGCTGGCGCGCGATGATGTTGCCGGCGATCACTTCCTCGCCGCCGAAAATCTTGATGCCAAGCCGCTGGCCGCCAGAATCACGGCCATTGCGCGAGGAACCGCCTGCCTTCTTATGAGCCATTGCTGGCCTCCGAACCTTTGCTGGGTGCTACCTACACCGGATTCATGGCAAAATCATCACAGAACCCGGTCACTTATTTTTTTCTGTGTTTTTTTGGCCTTTTCGACCTTCACTTCTTCTTCTTGCCCTTGGGCGCTGCCTTCTTGCCCTTGGCGGCGGGCGCCTTGCCTTTCGGCTTTGACGCCTTCTTGGCTGCCGCCTTGCGCCGGGTCGCCGTGGCGCCCGCGCCGGTCTCGGCTGTGTCCGCCGCATCGGCGGCGGCCTCGGCCTCGGGCGCCGGGGGGCGCTCCCGCTTTGGCCGCGGCGGCGGGGTCTTGGACGGCTTGTTGCCGTCGGTGAGGATTTCGGTGATGCGCAGCAGCGTGAATTCCTGGCGAAAGCCGCGCTTGCGGCGCGAATTCTTGCGCCGGCGCTTCTTGAACGCGATGATCTTCGGCCCGCGCGCCTGTTCGAGCACCTCGGCCGCGACCAGCGCACCGGCGACCGTCGGCGCGCCCAGCGTCACGCTGTCGCCGCCCACGACCAGGACTTCGCCGAACTCGACGATCTCGCCGAGCTCGCCCTTGACCTTGTCGACCTTGAGCACGTCCTCGGCGGCGACCCGGTACTGCTTGCCGCCCGTCTTGATGACCGCGAACATTTTTAATTCCTCGTGTTCGATCCCCTAATCCTGCCCTGTTCCAACACGCGGGGAGGCTCGGGTGGGGACTTGTCCGGACCGGCTGCTTCCAGTCGCTGCTGCTGATAATTGCCGCCAAGTTGGGGCAGGCATTTGGGGGCGGCATCTGGCCGCGCCAAATTCAGGCTGGACCGGCGTCGTTATGGCGGGACGCCCGCGGCCTGTCAAGAAATGAGCATATTGTACTTCACGTCCCACTGAGCGCACCGCCGTTGAGCGACGCGAGGAGGCGCAAGTTCGAGCAATGGATCAAAGAGGGCAGGGGCGCGATCAAGTGGACGCGGCTGTCGTGTAGGACGTTCGCCGCCAACGCGGTTCGGCTCCAGCTTCATGCGCTGGCCTACAGTCTCGGCAACTTCCTGCGCACGCTGGCACGCCCGAGCCGATCAAGATCCCATGGGGAGTGGATAGCGACCGGCGCTCTGGCAGAGTGAGGTTGCGACCACCCACTCTGGAGACGACCATGCAAACCGTAGCTG
>Ga0182024_10011336_pt1 | contig 17932 bp, 19 predicted proteins | sample P32metaG_FD_120480 | JGI IMG/M metagenome (GOLD analysis project Ga0182024, IMG submission 120480) | Permafrost microbial communities from Stordalen Mire, Sweden - P3-2 metaG (Illumina Assembly) | ecosystem: Environmental > Terrestrial > Soil > Wetlands > Permafrost | place: Sweden: Stordalen... | reverse complement strand
GAGCCTGGTGGACGCCATCCGCCGCGGCACCGACGTGATGCTGTCGGGCAAGCTGGCGGTGGTGTGCGGCTACGGCGATGTCGGCAAGGGCTCGGCGGCGTCGCTGCGCCAGGGCGGCGCCCGGGTGATCGTCACCGAGATCGACCCGATCTGCGCGTTGCAGGCGGCGATGGAAGGCTACGAGGTCCAGACCATCGAGGACACCCTCGGCAAGGCCGACATCTACGTCACCGCCACCGGCAACAAGGACGTCATCACCGTCGATCACATGCGCGGGATGAAGAACAACGCCATCGTCTGCAACATCGGCCACTTCGATTCCGAGATCCAGATCAGCGGCCTGCGCAACTTCAAGTGGGACGAGATCAAGCCGCAGGTGCACCACGTCGAGTTCCCCGACGGCAAGAAGCTGATCGTCCTCTCCGAGGGGCGGCTGGTGAACCTCGGCAACGCCACCGGCCACCCGAGCTTCGTGATGAGCGCCAGCTTCACCAACCAGACCCTGGCCCAGATCGAGCTGTGGACCAACGGCGGCGCCTACAAGACCAACGTCTACACCCTGCCCAAGCACCTGGACGAGAAGGTGGCCATGCTCCACCTCGGCAAGCTGGGCGCCAAGCTGACGACCCTCACCAAGGAGCAGGCCGACTATATCAGCGTCCCGCCCTCCGGTCCGTTCAAGCCAGACCACTATCGGTACTAGGGATCGACTCTCGCCCCTCTGGGGGAGTACGGCCGAAGGCCGGGAGGGGGGCTGACTGGGCGAGGCCTGCGAGATTCTGGCGGCGTCGCCCCCTCCTTCGGGGTCCCCCTTTCCCGGAGGGGGAGGAGAAAGTGATGAACTCCGACGAGGTCCGCAGGATCAACCAGGAGGGGTGGGACCGGCGGGTCGGGGAGGGGGACGTGTGGACCTTGCCTGTCTCGTCGGAAGAGATCGCCCGCGCCCGCCATGGCGACTGGGCGGTGGTGTTGACCCCCAACAAGCCGGTTCCGCGCGACTGGTTCGGCGACATCGCCGGGCGGGACATCCTCTGCCTGGCGTCGGGGGGCGGGCAGCAGGGCCCGATCCTTTCCGCGGCCGGCGCGCGGGTCACCGTGTTCGACGCCTCGCCCGGCCAGCTGGCGCAGGACGAGATGGTCGCCCGGCGCGAGGGGCTGTCGCTGGTCGCCCGGCGCGGCTTCATGCACGACCTGTCGGCCTTCGAAGACGCGTCGTTCGACCTGATCTTCCACCCGGTGTCCAACAGCTACGCGCCCGAGATCGAACCGGTGTGGCGCGAGTGCTTCCGCGTGTTGAGGCCGGGCGGCGCGCTGCTGGCCGCCTTCATGAACCCGATCGTCTACGTCTTCGACCCCGAGGCGGAGGCGCACGGAGAGCTGATCGTGCGCCATTCGCTGCCCTTCGCCGACGTGGTGGATCGTTCGGCCGACGAGCTGGAGCAGGTGATCGCGCGCGATCATACGGTGGAGTTCAGCCACGGCCTCGAAAGCCAGATCGGCGGCCAGCTCCGGGCCGGGTTCCTGCTTACGGCCCTCTATGAGGACGTCGATCGCGGACCGCCGACCAGCGGCCGCTCCATCTACTTTCCGACTTGCCTGGCGACCCGCGCGGTGAAGCCTCCCTCCCCTTCATGGCGAGGGACCGATGGCGAAGCCGTCAGGGCGGGGTAGGGCGACGCCGAAGAGGCCTCGCAAGCTTCAGCGGTCCCCACCCTGGCCGCTGGCGCGGCCTGTCCCTCCCCACCGCCGGCGGGAGGGAGGAACGCTTTGCCTCTCCTCCCCGCCCCCCTAAAGGAGGCGGATGATCCTGATCCTCTCCAGCTTCGTCGCCTCCAGCCCGGTGGGCGGGGGGGCGCAGGCGGTGGCGCTGGCGCGGCTGGAGGTGGAGACCGTGCTGGCTCCGACCGTGCTGCTGGGACGCCATCCTGGCCTGGGGCCGCCCGGCGGCGGGGCGGTGGCCCCGGCGATGTTCGAGAGCCTGTTGGCCGGGATCGAGGCCAACGGCGTCTTCGCGCGGGCCGAGGCGGTGGTCTGCGGCTACTTCGCCGATCCGGCCCAGGTGGCCGCCGCCGCCCGCACCATCGACGCCGTCAGGGCGGCGCGGCCGTCCGCGATGATCGTCATCGACCCGATCATGGGCGACAGCGTCGGAGGCCTCTATGTGAAACCCGAAGTCGCGCGCGCCCTCGCCGCCGAGTTGATCCCCCGCGCCGACCTCATCGCGCCCAACGCCTGGGAGCTCGGTCGCCTCACCGGGACCGTGGTCGCCTCGCCAGCCGAGGCGCTGGCCGCGGCCCGCGAGCTCGGGAAGCCGGCCCTGGTCTCCTCCATACCCGCCGGCCGCGCCATCGGGGTGATGTGGACCGATGGGCGCGAGGCGTGGCTGGCGGCCCATACCCGCTCCGCGATCGATCCCAAGGGCGCGGGCGACCTGCTCACGGCGCTCTTCGCCGCCGCCCTGCTGGGCGGAGCGACGCCGGCCGACGCCCTGGAGACCGCGGTCGGCGACGTGGCCGCCACGGTGCTCGGCGGCGATGTCGAGATCAGCCTGGAGGCGCTCACATGACCGACAGTGGCAGGGGGGAGGTGCGCGGCCTCTGCCCGCCCCGGTTCGCCGCCGTGCGCGAGGCGTTCGCGGCCAATTTCGCCGAAAACCGCGAGCTGGGCGCCCGCTTCGCCATGGCTGCGGAGGGCGAGATCGTCGTCGACCTGATGGGCGGCTGGGCCGACCGCGCCATGACCCGGCCGTTCGCGGAGGATACCCTCACGCCGGTGTTCTCCACCACCAAGGCCATGGCCAGCCTGATGGTCGCCCGCCTGGTCGGCCAGGGGCGCCTCTCCTACCAGACCCGCGTCGCCGAGCTGTGGCCGGCGTTCGGCGCGGCGGGAAAGGACACCCTCACGGTCGAACAGGTCCTCTCTCACCAGGCGGGGCTATGCGGCCTTGAGGGTCCGATGTCCCCCGCCGACTGGTATGACTGGGACGGTGTCTGCGCGCGACTGGCGGCGATGACGCCGCTGTGGCCGCCCGGGACGGCCAGCGGCTACCACCCGGTGACCTTCGGCTACCTGGCCGGCGAAATCTTCCGGCGGGTCGACGGTCGCACCCTGGGAACGGCGCTGCGCCAGGACATCGCCGCGCCGCACGGGCTCGACCTGTGGATCGGTCTGCCGGACTCCGAGCACGGGCGCGTCGCCCAGGTCCGCCGGCCGCCCGCCATGCCTGATCTGGGCGAGATCACCGAGCCCAGGCGCCTGGCCTTCTTCACCCGCTGGGCGACGCCGGGCGGCGTCGACGAGGCGACCGCTCGGCGGGCGGAGATCCCGTCGGCCAACGGCCACGCCGCGGCGCCGGCCCTCGCCCGCCTGATGGCGATCCTGGCCTTGGACGGCCAGCTGGACGGCGAGACGGTGCTGCCGCCGGGGCTGGCCGACGAAGCCGGGCGCCAGAGGATCGCCGGGCCCGACCTCGTCCTCCCCTACGACATGAGCTGGGGGGCGGGATTCATCCGCAACGAAGGGCTGTGGATCTACGGCCCCGGGCGCCGGACGTTCGGCCATTCCGGCTGGGGCGGCAGCTGCGCCTTCGCCGATCCGGAGCGGGGCGTCTCGGGCGCCTATGTGATGAACCGGCAGTCGGCCGAGCTGATCGCCGACAGCCGCGCCCGGCGGCTGATCGAAGCCGCCTACACGGCCCTCTGAATTCGCCGCGACGCGCGCCACGCCCCATAGGCGAACATCGCCGCGCCCGCCCAGATGAACACGAAGGAGAGCAGGCGAAGCGGAGTCAGGGGCTCGCCGATAGAGACGCCAATACAAAAGCCGACGGTTGGGCTGAGGAACTGCAGGAATCCCAGGGTGGCGAAGGTCAGCCGCCGGGCGCTCCAGGCGAACAGGGCCAGGGGGAACACCGTCACCGGCCCGACCAGGCTCATCAGCAGCGAGGGACCGAGCCCGTGTCCGAACACACCCTGGCCGGCCTGGGTCAACCAGAGGACGCCGATCAGGCCGGGGCCGGCCATGAACAGGCACTCGATCAGGAGGCCGGCCTGGGCGTCGACGTCGACATGCCGGCGGATCAGGCCGTAGATCCAGAAGGTGGTGGCCAGCACCAGGGAGATCACCGGCAAATGGCCCAGGGCGACCGTCTGGATCGCCACCCCGATCACCGCCAGGGCGATGGCGGCGAGGCCGACCTTGTCGATCCGCTCGCGGAACAGCACCGCGCCGGCCGCCATGTTCATCAGCGGATTGATGTAATAGCCGAGGCTGGATTCCAGGTTGCGGCCGTGGTTGACCGCCCAGACGTAGAGCGACCAGCCGGTGGCGATGGAGACCGCCGATAGGGCCAGCAGGGCCAGCGTCCGGGGCTGGCGAAAGGCTCGTTTCACCTGCTCCCCCTGCCCGGCCAGCAGCACCAGCAGGGCCGCCCACGGCGCCGACCACATGGCCCGGTGCGCGACGATCTCCCACGAACTCGCCCCCGCCCGGCCGAGCGCCATGAACAGCAGCGGAGCGGCGCCCCACAGCAGGTTGTTGGCGATCGAGGCGATCAGGGCGGGGCGCGACGACTCGCCGGGGGCGAGCGCCGACGCCGCCGCGGTCAAGCCAGGACCTTGCGTCCGATCAGGCCGCGCTCGGCCAGGAGTTCGGCGATCTGTACGGCATTAAGCGCCGCGCCCTTGCGCAGATTGTCCGACACCACCCACATCGAAAGGCCGTTCTTGATGGTCGGATCGTTGCGGATGCGCGAGACATAGACCGCGAACTCGCCCTGGGCTTCCTTGGGCGTGATGTAGCCGGTGGCGTCGCGCTTATCGATCACCAGCACGCCCGGCGCCTCGCGCAGGATGTCGCGGGCGTCGTCCTCGTCCAGCGGCTGGTGGAACTCGATGTTCACCGCCTCGGAGTGGCCCACCATCACCGGAACCCGCACGCACGTCGCCGTGACGGCGATCGCGGGATCCAATATCTTGTGGGTTTCGTCCCAAAGTTTGGCTTCCTCGTCGGTGTAGCCGTCGTCGCGGAACTCGCCGATGAAGGGGATGACGTTGAAGGCGATCTGCTTGGGGAAGACCTTCGGCTCGGGGGGACCGAGGACGAAGACGCCCTTGGTCTGTTCCCACAGCTCTTCCATGCCCTCCGAACCGGCGCCCGAGACCGATTGATAGGTGGCCACCACCACGCGCTTGATGCGGGCGGCGTCGTGCAGGGGCTTGAGCGCCACCACCAGCTGGGCGGTGGAGCAGTTGGGATTGGCGACGATGTTCTTGCGCCGCGCCAGGGCGATGGCGTCAGGGTTCACCTCGGGCACGATCAGCGGCACGTCCGGGTCCATGCGCCAGGCGGACGAGTTGTCGATGACGATCGGGCCGGCGGCGCCGATCTTGGGCGACCACTCCCGCGAGATCGAAGCGCCGACACTCATCAGCACCACGTCGACCGTAGAGAAGTCGAACTGCGCGATGTCCTCGCACTTGACCACGCCCGCCTTCCAGCCGACCTCGACGCCGAGGGACTTTCGCGAGGCGATCGCGTGGATTTCGTCCACGGGGAACGCCAGTTCCTCGAGGATGTTCAGCATCTCGCGCCCGACCGCGCCGGTGGCGCCGACCACGGCGACCCGGTAGCCCATCGTCAACTCTCCTTGAGTCTTAAGGGGAGCGCTGACTACGCCTCCAAGGTCTCGGAGGCAATGGAGGGCGGACTTTTTGGCCGGCTCTTTCTCAGGACTTGTGGGCGGCGGCCGGGCTCGGGACCGGTTTCACATGTACTCCCTCGTCCGAGGCCTCGGCGGTGAGGGCTGCGCAGCCGGCGTTCTTGGCGAGGCCGGGGTTGACGAAGGGGAGGATGGCGGCGAGGGGCGCGGCGAAGACCCCTACGGCGACGCTGAGGATCGCCTGGGGCGCGGCCTTGACGATATCGACGCCCACCTTGGGCTGGACCAGCGTTCCCTTCAGGGTGATCGGCGCGCTGACCCGCAGCAGCTCGAACTTCTTGGGCCTGCCCTTGAGCTGCAGGTTCAGGGTCTCCTGGCGAAGGTCGACATCGCCGCTGCCGGCGACCGTCACCACCCCGGTGTCGAGGACGGCGCGGTCCAGATTGAGAACTCCGCCGCGGGCCCGGAAGTCCGCCACCGCGCAGCGGATCGGCGTCTCCTTCTGGCTCTTGGTCAGGAGCAGATAGAGCCCTCTGGTGGCGTCGATTCCCATCAGTTCGGCGAAGGTCTGGCGGATCTCCCCACTGGGGACGACCAGGGTGACCGAGCCATTGGCGCTCGCGGCGGCGGCGCGCACGGAATCGCCGACGCCCGTCAGGCGCGCCCGGGCGTAGAGCCCGCCCTCCAGGGCCGGCGGCGCGCCGCGTTTGACGGCGATGAGATGCTCGAGCCGGGCGTTGGTGAGCCGAAAGTCGATGGCCTCGGCGGGAATCGCCTCGCGGGCGTCGATGCGGATGGTTCCGACGAGCCGGCCTTGGGGAAGGGTCAGATCGAGCGGGTCGGCGCTGATCACCCCGTGGTCGAGGCTGACATCGAGCCGGAGGGCGCGGATCGGCAGGCGGCCGGCGGCGACGCTGGCGGCCCGGTAGACGACCTTGGCGTCCATGCCCCGCACCCGCGTGACGTCCAGGTGGGTGTCGGGGAAGATCCGGTGCTCGGCCGTCAGCCGCGCGGCCTCGATCTTCTGGACGGGCGACAGCGGATGGCGCGCGGCATGCTTGGGAACGCCCCCGACCACCGCGGCGAGGTCCGCCAGGCGCAGGCGTCGCGAGGCGATGTCCGCCTTCACGAAGGGCCGGCCGGTGCTGTTGTTCACCGTCATCGCGCCCTCGAGATCGCTCTGGCCCACCGCGCCGCTGATCCCGCGCAAGGCGTAGACCGCCCCGCGCCGCGCGAAGCCGGCCGCCAGGCTGTAGGGCGGGGTGTTGGGCAGGGCGAGGCCGGTGAGCCGGTAGAGGTCGGCGAGGTCGGAGCCGGCGACGCTGAACTGCCCGGAGAGGGCGGCGAAGTCGAAGGGATGGTCGATGTGGCCGGCGAGGCGAACCCGCGTGGCGCCCGCCTCTATGCGGCTGTCGAAGTCATAGGGGCGGCCGGGATCGATATTAACCAGCGGCCCTCCGGTGACGTGGGCGACGAAGCGCTCACCGTGGAGCGTCCCCTGGCCGTTGAGAGCGAAGGCGCCGCGGCCATAGCCGACCACCTGCTCGTTGGAGCTGACCGTGCCGGTGAAGAACAGGCGTCGCCTGACGTCGTCGTAACGCACGGCGCCGCTGTTGATGATCAGATGGTTGATCGGTGGCAGCTTCGGCATGGGCCGGCCGGGGTGGAATTCCCAGTTGGCGCGTCCTTGCGCGTCGCGCAGCAGGCCGACGTCCGGCCGGTCGGCCTCCACCAGGGGCAGGATGACCTGACCCTTCAGCAGGGGTGCGATCTTCACCTGCACTGTGAGGCGCGGCAGGGTGGCCAGGGGCTGGCCGCCCGCCCAGGGGGCGTTGCCGATCACCAGCCCGTTGATCGTCGCCGTGGGCGACCAGGACCAGGGGTGCACCTCGAGATCGCCGGTGATCGCCACCGGCCGGTTCAGGCGATGGGAAATCTCGTGCGCCAGCGGCCCGCGCAGCCAGTTCCACCGGAAGAGGATCAGGAAGACGACGAGCGCCAGGAGGAAAAGGCTCCCGATCGCCACGCCCCAGTGAACACGGCGCCTCGGCGGGCCGGGAGGAGGAGTCGGGGAAGGAGCCGAGGCCGCGATTGCGCGTGCGGGAGACTGCAAAGGACCGACCTTACGCGTTTCAGGTCCCTACCAAACGCGCGAAAGCGGTGAACGCCCCCTCCGCTAATCCCCGCGAGAGCGGGGGATGAGCGGAAAGGTCAGGGTTCGGGAGAAACCCGCACCAGCAGCTTGCCGTCGTGGTCGCCAGTGAACAGGCGGCTCACCGCCTCGAGGGCGTTCTCCAGCCCATCCTCCACGTGGACCTTCCACTTGAGCTCGCCGCTGGCCACCAGCGGGCCGAGCTCGGCGAAGGCCTCCGGGGCGCGGTGGAGGTAGTCGATGATGATGAAGCCCTTGATCATCAGGCGGCGCATCAGGATGCGGCCGAAGTCGCGCGGCCCGGCCACCGGGGGCGCCTGGTTGTAGGTCGAGATCATGCCACACAGGCTCATGCGGCCGAAGGTGTTCATCCGCGAGAACACCGCGTCCATGATCTCGCCGCCGACGTTCTCGAAGTCGATGTCGACGCCGTTCGGGCACAGCCGGTCGAGGGCCGCGCCGACATCCTCGCTCCTGTAATCGATCGCTCCGTCGAAGCCGAGCTCGCCGGTGAGCCAATCGCACTTCGCCTTGCCGCCGGCGATGCCGATCACCCGGCATCCGCGCCGCTTAGCCAGCTGGCCGGCGATCGAACCCACCGCGCCGGCGGCGGCCGAGACCACCACCGTCTCGCCGGCCTGCGGCCCCGCGATGTCGACCATGCCGAACCAGGCGGTGAGGCCGGTGGCGCCCAGGACGCTCATATAGGCGGTGAGCGGCACGCCCGGGATGGCGGGCACGGGGTTCACGCCCTTCTCATGGGCGATGACGTGGGTGGCCCAGCCGGTGAGGCCGGGACTGACGACGTCGCCCTGCTTGAAACGCTCGGCGCGCGAACGTTCCACCACCCCTAGCCCGCCGCCGCGCATGGTCTCGCCGATCCTGACCGGCGGCATGTACTGGTCCTGGTCGCTCATCCAGATGCGGTTGGTGGGATCCAGGGAGAGATAGACGGTGCGGATCAGCACCTCGCCGTCGCCGAGGTCGCGGATCGGTTCCTCGATCAGCTCCAGATCGCCCGTCTGGATCTCGCCGTGCGGCCGGCGCGCCAGCACCCAACGCTTCATGCCGCTCATGGAGTCCCTCTGTCGTTCAGCCTCGGCCAGGTGGCCGTTCTCAGATCACGGACGGTCCGACGAGGCCGTGCAGGAAGCCGAAGAAGGCGGGGACCAGATAGCGCTGCACGCCGCCGATGACCAGGAACAGCAGGATCGGCGAGAAATCCATGCCGCCGAGGTTGGGCAGCAGGCGCTGGAACGGTCGCAGCAGCGGCCGCGCCACCGCCTCGAGAAAGCGGGAGATCTGCCATACGGCGCGGTTGCGCAGATTGACGACGTTGAAGGCCACCAGCCAGCTTAGGATCGCATAGGCGATCACCACCCACAGGATCAGCGTCAGCAGTCCCTGGACGATGTACTCGGCGAAATCGAGGATGGCGTGCATGCGGGGCCCAAGGCGATCACAAGGCGCCCTCACTATCCGCGCGCCTGGAGGGGCGCAAGGCGAAGCGGAACCGTGAGGTCCCGCCCATTCTTGACTTCCGCACCCCCGATCCCTTATCTCCGCGCTCCTCCTCCCCGAGGGAAGGGGCCGTAGCTCAGATGGTAGAGCGCCTCGTTCGCAATGAGGAGGTCAGGGGTTCGATTCCCCTCGGCTCCACCAGGAAGCCGCGTTCATCGAGGCAAATCGCGGTTCCGGGAAGCGGGTTCTAGACCCTCCGAATTTCGGCGCGGCCCGCGCCACGTCGCCGCACCGGTCTTGCGCGCACCGATGGCGTGCGCCTACGCTTGACCCAATATCCGGGGGGAGCGATGGAATTTGCCTGGAGCGGCCTGACGCTCCTTTCCGCCATGTTCGCCGCCGGCGTGTCCCTCGCGCAGACCCCGGCTGGGCTGGCGCCCCCCGTTCAATCCGTCGGCGCCGCGTCCGCCTGGCGCCTCGCCCCGGCCGGGGCCGACGTGCTGGTTGAACTGACCGAGCCGGTGGGTACGAAGGGGCGCAAGCCTGGGGATCACTTCGGGCTCAAGCTGTCCGAGCCCCTGGTGGTCGGCGATCGTGTGATCATCCCCGCTGGAGCGGCCGGCCAGGGAGAGATCATCGACGTTGGGCGGCCCGGCATGAGCGGGAAACCCGCCAAGCTGATCCTCGCCGCGCGCTATGTCGAAACCGGGGGCACGCGGGTGGCGCTCCACGCCTTCCGCCTCGGTGGCATGGGCGAGAGCCACACGGACGCCGCCGTGGCGCTGGGGGTGGTCCCCTACGTCGGAATCTTCGCCCTGGCCGTCACCGGAGGCGACCTCAACTATCCCGCGGGCGCCCGCGCCCGGGCCAAGATCCTGGCGGACGTGATGGTCCCCCCGCCGGACCCCGCCGCCACTCCCACCGCGCATTCAACAGGAACCACACCATGAAGTTCACCCTCGGCGCCGCGCTGGCGCTCGCGCTCGTGGCCGCCGCCGGCTTTTCGGCGGCCCAGACACCGGCCACGCCCGACGGGTCGGCCACGCCCCCCGCCGTTCCGGTGACGCCGGCGGCCCCCGCGACGCCGACGGCGATGACGCCTCCGGCGGGCGCCGAGGCGGCCCCGGCCGCGCCGGCGCCGGCGGATGCGGCTCCGAGCACGGCGGCCGAGGCGGCCGTCGTGCCGGCGCCGTCGTCCCAGACGGCCGACGCCCAGCCGCCCGTCGTCGCCAACCCCGCACATGGTTTGATTTTGCCCCCGTCGGCCGGCAAGGGGCAGGTCGTGTTCTTCCGCAGCAGTTCCTTCATGGGGGCGGGCGTCTGGTACACTGTGAAGGAGAATGGGCATAAGCTGGGCGACCTCAGCAACGGCGCCTTCTTCACCCTGCCGGCGGACCCCGGCGTGCACGTCTTCACCGCCGCCACCGAGAACAAGGACACCCTGCGCATCGAAGTCGAGGCGGGCGAAACCTACTATGTCCGGGGAACCGTCCACATGGGCGTGCTCGTCGGCGAGGCCAGCATATCACCCTCGGACGAGGACAGCTTCGAGAAGGCGTTCAAGCACCTGCATCCGGCCAAGACCTGGCCGGCCGAAGCCAGCGCGGCTGACGTCGCTAAGATGCCGACGCCCGATCCCAAGCCTTGATCGGCATTGCGATCTTCGGTTGATTGCGCTCCTGCGTTCGGAGAGGGCTCGGATTTGACCCCGTCAAAAGACGTTGTCGCCCCCCTCGATTGGCCCGGCGAGATCTTCGCGCACTTCCGGCGCGCCAACATCCGGCAGGTCGGCTATGTGCCCGACGCGGGGCACGCGCGGCTGATCGAGATGATCCAGGCCGACGAGGCCATCCATGACGTCGTGCTCACCACCGAGGAAGAAGGCGTCGCCCTGGCGGCTGGGGCGTGGCTCGGGGGCGAGGCCTCCGCGCTGCTCATGCAGTCGAGCGGCGTCGGCAACTGCATCAACATGCTGTCGCTCACCCGAGCGTGTCAGTTTCCGCTGGTGATGCTGGTGACCATGCGGGGCGAGTGGGCGGAGTTCAATCCCTGGCAGGTGCCCATGGGATCGATCACCGAACAGGCGCTACGGCTGTGCGGTGTTCACGTCTTTCGCGCCGACCATCCGGAGGAGGTTTCGGACACCGTCGGCGCGGCGATCGATCTGGCTTTCAACGCGTGTACGCCGACCGCCGTGCTGCTGTCGCAGCGGCTGATCGGCGCCAAGAAGTGGCTGAAGTGATGCTGGACCGCCGCGACGCCGTCGCGCGGCTGCTGCGCGAGCGCGGCGATGCTCTGGTCGTCTCCGGCCTGGGTTCGCCCACCTACGATGTCGCCGCCGCCGGCGACGATCCCCGCAACTTCTATCTCTGGGGCGCCATGGGCGGCGCCTGCATGATCGGCCTCGGTCTCGCGCTCGCTCGGCCAGACAGGCGGATACTCGTGATCACCGGCGACGGCGAGATGCTGATGGGCCTGGGATCCCTCGCGACGATCGGCGTGAAGCAGCCGCCCAACCTCGGGATCGTCGTCCTCGACAATGGCCTCTATGGCGAAACCGGCCTGCAGCCCAGCCACACGGCCGGCCCGACCGACCTGGTCAAGGTGGCGGCGGCGTGCGGGTTCGCCCGCGCTTTCGAAGCCCACGACGAGGCGGGGCTCCATCTGGCGACGGGCTGGATCGCCGGCGACACGGGCCTCTACTTCGTGGTGGTGAAGATCGCCCCGGCGGAGGCGCCTCGGGTGCTGCCGCTCCGCGACGGCGTCGCCCTCAAGCTGCGCTTTCGCCGGGCCGCCGGCGTCGATCCCTGACTCGGGTCGCCCGAATCGACAGAGGGAAGACATACCACGCGGCGCCGGAGACCAAGGCGGCGCACGCCGCGGCGGCCAGCGCCGCGGGCCGCGTGGCGTCGACCAGACGGCAGACCACGTAGAGATCCGCGCTTATCGCGAGGCCGAGCGGCGCCATGCCGGCGAGGACGAGGATGGCGCAGACGCGTTCGGCGCGCGGGGTGTCCTCGCCGCGCTCCGCCAGGCGGTGGAACGCCGCCGGGGCCACCAGGAGGATCATCGCCACGATCAGCAGCACCAGCCCCGCGGCGTGAGCGATCCGGGCGTCGAACGGGGTCCGCTGGTAGCCGTCGGTGAGATAGGCCGCCAGTTGGAAGCCGGGCAGGGCCTGGGCGCCCGGTAGGACGATGCGCGATGCCGTCAGCAGCGCGCCAATGCGGTCCTTCAGCGACACAGGTTCGTCCTTCCGATCCGACGTCGCGCCACTCTTTGGGCGGAGCACCGCCCCGCCGTACCAGAACGCCAATGCGACGGCCGCGAGCAGGGTTCCGATGGCCGCCGCGAGCATGCGCCCCAGCTCGCGTTCCAACGCCACGAAGACGTCGAACGCCAGCGTGGCGGCGAACGGCGCAAGGGCGACGGCGACGACCGCTTCGTTCAGGTCCTCCTGGCGCGCCGTCATCCCGCCACCCTCCGCCAGGCGATTGAAGGCGATGGCGGTGATCAGTGCGATCAGGCTCACCGCCAGCAACCCCAGCCCGACCGCCTCGAGCTGGCGCGCCAGCAGGCTCGATCGCTGGAACCCCGGCTGGAACACCGCCTCGTACTGGAAGCCCAGCAGGATCTGCACACCCAGGACGACGGTCCTGATCTCGTCGAGCCCCTGTTTCACCCGGTCCTTGACGCGAGTCATGAGTCGATCGGATCGGGACCGCACCACCCCGGCAGGTAGTCGGCGTCGCGACTTCTGGCCAGGTCCAGGGCCTGGACGATCGCGTCGGCGAAGTCGGCCTCGACGGCGCCCTTGTCGATCCGCTTGCGCAGGAAATCGGCCCATAGAAATTCCGCAAAGACCGTCGGATCCTTGGCGAAGCCGCCGGCGCGACGCAGGGCGCTGGCGAGGCTGCGGTAGGGATCGTCGCTGAGATCCTTGAGCGCCTTGGGAATGGACTTGAACCCTCTCCGGGCGCCCTGCTGGTCGTAGGGGTGACACCAGCTGCGGTTGTCGAGAAAGACCCAGAACGACTCCCGCGACAGAGCGCTCAGGTCAGCCACGACATTGACCATCATCTCGTCGACGCCTTCATCGGCGATCGCGCGGGTGAGGTGGTGGCCGTCGATCAGGTAGTGCCGCTTCTTGGGCCCCAGTACGGTCGGGACGATGTGCCGGCTGAGGAACGCCTTGCGGTTCTTGCCCATGTGCTTGCGCCACTGCTCACGCTTCTGGGCGATCTCGCGAAATCCCAGGGTGATCTGGGTCGGCCGGATTTCGTCCATGGGCACGGGCAGGAGGGTGGCGTCTCGCATCGGGGGCTCCGCTGTTGGCGATATCAAAACGCCGCGCGCCGTTGGAAGGATGCGACGACTCGTCAGTGGACGGTCGTTTTGGAGACGGTCGGCTCCGCTACGGCGCCAGGCCGTGCGCCTTGGCTTCGGCGTCCAGGCCCGGCCGCAGCGCGCCCGCGGCGGCGAGGTCGGCTTTGCCGTCCGCCGTTTGGCCCTTCTTCAGCCGCGCCAGGCCGCGGCCGTAGAGCGCCCAGGGATCCTTCGGCTGGGCGGCCAGTGCGGCGTCGAAGTCGGCGGCGGCCGCGTCCGGGTCGCCCTGGCGCAGGCGCACGAGGCCCCGGCTTTCGCGGGCGGCGACGAGCTTCGGATCGCGCTTCAGGGCGGCGTCGCAATCGGCCAGGGCCAGGTCGAGGGCGTGGTTCCAGACCGCCCTGGTGAAACACCGCTGGCTGAGAGCGGTCGCCTGGCGGCTGTCCTCCGGATGGGTGGCGATCCAGAGGTCGAACTGGCCGACGGCGCTCTCCGGCTCGTCCGCCCGCTCGTAGAGTTCCGCCAGCTCCAGTCGCACATCGGCCTGGCGCGCCGCCAGGCGGTCAGCGGCGGCGAGGTCGGCCAGGGCATGAGGCTTGTCCCGGCCGGCCAGGTGGAATGCCGCCCGGGTGGTGAGGGCAGGCACATCGTCCGGCTTGAGGGCCAAACTCTTGTCGAGGTCGGCCATGGCCAGGAAGGGCTGGTGGTTCCCCTCGTAGGCCCGGGCGCGCTCGAACAGATAGGTTGGATCGGTCGGGGCCAGCTCGGCGGCCCGGGTGAGGTCGGCGATCGCCTTGTCGTACTCACGGCGCGAGGCGAAGGCGGTCCCCCGCCGGGCGAAGTCGGCGGCGTTCACGGGCTCGACGGCGCCATTCCCGGCCGCGGTGGGGAGCGCCGCCCCACCCTGGACGGTCGGCGCCACGTCCAGGTTGAACACCGGACCGCCATTGTAGGTGAAGTAGAGCTTGCGCTGGTCGTTGGCCACGTAGACGTGGTGCGAGAGGAAGAAGTCCGCCCCCAGCAGCATATCGAATCCTCACTGTCGATATCGCTCAGGCGCAGCCGGGTCCGACGGATCTCCTCGTCGCCGATCTTGAACCTGTCGACCGGCGCGATCCAGGTCTGGACCATGCGCCGCCCGATGCCGCGGCTGACGCCCGCCGGGACGACGCCCGGCGCATGGGGATCCAGTCCAGCGCGACGGGCGGCGGCGAGCGTGAGCATGGAAACCGAGGCGCCGGTGTCGAACAGGACGCGCACGCGGGAGCCGTTCACATAGGCCACGCCATAGGTCATCCGAGCCCGCGCCGCCTCGATGTCGAGAGTCGAGTGGTCGGGACCCGGCGACCAATAGGCAAGGGCGCGACCGAGGCAGTCGTGCGGCCGGATCACGGTGATGGCGCCATGAGCCAGGTCGTATTCGACGTCGGCGACGCCAAGGATGTTCTGACCGATGACCCCGGCGGCGTCGTGGCCCATCTCGCCGCCGCCCACCAGAAACGACCCCGCCAAGCCCTGGTCGCTGACGCTGAACGACCGGGCGGTGACGAAGGCGACCTTTTGCTCGGCCCCGCCCACGCCACGCACCACAAGGCCGAACGGCGCCGGGCCCGGCTTCAACTCCAGCTCCACCGCCTTGGCCGGGGTGATCTGGCTGAAGAAAGCGCCGCTGTCCGCCATGAACACCACATCCACGCCGTTGACCTTGGCGGGGACCAGGGGCTGCATGTCGGTCATCGTCACCGGCAGCTCCAGCAGCTTTTCGAGCTTGCAGGCGGCCTGGGCGGCGCCGGCCGCAAGCGTGGCGACGACGAGCAGGAGCAGGGCGCGCAACGGCGGACATCGGGTCATGGCCAGACCCTACATCCAATCCTGTTCCAGTGAAGCCGGCGAAACGCACACTCGACGGACCCGCCCGCCACGGCTAGCTTTCACGCCAACCCGACCGAGGCGCGAGGAAGCGAAGACGTGACCCAGACCCTGACCCGCGCGCGCGACCAGGCCCTGAACCGCATCCTCGACCAGATCGGCAGCCTGGGTCTCAGCGACAGGCTGCTCGAACTCGAGACCCAGGGCTTCACGGTCTTGCCCGGCGTCCTTTCCGAGGACAGGATCGCCCGCGCCAAGGCGGCGATCCTGCGCCGCGTCGAGCGCAGGACCGGGCGGCCGATCGATCCGGCCGCCGCCACGCCCGCCGACTTCAACGGCATGCAGTACATCCCCTACCTGCTCTATGACGACCCGGTGTTCGAAGAGGTCCTGATGGAGCCGGCGCCGCTTGCGCTGGTAACCTGGCTGCTGGGCGAAAGCTGCCTGCTCTCCAGTATGGGGTGCCATTTCCGGGGTCCGGGCGGCGCGCCGCTGATGCTGCATTCCGACAACGGCAACGGCATGCCGGCCCCGTTCACCGACGTCTCGATGGTCGCCAACGTCAACTACGCCCTCACGCCCTACAGCCGCGAGGCGGGCGCGCTGGCGATGATCCCCGGCAGCCACCGGCTGCGCCGCCAGCCCACCCTCCACGAGAACTTCACCGCGCCCGGCCTCACCGGCGCCGACCTCGCCGCCAGGGCGCGGCTTACCGGCGCCCTCGACGCGGTGGAATGGAAGGATCCGCCGGGCGCGGTCAGCATGGACATCAACCCCGGCGATGCGGTGATCTGGCACGGCAACACCTGGCACGGCGGCTTTCGTCGGGAGCTGACCGGCGTGCGGATGAACCTGGCCGCCTATTTCTGCCGCCAGCCGATCCAGACCCAGGAGCGGCACGGCGATCCGGCCCGCCAGGAGATCCTGGAGCGCCACGCGAACGATCCGCGCTTTGCCGTGCTGCTGGGCGCAAAACAGCCCTACGGGTGGCGCGAGGAGGGGCCCGACTACGCCCTGATGGCCCAGGCGCCGCGCGGCCTCTACGACTAGCTGTCATCACCTCAAGCCAGGGAAGACGCCCATGAGCGCGACCTCCATCGATACCGGGACCACCGACCTGCTCGCCAGCCTGGACGAGGGGGTCCTGACCCTGACCCTGAACCGTCCCGAGGCGCGCAACGCCATGAGCGGGGCGATGACCGCCGCCCTGGCGCAGCAGTTGGCCGCCGCCGAACTCGATCCGCGGGTGAAGTGCGTGGTGCTCACCGGGGCCGGCCGCGGTTTCTGCGCCGGCGGCGACGTCAAGGGCATGGCCGCCCGCGGCGACGGGACGGTAGGCGACAACACCATCGACGGGGCGATCCACCGCCAGCGGGTCAACCAGCGGGCCACGGCCGGCAAGCTCTTCAAGATGCCCAAGCCGACCATCGCCTCCCTGCCCGGCGCGGCCGCCGGCGCGGGTCTCAGCCTGGCGCTGGCCTGTGACATGCGGATCATGGCCAGCGACGCGATCATGACCACCGCCTTCGCCAAGGTGGGATTCTCCGGCGACTACGGCGGCACGTACTTCCTCACGCAGCTGGTCGGGTCGGCCAAGGCGCGTGAGTTCTACTATCTCTCAGGCCGAGTGAGCGCCGATGAGGCCCTGCGCCTGGGCCTCACCAACTGGGTGTCTCCGCCCGAGCAGCTGGCCGAGAAGACCCGTGAGATTGCGATGGAGCTGGCCCGCGGCCCGACGGTGGCCTTCCGCTACATGAAGGAGAACCTCAACCGCGCCATGGCCGGCGAGGTGGATGACTGCCTCGATATCGAGGCCACCCACCACGTCCACTGCGGCCAGACCGCCGACCACCGCGAAGCGGCCAAGGCCTTCGTGGAGAAGCGCCAGCCGGTGTTCGCTGGGCGGTAGCAACGCCAAAGGGGGGCCCATGATCCATTCCATCGCGCTGGCGGCGCACCGCCTGGACGCCTGGCTGCAGGCGCACCTCGGCCGCCCTTACAACGCCCTCCTAGGCATCGGCCTGACCATCGAGATCATCCGGCGGTTAGTCGAGCTTCCCCATCACGCCGCCCTGGAGCCGCGGATGCTTGGGGTGGTCGTGCTCATCGTGATGAACCTCGCCCTGCTGATCCATCAAGTCGGCCAGCTCTCCCACCACACCGGTCGAGCGAGAGCCCGGCGAGAGGCGCGGCGGGGTCGGCGCTGAGATCCGCCAGATAGAAAAAGGGCGGAGCCTTGCGGCTCCGCCCTCTCTGTGGTCGATGGTGACGACGGGTCGCGGACTTAGAAGTCCATGTCGCCCATGCCGCCCATGCCGCCGCCCATGCCACCGCCGGGCATGCCGCCGCCGGAGCCCTTCTTGGGGGCTTCGACGATGGCCGCTTCGGTGGTGATCATCAGGGCGGCCACCGAGGCGGCGTCCTGAAGGGCCGTGCGCACGACCTTGGCCGGGTCGATGATGCCG
>Ga0182024_10011335_pt1 | contig 17932 bp, 17 predicted proteins | sample P32metaG_FD_120480 | JGI IMG/M metagenome (GOLD analysis project Ga0182024, IMG submission 120480) | Permafrost microbial communities from Stordalen Mire, Sweden - P3-2 metaG (Illumina Assembly) | ecosystem: Environmental > Terrestrial > Soil > Wetlands > Permafrost | place: Sweden: Stordalen... | reverse complement strand
GTTTGCGGGCGGCGGTAAGTTCGGCTATCCTATCTTTCATTCCTACAGCATGAAAGATAGCAGAATATAGAGCCACTCACAAGAGAAAAGGAAAAACGAGTGGCATTAGGCTTCAGCCTGTACAGCCGGGCGAAGCGCGGCCTCGTGGCGCTTCGCCGCGTCCCGATAGCCATGTTCAGCCTCCCAGCTTCGCTGTATCCTTCGCTTCGCCGAACGAGATGCACTTCGAGCCGGGCACGATACCGCGCAACAGCCCCGTTAACACCGCGCCGGCGCCGACCTCGAACCAGCGATCGACGCCGGACGCGGCCAGGCGCTCCATCGATTCCACCCAGCGAACGGTGTTCGGCACCTGCTGGTAGAGGCCCTCGCGCGCTTCCCCGCCCGTCCGCACTTCCGCCGCCTGCCAGTTGTTGATGAGCGGCACCTGGAGGTCGCGAAATTCGACGGCATCGAGATCCGCTCGGAGGCGCTGCTGTGCGGGCTGCATCAGCGGACAATGAAATGGTGCGCTCACGGGAAGCGGGACCACGCGTTTTGCGCCCGCTGCTTTCGCCAGCTCCATCGCGCGCTCTACCGCTCCTTTATTGCCCGCGATTACCACCTGGTCAGGCGAATTCAGATTCGCCGTCGTCACCACTTCGCCCTGCGCGGCCTCGGCGAGAATTCCATCGAGCTTGCCCGCAGGGAGCCGGAGCAGAGCGGCCATCGCGCCCACGCCGGCGGGCACCGCTTCCTGCATATAACGGCCGCGCTTACGAACTGTCCGCAACGCGTCGGCAAAATCGAGCGATCCTGCGGCCACGAGTGCGGAGTACTCACCGAGACTGTGGCCCGCAACGTAATCCGGCGGACCAACCTCAACCCGCAGCACATGCCAGGCTGCGACCGACACCGCCAGCAGCGCGGGCTGCGTGTTCTCAGTGAGCTTCAGGTCTTCTTCGGGACCTTCGAAGCAGAGGCGCGACAGCGGGAAGCCCAGCGCGTCGTCGGCCTGCTCAAAGCACTCGCGGGCGGCTTCGAAATTTTCGGCAAGCGACTTGCCCATGCCGGCGAACTGCGAGCCCTGGCCGGGAAAAAGAAATGCGGTTTTCATCAACACATTTTAACCGGCGTGTTTGGCCTGTTTATTCAGATGGCGTATGGCGGATCCGAAAAAGGCGCCGCCCAACGCGGGAACGAAGCCGAGCAGTGCGGGCCAGGGTATGCCGGCGGAGGGACGATACGGAGCGTGAACAACCAGGAAATGCACCAACGTCTCGACAATGAACGGCGGCGCGCCGGTCAGAAATCCGGTGATCCACGGCCACCGCGGAAAGACGGCGCCAAGGACGGCGCTCAGAAGCAGGACGAAACCGAGCACGACGGGAATCTCATCGGTGTGGGCGTCGGTCCAGCCGATGAAGGTGGCAACCGTCAGGATACAGATCCATTGCCTGGCCTGCTTCATACGTCGGCGCTTGAGGTGAGACTCGCACGGGCCGCCAGGACGATTTGTTTCGCCTGAGTTGCCGACTTCGCAGTGGCCGTCAGGAAGCCGCCGCGCGCGCCATATGGGTGCAGTTTCACCTGGGGGAACGCGTAGGCCGATGCCCATGGTGACGCCGCGTCCGGCAGAACTGCCATCGCGGCGGGACGCAGCATTTCCGTGCTGCCGAGCGGAAGCCCGCACACCGCGCGCAACTGCTGCTCAAACTGGCTGGTGACACAGGAGTCCACGGTGAGATTGCCTGAGGGATGCGCGTGTGGGGTCACGTCGTGAAGCACGAGTTCCCCGTCCTGCGTCAATGTGAACTCGACAGCGGTGAGACCGATGAGATCCAGATCTTCCAGCGTGTCACGCGTCAGGCCGACGGCACGCCTCACCAACTTTGCGTTGAGCGGGGCTGGCGAGCGGGCGATGTCAACTGCGCCATCCACGCGGTCGATCGCGATGGGAGGGTAGAAGACAAATTCGCCAGCTGTACCGCGAGCGCCGATTATCGAGAAGTCTACAAGAGGCGCTGTGGTGCTGCGTTTCGCGCCGATGCCGCCGCCATCGCTATCCTCAATGGCATCGAAAACTTTGGGCGAGGGACGGACGACGGAGGCTCCGGCGACGGCACGGAGCGCAATCATCGGAACACCGCTCTCGGCTACGGTGACGACTTCGACAGCGGCAGCAAATTCGCGCAGGCGGTCGAGGTCGTCATAAGGCGCCTGGATGGAAATATCCGCCAGCGGAGTCACAGCGGTGTCGCCGGGCTGCGAAAAAACGTGTACCCGGTAGCCCATGCGATAAGCAGCGAGGGCCAGCATCCGGCTATTCTCGCCTCCGCCTAAAAGGCCGATGACGGCGCCAGGCAACACGATTTTCACGGCAGAGTATCTTCGGCGGCCTTGCGCTTCATTTTTTCGCGATACGCCTTGAGCTTATCCCGCAGGCGGGTGCGCTTTCCCGCCATGATGGCAACGGCGAAAAGCGCGGCGTTCTTCGCGCCGGCCGAGCCGATGGCGAGCGTTCCGACGGGGATTCCGCCGGGCATCTGCACGATGGAAAGCAGCGAATCCATGCCATGCAGCGCCTTGCTTTCAATCGGCACACCAAGTACCGGAATTACGGTCTGGGCGGCGGTCACGCCCGCCAGATGCGCCGCGCCACCCGCGCCCGCGATGATGACTTCAATCCCGCGCGCTTCGGCAGTAGTGGCGAACCCGGTCAGGACTTCCGGCGTACGGTGCGCGGAAATCACCTTGCATTCGTGGGCCACGCCGAATTCGGTGAGCACGTCGCTCGCGACCTTCATGGTGTCCCAATCCGACTTGCTGCCCATGATGACCGATACGACGGGCGGAACGATAACGGGAGCCTTCTTACTGGCCTTGCGCGAGTGTGAATCCTGGTTTGCCATCGAATGTCCTTAACGATTCTGTCTTGACGATGTCGTAACCGGCAGCCGTCATTTTCTGATAAATACCGGAGACCTGCGCGTGAGTTACCGTTGCGCCGGCCGCTTCAAACCGGCAGCGGTAGCTATCGGTCAGGAAGGTTTCGGCCATGCCGCCCGGGTACACGATGGTCCCGCGGTTGTCGATCATTTTCAGCACCAGGCCTTCGTGCGTGATCTGTTTGATGCTTTCGCCGAGAGCCTGAGGGGTGACGCCCGTGGAGCCGATATAGAGATCGACGCCAATCATCTGCGTGTCGATTTTACGTTCGGTCGGGGTCCACTCCTTACGTTTTCCCTGTGCGCTCGCGTAGGAAACGGGCGCCAGTTTCTCCGGCTTCAGCCCCATGCGCGCGGCGACCGCCTGCGCGAATTCCTTCGTGCCGACTTTCTGTTTGCTGATTCCTCCCTCAAAAATATCGTAGGTGTGGATGCCCTCTTCAATGGTGCGCAGCCACGCGTTGTGAACACGCTCAGCCGCTTCCCACTGGCCGATGTGCACGAGCATCATGACGCCGCCGAGCAGCAGACCGGAAGGATTCGCCAGATTTTGTCCTGCGCGGCGCGGGGCCGAACCGTGAATGGCTTCGAACATCGAGGCATGGATGCCGACGTTGGCGGAACCGGCGAGACCAACGGAGCCCGCGATCTGCGCGGCTACGTCGGAAAGAATATCGCCGTAAAGATTCGGCATCACGATCACGTCGAAGGCTTCGGGGGAATCGGCCAGTTTGGCCGCGCCGATGTCGACAATCCAGTGTTCCTTTTCAAACTCGGGATATTCCGTGCCGATTTCGTCGAACACAGCATGGAAGAGACCGTCGGTCATCTTCATGATGTTGTCTTTGGTGAAGCAGGTAACCTTTTTACGGCCGTTCTGTTTCGCGTATTCGAAAGCGAAGCGAACGATCTTTTCGCAGCCGGGACGCGAGATAAGCTTGAGGCATTCCATCACGTCGGGCGAGAGCCGGTATTCCATTCCCGCGTAAAGATCTTCCTCGTTCTCACGAACGATGACGACGTTCATCTTCGGGTGCTTCGTATCCACGTAAGGATGATAGGAAACGCAGGGCCGGATGTTGGCATAGAGGCCGAGGCGTTTGCGCGCCGTGACGTTCAGGCTCTTGAAGCCGCCGCCCTGGGGCGTGGTGATGGGCGCTTTGTAGAACACTTTCGTGCGCCGCAAAGACTCCCAGGCTTCCGGGTCGATACCGGCGCTGTTACCGCGCAGGTAAACCTTCTCGCCGATTTCAATGGTTTCGATATCGAGTTCCGCGCCAGCCGCCTGGATGATATGGAGGGACGCCTCCATGATTTCCGGGCCGATGCCGTCGCCGTGCGCAACTGTGATGGGTGTCTTTTTGCTCATTTTGAGGGATGAAAGGCTTAGGATATCACCCGGGTTCCGGCCCTCTATCGGCAAAGCGCGCGCCCCAGGCGGGCACGAATACCCGGGTGCGCTATAGTAGCCGTTTGTAATGGCATCGGAAACCGAAGTTCTCGATCTTTTTCTTTCGACCGGCGCGTATTTGCGTGGGCATTTCAAACTCACCAGTGGCCTGCACAGCGCAGCCTATCTGCAATCCGCGCTCGTACTGGCGCATCCGCCACATGCCGAGACTCTCGGGCGCGCGTTGGCGGACGGTTTGCGGAATCTGGTCGGCCCGGAAGGCGTCGCGCTGGTCATTTCTCCGGCACTCGGCGGCCTGATTATCGGGCATGAAGTGGCGCGCGCGCTGGGCGTACGGTTCCTGTTTACGGAACGCGACGCCGATCGTAAAATGTCGCTGCGGCGAGGTTTCACGCTGTTGCCGGGTGAACGCGTGGTGGTGGTCGAAGACGTCATCACGACCGGCGGGAGCACGATGGAAGTGATCGAGATTGTGCGCCGGGAGGGAGCGGTTCCCGTTGCGGCAGGATCGATCGTCGATCGCAGCGGCGGCGCGGCCGACCTCGGGATTCCGCGCGCTGCTCTGGTCACCCTGAAAGTGGAAGCGCACCAGCCCGATCAATGCCCGATGTGCCAGGCGGGCGAGCCTGTTACCAAACCCGGTTCGCGTCCGGCGTAATATTTTGTCCAGGCGCATCCGCATCACGGTAGCCTATGACGGCACGGATTATCACGGCTGGCAGATCCAGCCGGGCCTGCCGACGATTCAGGGCGTCATCGAAGAAATCGTTGCGGGCATCGAGAGCGCACCGGTTCGCGTGGAGGGATCGGGCCGGACGGATGCCGGGGTACACGCGCTGGCGCAGGTTGCCGCGTTCACACTGGAGAACCCGATCCCCGTTGACAATCTGCGGCGCGCGATGAACCGGCTGCTGCCTGCATCGGTGCGCGTGCTGCGGGTGGAAGAGGTCCATGACGATTTCCATCCACGTTTCGATGCTGTGGCCAAGACCTATCGCTACACGATTTTCCGGGATGAAGTGTGCCCGCCGCTCGAATGGCGCTATGTTTATCACCATCCGTATCCGCTGAACGAAGCGGCGATCATCCAGGCTGCCCGAGTTTATGAGGGCGAGCATGATTTCTCCGCCTTCGCGGCGGCGGATCATCGCGATGAGCCGGTGTCCAAGGTCCGTACTATTTTCAATTCGGTGGCGGAACGGAAAGGCCACAAGCTGATTTATACGGTGCGCGGCAACGGGTTTCTGAAGCACATGGTGCGCAATATCGTGGGGACCTTGCTCGAAGCCGGGCGCGGCAATATCGACGCACACTCCATACCGCCTAAATCGGGGCGTACTGCGCCCGCGAAAGGGCTCACGATGGTTTCCGTAGAATATGGCGTGAAAGCCAATGTGGCCGAACCAATTGGGAATCGGGCCCAGTGCTAGCCTGTGAGAAGTGCCCTGCCTTTACGACATCGAACCCGGTCCTTACTCACCTGAAATCGTGCGGATGATCGTTGAGATCCCGCAGCATTCCGGCAACAAGTACGAATACGACGGAGAACTCGGCGTTTTCCGGCTGGACCGAGCCTTATTTTCACCGATGCATTATCCCGGCGACTATGGCTTCATCCCCGGCACGCTGGCGGAGGATAACGATCCCCTCGATTGCCTGGTGCTGGTGCAGCAACCGAGTTATCCGGGCGTCATGATCGAAGTGCGGCCTGTTGGCGTCCTCAACATGGTGGATTCGGAAGAGGGTGATCAGAAAATTCTCGCCGTTCCCACGAAAAATCCCCGTTACGATCAGATTCACACGATGGACCAGATCTTCGCCCACGTGCGGCGCGAGATCGAGCACTTCTTCACGATCTACAAGGAACTCGAAGGCCGTGTTACCAAAATGGAAGGCTGGGGTGGACCCATGGAAGCGCGGCGGGCCATTGTGGAGAGCCGCCAGCGGTATCTCGACCTGAAAAAGACCAAAGCCTCGGCCGCCGGCTGAAGCGTCTACTTTGAGATGTCCGTCGCGTCAGGCTTCTCGCCGGGGCGGTACAGCGTTGGCGCAGGACGCGCCGGTCTGGCGGCATCTTCGGCGGCCGCTTCCGCTTTGTCTGCGGCGGGGTCGGGGGCTGCGCCTTTTCTTTCCGCGGTGTTCACGTCCGCGACCTCTTTCATCTCTTTCGTTACTTTGGAATTGACCTCTTTGCCACGGTCGCCCAGGTCTTCTTTGGCAAGGTCCATGCCGTCGCTGGTCGCGGCGATCGCTTCCTTCAATTCGAAGCTGTACATGTCAAGATCGCCCGGGGTGCCTGCCTGGACTTTTTCCAGTTGATCCAGGAATTTTTTTTCGCCTTCGGTGATGACCGCGGGCGCGGTGGTCACGTCGGTTTTTCGGACAAGGGCGTCGTCCGAAACGGTGCCGATCGCATCGATAATGCTGGTGTAATCCTCCAGCAGCTGGCGAATCTGGGCGGAGCGGCCGGGACGATTCTTCGCCATCAGCGACTGTAGCTGGTCCAGCCGCTGTTTCGCGAAACCCAGATAGAGCTTGATGCGCGCGACAGGCTCCTGCACTTCGCGGATCTGATCGATCTCCGTATCGGTCAGAAAATCCTTTTGCGCGAAAGCGGGAAGCGCTAAAAGCAAAACGATCAGCAGACGTTTCATAGCGAGCTTCATTTTTTCCTGCCCATGATGCCTTCAAACCAGGCATCGTGGATCTCCTGTACCTCCATTATCGGCCCATCGAGAAGCGGTTGCAGGCCGGGGTCCATCCTGGCCCGCAAGTCGGCCAGCCTGTGCAGCATCTCGTGGGATCGCAATTCCACGCTCTTGAAGGTCGTCGGCTGACGCGAGGGTGTCTTACCGGAGGCGACAAACGAGTCCCGAGCCAGTTCCATCGCATTGACCATGTTATTCAAATCTGCCGTCAGGCGAGTATCGTCGCCGGCGTCATTAGCCAGTTCGGCCGCTCGTTCGGCGATTGCCGCATAATCCACGGCGGCTCTGGCTCGATGTTCGGGATTCGGATCGGCGCGCACCTGATCCAGGGTCAGAGGGGCGGTAGCGGCAAAGAAGAGGAGAACGGGGTACACACCGGTCATTTCCCCAACTCCTTTTCGACGATGCGCACACGCTGGCGTGAAAGAAACTCCTCATCCGGATATTTGCCCCCGGCGACTGCCAGGAACTGTTTGTAAGCATCCACGGCGGGCTGATTCCGGTGCAGCTTGTCGAGCGTGATGGCGCGAAGATACAAGTCGCCCGGAATCTCTTTGCCCAGTGCGCGCACGCGATCCAGCGCCGCGATGCCATCGTCATATTGTTCCGCCAGAATCAGAACACCCGCCAGTTCGTTCAGCGCCGGAACTGAATCCGGATGCAGCGCGGCGGCAGCCTGGAATTCATGCGCCGCCGCGGGAAAGCTGCGCTCATCGCGTAACGTGCGGCCGTAAGCCATGCGGAGATCGAAATTGGACGCGTCGGCCGCAACGGCCAGTTGCAGTTGTTCGAGAGCCTTTGCCTTCTGGCTGGTATCCCGGTAGGCGTCGATCAGCGCCATACGGTTCTGCGTTGTGGGCGCGCGCTTCACCGCAGCTTCCAGAGCCGGAATCGCGGCGATGGCGTTATTCGATTCCAGCAGTAACTCAGTCAGCCGTTTCGTCGCTGCATCATTCGCTGGAAACTCGCGGTATATCGCGATGGCTTCGGCATTCTGGCCTGCTTTGTCGTACTCCGAACCGAGTTCAAGAAGCGCGCCCTTATACGACGGGTCCAGAGCAGCGGCGGCGCGAAAATAACTGGCGGAATCGGCCAGTTTCGCCTGCCTGAGAAGAGATCTTGCGATGCCGAGATTGGCGGCGGCCGATTTGGGGTCGAGCGCGGCGGCGGCACGAAAGCAGCGCTCGGCCTGCGCAAAATCACCGGTATCGTAGAGCGCCTGGGCGTAGAAGATCTGAGGCCGGTATTCAGCGGGCTTGAGTTCTGATGCTTCCTTCAGGACGGTCGCGGCATCGGCGGGTTGCTTGTCCCGCAACAGCAGGATACCGAGGTTGAGATCTGCTTCATACAACCCTGGTTTGAGCTCCAGAGTCCTGCGGTAGACCGCGATGGCCTCGGGGTCTTTCCCTTCCATACCCAGCACCAGCGCGAGGCTGAACTCGGCCTGGAGATCGGCGGGATCGGCATCCACGGCTTTGCGCAGCAGGGGTTCGGCGGCGGCCGGCTGATTGGCGTCGAGCGCCTTGAGTCCTTCCGCCAGAAAATCCTGAGCGGGACGATCGGGGGCCTGAGCGAGCAGGAGAGCCAGCAACAGCGCACCCGTGGTCATCATGTCACCAGTTTAAAGGGTGCGGCTGGTCCCGGAAAAGGCTAGCCGCCGGTGGAGATTCCGGCTGCCACAGAGAGCCCGACAGCGCCAACCACAAACACAAACAGAGCAATCGACAGGATGACCTTGATTCTGCCGCCCACACCCGCGAACTCTTTCCATCGCAACAATCCCCACAAGATGCCGACCGCGACGGCTCCCATCATGAGCCCTCGAATGGTCACGGGCGAAAGGATGTTTTTACCTTCGGCGCGCGCCACCACCAGCATCGAGGCCATGCCGATGTACCAGAGCACTCCACCGGCGATTCCGAGCCAGTGAAACTTCGCCTTGCCGTTGAAGTAAGCGTTAAATTCCAGCGGGTCGCCATGAACCGGCAGGTTCATAAAAAACAAATTGAACACCACGGTCGAAATGACGATACCGACTACGAAGAAGATACCCAGCGCGTACGGCCCCAGCCCGTTCTCGCCGCTGCGGGCCGAATTGACGAGCGGGAACCAGGCACTGGCAACAAGTCCGCCGACTATCGCGAGAAGCTGGCCTTTCAGGCTGACCACTTTCCTGGTGCTTTTCGTCTTACCTTCGCGCATCAAAGTGACCAGTCGCGCCAGGGCATTCATCCTGAAAGCAACGGTCAGAAGCACCACAGAAGCCAGGATTAATACCGCACCGCCCGCCAGCATCCCGCCGTTGCCCGATGGCGACGTAAAGTAGGTGATCACCATGCCCGAAGTGAGCATGACCCCCAAGCCGATCATGTAGGCCACAGTGATTCCCGCGACGGACAGAGCGCTGAGAATCAGCATGTTGCCAAGATTGAACACCGTGCCGGCGGCCATGGCGAGTGCCCATTTCTGTTTTCCCGCTATCGATATATCGTCGGTCAGGGCAAAACCATCCCAGCCAAGACTGCCAAACGTGAACCCGATCAGGATTGCCGCCAACAGCGCGCCGATGGCGAAGTCGAAGTAATAAAGCTCGAAGCGCCACTTCGAAGTCATCTTAAACGTGGTCGCCCAGGTACCCAGGCAAAACATGCCAAAGGCGAGCAGAATCAGATTATAAAGCTGGCTGCCGGGAAGGATCATTCGTTTTCCGCTACCGCTGGTGCGTTTGCGCGTCGCCGCGAAAAGGTCCAGCGTTCTTGTCAACGATAGCACAGTCCGGAAGCTGTTTCCCGGAGTAATAGTACAGCCCGTAGAGCATTCCGCGAGCCAGTACCGGGGCGCAGCCGGGATGACTGGAGGACCATAATGTTCTGGCCGACGCCGTCTTGTCGAGCGCGGGGAAAAGCTCAATTTCGAGCGATAAAAACGCGGCAGCAGACAGGACCACAGCCACCACGAAAGCCCTTGAACGCAGCCAGAGCGCGATGGCGCCACCGACCACGGCGCCGATAGCCAGCCCGAGGGCGACGGATGACCAGGGAATTTGGGAAATCCGCAGGCCGTGGGCGGCGATTTCGGGAAAGACCGAACCAGCCAGTGGCAGCGTCCCGAGCAGCGCAGTCGGCGCGATGAGCCAGCGTTCCCGTCTGAAACTACGCGCCAGGCCGAGGCCCGTGAGGATGCAGGTCGCCGGAACCAGCGGCAGAACGTAGCCAGGCAACTTGTTCATGGAGGCCGAGAAGAACACCAGACCGACGATGACGATGGAGACGAGAGTGCGCGCGCGGCGGTCCTCTTTTACGTGGCGGAAGAGTAACGGAAGCAGCGGAAACCACGGGAAAAGCAGTACGAGGAAAACGGGGACGTAAAACCACCAGGGTTGCCCGTGCTGGCGCGAACTGTTCAGGAACCGGCCCATTTGCTGCTCAATGAACAACACATAAGGGAGATTCCAGCCATTGCGAATGGTTGCGATCAGATGCCACGGGAGGGCCACAGCGAGGAACGCGACCAGCGGCCAACCGGCAAGCCAGCGGCGCCAGTTGCGGCGATCCAGAACGAGCACCGGGAGGAAAAGAACCAGCGGCGGCACGCTCTTCGCCAGCACGGCAAGACCGAGCGCTATCGCCGCTGCCACACGTCGCGGTTCCCCGCCCTGCCGGTCCGGCAATGACCACAGGACTGCCACGGAGAAAAACACCGTGACGGGCAAATCGGTGACCGCAACATGGCTGTACGCCAGCCAGCCTCCGGTGGTCGCGAGCATGGCAGTCGCGCAGTTGGCGACGCCCTCATCGAAAATCTGCCGGAGCCGCCACCAGAAGAAGGCCAGGAATCCCACGCTCAGCAAAGCCACCGGAAGCCGCGGCGCGAGATCCGTTCCCAACCCCAGCCTGAAACCCGTTGCAGTCATCCAGTAAAGCAGGGGCGGCTTTTCGAACCACGGTTGCCCCCAAAGACGGGGCGTAATCCAGTCACCGGTACGAGCCATGGCGCGCCCGATGTCCGCATATCGCGGCTCGTCGGTGCTGTACATGCCCATCCGCGTGAGGCCGGTCAGATAGAGCGCGACGACCAGAACGATGGCCGTCGCCACATAGAGCCAGCGCCTGCTCGAAGTATTTGCCAATACACGAGTATGACGCGTGACCGTTTCGGATACGATGGCAGAGTGACCAACACGAATCATTCCAATCCCTGGGTCGATATTTCCGTTGCCGTTCACGAAGGCATGCCGCTTTGGCCGGGAGATCCCGGGCTCCGCTTCGAGCGCGCAATGGATCAGAAAAACGGCGACGTCTGCACCCTGACGCGCGCCACGATGAGCGCGCACACCGGCACTCACATGGATGCGCCGCTGCATTTCGTGCGCGATTCCCCGACCATCGAGCAAATGCCGATTGATGCAACCGTCGGGCAGGCACGCGTGATTCAGATCGCGGACCCGACTGCAATCCATCGCGCCGAACTGCTGCCGTATGCAATTCAGCCTGGAGAACGCATCCTGTTTAGAACCGCGAATTCCGATCGCGACTGGGGCAAGCTGCCATTCAACGAAAACTTCATTTTCATCGCCAGAGACGGCGCGGAATATCTGGCCGAATGCGGCGTGCGCTCCGTGGGTGTGGACTATCTTTCCGTGGGCGGCTTCACGCAGGACTCGGTCGAAACCCACGTGGCGCTTTTGGGCAAGGGCATCTGGGTCATGGAAGGGCTGGCGCTCGGCTGCATCGAACCCGGCAATTACGACCTGGTTTGCCTGCCGCTTAAATGGCTGGGGGCCGAAGGGGCGCCCGCCCGGGCCATCCTGCGGCGTGCAGCCTGAGCGGCGCGAACACATGGCCACGGATGACCAGCGCTGGCTGTATAAGGATATTCGGTTTTCAAAGAACTTGAGGCCGGAGCTCTTCGCAGAGACGACCTCGGTCACATTAGAGCATATGGCTCAAAAGGCCCAGGTGTGATGTTGTTGATTCTATTCAGTTAAATTCTTGTGATTCGCCAACGGCCCCTGGCACAACGGCGGATGAAAAACACACGCCGCCAAGTTCGGCGGCTGGTCGGGGCGCGAATCGCGGTTTCAGTTGCTGCAGCCGCCGAGCCAGTCTACCGCCCGTCATAATGTCCCGTAGCGCTTTGATTCGGAATGGTTTATCGAAATCCAGGTTCGTTTGGTTATTTTTGTCATCTCACTGAACCGATCCCCGGGGTTGGCCGCTTATGAAGTGAAATTTGGGCGAGAGTTTCCATGCCAATTACAGTATGCACGGCAGGGCAAGGAAGTGAGGGTCGAAAACCTCGTATCGTCTAGCCTTTTGTTGCGGTTACGGGCTAAAAAATAGTCGTGGCTCACTTTTTGGAGATGACGGGTCTGGCGAGATTGCAGCCTTTGGCCGCGAGAATTCTCGTTTTTTCGACGATTGCGGGCCACCAGTACAGGACTTCGCCATACTGGCGGAGCAGGTCGCAGGTCGCGTTGGCAACCGATTCCGGGGGGTAGTCTTCGAACAGATCCGTTGGCAGCGGTCGCGCGGGATTCAGCATGCTTTGCCGAAGCTGGCGAATTGTCTCTTTTAGGTCCGCGCCCCACGGGTCATCTGGCTGCGGGGAGTATGTTGTGAGAAGCGATTCGCACGCCCGAACCATCGTCGCCGCGCGATTGCAGAGCGGCATCTGGAGGGCCTCGAAGAAGTCGTCTACCGGCAGCGAGCTCCACTCGATCAGGTGTCTTCCGAGCGAACGCATCCGCGCAGCCTCCGGCAAGGCTGGCGGCGCGCCGGACCACGATGCAAGGCAGGCCAGCACTACGTCAGAGAAGCGAAGTTCTCCCGCGGCGGTTGGGTTGGACATCGCGCGGGAAGTCCGCGCCTCGGGAACGTGCCGCAGGACGAACGGCAAGTGCGCGGTGTAGGCATGCGGGAAACATTGGGACAGCACTTGTCCGAAGATGCCGTCCTCATTCCGGTAGACGGGACAGAAGGAGGGCAAGAGCGCCCGGTTGTCGAGTCCGACACATGTGGAGATCAGCGGGCCCGCGTGGGTGAGAGTTGCCAGGGGAGCCTGGCGGACCATTTCACGCGATCCGAGCGCCGCGTGCCATGCGTCCGGCGCGGCCAGGCGCTGTCTGCTGCTTTGGTCGCCCACCATTCGGATCGCTTGGTCTGTTTTCGCCATTCCGGAATCTCCCGCCATGCCGTTTGCGGATACAAGGATGCGGCCCTTGCCGGTACAGACGCTCAGCCACATGTGCGGGTCGGCATCGTTCAGCAGGGCGGCGAAAGCCTCGCCAGGTCCGAAGTCGCCGATAGCGGAGGCCAGGCGAGCGCCCAGAAGACGTTCGTGTTCAGCGGCGATATCCAGATTTGCGGGAGCGGGGAAGGCGAGCGCGGATTTTCTGTCCCGGAAAAACCATAGCTGCGCTGTCTCGGCGGCCGCGTTGAGGCGAAGACCGGAGGATGTTCCCGGTGCGATGCCGGGAGTGCCTGTGGTGTCGTCATCCGCGCTGAGAATGAGCGTACCGAGAGTCTGGAGGAGGATGGAGTTCCGGTTGGCGCCATAGCTGTGTCCGGGTTTATCCGTTCCCAGTAAGGCAAATCGGGCTACGGGGGGCGGGATCTCGCCGCTCGCAGACAGTGTCTTCGCATAGAGGGCTCTCTCGGGCCGGCCCATGTAGAAGAATTGCGGTCCCGAATGCAGGCGGGCCGCGCGGAGGGCTCGTTTGTTGGCGCGGCGCGTTTCGGGTTCGGCGGAGTCATCGGCTATGAGGAATGAGTATGAGCGTTGGAACCGCGCTGCGTTCGCGGCGTAGGTTTGGATCGCCTCGGCCAGTTTCGCGGGGCGTCCGGAGGTCGGAATGGCGAGCCAGGAGATTGGCGCATCGCGCGGGCTGGGTTGCGCGACCGACAGGCGCAGAGCTTCAGATTCGACGAGAAAGCCCGCTTCGGCCAGTTGAGCCAGGGCTTGCTCGATCTCCGGCGGACCTCTTAAGTGAGTGAAAAGTGGAGTGAAAAAAGCGGTCGCCCACCATCAGTTTTCTGCAGGTGCTCAGAGGTCTAGCGCCTTGCGGGAATAATGCGTAATGCCGGGAATGACCGAGTTGTACATCGAGCAGATCGAGGACGTTCTGGAAACTCGCAAACGCCGGCGCACTCAGCAGCCTGCTAAGGTTCTTTCTATCGCTCGTTGACAATGCCTCCTCGTTCGACTTTCAGTCAGCATACTTCGTAAATTCCAAACGGAATTATGGACAGCAAGCCGCGCGGGTAACGTATCATCGGGCCGACGAAGTCCACTCCGTGCGCCATGACGGTTGTGAAGCACGTCGCCAAAGAATTTTAGACGTCATTAAAAATCCCCGTGCACGCGCCGGTTCCCGGGTTCATCGGGCGTACTGCGTTCAGCTTCGCCAACTGCTGACCCGATAGTGCATGCATTTAGTTTGCTATAAGCTCAGAACATGCCTAGAATATGTCGCAAGCTCTTCAGGTCGGATTGTTCGCAGGCAAACGTTGTCTTGGCAAAGAAACATCCTTTGTCTTGGCCAACAAGGTGGGCACGCGGACAATCGTACATTTATGTTGTTCCGGTGTCCATAATAAACGGGGTTTGATGGTCCCCATAGGACTACACAAGGCTTCGCGATGTGGCCGGCCACATGTGCAGGGCCGGTGTCGACGGCCAATACTGCCCTAGCGCCATACACAAAAGATAGGAGTCGGAGAAAATCGGCTGATGCGTCAAGCTTGTAGTCATAAATCCGTACGCGCTGGTGAATTCAAATCTTTGATCTGAATGCTCTTTCAAAAAAGTCTTCAGTGTCAGAATGGCCTCAAAGGCAATTAAGATGTCCCCTATCCCGCCGTTCAATTTGAAGAGGAGTGATCGAGAGGACATCGTGTCGAAGTCCCTAAACAGAATTGTTCGACGTTGATCCGGTGTTAGATCCCTGACGTTTCCCTGGTACCTCTTGTCCAGTACGACGCCATTGACGCTCCCATCTGCATGCTCCATTTGGATGGTGACAGTCTGGCCAGCATCGATTAGATTCTTATATCGGGGCCAAATGTTTGGCGGTGTCATGTTATTTGCCTCACGAACTCCAGCACCACAGGACGCAGTCGTTCTACCGCAATTTTCGCCGAAAAGTCGACTTCCATTTGGTACTTGTCAGGGAAAATAGAAATGTCCCCTTTTCGCCAGGGCTGGGCAAAAGTGGATATTAAATTGCGGTTGCGGAGACGGCTCTGGTGGCGACCAACCCGATCGAGAATAGCCAGTCGGTGAGGATGACGAGCCGGGGCGTGGGGCTCCAATGCGGTCAAACGTCATCGTCAATCCTGTACGGAATATCGAGCGGTTGGCCTAACGAGATGTCGAGGAGCTGGGACCCGCCACGACTGGTTACGCATTTTTGAAACTGCACGACCAGCCAGTAAACGAATGATTCCTCGCCGCCCGCTTCATAATCATCGAGCGAACGCCCTAATGCACTCCACGGGCACGGATCGCCGGGAAAAGCATGGCTGACGTGGCAATCAAAAAAATACGCTCGGGCAAACGTTACGTCAAATGGTCGCCTTTTTCCGAATAACCAACATTGCCTAAATTCGATCGTATGTGGGTCCGTTTGTAACATTGCAAAGCGGTCCGCGTATGCCTGAATGTGGCTCTTGCAGAGAAAATCAATCTCCCGATGGTGGTAGCGGCCAAAGGCGAGGGCCTGCCGGAGAGGGTGCCGCAACGGCAACACTGCCTTAGACTCCAGGGCGAAGAAGTAGCCGGCATCGGCCAATACCCTATACAGGCCCTTCGTTGCCCAGTACGGGTCCAGCCAGTGGAACACTTGGGATGCCGTAATTACGTCGTAACTGGAGCGATCAAACACGAGCGCATTTGCTGAAATGTTCCTGAGCGCGAGCCTCACATTTCGCTTCTTGGCGCGCTCAGCCGCAAGGACGAGGAAAGGGTCGCAGGTGTCGATGCCCGTGACTTCCCGTGACGCACCAGCTAGATTCAGGGCTACGTCTCCGGGCCCTGTTCCTATGTCCAGAACCTCAGTGCTTCCCTGGATGTGTCCTTCCGTAATTATGGTCGAGCAGATTTCCTTGGGGACCGGCCTGCTCTTTGGATAAGCGCTTGCCATCTCGGCTGTATATGGGCTCCGCATTCCTCCCTCGGGAACGAGGAGTCCACAGCGGACGAGAGCGTCTACGCCCGTCATTGGGAAGGGTCGGCCTAGCGCGCTGGCGTGAGTATCGGGCGTCCGCAACCATAGGTCGGCCGCATCGCGAACGGCTATCGCCCGCTCTGAGCCAAAGATGTTTAGCAGTAGTTGTTCGTCTCCCGTCATCCGCATAGAGATCTCGGGTCTTCTCAGATCAAAGCCAATGAGGTCGCCCGCTGTATCCCATGTCACCGCGCAGTGGTCAGCGCGGCGGAATCGAGTATCCAGAATCGATGCGCTCGTAGACATTCAACCTAAATCACTACTGTCCGGGACATGAGTTTTGAATTCCCGGCAAGGTTCTGACATTGTGGCAGTTAAGTGGCGATTTCGGATTTTTCGATTTCAACTTTTTGCGGCGGCAAGAGGCCCTGTCGGGATGGGCACTGGCCCGGGCAGCGGGTGCCGACAATGAAGGGTGAACCTTGGCCAGACTGTTTTCTCTCAGCTCATGGAGCACCTTCCGCGATATGAGTTCCAGAAGTGTGTAGCTCGATATCGGGGCGACCACCAGCAGAAAAGTTTCTCCTGCTGGGACCAGTTTCTGGCGATGAGCTTTGCTCAGTTCACTTACCGCGAAAGCCTCCGCGATATCGAAGCATGTTTGCGATCCGTAAGTGGCAAGCTGTATCACATGGGATTCCGGGGCCGGGTGTCGCGTTCGACTCTGGCGGACGCCAATGAATCGCGCGACTGGAGAATCTTCGCCGATTTTGCGCAAGTCCTGATCGCCGTTGCCCGCCCTTTGTACGCCGGCGATCCGATCGGCGTCGATCTGGACGCGAGCCTGTATGCGCTCGACTCCACCACCATTGACCTTTGCCTTGCCTTGTTTCCGTGGGCGAGATTTCGGCAGCACAAGGGAGCGGTGAAGTTGCACACGCTGCTGGACCTGCACGGTAATATCCCAACGTTTATCGGCATTACGGATGGCAAGGTGCATGACGTCAACATGCTCGACGCCATCCTGCCGGAGCCCGGCGCGTTCTACGTAATGGATCGCGGCTACATCGATTTCAGGCGGCTGTACGTGTTCACGCTCAGCGCGGCGTTCTTCGTCGTGCGCACAAAGGAAAACGTGTTGCTGCAGAGGCGCTACTCACATGCGGTCGATAAGAGTACCGGCGTACGCTCCGATCACACCGTCATCCTGACAGCGATCAGTTCAGCCAGGGCATATCCGGACGCCATGCGCCGCGTGAGTTACCTCGACCTCGAAACCAACAAGCGGTTCAAGTTCCTTACCAACAACTTCCTCCTGCCCGCGCTCACTATGCACAGATCTATAAGTCGCGATGGCAAGTGGAACTGTTTTTCAAATGGATCAAGCAGCACCTCAGGATCAAAGCCTTCTACGGCACCAGCGAGAACGCGGTGAAGATCCAGATCTGGATCGCGGTCGCGGCTTATGTGCTCGTCGCCATCATTCGCAAACCCCTGGGTCTGGAAGCGAGCCTCTACCAGATTCTACAGATTCTCAGTGTCACGCTTTTTGAGAAAACGCCCATTTTACAGGCTCTTCAGGAGGCCGACTCCCAAAAGGGATCGCCCGACTTTCCGTTGAAGTAGCGACTCTCAGATAACCCACTTTACGATGCCTTTCTCCGCACGACAACTTCCTTCCTGGAGGGCTTGAGAGATTCCAGTACTCGGATGAGCATCG
>Ga0182024_10011334_pt1 | contig 17932 bp, 14 predicted proteins | sample P32metaG_FD_120480 | JGI IMG/M metagenome (GOLD analysis project Ga0182024, IMG submission 120480) | Permafrost microbial communities from Stordalen Mire, Sweden - P3-2 metaG (Illumina Assembly) | ecosystem: Environmental > Terrestrial > Soil > Wetlands > Permafrost | place: Sweden: Stordalen... | reverse complement strand
GGCGGCGAAGGTGGCACCGGTGATGTAGCTCGCCCGCGGCGAGGCGAGGAACGCGACGAGCTCGGCGATCTCCTCTGGCTGCGCGGCCCGCCCCAAGGCGGTGGTCGCGCCAATCGTCTCGAACAGCTCGCGACCGTCTGGGCGGGTGTAGATCGGGCCAGGCGCGACGTTGTTGACACGCACGCCGCTCGGGCTGTACTCGGACGCCCACGCGCGCGTGAGCGCGCCCAGTGCCGCCTTGGTCGCGCCGTACGCAGCACCACCCGGGAGACCGACGGTGCCCGCCATGCTGCCGATGTTGATGATGCTCCCGTGCCGGCGAGCAGACATGCCAGGCGCGAACGCGGCGACCAGGTAGTACGGCGCGCGCACGTTCGCGGCGAACATCCGGTCGAACTCGTCGACCCGGAGATCCGGTGTGGGGCCCCAGAGCGAGAAGCCGGCGTTGTTGACGAGGATCTCGATCTCTCCGACCTCCTCGGCCAACTCGGCGAGGCGCCGCGGGTCGCTCAGGTCAGCAGCAACAAACTCCGCCCGGCCGCCCGCCTCCTCGACCGCCGTCACCGTCCTCGCGCCTCGATCCGCGTCACGCCCCAACACCAGCACATGGGCGCCGTCGCGCCCCAAAGCCCGGGCGATCGCGCCACCGAGCCCCCCGGTCGCGCCCGTCACCAGCGCCCGCTCCCCGAGCAATGGTCGCTGTGCTGAAGTCGAGTCGGGAATCGCTAGGGTCATGTTCGGGCTCCTTTCAAACAGAACGGTCTGTCTACTGCCAAGACGTTAGCAGACGCGGACCAGTCCACTCGATGAGCTCCGAGGCGATGCAGCTGGGCCTGGGCCATCCTCGAGCGCGTCCAACATCCCGCACGGGCAGCGGTTCCGTCACGCGAAAGCACGCCGTCTCTCCCTTGACATCTGCGCCGGCCAGGTGTTGGCTGTGGGCCGGGTTCGAAACCCGGTACCACCATGCGAAACGTCGCTGAAACGCAGTATCGGATCGGTGCGCTCGAACGCGCGCTCGAAATTCTGGCGGCAATCGGCGACGCCGGGGAGATCACGCTCGGTCAACTGGCGGCGCGGCTGCAGATACCCAAGGGGAGCCTTCTCCGCCATCTGCGAGTCCTCGAGCATGCCGGATATGTGACGAGGGCGCCCCAGGCGAAGGTCTACTCGCTCGGTCCGGCGCTGATCCACCTCGGCTTCGTGGCTCGTCAGCGCCTCCGCGTGTCCGAGGTCGCAGCGCCGGCGATGCGCTGGTTGCGCGACCGCTATGACGAGAGCGTGCACGTCGGCATCCTCAGCGGCCCGGATGTCGTGCATGTCGGCGTCGCGCCGGGCGGGCACGCCGTCAAGATGGCGGTTCCCGTCGGGGAGCGCACGCTCGCTCACGTCTCCGCGCTCGGGAAAGCGCTCCTCGCCTGGGCGCCGCCGAGCACGCTCGAGGCGATCGTCAGCGAGCGCGGACTGCCGCAGCTCACCGCTCGGAGCATCACCGACGTCGACCGCCTGCGTCGCGAGTTCGAGCAGATTCGTGAACGGGGCTGGGCGATCGACGACGAGGAATCGGCTAACGGGCTGCGCTGCGTCGCGGCCCCGGTGCGCGATGAGCGGGACGACGTGATCGCTGCGATCAGCGTGTCGGCGCCGACCAGCCGGCTGTCGCGCTCGAAAGCCAGGGAGATCGGCCCGGTCGTCGAGCGCGTCGCGAACCACGTATCGGTACGGCTCGGCTGGGCTGGAGACGCCGAGGGCGCGGGCTGGGCGGCGGCTGCCCCCTGGGCCGAGCACGCAACCGATCAGCAGCCGGCGCAGCGGATCGCCGAAGCCATCTAGTGGAACACGCCTGACCATCTGCGAGTGGCGAGCCGACTGACGTGCGCATAACAGAGGTTGAAGCGATCGTCCTGCGCCAAGCCGGCGGCCTCGATGAGACGATCGCCGACGGAAGCCAAGACGCGCTGCTCGTCCGGATCCACACCGACTCGGGTGTCGTCGGGTACGGCGAGGTCGACTCGCTGCCGTCGGTCGTGAAGGCGATCATCGACGCGCCGCGCTCGCATAAGTACGCCTCGGGCCTCGGTGCCCTGCTGATCGGTCAGGACCCGCTCGAGCCCGCTGTGCTGCGCGACCGCCTCTACACCGGCAGCCTCTACTACGGCCGTCGCGGCGCGGTCATCCACGCGATCAGCGGCCTCGAGATCGCGCTCTGGGACATCGCCGGCAAGGCCGCGGGGAAGCCGATCCATGCGCTGCTCGGCGGCGCGCACCATACGCGGATCCGGGCGTATGCGAGCACGCTGATGCCCGAGACGCCCGCGGAGGCCCGCGCTGTGACAGCCGCCCAACGCGAGGGGGGCTTCAGCGCGGTAAAGCTCGGTTACGGTCCGCTCGGCCGTGACGGCGACCTCGACGTTGCGCTCGTCGCCGCCGCCCGCGACGGCGCAGGCGAGGACTGCGACCTGATCATCGACGTCGGCCTCGCCTGGCGCAGCGCGCGCGAAGCGATCAACCGCGTCCGCCGCATGGAGCCCTACCGGCCGTACTGGATCGAGGAGCCGTTCATGCCCGACGAGCTCGGGAAGTACGCCGCACTCGCGCGCGCGGTCGATACGCCGATCGCCGCCGGCGAGCAGGAGGCGACCACGCTCGACTTCCAGCAACTGCTCGACGCGGGCGTCGAGATCCTGCAACCCGACGTCACGCGCGCCGGCGGCATCGTCGAGTGCGGGCGGATCGCCGAACTCGCGCGCGTGAGCGGTCGCCGCTGTGTCCTGCATGCCTGGAGCACCGGCATCATCAAGGCCGCCACGCTCCATGTACTCGCGGCGATGCCCGAGGCGGAGCTGTTCGAGTACTGCGTACAGACGACCGAGTTGAACCAACGGCTCGTCACGGAAGCGTTCCCGCTGCTCGACGGCAAGGTCGCCGTGCCGACCGGGCCCGGCCTCGGCGTCGAGATCGACGAGGACGTAATCAAGGCATGCCGCGTGTAGGCCCGGCGGCGGCTGCGATGGGAGCGGCGATGCTCGATTGCCCGGCCGTAGTCGGACTCGGCGAGGTCATGCTGCGACTGTCCCCGACAGCCGGGCGGCGGCTTGAGAACGCCGATGTTCTCGCGGTCCACGCCGCCGGCGCGGAGGCCAACGTGCTGGCGGGTCTCGCGCGCCTCGGCGTGTCGGCGTCGCTGGTGAGCGTGCTTCCCGACACACCGCTCGGCCACCGCGCGGCGGCGGAGCTCGAGGCCGCCGGCGTCGACTTGGACCACGTTCGGTGGATCACCGGGGGCCGGATGGGGACGTTCTTTGTCGAGCAGGGAGCGGGCCCGCGCGCGACGACGGTGTGGTATGACCGTTCCGGCTCGGCGTTCCCGGAGCACATCGATTGGCCGTCCGGTGCTCTCGCCGGCGCACAGATGGCCGTGCTTTCGGGGATCACACCGGCGCTCTCGCCCGCTGCGCAGCGCGCCGCGGCGGCGATGGCCGGGGAGGCACTTGCCAGCGAGGTCACGCTGTGCATCGACGTCAACTACCGCGAGCGGCTGTGGAGCGCAGACGTGGCGCGCGACACGCTCGCGTCGCTGCTCAAGCAGGCCGACATCGTCGTCTGCGCGGAGCGCGACGCAATGTTGCTGTTCGGGCCTGACGCCGCGGATCCGGCGGCGTTTCAGGCGCAGTGGGCACCTCGTGCCTCCGTTTGCGTAATCACTCGCGGCGACGACGGCTGTAGCGCCGTCAGCGAGCGGTCCGGCCCGGTCAGCGTGGATGCCATACCCACGACGGTCACCGATCGTCTCGGCATCGGCGATGCGTTCGTCGCCGGCCTGCTCCGCAGCCTGCTCGCTGGTCACGACCTGATCGAGGCGTTGCGCGCCGGCAGCGCGCTTGCCGCGCTGAAGGCCACGGTGGCGGGCGATCTCTCGCTCGCACGTGCCGACGAACTCGACGCGCTGCTCGCCACGCAGACACCGAGGGCAAACGTGAGCCGATGATCACCGCCGCCGGTGCCCGCGACGCGATCATCGCGAGCCGTCTGATCGCGCTAGTCCGGACCGAGCGGCCGGGCGACGCCGCGCGTGCGGTCGAGGGCCTGGCGGCCGCAGGCGTCCGCGTGGTCGAGATCAGCCTCACGACGCCAGACGCCCTCGATGCGCTCGAGCAGACCTCCAAGGCGCTCGGCGAGCAGACGTTGATCGGCGCGGGGACCATCCGTACGCCGGCGGACGCCGAGCGCGCCGTCGCGGCGGGCGCCGCGTTTCTGGTGGCGCCGAACATCGACGTCGACGTCCTCGATTGGGCAACCGAGCGCGACGTGCTGCACCTGCCCGGGTGCTTCTCGCCGACCGAACTGGCGCTCGCGCTCGAGCGTGGTGCGCATCTGGTCAAGCTCTTTCCCGCCTCGCGCCTCGGCCCCGACTATGTGCACGATCTGCTCGCGCCCTTCCCGGATGCCCGACTCGTTCCGACCGGCGGGATCACGACCGCAAACGCCCGGGCCTTCCTCGACGCGGGCGCGGTCGCGCTGGCGGTGGGCTCAGCACTCGTCAGTGCAGCGACGCTGAAGAACGGTGCGGAGCTCACAGCGCGCGCGCGGGAATTTCAAACCCTCACCACGTCCTGAAAGCCAGGAGACCCCATGACCATCGAAGGCATCCTCCCCGTGATCCCGACCCCGTTTCGCGACGGTAGATTCGACCCCAAGAGCTTTCAGCAGATGCTCGACCACATGCTGCCGAGCGTTGACGGCTACACGCTGCTCGGGAGCACCGGTGAGGCGCCATCGCTGTCGACCGAGCAGCGGATCGAGATCGCCGAGTTCGCGCTCGAGACGACGCCGCGCGACAAGACCGTCGTCGTCGGCGTGACGAACACGAGCGCCACCGACGGTCGGCGGCTCGCAGTGCATGCACAGGAACACGGTGCGGCCGGCGTGCTCTGCGCGGTGCCCTTCTACTTCACCAACAGCGTCGGCGGGATCAGGCGCTATCTCGCCGAGCTCGATGAAGTGCTCGAGATCGAGTTGGTCCTCTACGACAACCCCGCCGCGACGAAGACACAGCTTAGCTCCGAACAGGTGATCGGCTACGCCGGCGAGTTCGAACGGCTGAACACGGTCAAGCTCACCGACCACGACCTCACGAAGGTCGCCACCTGGCAGTCCGCTGGATTGCGCGTCCTCGGCGGCGATGATCCGATCCTGTTCCGCTACCTCGACGCCGGCGTCGACGGCGTGATGGTGATCGCGCCCGTCCTGTTCCCCGAGGCATTCCGGCGCGTATGGGACCTGATGCGAGCGGGCAAGCGTCAGGCAGCGCTAGGCGTGTTCGCCAGCGAGCTCCTCGCGACCCTCCACGTGTTCGGCATCGGCGACGAGATCGCGACCTCCAAGACGCTCCTCGTCCAGATGGGCGTGTTCGACTCCGACGAGGTCCTACCGCCGCTCGAGATGACCGACGCCGCGCGCCGCTCGCTGCTACAGACGGCGCTCGACGTCTCGCTCGACGCCCAGGCCCAGGCAGCGTCGCGCTGAGCGCTAGCCGGCCAGCAGCGCCGCACAGCGGTCGGCGAGCATGTGGCGCAGCCGACCGACCGAGCGCGTCGAATACCAGGCGACGTGCGGCGTCATGAGCACGCCCGGGTGGCCGAGCAGCGGATGACCAGCCGGTGGTGGCTCTGTCGGCAGCACGTCGAGCGCCGCGGCGGCCGGTCGGCCGGCGTCGAGTGCCGCGACCAGCGCGTCGATGTCGACGACCGCGCCGCGCGAGACGTTGACCAGCACGGAGCCGGGTCGCATCTGCGCGAAGCGCTCCGCCCCCATCAGCGCCTGCGTGCTCGCGTTTAGCGGCACGTGGAGGCTGACCGCGTCACTGCTTGCGAGCAGCGACTCGAGATCCAGGGCGTCGACGCCGTCGGGAAAGGCCGCGGCATACGGGTCATGCGCGACGACGCGGCCGAAGATCGGGGCTGCGAGGCTCGCCAGCGCGCCGCCGATTCGCCCGACGCCGATCAGACCGAGCGTGGCGTCCGACAGCGGAGCAATAGGTGCGAGCGTCTCCCACTCCGCCCAGCGTCCCCGGCGCACGAGACTGTCTGCGAGCGCCAGCTTGCGCCAGGCGGCGAGCGTCAGCGCGAGCGCATGCGTGGCGACCTCCTCGACGGCGTAGTCGGGTACGTTTACGACCGCCACCCCCCGCCGCTCCGCGGCCTCGACGTCGATATTGTCGAGGCCCACTCCGTAGCGTCCGATCACACGCAGCGACTCGCAGGCCTCGATCGTCGCGGCGTCGACCTGCATGTACTGGACGAGCAGGCCGGCGGCGTCGCCGACCGCAGCGGCGATTGCCTGCGGCTCGCTCACCTCGCGCCGCTCCACCGAGACTCCCCACGGCGCCGCTGCCTCCTGCTCGATCGCTACGTCCGAAAACGCCACGCCGATGACGACCAGTGTCTTTGTGGCGTCCGCCGCCACGCTCAGCCAGTCGGCGCGAGATAGTCGTGAAGCTGCTCGCCGGCGACGAGCGTGAACTCGGCGCGCCAGAAGTACCCTTCGAGCGGCTCGATCACGGGCAGGCGCCACACCGGCGCCTGCGCGTTAGCGCGCAGCTCGACCGTGCAGTCGCCGCGCCAGCACTCGAGCACGTCGATCTCCGTCAAGCGCCGACCCGTGATCTGCCAGATCGCCGGCTGACCGTCGATGTGACGGACGATCTTCAGGTTGAGGTTCAGACGGAAGTCGAAGCGCTCTGTCAGCGAAACGGGCTCGACGGCGCGCTGTTTGTAGGGCAGCGTCGCGGTGAGCACGTCGATGCCGTTGCGCTCGACGCGCCCGACGAGGAGGTCTTCGTGAGCCGCGAGCGTGATCCGCGCGAGCTTCTTTGGCTGACCGTGCACCTCGCGACCGTGCGCGAGCCCCCCGTCGGAGGTGATGAACTGCGCAACGGTGAAGCCGCCGACGAGGTCGCCGCTCGGGCGCGGAAGCTCGGCGGCGACCATCACGTTGCACTCGTTGAGCGCGCCGAAGTGATCGACGTCACCCATCTTGTAGATGTGGACGGCGACAACGTCTCCCTGCGCACGCAGCGGGGCCGGAACGAGTCGCTCGACGACGGACGCCTCGGTCCGGTAGAAGGCAGTGAGGATCTGCACGTCCCTGAAGCGGATCGGGAACGGCGGCACGAGCGGGGCCTCGGGGCCCGTGGGCAGGTCCGGCGTGGGCGAAGGCACGGGAGTCACGGTGTCGCGGCGGCGCTAAGCGAGGCGCCCGCAAGCGGCCGCCCGCCGCCAACGTTCGCACAAACGGCCTACGTGCGCGAGCCTCAGGGCCTCGCCCGGCGCTGAGGTTTCACTACGCGAAAGTCGGCGCCGCCAGAGTTGACAGCCACTGGGGATAACTGTTTTGTTCGCTAGCGACACAACGGAAACGATGTTTTGCTATGCGAAACCCTCTGAGTTCCGGCCAATGCCGGATACCCGCGTGCTCTGGTTTCGCCCAGCCGACCGCGACGATCGCGAGTGAGACTCGCCGTGGACACCGGCGGCACCTTCACTGACCTCGTCGTCGAGGACGACGAGGGCCGCCGGCAGCTCTACAAGAGCCCGACGACGCCGCACGACCCGATCGACGGCCTGCTGAACGTGCTCGCCCTCGCTGCCGAGGCGCGCGGCGCGAGCCGGGCCGAACTGCTCGGCGCGACCGAGCTGCTGATCTATGCAACCACGCGCGCGATCAACGCCGTGCTCACCGGGACCGCCGCGCGGACCGCGCTGCTCACGACCGAGGGCCACCCGGAGATCCTCGTCTTCCGCGAGGGCGGGCGAACCGAGCCGTTCAACCACCGGCGCACCTATCCGCCCCCTTACGTCCCGCGCAGGCTCACCTGGGAGGTGCGCGAGAGGGTCGACAGCGAGGGCGGCGTGTTGCGCGCGCTCGACGAGGTCGCGCTCGCAAAGATCATCGACGAGCTCGCCGCCCGCGAGGTCGAGGCCGTCGCGGTTTGCCTGCTGTGGGCGACCGCGAACCCGGCGCACGAGTCGCGCATCGGCGAACTGCTCGCCCAGCGCCTGCCGGATGTCCCGTTCACGCTCTCGCACGAGCTGAATCCGACGATCCGCGAGTACCGCCGGGCGTCGGCGACGGCGCTCGACGCGTCGCTGAAGCCGGTGATGACCGAACACCTCGGGCTGCTCGAAGCGCGCCTTCGAGAGGCCGGACTGACGGTGCCCGTCGTCGTGGTCACCTCGAGCGGCGGCGTGATGGAGGCCGCGGCCGTCGCGGCGGCGCCGATCCACGTGATCATGTCAGGCCCGGCGATGGCGCCCGTCGCGGGACGCCGCTACGCCGCAATCGACGCCGATGGGCACACCGCGATCGTCACCGACACCGGCGGCACGAGCTACGACGTGAGCCTCGTTCGCCGCGGTCGCATCCCGCGCACGCGCGAGACGTGGCTCGGGCCGCGGTTCACCGGGCACATGACCGGCTTCCCGTCGGTCGATGTCCGCAGCATCGGCGCCGGTGGCGGTAGCATCGCCTGGGTCGACGACGGCGGCCTGCTGCACGTCGGCCCGCAGAGCGCGGGCGCGGACCCGGGTCCCGCGTGCTACGGCCTGGGCGGGTCGCGGGCGACGGTGACTGACGCCGCGCTCGTGCTCGGCTACCTCGATTCATCGACCTTCCTCGGTGGCGCAATGGCGCTCGATGCGGCCGCCGCGCAGAACGCCGTCGAGCAGTCCGTCGCGAAGCCGCTCGGGATCGACATTCACGCAGCCGCAGCGGCGGTGATCGAGCTGACGACCGAGCAGATGGTGCACGCGATCGAGGAGATCACCGTCAACCAGGGCATCGATCCGCGCGGCGCCGTGCTGATCGGCGGCGGCGGCGCCGCGGGGCTCAACGGCGTCGCGGTGTCTCGCCGGCTCGGGAGCACGGCGGTCCTGTTCCCGCCCGTCGGTGCGGCACTGAGCGCCGCCGGGGCGCTCGTCTCGGACCTCGTCGCCGAGTTCGCAGCGACGCTGCCGACGACGAGCGCCGACTTCGCCTTCGAGGCCGTCAACGACGTGCTCGGACAGCTCGAGTCGCGCGCGAACCACTTCTTCGAAACCGCAGCCCATGAGCGCGGCGGCACGCGTCGCATCGAGTGCTCCGCCGAGGCTCGCTACCGCAACCAGGTTTGGGAGCTCGAGCTGCCGCTGCGCGCTGCCAGGTTCGACGGCCCGACCGACGTGGCGCAGCTCGTTGCCGACTTCGACGAGCTCCATCGTGAGATCTTCGAGGTCAACGACGCGGGCTGTCCGGTCGAGATCCTGAGCTGGCACCTACGAGCCAGCCACACGCTCGCCGCGAACGTGGGGAACGAGCATGCGGAGCCCCAGGGTGCCTCGGCAGGCCCAACCGCGCGCGAGATGTACTTCCAGGAGACTGGCATGGTCAACGCGCGCGTGTTGAGCTCCGGCGAACTCGACACCGTGGAGGGGCTGCACGGCCCAGCCGTCGTGAACGCCCCGCTGACGACGATCGTCCTCACTCCGGGATCGATCGCGCGCCGCACCAGCACTGGTGGCGTCGTCGTCACCGACGCCGCGTCGGCGAACGGTGGTGGGAGATGACTCGCGTAGCGCAACGGCGGCGTGCGAGCGGTCGGCCGGCGGTCGACGGGGTGCGCCTCGCCGTGCTCGCCAATCGCCTCGAGGCGATCTCCCGCTCGATGATGAACACGCTCGTGCGTACCGGGCGCTCGGGCGTGCTCAACACCGCACAGGACTTCTCGTGCGCGATCTTCACCGACCGCCACGAATTGCTCGCGGTGGCCGAGAGCCAGCCGGTGCACGTCCTTTCGGGCGAGCTGATGACGCGCGCGATGGTCGAGTTCCACCCCGATCTTCGCCGGGGCGACGCCTTCCTGCACAACTCGCCCTACCACGGCAACACGCATGCCGCGGACCACACGATCCTCGTCCCGGTGATCGACGACGACGGCGTCCACCGCTTCACGATGCTGGCGAAGGCCCATCAGGCCGACTGCGGCAACGCGGTGCCGACCACGTACGCGGCCGAGGCGCGCGACGTCTACGAGGAGGGCGCGCTGATCTTCCCCGCCGTCCGCGTGCAGCGTGACTTCGAGGACATCGCGGACATCATTCGGATGTGCAAGATGCGGATGCGCGTGCCGGAGCAGTGGCACGGCGACTACCTGGCGCTGCTCGGCAGCGCCCGCGTCGGTGAGCGGCGCCTGCTCGAGCTCGGCGCGGAGGTCGGTTGGGACACGCTCCGTGATTACTCGAGCGCGTGGTTCGACTACGGCGAGGCGCGGATGGCGGCGGCGATCCGTTCGCTCCCGAGCGGGCGCGTCAGCGGGCAGAGCGTCCACGACCCGTTCCCCGGCGTCCCCGACGGCATCCCGATCGTGGCGAGCGTGATCGTCGACAGCGAGGCGGGGCGGGTCACGGTCGACCTGCGCGACAACCCAGACTCGGTGCCGTGCGGACTCAACCTCACCCAGGCGACCGCAAGTGCGGCCGCGATCATGGGTGTCTTCAACAGCCTCCACGCCGACATCCCGACCAACGCCGGCGCGTTCCGCCCGATCGAGGTGCTGCTCCGAGAGGGCTGCGTGGCCGGGATACCGCAGCACCCGACGTGCTGCTCGGTCGCGACGACCAACGTCGCCGACCGCGTCGCCAACGCGGTGCATCAGGCGTTCGCCTCGCTGCGCGAGGGCAGCGGGCTGGCGGAGAGCGGTCTCACGCAGCCGCCAGCCTGGGGAGTGATCTCGGGTCGGGACCGGCGGACCGACGAGCCATTTGTGAATCAGATCATGCTCGGGGCCGTCACCTGCGGCGGCGCGTCACCGATCGCGGACGGCTGGCTGATGCAGGCCGGCGTCGGCGACAGCGGGATGCTCTGGCGCGACAGCGTCGAGCTCGACGAGCTCCGCTACCCGATCCTGATCGAGAACCAGCGCCTGCTGATCGATACCGAGGGGGCCGGGCGCATGCGCGGCGCGCCGGCGGCGCTCGTCGAGTACGGGCCGACGGACTCGGACCTCGAGGTCGTCTACGCCAGCGACGGATCGATCAATCCGCCGCGCGGCGTGCGCGGCGGGCATGCGGGTCAACCCGCGGAGGCGCGCCGCCGTAGGGCCGACGGCACGCTCGAAGATCTACCCAACTGCGCCCAAGTGGTCCTTGCCCCCGGCGAGATGATCGTCTCGGTCTGCTGCTCGGGCGCTGGCTACGGCGAGCCGCTGGAGCGCGATCCGGAAGCCGTCGCCGCGGACGTGCTGGAGCTCTACATCTCGCGCGAGCGGGCCGAGTCCGTTTACGCGGTCGTCGTCGACGAGCACGGAACGCTCGATCGTGGCGCGACCGAGGAGCTGCGGGCGAAGCGGGCGAGATCGGTCAACGACTTGGGGCGCAACGCCGAAGCGGCGAAGCGCAAGTAGGCGTCGTGGGGATTCTCAACGACATGGTCACCAGAAAGGATCGGGGTAATGAGTTCGACTGCTGAACCGGGTGGGGTAGCCGCGAAGGCGGGCATCACACCCCAAGGAATGTTCGTGCGCGACGCGACCGGTCTGGTCCGCCAGATCGGGCCGTGGCACGCGCTCGCCATCGCCATCGGCTCCATCAACATCGGTGGCGGCTTCATCGCGTTCTTCTACATGCTGGGCGTGTTCCCGCGGGCCGACCTGCCGGTCACGCTGATCCTCGGCCTGATCGCGTCGTTCGCCCTCGGGGCAGTCTATGTACAGCTCGTCTGTTCGCTGCCGCGCACGGGCGGTGACTACGTCTTCGCCTCACGCTTACTGCACCCGGTGCTCGGCGCTTCGATCGGCGGCGCCGAGTTCCTCGTGTTCGCGACCTTCCCAGCGTTCTGGGCGGCGAACTTCTCAACCGGGAACTTTCAGGGCGTGCTGGGCTCGCTCGGTCAGCTGCTCGGCTGGCACGGGCTCACCCATTTCGCTGACGTGACGATCGCGAGCGGCAGCGGCAAGTTCTTCGTGATCGGCTTGATCCTGCTGCTGGCGCTGACGGCCGTCGTCATCTGGAGCACGAAGGCGGGTGCGCGGATCCTCAGCTTCTGCTTCGTCGCCGGGCTGACGACGCTCGTCATCGGTCTGATCGTCCTCTTGACCCACAGCAACGCGGACTTCGTGCGCGCGTTCAACGCCACCTACAAGGGCAAGGCGACCTACGCTGGAGTGATCGCGGCCGGAACCAAGGCCGGCTACACCGGCGGCTTCAGCTTCAGCAACACGCTGTCGGCGCTGCCTTACGCGGCGCTCCTGATCTGGGGCTTCTCGTGGGCCGCCTATCCGGCGGGCGAGCTGCGCCAGGTGTCGCGCACGATCAAGTGGTCGGTCTACGGCTCGGCGTCGATCGCGATGATCTTCTTCCTCGTCACCGCGTTCGTCGCCAACAGCGTGCTCGGCACGCGCTTCATCGGCTCCGCGAACTTCCTCTCGGCACAGCACGCGAGCCTGTACACGGTGCCGGCGGGACCGTCGATGACGCTCTACACGGGCATGCTGACCACCAGCACGTTTCTGCAGTTCATCATCAACCTGATCCCGGTACTTGCCGAGATCGGCATCATCACCGTCTACCTGATGACGACCTCGCGGATCCTCTTCGCGCTGTCGTTCGACCGGATCCTGCCGCACGGGATCCGGTCGCTGTCGCGATTCGGCACGCCGGCAGTGGCCGTTATCGCAACGGCGATCTCGATCGGGGTGATGTTCACGCTCGCGATCTTCACCTCGTTGTTGACGGTCTGGAGTAACGGTACGCTCGGCCTCGCGATCATCTACGTGTTCGTGAGCGCCGCCGTCGTCATGCTCGTCTACCGCCACCGCGAGATCTGGGACTCCGGCCCGAAGACGCTCTCCATGAAGGTGGCGGGAGTGCCGTTGATCGCGATCATCGGCGCCTTCTCGACCGCGTTCGCCTTGCTGATCGCGATCCTCGCGATCGTCAAGCCGCTCGAGATCGGGCCGCTGTCGTGGAAGTCGATCGTGGCGCTCGTGATCGCGTTCGCATGGGGTGCCGTGGTCTACCTGTGGCTGCGGAGCTCCTACAAGCGGCAGGGCATCAACCTCAACGCGGTGCTCACCGAGATCCCGCCTGAGTGATGATCTCCCTCCGTTCGCGCAGCTCCGCCGCACCGAAGAAGCAGCCGACCGGCCGGTTGCGCGTCTTCTACTGCGGCGACATCCACGGTTCCGACGTCTGCTTCCGCAAGTTCGTCAACGCGGGAGCCCACTACGAGGCTGACGTACTCGTGCTCGGTGGCGATATCACGGGCAAGGGCCTCGTACCGATCGTCCGCCTCGACGACGGGACCTGGCGCGGCTACCTGCATGGGCAGCCGCGAAGCTGCGCGAACGGGGAGGAGCTCGAGGCGCTGCGGCTTGCTGTCAGCCGCGCCGGTTTCTACGCGGTCGAGGTGACCGCCGACGAGCTGGCGCGGCTGGAGCAAAGCGCCGACGGTCAGAGCGATGCCTTCCGCACGGCGATGATCGAGCAGGTCAGCGCGTGGACGGCGCTGGCAAGCGAGCGCCTTGCGGGAACCGGACGCCTCTGCCTGGTGATGCCGGGCAACGACGACGAGTACTTCATCGACGACTATCTCGGCGACGGCGAGACTGTGCAGAACGTTGACGGTAAGGTCGTCGAGCTTCAGAACGGGATCGAGCTGGTCAGCCTCGCCTGGTCGAACGCGACGCCGTGGAACAGCGCCCGCGAGTTCAGCGAGGAGAAGATCGCGGAGCGGCTTGGGGAGCTCAGCAGCCAGGTCGAACGGCCGCAGTCGGCGATCTTCAACGTTCACGTCCCGCCCTTTGCGAGCGGAATCGACACGGTGCAGAAGCTCGACGATCAGTTCCGGCCGGTCGTCGAGAACGGCATGCCCGTCGAGATACCTGTCGGGAGCACAGCGGTCCGCGAAGCGATTGAGCATGCGCAACCCCGGCTCGGCCTCCACGGCCACATCCACGAGTCCAAGGGCGAGGCGCGGATCGGGAAGACGCTGTGCATCAACCCGGGGAGCGACTACGCTTCGGGACGTCTGCACGGCGTGCTCGTGGACATCTCGCCTGAGCGGGTCGAGCGCCACATCTACACGGAGGGATAAGCATCCTGTCCGCAGGTCCCGGCCGCAGTTCCGGTCAGGCGGTGACCGCTGACGAAATCGTCGCGGAGGGCTCGCGCCTAGCCGCCGCCGCAGACCGCGCTGACCTACGCCTTCGTCTACTCGGCGGCGTCGCGATCGCGCTGCGCTGCCCGAGTGCCAGGCACGAGCCGCTCGCCCGCAGCTACGGCGACATCGATCTCGCGGGGCGCGGCGCTGATCGCAAGAAGCTCGGACGGTTCCTGGTTGCCGAGGGCTACCGATCGCTCGAGCAGCTGAACGCTGTGCACGGCGGACACCGGCTCTTCTATTACGACCCGGTGCGCGGTCGGAAGCTCGACGTGTTCATCGATCGCTTCGACATGTGCCACGAGCTCGACCTGCGCCGCCGCCTCGACGTTCCCGGCGAGACGCTCCCGCTCGCCGACCTCCTGCTAACCAAGGTGCAGGTCGTCCAGACGACCGAGAAGGACCTCAAGGACATCGTTTCGGTCCTCACAGACCACGAGCTGAGCGACGACGAGAGCGGCGTCAACGCGAGCTATCTCGCCAAGCTGACCGCGGGGGACTGGGGCCTCTGGCGCACGACGACTATGGTGCTCGAGCGGGCACGCGATTTCGCCAACGTGCACGATCTCGCGAGCGCTGCCGAGCGCTCCGAGCAGCTGCACGAGCGCTTCGCGCAGGCGCCCAAGTCCGGGAAATGGACGATGCGGGCGAAGGTCGGCGAGCGCGTGCGCTGGTACAAGCTGCCCGAGGAACCCGACTTCGACTGATGCACGTCAGGGTCGCCCGATGACCGCCCCGACGCGGACTCTGTGGACCGGCTTCGAGTCCAGCCGGGGACAGTTCGGCAGGATCGTCGACGGCGAGGGCGTCCATCTGATCCTCGAGGACGGCCGGCGCGTGCTCGACGGCACGAACACCGGAGCGCCGCTCGGTCACCGCCATCCGGACATCGTCGAGGCGATGTCGCGCGCCGCCCGCGCGCCGGTGATCCACGAGGCATGGGATTCCGTCGCGCGCGACAAGGCGACCGAGGACCTTGCGCAGATCGCCTTCGTGCAAGACCCTGGCTGGCTCGGCGGCGTGCACTGGTGTCTCAGCGGCAGCGAAGCCAACGACCTCGCGCTCTCACTGGCCCAGGCGTTCACCGGTCGAAGCGCTCTCGCGACGCGCGTTCGCGCCTACCACGGCGGGAGCGGGCTTGCGCGCGACACCACGGTCCAGCCGCAGTGGCGCGGCGGGCTCGTCACGACCGACGGGCGCAACATGCCGGTGCCGCACAGCGTCGCGGTGCACGAGCTCGCCGGCCCGCTCGGCGAGCGGATAGGCCCCAACGCTCCCGACGCCGAGCTCGACCGAGCCCAGCTCGCAGATGCCGAGGCGCAGCTCGCGGACGCCGCCGCTGTGATTATCGACTACACCCAGGGCGGGGTCTACCACTCCGGGGCCTACCAGGACCACCTCGCCCATGCGGCCGGGCGTGCCGGCGCGCTGTGGATTGCCGACGAGGTCGTCACCGGCCTCGGACGGACCGGATGCTGGTTCTCCTTCCAGGGGGGCGAGACGCGCCCGGATATGGTGACGCTCGGCAAGGGTCTCGGCGGTGGCGCGGCGCCGTGCGGTGCGGTTCTCGTTTCGCGAAGCCTCGCCGAGCAACTCGACGGGGCCCTCTGGCAGACGGCGGGCACGCTCCGCGGCCACGTCGGAGCGGCGAGCGCGATCAGTGCGCACCTCGCGCTGCTGGCGCGCGAGCGGCTGGTGGCGCGCGCCGGCGAGCTGGACGCGGTGATGCTGGCGCTGCTGCAGGAGCTCGCGTCGGCACATCCGAGTGTCCGGCGAATCGACGGTCGAGGACTGCACTGGACGATCGAGCTGCATGGCACGGACTGGCAGCATTGGCATGGAGACGCGACGCGCGAGCCGATCGCAACGCGCGTCGCAGCGAAGGCCCTCGAGGCGGGAGCGCTGATCATGACGAGCGGCGAGGAGGGCTTCCTCGTCCTTGCGCCGGCGCTGATCAGTACCGAGGACGACCTCGAGCGTCTCGTCGGCGCGCTCGACCACGGCCTGACACTTGCCGACGCCGACGTCTAGCGCCACGACGTTGTCGCGAGGTCCCGAACACGCGCGCCAAGCCGCCGCAGCCACCTCCCGACGCGCGCGGCTGCCGCGATACGCGCCGCCGTTTGCGAGCAGGCACTGCGGATCGGCCGGTCACGCCCGGCGGCGGCGTCCGGTGCTCGGCTCGAGCTAGGGCCGAAGGACGATCTTTGTCGCCGACTCGGGGTGGTTGACCAGCGTTTCGAACGCCTGCTGGCCCTCGGCGAGCTTCAGCTCGGTGATCCAGTCGGAATGGGAAACGGAGCCGTCGCGCATGATCTCGAGCGCGGTGTCGAACTCGCGCGGCGTATAGCAGTAGGAGCACTGGAGGCGGAGCTCCTTCGTGACCGCCGCGTTCAGCTGTAACTCGGTCTCGGCCTCGTGCATGCCGAGGAGTACGACGGTCGCGCCGTAGGGCGCGCTGTCGATCGCTGCGCGTCGCGCGGCACCGACACCCGCGGCATCGATCACATCGTCAAAGCCGAGCGCGGCAAGATCGGCGCCAATCGGCGTCAGCGCCTCCGTCGCGCCCGCGCCGAGCGCCAGCTTGCGGCGCGATTCCACCGGGTCAAGCGCGACGATCGAGCCGGCCCCGGCGACGCGAAGCACGCTGATCACGCACAGCCCGATCGGTCCGGCACCGAACACCGCGATCCGCCTGCCGACCACCGCGCCGAGCAAGCTGACCGCGTGCACCGCGTTTGCCAGCGGCTCGATGAGCGTGCCAGCAAGCTCATCGAGATCGCCGAGCGGGCGCAGGCCGCTGTATGGCACCGCGACCTCCTCGGCAAACCCGCCGTCGACGTGCAGGCCCAGCAGGACCCGATTTGGGCAGGCGTTCGGACGCCCGCCGCGGCACTGAGCGCAGACGCCGCACGTGATCAGCGGGTTGACCGCGACGAGCTGATCGGCGAGGTCCTGCGGAGCGTCTGGTGCGCTTCGCAGCACGCGACCGACGAACTCGTGGCCGAAGATCAGACCGGGCGCCCGGCGCGTGCTCTCGCCGGTGAAGCTCGTCATCTCCGAGCCGCAGATCCCGGATGCCGTGACACGCACCACGACCTCGCCCGGACCCGCCTGCGGTCGCGGTCGATCGGCGAACGTCATCCGACCCGGACCTTCGAAGACCAGCGCGTCCATCGGCCGATTATCGCTGACGCAGACCGGATGTACGACGTGCTCTGGGTTACCGGCGGCAGGGCCGACCCGCGGTCTGGCGTGGCGGGTGCCGCGGAACAGAACCTCAGCCCGCGAGCCGTCGGCTGCCGCATGGTCGCGGAGGTAATCGCGGAGGTACCGCAGCGCGAAGTCAACGTAGCCATGGCCAGTCGACTCGACGAGCTCCTAGGCGATGCAGCTGAGCCCCGCGGCGGGTCGGCTCGCTAGCGCGCCGACGTGGGAGTCAGCGTTCAGCGGCTCGCGGTGAACGCCATGACGGCGCGGTCGACGTCGTCGGTCGTGTGGGCGGCCGACACCTGGGTGCGGATGCGGGCCTGGCCGTGGGGGACGACGGGGTAGGAGAAGGGGACGACGTAGACGCCGTGCTCAAGCATGCGCTGCGCGGCGGTGACGGCGGCCGGGGCGTCGCCGTACATGACGGGGACGATCGGGTGCTCGCCGGGGAGGATCTCGAAGCCGGCGGCGCTCATCGCGCCGCGGAACCGCTCGGTGTTGGCGCGCAGCCGTGCGCGCAGCTCGTCGC
>Ga0182024_10011333_pt1 | contig 17932 bp, 11 predicted proteins | sample P32metaG_FD_120480 | JGI IMG/M metagenome (GOLD analysis project Ga0182024, IMG submission 120480) | Permafrost microbial communities from Stordalen Mire, Sweden - P3-2 metaG (Illumina Assembly) | ecosystem: Environmental > Terrestrial > Soil > Wetlands > Permafrost | place: Sweden: Stordalen... | reverse complement strand
TCGATCAGTTCCCACTGGGCATCGCTGACTTCCCATCGTCCTCGCATGCCCTCCTTCTGCCTGTTTTCCTGCACGCAGAAAATAGCTAAATAGGTTCAACTACCATTTATGAGACCGGTTCTAGGCTCGTGAAGAATCTGAAAGCGTGGAAGGCGAAGGCGAACAAAAACTGCAATCTGTTATTTCCTACCTCAGGATGCAACCCAAAGCTCAATTTCCTCGACAGCCTGAAAGCCGTGGCGGAACGCGCGGAACTCGATCCAGAGAACTTCTGGCTCCACAAATTCCGAGCGACGTTTGCGACACGGTGTTTGTGGGCAGGTGTCGATCTGCGCACCGTTCAACAATGGCTCGGCCATTCCGACATGGAAAGCACGATGCGCTACCTAAAGCCATCGCGCAGCCAGCATGTTCGTGAGAAGGTGAACGAGATTTTCGCTTAGTCCCTTCTGCGCGAAGCCGTGCCCTCGTAGCGGCAGTCTTTGCGATGAGTGAGATTCGAAAACCACCAGTTGGGCATACGCTTGGGCGATACGCGTGCTCCTGGCGGTCTCGGCCGGTCATGGAACTGGTGTGCCTTGTTCGGTTGCCCGACCGAACATCTCTTCAAAGATTGTCTCCGGAGGCAAGTGTTTCGGCCCTTTCATGACAGAGTTAATCAGATGGTTTCCAATGACTTCTTTGATTTGGGCCCAAGACTGTTCAATGTTGCCCATCTGCACCTTGAAGGCGTCCGTGGACACGGTACCGCGAGCGTTGAAGCTTTGGAGTGCGGCTTCTCGGTCCCCGTCAAACCACCAAATGTCGATTCCGTTTTTCTTGAAGAACCGGACGAGATCGAGACTTGTTGGGGGAAAGCCCCAATCAATCACGGTAGGCTTCTTCTTCCTCAAAATCTTGTGAACAAAATCTTTATGACTCTTCTTGAGCAGTTGGAACAACTCCAAGTGTGCCGGTGTACCCCGTCCCAGAAATAGCAGATCAAAATCCAAGTGATCGAACCCTTTTTCCAGACTTAGCCAAGCGCAGTACGTCGTCTTGCCGGATCCCGGCACTCCGCAGACTAGGATCGCTTTGATTTGTAAATTTGCAGCGCTCTTGGGCATGTTAGAAGAGCCGCCAATCGAGCACGGTGCTCTTTGGCTGGCTTTTTTGAATACGTTGCTGCGGCCAAACTATACCCGATGTGCCACGCTATTTCGTTACAGCAAACAGGAGTTGGCAATCGAAGAACTGACGCGCGATGTAGGCGACTCGTCGCAGTGGGTCCACCTCGGCCGCGAGTTTCTCGACGTCGATCCGCTCAACTTCATTCCGCTGACTATTTCTGTCTCTAACGATCGATAGAAGAGTGTTGTCCAGTTCTGGCAGTTGGTCACGCAAATTGCGGCGGCCACGTTGGTCAATTCTTTGAAGCAGCGCGGTAGCTATCTCCTCTGATCCCTGGGCGCGACCTTCTCTCGATGGAGTTTCTGAGTAGAATCGCCATTGCCCTGTTGGCTGCTGAAAGGTCACGTGGTGGTATTTGTCGTCCGGGAGTGGGCCGATTTGGGAGGGTCTGATTCGGAAGCTACGGTTCCATACTTGATGATTAAAGTAGGCATCGTTCAGGTCTGACGTCGTATGAAAGCACGGAGCCACATAGAACACGTCGTTCCCTCCCTGATCCAAGGAGATCAGCGATTGATGTTGATCAGAAACCTTTTGTGAGCGGAGATACGTGCGGTAAAAAGGGGGCACAAAATGATTTTGTTTTGCTTCCTTGGCGCTTCTTTTCACCATCTGTTCGACTAGCTTGAATTGTAAGAAAAGTGGAGCACCCGGACGCTGTAGCAGTAGGTCGTAACCAAATCCTGCCTGCCCCTCTTGCAGGAGAGATGGAAGAACGGGAGCTGCAGTCAGGGTTGAACCCTGCCAAATTGCGAGGTCTTCAGTGAGGCAGTATCCGAAAGAGAACTCTGAGAACTGGCATAAATCCATTTGAGCCACATTGCCTATATAGGCAGGACTATCTTACACATTAGGCGCATTGACTGTAACCCGCGGATTGCACATCTGCTGCGCCGCTGTGAGAGGCTCGCTGGGCGGCGCTGCTGTTAAGGGCGCGACGGCGGGTTTGGCGTTTTCCAGCTCAAGACTTGGGCGGACGGTGACAATTTCACCTGCTTTGGTGGCAGGCGCTGGGATGCATATCTGCGGAGAAACATGCGAACGTATTCTTCTACGAGCCGGGAGGTGTTATCGGCTCTCAAGATGACGCATGTGCTGAAGCACAACGACGGATCCGAAAGCGGCTTTACGACAACACCGTGAGTATGGATCCCTCGCGCCGTAGGTTGCGTAAGGATCGCGATGCCTATGTGATCAGATACTAGGTCCACTGCCTCCTGTGGCGCAAAGACATCGTGAGCGTGCTTGGGGGCGATGGACTCACGGCGTGCTGTGTCCATAATGGCCTCATGCAAGAGTGGATGAACCCGTTTGGCAAACAGAATCCACTCGTCCTTTGCCAGGTCCTGGAGAACCAAACGTTCTTTGTGAGCAGCCGGGTGAGTCTCTGGAAGTGCAGCGTAGAGCGGAGCGGGAGCAAATGGCACAGCTGTGATCTGGGGATCCTGCGGTGGCGCAGTAACCAGGGCAAGGTTCACTTCGCCTACAAGGACACTATGGACTGACTCCATTGCAAACTGGGTTTTTAGTCGAATTCCGAGCCTCGGATATAAAGGAAGCCGGATCGCAAGCATCGCGGAAACCCAGTCGTGATTGGCATAGGGTGAGTGCCCAATCGTCAAGATGCTATCGGCCCCCTCGTGGGCAGCACGAGCGAGATGCACGGCGCGCTCCGTATGCGAGAGCGCAGAGCGGGCCTCTTGAACGAAGACACGCCCTGCATCAGTGATTTCAACAATCCGCCGCTTGTCGCGAGTGAACAGATGAAAGCGGTGTTCGGCTTCGAGGTCCGTAATCTGTTTACTGAGCGCAGGCTGGGTTATATGCAATCTGTCCGCGGCCCGTCTGAAGTTCAACTCTTCGGCCAAGGCAATGACTGCAAGCAGGTGACGGATTTCGACGCTGGGGAACACGGCTCCAAGCCCCGTTTAAGAGTTCGGTGACACCAGGTGTTTCGTCCTGCCATTTGCATGTGAAGCGACGAGTGGTTATGAGGTTGGAACCCGGCCGGCCCCAGAAAGTTTCCGGATGAGTCAACGATTTTTTTAATCACTTGCAGTCCAAAACCAGCCCCAGACGGAGGTTCTAACAGGTTTACTGAACGAAGTAGCTAGGACTGGAGCCTCCGGCAATTAAGGCGAGGCGCTAACAACCGATTTTCCATGACCTTCGGTCCACCTTCGTCGGGTGGCCGCGAAGCTAAATCTCCAGTTTTAACCGCCGAAATTTTTCGAGTGCAGGTCAATTCGTATGGACTTGGGAATGTCGCTTTTTTCGAGGCTCCTCACCTTATTGAAAGTCTTTGGAGAACATCTGGATCGTGGGTAGACAGAAACTCTAGAATCTTGTCGATGCGGACAGCCTTGTTTGTACGATCCACCTGAGCGCAAGTTCTTGGATCAACATCGAAGCCGCGATGGTGAAGGCCAATTAGTCGCCCCTCACGATTCAGAACTGGTCCGCCGGAACTTCCTGCCTCGGTGTCACAACGATGACCAAAATCTACTCCGTCAACCTGGTCACGCCAACTTTTAATGTTCGCATCTGTGACGGTGCAATCAAGACTGATTTGTTTTGTCCGGGCGGCGGGATGGTGGATAATCATGATTGGATCGTTGATCCTGACCGGCTCCCGACTAATTTCTACAGGTCTCGCTTTGCCGGACCAAGTGATAGGCGTCACTTCTATCAAGGCAAAATCCAGATCTGGATCGGCGGCCAAGAGTCGCGCGCCGTTGTACTCTCGACTTAAATCGTCGCCGTCCCATGAGAGATCAATGATTGCATTTCGGACGATCTGATCGTCCCAATATCCTTGAAGCGGAAAATCGGATCTGGGTGCTCCGCAATGCCAGTTGGTCAGGAAAAGGTCTGACGCAACCATCACTCCCGAGCATGTCCATGAGCCTCTATCCCAGCTACTCATAAAGAAACCTACGAAGTCGCCAAATACCCGCAGATTCGGGTTTTGCGTATACAGGTCCTTAAACCTCGGGTGGTCAGGATCTTGAGCAGAGTAGTAGGGATGTTGAGCTGAGTCGGGCATAGCAATGTATTCTTGAAGCACCAACTGCGGTCCCTCGTCCGGTCCACAACCTGCTAAATCGAGGACGGCCGTAGTACCAGCCACCCTCGCGGTCCATCTACTACGTGACTTCGCGAAGTCGGAAGATGTCAACGTCTGAAGTGCCCTAAACTCTTTATCTCTAACGGTGAGAAACCAATGGCAAGGCGCATCCTTCTTCAGTTCGATGTGGGGGCGCAAATAACTGGCTTCAGGGTTTGAAATCCTGACAAGTCCTGTATTCGAGTAAAAGGACGTTCCCAGCTGAAAAAGTTCCCCGATTTCGGTTACAGGATGCGATGCTCTCTCGCAGGCTACTGGACGCGACTGGCTATTTGCGGTCTGCAAATGAGGCAGTAGTACGACGAACAGGCAAACTCTAGCTCTTAACGACATTCAGTCACCTCATGCACGTCTCCCGCGAGAAGGACATCGCGTACTTGCATCAGCTTCTTGAGGCTCCCGTCAGCGGTAAAGAGGTTTTCATCGTCCTTTATGAGCCCGGGCCCGATCCGAATGACTTCACCCGGGCTTTCTTTCACTTCTTCGAAAACAAACCATTTCCCGTCATCTCGTTCATGCAACCTAAAAATATCCTGGACGTCGATGCCCTTACCTCCTTCCATAGGACGTCGATCGGAAGGGTCCAAGACGCTGATGCTATCCTTGCACCACACCAAGTTGCGAATGGGACTCGCATCAATCCAATTCTTCGTTGGATCCAACAGCGCCATCTGCGCGTTCAGCATCCCAGCCCTTACCTTCGGTAAGTCCTCATCAGCTAAATCTGGTGACGAAGTGATTTGTAATCTGAATTTCAGTTTTGCAGGAGAATTTGAGTAGTAAGATGGATATAGACTGGCCATCGCTGAGGCGACTCCAGCAACAAATGCTGTAGCTTCCGACGTACCGCTCTCTGAAGCATACTTACCGAAAGACATGGTGCTTGGTATGTTACCGCCAGGACCGGCGATATGCACCAGTCCGTGCTTAGAGTGGTTGGAGTCGTAGTTGGAGTCCCGCCTCAAGTATGGGTGCGGTACCCCGCTGTCCTCGTACGCAGTCACCACAATGACGTTCTCGTGTTCGCCCAGATTCATGGGTCCGTCATCCTGCTCCAGATAGATTGGCTTGCCCGGTGCCCCCGCTTGCTCTCCGGCCGCCGTTATCCATAGCGCCTTGGAACTGATTATGCGTTTACCAATTGGGTCACTCAAGAAGCGGTCTTCTGGGTTACCCTTCTTATTTGCCCACTGCCAGCTGTTGGCGAAGACATATATTTGCATGGAAGGTCTATCTTGCAACGGCAGCATTTTATTTGCGATCTGAGCGTGATCCCCAGAAGCTGTGTTCCAATTCCACGAGTGGAGATGAGCCCCAGGGTGTATTCCTATTAAACCGAAATGGTTATCTTGGCTTGCGATAATCCCAGCGAGGTGGGTTCCGTGGTCTTCTTTCTGGCTAAAGTCCCCCTCCTCAACGATTTGGTAGTCCTTGCCAACAGGACTAGGTAAGTGATGATCTGTACCTCCGTCCACGACAGATGAACCGAGGTCGGGATGCCGGTCAATCGGAGTGTCAATTAAGATGATATCAGGGCAGGTCGTTGTGCTGTCGCAGCTCATTAGCTCTTTTGGCGGAGTCGGTAACCCCACGAAGTAACCGAGAACACCTTGCCTCCCAAGTTTGATGTGATCGTGGGATTTGTTGAGTGACCGGACATCGGTCCAGAAGTCCTTCACATTCTCGGTTGTATCTTGCTGATTTGTGACTTGCACAGTTTCGTTGGAAGACACCTGCGAATGGTTTCCCATGGTGTAATCGTGTGTGTAATAGGGTCCGGTATCGGGAGGACCTGCGAGCGTCACTGAAACCGTACGCGGAGACACTGCAAGAAGTAGCGCATGTTGAACCTCCTGCGCTTGCAGCTCTGACTTCACCGGAACGCGCAGCTGATATCCCCTCAGAGTGAGTAAATCGCTATCACCCCGGAGGTTTTCGTATTTTAGCGAGTTTGGCCACGTTTCTCTAATCTCCTGAAGCGTGGCGCGATCCTTGTCAGAAGCAAGGTCAAAGACTAAAGAGTAATCATACGGCTTGAGTTTAACAGTCGGCGCAACGAGCAGTTGCGATATGGAGGGATGAGTCTTCCCGGACTGATCGCGATTGAAATGATGTGCGAGATCCGTTGCCACCTTAGTGTCATAGGGCAGCTCGGGATCTGTGAAATAGACCGATTCAATCTGATTGGTCGCTGCAACTCTGTGGGTTTGCCCTTCAACAAGCTCATACTTCTTGAGGACGTCTAGAACCGCGATAATGTTCTGTGAAATGTAGCCGCCTTCAAAATTCACAACGACGGTTCGAGAACCGCCGGTCCCTGGAAGACTTGCTTTCGGACCTTGCGTCGGAATGCGATACAAATTGCGATGGCCTGTTTTATCCAATGCCGTGAGTTCAAGTTGGAGCGTGCCGGCACCGCCGCAAAAATAGTGCATGACTGATTTTGGGTCGTATGGTGTTAGAGGTTGCCAGGAACTGTCTTCGTAGTAGCAGCCTGAGACGCCCCGAATGTGCTCGTGACGATAACCTAGAATGTGGCCGATTTCGTGTCGCAAGACCCCAACCTTGTCGAACTCCGTGCTGAAATAGGACGGATCAATGTTCAGAATGCGTCGTGAGGGATCATCATGTGGAAAAAACGATGCAGCAATATATTCCCCATTGGAATCATGCTTTCGTACGGTGAAGTTGATCTTCTCCGGTTGCGGGTTGTCATCCAATTGGGCCAAGTGTGTGAAGTGGATCTGGCACTGAGGGCACGCGCCCTCCCACGCCCGGCCTGCCAGCTCCATGTTCTTAATCACTAGTGCATATTCGTCGGCGGTGAACGTCTTGCGATCAATTGCGTATGTCAGCCTTCGCTTGCTTGGATCGCTGTAAAAATCACGTTGTCCATTGTGCGTGTTCACCAAAAGTTCGGGAGAGACAAGGGCCGGCTTCTCGCCCTGACCAGTCGCTACCAAGTAGGCTCTGAGCTCCTGTTCAGTCAACAACAGGTCTCCCTCAACAACGAAGTAGTTGCCATCTTTCGGCAGCGAATTCATATAGGCACTAAGTTTGTCGCGATCGAAAGGCTGGGCGAAAGCCCCTTTATGTATGGCCAATGTCTCGGCACGTCTCTCTGAGTCGGGCGCTACAAGGCCCGTAGTTGTAGGGATAGACGAAGCTGAGCCAAGATACAAAGCACGATGGCCAGTTTTATCGAGCGTCGTGAGTTCGAGCTGAAGGGAGCCGGCACCGCCGCAGAAATAATGCATGACAGATTTTGGATCGTATGGTGTTAGAGGTTGCCAGGAACTGTCCTCGAAGTAGCAGCCCGAGATGCCCCGAATGTGTTCATGCCGATAGCCTAGAATGTGACCGATTTCGTGTCGTAATACTCCAACTTTGTCAAAGCGGGTGGTGAAGTACGATGGATCGATATTCAAATTGCGCCGTGAGGGCTCGTCGTGCGGAAAAAACGACGCAGCAATAAACTCACCTTTGGAGTCATACTTCCGTACGGTGAAGTTCACCTTTTCTGGTTGCGGCTTGTCGTCGAATTCACGCACGTGTGTGAAGTGGATCTGGCAGTCAGGGCAAGCGTTCTCCCACGCTTTACCGGCTTGGTCCATATTATTAAGAACCAAGGTGTATTCGTCGGCGGAGAATGTTTTGCGATCAACGGTATATGTCAGAGTTCGCTTAGCTGGATCGGAGTAGAAATCGCGATCCCCGTTGTGTGTGTTCACCAACAGCTCGGGGGAGACATTAGCCGACTTCTCGCCCTGAGCATTCGCCACCAAGTAGGCTCTGAGCTCCTGCTCAGTCAACAACAGATCCCCCTCAACTACGAAGTAGTCCCCGGCCTTCGGCAGTGACTTCATGTAGGCATTAAGCTTGTCACTATCAAAAGGCTGAGCAAACGCTGCCTTATGAACTGCTAACGTCTCTGAGTGCTTTTGATTCTTGGCTTGGGACTGGTCAACTTGTGCCGCTGCCATGCCGTACAAAGACATTAAGACAAGGGTTTGAATGAGGAGTTTCTTCATACGGTTCTCCTGTCCTTATGATCAAATGCAGACGTATCTTGGGAGAAACTGTACGTCTATGTCTCTGATCGCGCAAGCCCCCCAACAGGGATTCATTTGGATCTTGTCGCCCGCCCGGACATCGGTACACCGGCCAGTCGGCTTTCCACTTCTCTGGCGCAGCGCCGTGCAGAAATGATCGCGCCATCGATCGTCGGCTCAGGCCCCTCAGAGTCGCTGTTGGCAAAAAACACGCGACCCACGGGCTGCCGCGCCACGGGTTGCACGTCGGTGTACAGACCCAAGGTGGATTTAAAGAGTGGATGGCCACGTCTATATATATGAACCTCCACCGGATCGACATTCATTGCCGTGCCCAACCTTTGAAAGTCACGGAGCACGTTGGCTGCAATCTTCCGCGCTCCCTGTTCGCTAAGCAAATAGCCGCGATCTTCTTCGTGCATTGGCGTGTAGCAGGTTAATATCCGGGCCTTTGCCCTATAGTCGGAACGGCTGCGGAGCACCCAGTCCGCGACCACGAAGTCAGTGAAGATGTTACCGGGACACCAGGTATCGTATCCACGATCAAATACAGGTTTGTCAAAAATAAGATTCACAACTGGATAAGGGATGTAGCGGATCTGATTCATGGCGGAGCTTTGCCTTTCAGGCAGCCCTTCGATAACTCGGCGCGCAATAAATTTCGGCAGCGCCATGATCACTGCCTTGGCAGCGACGGTCTTTAGTTCGCTACCCTGAATGTATGTCACCTGTACCTCAGCCTGTGCAGAAGTTACGGCGACGACGGTGGCTCCGTTTTGCATGTTTGGAGCATATTGTCGCTGAAGGAGTTCGGCCAGGCGTTTGGTGATCGCACCATTTCCTCCAAGCCACGTGAAACGGACGTCCCTCCGGTTGTCGCCAGCAAAGCTCTGCAGTTCCCTGATGGCGAGTGCAGCTGGTGTCTCTTCGGTCGTCGCACCCCAGTTGGAAAGCCCGTATGCATCCCACCACAACTTCAGTTCAGCGGGGGACTCCTTCATAAATTGTGACAGGGGAACTTTGAAGAGCTCCAAGGAATGTCGCTCGACATCGATGCTAAGCAGGTCGCGCTTAAACCTCTTAAATCCCTCACGAACACTGGCAGTATAAGGCAATCGGTCAATTCCATCCCCCCACGTATCAGGGATGTACTCGCCCCTAATGATGCTACCGTCCCAGTTATTGATGGGCAGGGCATCAAGATCGATCTCCTTGGCGAACGCGTAGGCTGCATCGTTGTTACTCGACAGGAAAGCGGACCCCGTCGCATAGGGGAAGCCCTGATATTCCATCGTGTAAGCGTTACCGCCCCAATGGGACTCCTTTTCCAATAGGAGGCAGTCGCGATGTCGCAAGATGAAAGCTGCTGCGAGCCCGCTCACACCTCCGCCGACTACCACCACGTCATGGCGGGCAGTAACTGGAGGCCGCTCAAAAATTCTTCCGTCACGGACCATGTGACAGATACGGTTCTCTTCACTCTCAACGGAAGGCGTTTGGTCAGTTTGTGCTAAGAGAGATGAATCAATGGGACAACCGGCAGCGATAGTTCCAGCCACGACGAACTTAATAAAGTCTCTGCGGTTCGTGGTCATCTTGATTCTCGTTATCCCAGCGCAAGCCTTGGGGCTTTAGTTTACTCTCAGCGACATCCCCTCGAAACATAAGGTCGTGCGCCTACGGCGCGCATTAGTGTCAAAGTCTTGAGCAAACCGAAGATTTAGCGATGCCGAGCTTTCTTCGCGATCGTCAAGACAAATGAGGCCTGAGCGGAACGGCCTTGGAAATCGGCCACCCGAACCTCCACAGGAAATTCGCCAGGTTTAGATGGAGTTCCGCTCAGCAACCCGCGACACCCCTGCCCCTCACTAAGAACAATCCGTTCAGGCAACTTCCCATCGGCGAGGCTCCACAAACCACCGTCGTAAGCCAGGGCACCGCCAGTTGCCTTCAAGCAGAAAGAATAGGCAACGCCGACGGTCCCTTCAGGCAGAGATGTGGACTCAATGACAATTGGATTCGCGACCTTAATGGGCAAGTTGGCTGTTGCAGTGAGACCATTCGAATCTTGCACCTGGAAGATAAGAGGAAATGGAAAGAAGGTTGAGGGCTTGGACCCTAAGGTTGAGGGCTTGGACAACTTGGTCGTCGCGCTGAAAGTGGAGGGAGTGCCGGAGATTGACCCATCTGTGGAGTTCAGCTGCAGACCTGAAGGCAGATTCCCCGTATGTATCGACCAAGTGTATGGCGCTGCACCTCCGGTCGCGGTAAGAGCCGCCGAGTAGGGAATTCCCGAAGTTCCAATCGGCAAGGACTTCGTCGTGATAACGGGTTGCTCTTGGGCCGCGGCGGCGCTTAGAAAAGCCATGAGTAGCACGCTTACGCAGCACTTAAAACCAGACGGATTCATGGCCTCCTCATTATCTGATGTTAATGGTGGGGTGCGAATGCCACCGGTTTCACGAGGATCGTGGCCATCATGCCCGCGTCTTCATGGTCGAGGACGTGACAGTGATAGACGAACGTTCCCGCTATTTCTGGGTTCCGGAAATCCAAACGGAGCGTCACGGAGGGATAGGCGCCACTTCCGGTCCAAGCGGGTACGATGACAGTATCCATCAACTCGGGATCTTGGTTGGGCGTGCCGCTTGTGGACAGCCACAAGAAATGGAGTTGGTGGATGTGGAAAGCGTGCGCTTCACCGGTGCGATTCTCGATGGTCCAATCCTCCACGGCCCCCACGTTGGTTGTGATCGCAGGGGGATCTGACATTTCGAATACCTTCGGCGTCTGCCCGTCCACGGTCATGAAATACTTAGTCGGACCGTTAGTGCCATTAGTAGCTTCGCTGAAGTAAAGCGTGCGCGCCGCAGTCGGCGTACGGCCGGCTAGGCCGGCGAATCTCTGCCTAGCGGCAGTAGCCGGCACATTGGAGATCGAGGGAAGGGCGGGGGGAAGTTGTGCGTCGTCCTTCGGCTGCATGACGGCTAGTTGCTGACGTTTATTGGGATTCCCGATGGGCCCCGTGTCGTAACCCCACTGCCAAAAACTCGCCGTCTGGTCTGCCGCCGGGCCCTGTACGATAAACTCAGCCCGGCTGCCTGGTGCGAGATCGATCTCGGTCAAGGTCGTTGACCGAATCACCGGAATTCCGTCTAGGGCAATCATTTCTAGAGCTTGTGGAACGTTGTCGATCAAGACCTTCAGAGCGAGAAACCCTTGGGACGTGGCGTTCGCAACACGCCAAAATTCTTTCGCGCCAGGCTTCATCTCAATTACCGGCAAGTTCGGCTTCACGGCTGGTTGAAAGTTCAGAGTCAACTGATACGGTCCGGCAAGCCATGAATTCGGGTCGGAGAATTGCTGGCGGACGATGAGGACACGTTCAGGAAGTCCCCCGACCTGGGGTTTTACCTTCTCCATTCCATTGACGATCAACGCGCCGGAAGCGCCGCCATTGACCTGCAACGTGGCAAATCCATGAAGATGCGGGTGATACCAATACATGCCAGGGGCTTCGCTAGCAGGAATTCGAAAGTCATATTCGAAGGCTGAGTCGGTATTTTGGATCGTGGTGTTAAGGACCTCGTCCTGATGACAAACGGGCGGAATATTCAAGCCGTGGAAATGGATATTCGTGGAAGTGGCGGCCATCGTTCCACCAGAGCACGGGTCGTTGGCGGAACTACGCGATCGCATTCCGGCCATTTTCGAGGCAGGTATCGCCGCCGAAGGCCTCTGCAGGGAGGCGGGTGGCGTATACAACAGTCTGTTCGTGAGAGCTAGAACCACTCGGTCACCAGGGCTCACGCGCAGGGTTGGAGCTTCGACTACGCCCGACGCATCTTGATAGATGAAACATTCCTCAAGATAGACGAGCTTTTCACTGCGAAGTGTAAGGGCGGTGTTCAGAACTTCGTTGTGGCTGTTGAGGTCAAAAGGGTTGCTTACGACGCTCCCTCCTTTCGGACGAGCGGGGCACCCGATCGTTTGTCCTGCGGCGATCGAGCACGCAGCCAGCACCAGGCAAACTATCAGAAGTCGCTTGTTGAGCTTTGGCATGGTGAGATTCGCCATCTGGTGGGCTAGAAAGGTCGCCCAGGGAAGACCTCAACCGATAAGGGAGATGCTCCTATCCCCGCGATGAAGGGAAAAGGTGAATTTGCGATTTCGCTCAGAGTGCAACTTGTTCCTGTAGACTCGAACCGTACCACACCGATTGAGTTAGATCCGAATTCGGGAATATAAAGGTACCCCCCCGCCTCAGACGGAAGTTGCAGGCCGATGGCGCCAGCATACGTCCATGTCGAGTAGAAATTAGTGAGAGGAGCGGAAGTGCAGCCTCGCGACAGCTTGCCGCTCACCTTGTCGAAAAATGCCGCAGTTATCTGTCCGGAGGAATTGTTGCTGACGAAGAGCGTGGACTCATCCGGACTAAGTCGAACATTGGCCGAGTTCCATCCGGTACCCAGATTGTAGGGCACGGTTGGGTTAAGTTTGCCGGAAGAAATATCGGACACTTCGACGGTTGTGACGGTTGATGCATCACCGAAAATGGCGAAGTGCCCATCTCGCGTAATATCGACGCCGTTGGGCATATGATCGTCCTTGAAACCGGTTGAGTTCTGTACATCGCCGTCGGAAACTGGCGTGCCGCGCGAAATATTAAACGATTCGATCGATCCGTCCCCGTAAGCAAGCACCATAATCCTGTCGTGGATCGCCATCCCCGTGACCCATCCATTCGCTAAGCCAACCGTAAACAGGTCGTCCACGAACGTTAGTTTGCAGCCCTGGTCGATCTTAAACGTCCCAATCGTACCCGAAGCGGCAAAACTGGCGTAGAGGTACTCGGAGTTTGCGGCGAGTCCGATTCCATGCGATGTGCCAGATCGTGTTATGCCGGAGTCGGTAGGACGGGCGCTGAAGGTTCCGCTGACGGTCGCTCCATGGGTCGTTACCAGGATACCCGCAATGGCAGCGCTCTTACCGGTAGAGGCGGTTCCAGCGCTAAAAGAGGCAAAAACGCAGGTATCCTGTCCTGTGGAAACAACCACAGCGCGGTTCGCCGCGAAATCGCCTCCGCCCCCACCCACGCCGTCCATGCGCACATTGGACGTAGGAGTAAGGGCGCCGCCGGGGGCTATGTTGAAGAATGACACCGTATCTGGAACCAACACGTCTGTAGATATTGATGCCGCGTCGCTATTGGACACAAGGAATCCCGTGATGGGTCCGGAACTCTGCGCATAGGTTGCGCCGAATCCAGTCGCTAGAACGGCAGCGAGTCCCAGTAAGCGAGAAACCGGTCGAAGTCGGATTCGATCCAGTTGTGTCCTGGATAGAAACGACTTTATGGTCTTCGCGTTCATTGCGTACACGCCACAGCAGGAGCTTGGAAGGTTCCGTTAGACGAGAACTTGCCGGCGGCCCCGACCGAAGCATCACCCGTTTTGTTGAAAAACCAGCTGTAAAAGGCTAGTTCCTGCATTTGGTAGCCTTTTCCATTCATCGTAATCGGCGGCATCAGGGTTCCGGAAAGTGGATCTCCTACCTCCCAGTTCGCCTGACAACCTGTGACCTGACCAATATTCCCCCATGGCGGAGTCGGATTGAGAGCCAGTGGATCGTCCATCCATTCTCCAATCTCGTGACTTGCAATGGACGCATCCGACATTCCTGTGCCAAAGGCTCCCGATGTGTCCCAGTCCATCGTCCCGTAGGTTTGAACAGCGACGGTTCCCATAGCGCTGTGATAACCGAGAATGCAGCAGCTTCCGTTCGATGGAGGGCTCGTTTCGGACTGAACGGTATTCTTAAGCAAGAACAAAACCGCGTCGAGGGGAGATATTTTGCCTGAGTTAGTCAGAGTCGGAATAACAGTACCTTGCAAATAACCGTCGAGCCAGTCTGTGGACAACAACGCAAGTTGTGCTGTACCTCCCTCAGACGCGCAATCCGAGCCGGGGATCAGGATCCCCTGACTTCCGATTGTTGCGGCGGTCAACTCATAAGAGTCCAGGAAGGAAAAGTTGAGAACGTTTTGATACGCCGCCGAGCCGTGAATCGCATTCCAAAACTCGGCGCGCCGAAACCCGTTGATAAATTGAACGTTTCCAACATTGGTCCCGTTCATCGTAAGCGCCGGCACCGGGTTCACAAGGGGAGACTGTTGAAACCGGGTCAATGCGGACACGTTGCCGTCGCATGGGTCGGGTGCCGCGGCGTCGAATGTGGCCGAACCGATGGAAATCTTAAGCGGAATAATCACCACATTCGTGGTAGAGCCCGTCAAGGGAGTCGCGAAGGGACTAGTGCCAACCACGCTCCCCGAATAGGTATTGCCGTCTTTGGTGGATGTAACCGAATACGACGACATCGGTATTACTGTTGGTGTACCGGACAATCGCGCCAATGCCATCTTGTGTGCCTCCTTAAATCCGCCTCCTTTCCAAGCCCTCCGCTTGAAATAGCCGTTGAGGTGTAGTTTTTGCGGCGCTTTCGCCTGCTCATTCTTGTTAGTGCTGCTCTGACACGATGTTAGAGTTGCCGCAAGCACTGCACCGGCAGTTAAAGCCACGATTTTCATTATTCGCACTCTCAACGGAACCTCCTTTGGATATCATCGAGTTTTGGGTGCTGACACATTGACCTGTCCAATTGCCACGCGTAACGACAAATGTCATTGACTTATGTCTTTAGGCAGATTGGGAGGATTGAACTTGACGTTCTTAAGTGCAAAGTATGACGCGGTGAGCGTTGCACGCAAAGCAAGTTCGGAGGCTGCGGTCTTCACTAGATCACTAAGCGTTTGATTGTCGCCGATAGAGATCTTTCCCAATACCCCCAAGCCAATAGAGATTCCACCAGGGGTATTCACAATCAAGCCTCCTACAGCGGCAGCTTGATCGCTCGCTGCGCTGGCAAGATCTTTGAGCACCCACACATTCTTCTGGTTGATGCCACAGGCGTCGGGTTGTAGAAGAAGGTAAGTAGCATAATTGGCCGCCAAAGCCGTAGGCTCGTTAGTAGTCCCGCCGGGATAATAAGTGGTGCCTGCGGGGTGCCCGTCCTTATCACCCATGACGGGCGTTCGGTCGATTGAATCGATCAAGAACTCGAGCAAAACGGTCTCGGCTGCAACAATCTCGGAATCCGGAACAGAGAAATTACTCAGACTCTTTAGGCTCGTAGGGAGCTGGGGCTTCGAGATGGATGTCCCCATACGGTCATAGAAATCGCCATCGTAATAAGCTTTAAGATAGGAGACAAGCTCACTACCGAGTTTCGGTCTCGTTTTAGCGAGTGCTGCCGATTGCGAGGTCAGGCCGGCCGTATCGAGACCAGAATTCAAGAAATCAGCGGGGCCGTGTCTTAACTGGAGTTCAAAAAGTTTAGTTGCAAATTTCTTAAGCTCAGACTGTTTGAGTTTGGGTGCGGAATAGTGCTTTTCAATCGACGCTTTCTGCTCATCTAGAGCCTTAGCTCTCAGTGCAAGCTTGGCCTGCGTGTCCGAGTTCTGCGATTGAGCGGCTAGCTGTGCTTGACTCTGATATTGAGCGGCCAACTGTGCTTCGCCCGACACGGCGGTCAGAAAATCACGAAATACAACTGTGACGTGGTCCTCGGCCAAGTCGGTAGGTAGCTTAGAATCGATCCGATCTTTAACCTTTTGCCTGTAGTCATCAAAACTGCTGGCACTTGTTTGGTCCGTGACTCTGAGTGGACCCGCGGCGTCGCTTGGCAGAAAATATCCAATCTCACCTATTTGTTCAGCAGTGTTTTTTTGTTCAGCAGAGTTTTGAGGACATAAGCTAAGGGCGGGCGGAGCGATGATTGGTTTAAGCGTCTTCATCGGCAACAGCGTGCAACCGGGAAGTGTGATCATCAGGATGGCGAGGGTAAGAGACAGAAGACGTCGTCCTTGTGGAACAACACTCGATGCTCGTAGAATTATCGACGCAGAAGTCTCATGCAACCAAACTTTCATAATGCCCCGCCGTTGTTTGAAATTTAACTCCCGACTTCCCCACATCATCGTCAGCATTGCTATTTCAACCGCCCTAAGGCGGTGGACTCGATGGACCTAGACACTTCTCCCGGACGCTTTCGTTGCGACCAGAAAGTCGGCGAAGAGAAGCCCCCTCGGACGAGAAGCGCAGAAAGCGCTTCATCCTTCGTTTCGCCGAATCGCAGCAAAAGTATCTATCAAAGTCCTAGATGTCAAGGCCTTTTTGAAGGGAATGTTATTTCAAGTGGCCACTCCCGACTAACGGGTGCCTCCACATCGAAGATGAGCCTGAGGAGTATGTTCCCTGAACTCAAAACCGGCGCCGGGGAAAAGTAGATTAGCTTCTGACTAGTCTGCGACCTATACACGCACATCTACTGGAAAGCCGTTGCGAAGGCGGTCGGCGCTACAGCTGCAACCCCGATTCTCGTCTATGGCACGCGGTATATGGTTGCGGTCACCGAGGTATGGACGCTCAGTTCAAATTGGTTGAAGAATGGAAGATGATCGAGTGGCGGAATTCGTGCCTCAATTTCGATGTTCAGGAAGCAGCGGACAAACTAAAGACTACCCCGTGATTTCGTTTCTCAGATTGGGCGGCACTCTAAGCAGGATAGCGGGGGGCGAGGTTTGACGGCAAGGCCAGGGGTGTACGAGGGGCGCGGCCAGAGCGCCCCTCGAAAAATTTGGGGGGCGCGAGAGCTACTCTTAGACCTCACAACTGTCCGAGGCGCGGTATGGCCGTTGACACCGTTGTGCTCGACTTCAAATTCAATAAAAATGGCGGAATGCAGATTTGCACTCCGCCAGAAATGTAAGCTGATTTTCCGACTGACCTATGCCGCCGTTTTGCGGTTCTTCGGCTTTGCTTTGGCCTTGGTCTTCTTATCTCGTTTCGCAACAAACTCCTCCGCCACGGCCTTTTGGAGTTTCTCAGTATCTACGCGGTAGCGTTTGGCGGCGTCCATGAGAACGTCGTCGCGGCTGGCAGCGGATCGCTGATACGCCGAATCCAGCAAACTGATTTCCAGAAGCAGTTTGCAAAGTTCGGCCTCGTCGTAGGTTTCCACTCGCTTGGCCAGAAGTTCCTGTGCCGACGCAGAGTCCTTCTTCGCCTCTATTTTGTGGCGCTTCGCCAGAGCCGGAACTTGGCTGTAGGAGAGATGGCCGATCAGGTAGTGAGCAACCGCCAGCAAGTCGGCCTTCTTTAACGGAGCCGATACGCGTTGGAGGATCGTGGCCAAGACACGATGGCGAGTCGTAATGGCCAGTTTCTCCTTTTCGATGCGCCTCCGTTCCTCCGCCCGCTCCCGCTCGACTTGCTGCGGAGACGGCGTGTTGGGATGGTGGACACGGCAGGTCGGATCGGCACAAACCTTGACGACCTGTCCGCGCTTACCGCCGTCCATGACGATGGCTTCGGTCATCTTGTCACAGGGTTTCTGAACGGCTGAGAGCTTGGTGCTCGTGCCGTTCGGCTTTGCTTTCTTGATCTCCAACTCCACATACTGATTCCGTCCCAAGGGAGCGCCCTCGCGGGAATTCCACGCCGCCGAAATCTGGATTAGCTGC
>Ga0182024_10011332_pt1 | contig 17932 bp, 13 predicted proteins | sample P32metaG_FD_120480 | JGI IMG/M metagenome (GOLD analysis project Ga0182024, IMG submission 120480) | Permafrost microbial communities from Stordalen Mire, Sweden - P3-2 metaG (Illumina Assembly) | ecosystem: Environmental > Terrestrial > Soil > Wetlands > Permafrost | place: Sweden: Stordalen... | reverse complement strand
CGATAAATGGATGGAAAGAATCAGGGCCAAGTTCACCGGACAGGCTACAACGAACCAGGTTGTAGCGGGAGGGTCCTTCAATCATGAAAGTCAAGACTAGCACCGCCATTCTGTCGCTTCTCAGTTTTTTGGTGTACGCGGCACCGGCATTGGCGCATCACTCCTTCACGGCAGAGTATTATTCCGACAAGAATGTCACGCTTACGGGAACGCTCACGAAAGTAGAATGGGTGAACCCACACGTTTTTCTTTACGTCGACGTGAAAGACAGCAGCGGCAAAGTGACAAGCTGGGCCGTTGAAACCGTCTCGACGGTCGCGCTGCATCGCTACGGGGCCAAGAGAGCGATGTTCGTCGAGGGGCAGACAGTTACGATAGACGGATATCCCGCCAAGGACGGCACAAAGGCACTTGTGGGTTTGCGACACATCAAATTTCAAAATGGAACCGAGTTCAACTACAGAAACCCCGATGCGCCGGCCCCCGACGGCAAGTGACTTGATCGTCCCGGAGGCGATTCGTAGGGTTCAGCTGCAGGGTTCAGCCGTGCCTGCCGGGGTGCTGAAAGGCGCGAGAGGAGGATTCGAGTATGAATTTCCGCTTCAACTATGTTGTGATCCCGACAGTAGCCTCGATGCTTCTCTTTATAGGCCTTGGGCAAGCCGCTTCCCAGGAAAAATCAACCCCGACGGCGGGTGCCAAAGACGCGTCGTCCAAACCGATCCCGCGGCTGGCCGACGGACATCCTGATTTAAGCGGCTTGTGGGGCGACCGCGCCGGTCAGGATACCTTCACGGAAAAACAAGGGGATCACGTCGTGATCCGGGCAAACGAACATCGCCCGCCTCATAGCGTTACCGCCGCAAAGAGGAAGGCGAAGCCGCCGCCTTACAAACCAGAACTGCTGGCAAAAGTTCAGCAAATGGATGAGCAGGAAAATAAGCTGGATCCCATCGTTCATTGTAAGCCGGCAGGATTTGTACGCGTCGGTGCTCCCTCCGAGATCGTGGAAATCCCCGGCCGCGTCGTGTTCTTCTATGAGCAGGAGGATGACAATTTTTACCGGATTATTCCGACCGATGGCCGTCCCCATGACCAGGACGCGGATCCTTCCTACAACGGAGATGCCGTTGGGCATTGGGAGGGGGACACGCTTGTGATCGACACCGTCAATTTCAATAACGACACTTGGCTGGGCCTCGACGGCTGGATTCACAGTACCGATATGCATGTAACAGAGCGCATCTCGCGGGAACCGGATGGTCTTCACTATCAGGCGACGGTCGAGGACCCGAAAATGTTCACCAAGCCGTGGGTGATGCCGGCGCACGTCTCCAAGCCGAGCAAGGTGGAACTCTTCGAAAACGCGCCGTGTGTCGATTCGGAGTTCGATCTGGGGCATCTCGTAAATCACGACCATCTCTAGATCGGCGGCCAGTTAACAGTGCTGGCTTTACGGTTTTCCGGGTGCCCCACCCTCGGTTTTTGAGGGTGGGGCCTTCCATCTGCCTTTCGGAAGCCCATGCGCGCTTCGATGAAGTCCACATCAGTGACGCTTCCGCCTACATCCGTTTTACCGGGGATTTAGGTGGTCGAGAACTTGAGTTGTAGCGTATAGTTAAGCGCGGCGTGCGTACATGATGACCAAGAAACAGCGTGGCTTCTCGCTAATCGAACTTCTGATCGTCGTGGCGATCATTCTCATCATCGCCGCCATCTCCGTTCCAAACTTGCTTCGTTCCCGCATGGCCGCCAATGAAGCCTCAGCGGTAGGTTCCATCCGCACGATCAACACCGCTGTCACCGAGTATGCGCTCACGTATGGCGGTTACCCGGCCAGCCTAGCCCAGCTCGGCGGCACCACCGGAACGGCAGTCGGTTGCAACGGTGCCGGATTGATCGACAGCGTGCTGAGCGCCGGCATCAAGAGCGGTTATAGCGTCGCACTCATACCGGGGACTCAGCCCGCGCCACCGTCATCGGTTCCGTCCGGATGCACCGCGGGTTTTTCGGATGGCTACGTCGTGACCGCTGTTCCCGTGGCTGTTGGCAGTAGCGGCGGGCGCGCTTTTTGCTCCGACGCCTCCGGCGTGATCCGTTCCAATCCTACGGGAACCGTGAGCTATACGAGTCCTGTCTGCAGCCCAACGCAATCTCCTCTGCAGTAGAGAATCCGACCGCTCCGTCTCTTGCAATCTTTTCGCGCCGTGCTAGCCTGTTTGCCACCATGGCGATTCAAATGTGACGGGCATACGCCATAGGAATAACGGAAAGGGACCAATGATTCCCGGCGAATACATCCTCGACGAATCCGCAGGACCCCTTCAGGCCAACTCCGGGCGCCACACGATTCGCATCGTCGTTCAAAACACCGGCGACCGCCCCATTCAAGTCGGCAGCCACTTCCACTTCTTCGAGACGAACAGTTCCCTCGCATTCGATCGCCCGGCTGCTTATGGAATGCGGCTCAATATCGCCGCGGGTACGGCTGTGCGCTTTGAGCCGGGTGAGGAAAAGGAGATTGAACTCACCGAGTTCGGTGGCGAGCGTGTGATTCACGGCTGCAACGGCCTTGTAGATGGGCCGCTCGGATCTTCCGGCGCGCGCGAACGATCAATCGAAAAAGCACGCAAATTTGGCTTTGCGTCCAAGCCGGAAGGGAAAAGCCGATGAGCCTGAATATTCCTCGCCGCACCTATGCCGACCTCTACGGCCCCACCAAGGGAGACCGCATTCGCCTTGCCGATACCGACCTGATCATTGAAATTGAAAAAGACTTCACGCATTACGGCGACGAGATTACGTTCGGCGGCGGAAAAGTGATACGCGACGGAATGGGCCAGAGTAGTACAGCCGTGCGCGAGGGGAAGAACGGCGCGCTTGACCTGGTCATCACCAATGCCGTTATTCTCGATCATTGGGGCATCGTCAAAGCAGATATTGGAATAAAAGACGGCCGCATTGTGAAGATCGGCAAGGCCGGGAATCCGGACACGATGGAGGGAGTTGATCCCGAACTGGTTGTGGGAGCCGCAACCGAAGTTATCGCCGGCGAAAATTTGATCGTCACGGCGGGCGGCGTCGACAGCCATATTCATTTCATTTCGCCCCAGCAAATTTACGAGGCGATTTCCAACGGGATCACCACGATGGTCGGCGGCGGCACCGGGCCTGCTACCGGAACGGCCGCCACAACCTGCACGCCCGGTGGGTGGAATCTCGCGCGAATGTTGCAGGCTGCCGAAGCGTGGCCCATGAATTTTGGTTTTCTCGGCAAAGGGAACGCTGCGGCTGCCGCGCCTTTGTCCGAGCAGATCGAAACGGGAGCATGCGGCCTGAAATTGCACGAGGACTGGGGAACTACTCCCGCCGCTATCGACGCCTGCCTGAAAGTAGCGGATGAATTTGACGTCCAGGTTGCCATCCACACCGACACGATCAACGAAGCGGGTTTTCTGGAAGCAACCATCGCCGCCATCGATGGCCGGACGATTCACACGTACCACACCGAAGGCGCGGGAGGCGGCCACGCTCCCGACATTATTCGCATCGCTTCCTTCCCGAACATTTTGCCGTCTTCGACTAATCCCACTCGCCCGTACACGGTGAACACGATTGCCGAGCACCTCGACATGCTGATGGTGTGCCATCATTTGAATCCGCAAGTGCCCGAGGACGTCGCTTTCGCCGAAAGCCGGATTCGCCCGGAAACGATTGCTGCCGAAGATATCCTGCACGATATGGGCGTGCTGAGCATGCTCTCAAGCGATTCGCAGGCGATGGGACGAATCGGAGAAGTTGTGATCCGCACCTGGCAGACCGCGCACAAAATGAAATCGCAGCGCGGCCCTCTGCCGGAAGATTCGGGCCGGAACGATAATTTCCGCGCGAAGCGATACGTCTCAAAGTACACGATCAATCCGGCGGTCACGCATGGCATGGCGGCGGAAATCGGCTCGATCGAACCGGGCAAGCTCGCGGATCTTGTCCTATGGAAGCCGGCGTTCTTCGGAGCGAAGCCTGAAATGGTGGTGAAGGGCGGATTCATCGCCTGGAGCGCGATGGGGGATCCAAATGCTTCGATCCCGACGCCGCAACCGGTGCTCTATCGCCCGATGTTCGGGAGTTTTGGCTCGGCGACTGCGGCCACAGCCATCACGTTCGTCTCGCGCGCCGCTCTGTCGGCTGGGTTGCCGAGCAGGCTGGGCCTGAAGAAAATGGTTGCAGCGGTCCGGAATTGCCGGCGCATCGGCAAAAAGGACATGCTACACAATGATGCCGCGCCCGATATACGAGTCGATCCGGAAACTTACGAAGTCCATGTGGACGGAAATTTGATCACCTGTGAACCGGCGAGCGTCCTGCCGCTCGCGCAGCGTTACTTTCTTTTTTAAGTTCTGCGCTTTTCCCTTCGGTTTGCAACGCTCCGCTTCCGGAAAAAATGCGATCAAGGGATTGCAGCCGCAACTTCATTCGAGTAGCCGCTTTCGGAGTCGCTGGAATCCACCGCGGTAATTACGTAGTAATAGGTCTGGCCCGATTGCACATTGGTGTCGGCGTAAGTCGTCGAGGGAACGGTGCCGGACGTGATCAAGGAGTAGGAACCGCCTGATACGAAACTCCTGTAAACGTTATAACCGGTGATCCCACTCGATGAGCTAGGGTTCCACGCGAGGGTGACGGAATGGTTGGTTATTTGCACGCCGATGCCGGAAGCGGACAAGGAAATCGTTGCTTGTGGGTTCGAGGCATCGCTGGAGATCGTAACAGTTCCTGAAATGGATCCGGATGCTGCCGGCGTAAGACTAAGGTAGACACCGACGTTTTGCCCGGGAGACAGCACTTGACCACTGGATAGTCCGAAAACACTCAAGCCGGCTCCAGAAATGCTGACGTTGGAAATGGTGACGTTAGCAGCGCCGGAATTGGCGATGGTGACCTGCTGCGTCCCGTTGCCGCCGACGCTTATCGCACCAAGGTTGACGGAGGAGGAACTCAGCGAGAGCGTTCCCTGAGGCGCAGGATTAGGATTCTGAGCGGAGACTCCATATCCATTGAGGCCAACCTGTACCGAATAGCCTGAATCGGTCGTGAGAGTCAGCGCGCCTGAATAGGGCTGCGCCGAAGAGGGAGCGAACCAGATAAAAACGTCCAGAACGCCGCCCGGCGTCACCACTGGCGAGCCGCCTACGAAATAAGCGAACTGGCTGAGCGACGAAGTTACATTTACGACATTGTACGTAGTCTGGCTGCTGGTGTTGGTGAACTCCGCCAACAGGGGCGACCCCGATTGCGTGCCGACGATCTGATTGCCGAAGTTCAAGGAGTACGTGTTGGCTGAAAGCTGCGCGCGGACAGGCGCTCCCAGCGCGAATACGAACAACAACGGGAGAACTGCTTCCGCTAATGTTCGGAGTTTTCTTGGCCCTTTCGATTGCATTCCTTCCTTTCGGCGCCGGTCCTTTTTTTGGGCTGTTCGGACGGCATATAGGTTGGTCGGAGAGAAGCGACCGGGCCTGAGCTTACGTACAGGTTTTAGTGTATGCAACTGACCGGAGGTACAGAGCGAGCACAGGCGTAAGTACAGGTTATCAGCTAGTATACATACAGGGTTTACTGGTGGCGTGAATGGGGAAACGCCCGCAAGGGCTTAAGGCTCAGTTATCTGGGTTTTGAATCAAGCAATAGGAATAATGTCGCCGGGAGGGGCCTGCGTAAAGACGGGGCAACGCCGCGAAAATTCCTATGGAAATCCCTTTGGGTTAATTTCGGCTACAGGCTAAATACGAACGTGATCTCGCGCTCGCTCTCGATGGGCATCGTACCAATCAGCGTCGGCTCATATCGCCAATCGCGAACAGCTTTCGTCGCGGCGGCAACAAGCACCGACGGCCCGCTCGCTGAGGAGACGGTGCGAATTGTCCCGTCCTCCCCAATGATGGCATGAAGCTTTACAATTCCCTCGACGTGAAGGCGCAAAGCCTCCTCCGGATAGATTGCCTGAGGACTGTAGATCAACTGGCCGATGCGAACCGAGCCAGCTGTTTGGTCGCTATTTTCGTGACTGCCAGGCGCCCTTCGAATCGAAAGAAAATGAGAATTACTTGCTACATAGCCGGCAGGAACTCCCGGAGTTAATCGTACGCTGGGAGAAACCGGAGAGCTTTCCGTTTGCTCTGAATTCTCGTCGAGCAATGGCTGGCTGGCGCGCGAGTGCGTCGGAACTTTTCGACTTGGCGGCGCGGGGGTGTCTTCGGGTTGCGGGTTCTGTGGTGTGTCGGCATTATGCGTCGCAGCTACGGCGGCCGGCTGCGAAAAAATGTCGGGCGGCTTGGGGGCGTTTTCGCCCGCGACGGATCCCGGCGCCGGGGCAAGGACGGAAGTATTCGCTGTACTGAGGCGTTGATGGATATCGGCCCGGATGAAATCGAGCGGCCCGAACGTGATCAACCATGCGAACCCCAAACCCGCAACGAAGGCAATAACCGCTGTCAAAAACCAGGAGGTGCGGGAAGACTTGGCGGGTTCACTGCCGTATGCGGATAGGTAGTTCGACTTGGAAGCCAAGCTCCTGGAAAGCGCTTCGCTGAAGGGGATTCTTTTGGCTGTGTCCGAGACTGCCGCATTCCGAGAATCCTGGCGGCGATTCTCGCTATCTTCGATGTTAGGTTTGGTTGGTTCGGCGTTCGAGATCTGAACTTGCTCACGTGGTTTGACGGGGAAACCAACCGAGACCGGGTTTTCCACCGTCGGAACTTGCGCGATTGCGAACACAGGGACATCTATTGCAGGGGCGGACATTGCCCGTTCCTGAGGTTCTATCCGGGCAGCCGGTGTCGACTCAGCTAACGGTTGCGACAGGGGCAGCTTCGACTCTTCCGGGAAAAAACTATCAGCATGCGACTCGATTTTTGAAGCCGGTGCCGAGGCTTTTTCGGGCAGTTCCGACTCATTTGGAAAAAAACCTGCCCACTCACTCCCTGTACTTGCGGAGGCCACAGGCGGTCGTGGAAAAGATGCGGTCGGCCCGAGTGCAGCTTCTCGTTCTAAGGCCGGCCGAAAGCCGACTTTTTTCCCCGACGCCCGTTCTTCTGCAAATGTCTGGGCAAACATCCAGTCTCTTATCAACTGGTGTACTTCGTCCGGCAGGTCAACGAACTGAATGCCCGCGTCTTTGCCGGACTTTCCGTGCCAGATCACCTTGCCGGCGGCTTCGATCCAGCGCTCTGATTTTGGCAAGCGGAAGCGCATCCTGGGAAACCGGTTGTGCGCGAGCACCTCGGCGGCCTGCAGAGTAAAGCCGCCTTCGCTGAGGTTGAGCATCACGCCCCCATTGCGGTCGCCCAGTTCTACATAACAGACCGAGCGCATCTGGAGGCGGTAGTAAACGCGCCGGTTCGTGAGAAGATTGCTCCGTTCTGATTGCTCGGATATTTCAGACATGGTTGACCTTCATCCAGGGAGGGGGGTAATGAATTATACCGTCCGCTTTCGACCAGGTTCAAGTCAAGTAGACACGGTATGCCGGAGCAAAGGAGGAGTAAATAGTACCTAATCCCGCACGCTCGTTTGTTGTATTTAATCGATTATTTGTAGAAGCGGCAGAAATGCAAAGGCTCCCACGTATCGGTGACGGTCCGCGCGGGCCGGTTTCCGCAACTAGGTCTACCGGATCGAAGCTTGCGTCCCGGAGAGTGGAATGGTATCGAGAAAAATCTGGATGTAGCGGCCTAGCGTGATCACCGCGACCCAGAGGATCAGTGAACTCACCGCGATCAGCTTGGCGGAAATAGGCGCATCTTGTCCGGGTCCCAGGCTCTCGACACGGTCGAAAATTCCAGTCAAATAGAAGGCCGCCACGTTCAATCCGAGTAGCATCAGTGCCAGCATCTTCAGCCAGAAAGCAGCGTCGTCGATGTAATTCGTGGACTCGCCGATGAATGCCAGCAAGCCGGTTACGACGTTGACGCCCAATCCAGCCATCGCCCACGGCATGAATTTGTGGACGGGCGCGATTGGCATTTGCTTCGCAAATCCCAGGATTCGTATATCGAGAAGCCCCACCGTCCCGACGATCAGGGCGAGACCGATGAAATGCAAGTCCATCATGAACGCCCACCAATATTTACTATCGACCATTGCCAGCGAAAACTTTGTGGGATTGGGCTCAAAGACTCGAATGATCGACCCAACCGTTCCTTCCGTCACTCTTGCTTGGCCGGGATTGATTTCCGGATGGCGGATGTCACCGCCGGTATTCCCCACTCTTGCCATGAGGCCCATGGTCAGAATTGAAAGAACGAGAACCGTGGCAATGTTCCAGCGCGCCGGGCGCAAGTTCCGATGCGATTGCCATAGCCCGACCAGCGCAAAGGCTCCTGTCGCTTCCATGAACCACAACGCCAGCATCGCCGAGCCTTCGTGTCTTTGAATCAGAGCATCCGACACGCCGGGTTGCTTCCCGATCATTATCTGCGCGCCAAAGCCGCTCAAAAACGCGGGAATCGTCAACAAAGCCATGGCCGCAAGTACGATGTAACTGGCGCGCCTCATATCTTCGTTTTTGCCGAAAAACGAAACTAAGAATAAGCCGCACCCGATCATGGTGCCGACAATCGGAAAATGATTCAGCAAAAGGTGCAGGTGTGCGAAATTCATCCGGTCCTCCCGTACGTGATGTACGTGTATGTGTACGCCAGGAAGCGCCCTGCCGTGATGGCTCCGCACCAAAAGACGAGCGACCACATCGCCATCATTTTCCCCTTCGCGATCATTGCCGCTTCGCTCAATCCGGCGTCGCCGAAAACGCGCGTTTTCATCCTCTGCATGGTGACCACGGCAAGCGCGATCAGCGTCAGCTTGGCGTAAAACACCAGGTTCGTGAGGGCTTTGGTCGGGTAAGCGGTCAAAAGCAATACTCCCGTTGTTGCGTTGATCGCGAAGCCCGCCCACATAACATTGAAAAGCCACCTGAGCGATTTGAGCGGCAGATCGGAAGCGACGCCGAGAATCCGCAAATCAATTAGCGCGTTCGAACCGACCAGCAATGACAAGCCGAACGTGTGAAACAAAAGAATGAAATAAAAGCCGAATAAGGAATCGGACTCGCGAATCCACGTACTGATGCCGCTCTGTTCGATCGTGTTAAATATCTCCGGCACGGCCATGTCTATCTCCTGATTTCGCAAGAAATTGCAAGACCAAAGGCCTCTTCCCGATCGAGAGCGTACCACTCCCAAGCATGATCGAGTCTTACAGATAGGCACACCTCGTATCACAGCGTCTGCGTGCGCGTCAAGCATCTCGCCGCGATTCGGAATAGGCGTGCCCCGGCTGTTTGCTTCGGTTTGACGGAAGACTGAGACGAAGATTGTATTACTTCGAGTCGCGTTGCGCCGTCACAAACTCAGAAATCGTGCCTGCGCACGTGGCTCCTGAGTTGCGTTCCGTTTTCAAGAGGTCCTCCGTGGAAGACTCGGTGAATCCGTTAAACGGAGTGCAACTATTCTGCTGATAACAAATAGTTTGTGCTGGCCGGTGCGATATAGGACAGGATTCCCTAGGGACAGTTCATGCCTGAACGTAGGCGGTTTTAAACATGGCGAGTAGAATAATGCAACGCTGGCATCCGACTCGTACGTCTAATGGTGCGGGTAAACAATGGGCGTGAGTGACGCACTTATCAGGCTCGTGCTGTGCTGGAAAGGCGAGGCTGAGTGCGGAGGTAAGATGCGCTCGATGACAAACTTGATAAAGCAAATATTCCCAAAACTCGCAATTTGGACGATTTGTGCTGCCGGTTCTCTCGCTGGGCTGAGTTTGTCAACGGAAGCATTGGCTGCGCGAGAACCAGCGCAGCAAGCTCAACAACCAGCGGCGCCTGCCGCAGCCAAGCCGATTGGAACGATTAAGGCGATTGCAGGCAGCATGATTACGCTCACCTCCGATGCCGGGCCGGCATTCAGCGTGACGGTGGAAGATTCGACCCGCCTTGTCCGGATCGAGCCCGGAGAAAAGGACCTGAAAAACGCCCAGCCCGTACACCTGCAGGATTTGCAGGTAGGCGACAGGATTTTGGTCACGGGCAAAATTGGAGACGATGGGCATTCGGTCGCGGCGGCCAGCGTGATCGTCATGAAGAAGGCGGATGTTGAGACGAAGCAGCAGCACGACCTGCAGGATTGGCAGAAGCGCGGCGTAGGGGGACTCGTGAGCGCCGTGGACCCGGCCTCCGGAACCATTACGATCGCGGCGACTACTCTGTCGGGCACGAAATCGATTGCGTTGCATACTTCGAAAGACACCGTGCTGCGGCGTTACGCGCCGGACTCCGTGAAATTCGATGATGCGAAACCGAGCTCGCTCGATCAAATCAAAGTGGGCGACCAGTTGCGCGCGCGGGGCTCGCGAAACGCGGACGGGAGCGAACTGACGGCAGAAGAAATTGTCACCGGGGACTTTCGAAATATCGCGGGCACGATTTCGTCGATCGATCCCGCGGCAAACACGATCGCAGTCGCGGATCTGATTACCAAGAAGCCGGTGGTCGTAAAAATATCGCCGGAATCGCAGTTGCGGAAACTACCGCCTCAAATGGCCCAACTCATGGCGCTGCGATTGAAGGGCGGGCAATCCGGCAACGGGGCGGCGCCGGCAAACGGTGGCCAGTCAGGCGCGCAGGGCGGTTCTGCGCCTGACGCAGGACGACGTGCCGAGGGTCGAGGCGGCGCTGGAGGCGGAGCGGATATCCAGCAATTGCTCAGCCGGGTTCCCCCCGCGTCATTATCGGATTTGCAGAAGGGCGACGCAGTGATGATTGTTTCAACGGAGGGTACCGGGTCCGGAGCGGTTACCGCAATCACGCTCGTAAGCGGCGTTGAGCCAATTTTGCAGGCTTCACCCAACGGGAGCGGCCAGGGGATGATACTGCCGCCATGGAGCCTTGATGCGCCAGGAGATGCCGGGGGACAGTAAATCGACTTCGAGACTAGAACATGTCGATGGCTTCTAGTCTTATCCCTACGGGGCGGAGCAGGAATGCAATTTTGCAGGCTCGGGCCACTCACATATAGCGCCATAGTTTTCTATGCGCTTCTTGTTCCGGGACAATTGCCGGCGCAGTCCGGCAACGGCGCGATTCACGGCCAGGTAACCGATCCTTCCGGCGCTGCCGTGCCGAACGCTACGATTGATGTGACCACGCCCGCCGGGACCACATTGAGTGCCAAAACGAATAGCACTGGCGCCTATGCCGTCAAAGGACTGGACTCGGGAACCTATGCGATCAAGGCTAGCGCCGCGGGATTCGAGGAATACCAAAACGCTCAGATCCAGGTTGCACCGGGCCAGGATCAAAAGGCCGATATCCGTCTTGAAATTCAGACGGAGCAGCAGCAAGTGGAAGTAACCGACAACCCGGTGGCTTTGAGCGTGAGTCCCGAAGAGAACGCGGGCGCCATCGTGCTTTCCGGCAAGGATCTCGATGCGCTTTCGGACGATCCCGACCAGTTGCAATCGGATCTCGAGGCGCTGGCGGGACCTTCCATCGGCCCCAATGGCGGGCAGATGTACATCGACGGGTTCACGGCGGGCCAATTGCCGCCCAAGTCGTCGATTCGCGAGGTCCGCATCAATCAAAATCCTTTCTCGGCGGAATATGACAAGCTGGGCTACGGCCGAATCGAAATTTTTACAAAGCCGGGAACGGATCAATTCCACGGCCAGTTTTCCGTGCTCGGTAACGACTCCGCTTTCAATTCGCGCAATCCTTATCTGGGGGATGCGCCGCTGCCCGGATACTACACGACGCAATACAACGGAAACTTCGGCGAACCGCTGAACAAGAGGGCGTCGTTTTTCATCGACGTGCAGCGCCGGAATATCAACGACGTGGAAGTGGTAAACGCGCAGGTGCTCGATTCAAACTTCAACGTCGTTCCCAACTTTACTCAGGCGATCCCCAATCCACGAACGCGCACCAACATTGGACCGCGCCTTGATTATCAGCTCAGCACAAATAACACATTATCGGTTCGCTACCAGTATTACCGCGACTCGGTGGCGAATGACGGAGTGGGGCAATACGCGCTCGCATCGCAAGAGTACAACATCCTCAATACCGAACAGACGGTGCAAGTAAGCGACACGCAGTTGTTCGGCGGCAAAATCGTCAACGAGACCCGTTTTCAATATCTGCGCGTGGGGGAAAATCAGGCGCCGCGGAACACGACGCCCACGATTTCCGTTCCGTTCGAATTTACCGGCGGCGGCAATAACCTGGGAGCGATCGTCGACAGCCAGAACCACTACGAATTTCAGAATTACACGTCGATGACGATCGGAAAGCACTTCCTGAAATTCGGCGCGCGACTGCGGGATTTTACCGAGGCGAATTCTTCCACCGCCAATTACAACGGAAACTACGTTTTTCGAACGCTCGCCGCCTACCAGTCTACGGCTCTTGCCGTCGCGGAAGGCTTGCCCCTGCCCACCGGAATAAACGGCCCTATCCAATATGCGCAGACAGCCGGGAACCCCGTCGCGTCGGTGAATCTGTTCGATTCAGGCGTTTACGTGCAGGATGACTACCGGTGGCGGCCGAATATAACATTGAGCGCGGGATTGAGGCTGGAGTCGCAGACACATATCTCGGACTATTTGGATTGGGCGCCGCGCTTTGCCATAGCGTGGGGCATCGGCGGCGGAAAGTCTGGCGCGCCCAAGACCGTAATTCGCGCGGGCTGGGGCATGTTTTATGACCGCTTCACGTCCAACCTGATTTTGCAGGCGGAACGGCAGAATGGAATAATCCAGCAGGAATACATTGTCACGAATCCGACTTTTTTTGCTCCGAACAATATTCAGAGCACTGCAACGCTGCAGTCCTTCGCCACCGGAGTGCCGACGATCTATCAAATTGCGCCGAACTTGCATGCGCCTGGCACGTTGCAGACAGCCATCAGCGTGGAGCGTCAAGTTTCGAAGGTAATGAACATGACCGTGACGTATGTAAATGCGCGCGGCCTTCGCCAGTTACTCACGAACAACATCAATGCGCCCGAAATTAATGGTGTGCCGACGCCCAATGGCACCCGTCCTCTGGGCGCACTCGAAAACGTGTACCAGTATCAATCGAGTGGGAAGTTCGAACAGAACGAACTGATCGCGAACTTTAACGTGCGTGCGGGACCAAAACTGACCCTCAATGGTTATTACGCGCTGAATTATGCCGACAGCGACACATCCGGAGCCAACAGTTTTCCCACGAATCCATATAATATAACCGCCGATTACGGCCGGGCTGGATTTGATGTTCGCGATCGTGCCTTTTTCGGCGGGACCATCACCGTGCCGTATGGCATCCAGCTTAACCCCTTCATGCTTCTGGCTTCTGGCACGCCGTTCAACGTGACTGCGGGAACGGATTTGTATGGCACCTCGATTTTGAACGCTCGCCCAGCCTTCGTTTCGGCAACCACATGCCCGGTCTTGACAACGCTTTCGCTGAACATCGCATGCACGCCGCTGGGCACTTTCAATTCTGCTCCCTTGCCGGGCCAGGCGGTTATCCCGATAAATGCGTACACAGGTCCCGCCCAATTCAGCTTTAACTTGCGCATTGCCAGAACGTTTGGGCTCGGGCCCCGAAAGGAAGCGGCCGCCAATCCGACGGGTGGTGGAGGAGGGGGGCGCGGCGGCTTCGGAGGAATCGGACGCGGAGGACCCGGCGGTGGACGCGGCGGTGGCGGCAGGGGACCTGGAGCCGGAGGCCCCGGTGGCGGACAGCTTGGAACTCAGCGCTATAGCATCACACTGAGCGCCAACATACGAAATCTGTTCAATGTCGTGAACCCCAGCACTCCAGCCGGGAGCCTGGGTTCGGCGAGGTTCGACACGTCGGATGCGTTGGCCGGCGGCGCATTTGGAAACAATTCGGCGGTCAGGATGATTCAACTGCAGGCGCAGTTCAGCTTTTAGCGGATTCAGCGACTAATTCCCCGATGGCCGGTCCAACACGGCGCGAACCCCAGAACGCGAAGTACATGATGTAGAGATAACAAATTACCGGCAGAAAAAAGGCGTGATGGATTCCGATACGGTCGGCCACGAAACCCTGCAATTCCGGTATCAGCGCGCCGCCCACAATCGCGCAGACCAGCACGCCCGACCCTTCTCCTGTAAGCGGTCCAAGGCCATCAATTCCCAGCGTAAAGATGCTCGGAAACATGATCGAATTGAAGAGCCCCACCGCGAGGATGCTCCACATCGCGAAATGTCCCGAACTGAGCATGGAAGTCATCACCAGGAGAGCAGCGACGATGGCTGCCATACCGAGAAGCGTCCCCGTCCGTATTTTTTGCAGCAATCCCGAGCCGATGAACCTGCCGATCATGGCGCCTCCCCAATAGAGCGAGACGTAACGTGCCGCCGTCTGCACGGAGATATTGCCGATGTCCGGCTGGCTCATGTAATTCACCAGGAAACTTCCGATCGAGACCTCTGCGCCCACATACACGAAAATCGCAACCGCTCCGAGTATCAGATGGCGTTGGGTCCACAGGGAAGCGTGAGACGTGCTGGATTGCTTCGTGTTCTCGGCTGAAATCGTGGGCAGTTTGAATTTTGCAATGGCAATCCCGAGAATCATGAGCGCGAGTGCAAGCCCGAGGTACGGCAGTTTCACCGAGGACGCCTGTTGCAGTCGGTACACCTGCAGCGCTGCCGGGGGCATTTTGCGTATCTCGTCCATCGTTTTAGGCGCGGAGCTGAGAATGAAGAGGCTGCCCAGAAATGGCGCAATTGTTGTGCCCAGCGAATTAAAGGCCTGCGTCAGATTCAATCGGCTCGACGCTGTTTGCGGGGGACCAAGCACAGCCACGTACGGGTTTGCGGCAACTTGCAAAGCGGTGATGCCTGCCGCCAGCACGATTAGTGCCCCCAAAAAAAGTTGAAAGGACGGTACGCTTGCGGCCGGTATGAACAGAAGCGCTCCCGCGCCCATGGTGAAGAGGCCCGCAACGATAGTCTTCTTGTAACCGATCCTTTCAACCAGTTTCCCCGAGGGAATCGCGAAAACGAAGTAGGCGGAGAAAAAACTGAATTGGATCAGCATCACTTCCGCGTAGGTCAAATCGAAGATGGACTTCAGATGAGGGACCAGAATGTCGTTTAGCGCGGTGAGAAAGCCCCACATGAAGAAAAGCGTGGTTACCACCGCTAATGCCGGTTTGTGGCTGGAACTTCGAGACGCGACGCCAACAGTTGTATTTACACTCGAAACAGCCATAATTTAGAGCCGACCTGAACCTTTCGGCATTCCTAGGAACGCCCTTGGCGGACCGCTCGGTTGGCTGGAATTCCGTCGAGGCCCGGCCCCAACTGCATTGTATACCCGGGCAGCAGCCGCTCCCGCAAAAATGGCCTGCAAGTGACGGCCAATGAAGGCCGGCAACCCTAGCATGTCCTTGTAGGCCTGATTCCCGTGGGATAGAGTAGTTTCTCTTGTAAAGGAGGGTGACAAGTTGGCGGGGGGCTCACAAACAAAGCTGAAAGTGCTGATTCGGCGCACAGCAATCGAAAAGCGCGTCCGTGAAGTCGCCCATTCGATAACGAAGGACTTCCAAGGGGAACGCGTGCATTTGATCGGTGTTCTGAAGGGCGCGTGCATCTTCTTGTCCGATCTGGTCCGCGAAATCAATCTCGAGACGTCCATCGATTTCATCGCCGTGTCCAGCTACGGGAAAAACAAAGAGTCGTCAGGGCAGGTGCGCGTGCTCAAAGATCTCGATAGCAGCATCGCAGGACTGAACGTGATTGTTGTCGAAGACATTCTCGACACCGGGCTGACGCTCAACTACCTGTTGCGCGTACTGCATCAGAGAAGGCCAAAGAGCCTGCGCGTGGCCGCGCTGCTCGATAAACCTTCGCGCCGAGTGAAGCAGGTGGCTGGGGATTACATTGGCTTCACCATTCCGAACGAATTTGTGGTTGGCTACGGACTCGATTACGGTGAGCAGTATCGCAACCTGAAAGACATCTGCGTCCTCCAGCTCCCCGCTCAAGCCGGTTAGTTTCCCGACTGGATTTCCACAGGCTTAACACTTCGTCCCATCCTGATGCAAGTCTGGCGCGGGAGCGATTCCGTGCCTGTTATAATGTCTGCTTCTCTTTCTGTCCCACGGGATGTGCGCGCGGAAGGTGTGTCTTTTGAAGGGTCTGTAAGTAAGAGCGGTAGAAGCCGATGGACTCAACCGAACTCAAATCGACAATGGAGATGCCTGCGGAGACGATCGCCGTCCTCACGGAGATCAGCCAGGAAATTAACAGCTCGCTGAATCTCGATGAGGTTCTGGCGAGTGCCGCGCGGCAGGTCAAGCGGCTTATCGATTACGAAATCTTCGCCGTCCTTTTGCCGGATGAGGACCCCGACAAGCTCTACTTCCGGTTTGCCATTGGGCACAGGCCCGAAGTTGTCGAGCATTGGAAGATCCCGATGAACGACGGCATCATCGGCGCCGCTGCGTCGACCGGACGGTCGATTCGCGTGGGAGACGTCTCGAAAGATCCGCGCTACATGGCGGCGTTGGACGCGGTCCGCTCGGAGATGGCCGTGCCGCTGATCGTGCGCGGGCGCGTGATCGGTGTGATGGACATCGAGAGCCGCGAGCCCGATTATTTCACTCCCACCCAGCAGAGCATCCTCACTCTTGTCGCCAGCCGTATCGGCACGGCGATTGAAAATGCGCGTCTATTCGAAAATGCTCAGAAGCAGGCTGAAACGCTGCTCCTGCTCAACGAAATCGGCCGGGAAGCGAATTCCACTTTGCAGGTGGAAGAGGTCTTGCGGCGCGCTGTGGAATTAACCAAGCGGCTGATCGATTACCAGATGTTCAGCATCCTGCTGTATGACGAAGCCGAGAACCTCTTTCGCCACCGCGTGACCGTGAAGTTCGGACAGCGCGTGCAGGAAAAATCGACGGTTCCCGCGCATGAAGGAATCGTGGGAGCGGCGGCCGCGCTGCGGCGGCCGATCGTCGTGCCGGACACCGCCCTTGACCCCCGCTACCGGATGGTCAATGCGGAAACGCGTTCGGAACTGGCGGTGCCGATGATTTCAAAGAACCGCGTCGTCGGCGTGATGGACCTCGAAAGCCCGCAGCTGAATTACTTTACGCCCGATCACGTGCAGGTGCTTTCGATCCTCGCGGCCCACCTGGCGGTTTCGATCGAAAATGCTCGCCTGTACGAACAGGTGGCGCGCGACGAAATGCGCATGGAGCGCGACTTGAACGCGGCTCGCCGCATTCAGGGCGCGCTGCTGCCTCGTCTGCCGGGCCCGGAATTCGGACTCGATATTGCCGCGCGGGTGGTTTCCTCCCGCGAGTTGAGCGGCGATATCTACGATTTTCTGCGCTACGGGCCGCAGGATTTGGGCATTGCTCTTGGCGACGTCGCAGGGAAAGGAAGCGCGGCTGCTCTTTATGGGGCGGTTGCGGTGGGCACGTTGCGCAGCCTCGGCTCGCAGAAACCGCGGCCGGCGAACATGCTTCGCGCCATCAATGGTTTCCTGAGCGACCGCTTGATCGAAGGCCGTTTTATGACTCTCTGCTTCGCGACATGGAATCGCCGCCGCCGGCTAATGAGAATCGCGAACGCGGGCCAAGAACAGCCGGTTCTTTGCCATGCCGGCCAGTGTGAAAAGATCCGGCTCGCGGGCTTCCCGCTGGGAATGTTCCAGGAAGTGACTTACGACGAACGAAGTGTCCTTCTCGATCCGGGCGACATTGTTGTGTTTCACTCCGACGGCATTGGCGACGCGCAGAATGCCAAGGGAGAATTCTTTGGCCACGAAAGTTTGGTGAAACTGGTGGCCGACAACCAGCATTTGGGCGCTGACGGGATCGCGGACCGCATTCTGGAAGAAGCGGATAAT
>Ga0182024_10011331_pt1 | contig 17933 bp, 17 predicted proteins | sample P32metaG_FD_120480 | JGI IMG/M metagenome (GOLD analysis project Ga0182024, IMG submission 120480) | Permafrost microbial communities from Stordalen Mire, Sweden - P3-2 metaG (Illumina Assembly) | ecosystem: Environmental > Terrestrial > Soil > Wetlands > Permafrost | place: Sweden: Stordalen... | reverse complement strand
AGCGGCGGGGAGGCCAGGTAGTTCATCTTCGTCTGGGGGTGGATGCGGCCCTCGAAGTTGCGGTTGCCCGACAGCACCGCGCAGACTGCCAGGTCGCCGCCGGTGACGGCGGCCGACACTGCGGGGATGAGCGGCCCGGAGTTGCCGATGCAGGTGGTGCAGCCGTAGCCGACGACGTTGAAGCCGAGCTTGTCCAGGTACCAGGTCAGGCCGGCCCGGTCGTAGTAGTCCGTGACCACCCGGGAGCCGGGGGCGAGCGAGGTTTTCACCCACGGGCGGGGTGCCAGTCCCCGCTGGTGTGCCTTCTTGGCCAGCAGCGCGGCGCCGATCATGACGTCGGGGTTGGAGGTGTTGGTGCAGGAGGTGATGGCGGCGATCACCACGGCGCCGTGGTCTAGCTCGACGGCCTGGCCGTCCTCCAGCATGATGCGGACCGGATTGCGCGGGCGTTGCGGGACGCCGGCAGCCGGGGTGAAGGTGGCTGGCCGGTCGCCGTCGCGATCGCCCGTTACCGCGACCGGGTCGGAGGCCGGGAAGGACTCGGCGCCGCTTGCGTCCAGCCCGACCGGGAGGGTACCGCCGCGGGCGTGGCCCTGCAGCGCGGCCCGGAACGCCTGGGGTGCCTGCGCCAGCGGAATGCGGTCCTGCGGCCGTTTCGGGCCGGCGATCGATGGGACAATCCGCGAGAGGTCGAGCTCGAGCGTCTGGGAGTAGGCAGGCTCGTGGCCTGGCTCGTGCCACAGTCCCTGTTCCTTGGCGTAGGCCTCGACCAGCGCGATCTGGCTGGCGGGGCGGCCGGTGAGCCGCAGGTAGGACAGGGTGGCCGTGTCGATCGGGAAGATCGCGCAAGTGGAGCCGTATTCGGGGCTCATGTTCCCGATCGTGGCCCGGTTGGCCACCGGGACGGCGGCCACGCCCGGCCCGTAGAACTCCACGAATGTGCCGACGACGCCGGTCGCGCGGAGCGCCTCGGTGATGGTGAGCACCAGGTCGGTGGCGGTGCTGCCGTCGGGGAGCTCGCCGGACAGCCGGACGCCGACCACGCGCGGGATGAGCATGCTCACCGGCTGGCCGAGCATCGCCGCCTCCGCCTCGATGCCGCCCACGCCCCAGCCGAGCACCCCGAGGCCGTTCACCATCGGGGTGTGGGAGTCGGTACCCACCAGGGTGTCCGGGAAGGCGGTGCCGTTCTCGGCGAACACCACCCGGGCCAGGTGCTCGATGTTGACCTGGTGGCAGATCCCGGTGCCGGGCGGCACGACCCGCAGGCCGCGGAAGGTGCCCTGGCCCCAGCGCAGGAACTGGTACCGCTCCCGGTTGCGCTGGTATTCCAGCTCGATGTTGCGCTCCAGGGAGCCGGGCTGGCCGAAGTGGTCGGCGATGACCGAATGGTCGATGATCAGCTCGGCGGGGCGGAGCGGGCTGATCCTGGCCGGGGCGCCGCCGAGGGTCGTCATAGCCTCCCGCATGGCGGCCAGGTCGACGATGCACGGCACCCCGGTGAAGTCCTGCATGAGCACCCGGGCCGGGGTGAAGCCGATCTCCTCGGACGGCTCCGCGGCCGGGTCCCATCCGGCCAGCGCCTGGATCTGGCCGGCGGTGATCATCCGGCCGTCCTCGTTGCGCAGCAGGTTTTCCAGCAGGATCTTCAGGCTGAACGGGAGCCTGGCGGCGCCGTCGATGGCGTCCAGCCGGAAGATCCGGTATGCGGCACCATCGACGTTCAGGAAGCCGCTGGAGCCGAAGCTGCCGCCCGGCACCGGGCGCTCCCTCACCCTGCGGGGGATGCGGCTGCGTCCCCGGGAAGGTCGAGGCCGTCCAGGGTCATGACGTCCGAGCCGAACCCGACGGCGAGCCGGTTCCAGCCGTTGATCGCGACGATGGCAAGAGTCAGGGCCGCGGTCTCCTCCGCGGAGAACACCGCGTCCACGGCGGCGAAGTCCGCCTCGGGCGCCCCGGTGCGGCTCAGCTCGGTCAGCGTCTCGCACCAGGCCAGTGCGGCCCGCTCGCGCGGGGTGAAGAACGGCGCTTCCCGCCAGGCCGCCACGGTGTCCAGGCGCGTGTGGTGCTCGCCGTGCGCCCGCGCGTCGCGGTTGTGCATCGCCAGGCAGTACGCGCAGCCGTTGATCTGCGAGACCCGGACGCGGACCAGTTCCAGCAGGGCAGGTTCGAGTGCGCTCGACCGCACGGCCCGCTCAAGGCCGGCCATGGCCTCCGCCCCGGCCGGGAAGTGCTTCCTGTAGTCGGTCCGCATCGCGGCGGTCCTCCCTTCCATGCGCTCTTCCGGAGCTGCTGTCCCGCCGTGCCCCCGCGGCCCCGCTGGGATACGCCCGGGGGTGGCCGCTCAGGCTGGCGCCTTGCGCGTGCCTTCCGGTGGTGTCCGGGCCGTCAGGTACGCGATGCACAGGCTCGGCTCGGCGAACGGCTGGAGCCGGTCCGCGGTCACCGGTGCGCGCATCTGGGCCAGGGCTCCCTGCATGAGGCCAAAGTGCAGCGAGCACACGACCTCCTGGTGGTTCTGCGCCACCTCACGGAACGGGCACTGCCGCAGCCGGAGCTGATAGCGCGTTCCCTCGGCCACGGCCTCCGGGGCGAACCCGATCTCCTCCAGGGTGGCGGTCAGCCTCTCGATGGCCTCGCCCGCTTCCAGCCGCTGGTAGGGGGGCGGCTGCTCGGTAAGGTAGCGGCCCCACTCGCGGCCGGCCTCCGTGGCGGCCTTGTCCGGCTTGGGCATCACGCCTGCGATCATGGTGGTCAGCATCTCGGCCAGCAGCCGGTAGCGCCGCCGTCCCGCCGCGCCGCCCCCCTCTATCGCCTGGTATGCCATGCTGGGCCTTCCCGGCGTGGAGCGCGCCAGCGGTGCCCGGGCAGCCAGGCCTGCCTCCACCAGGGCGTCCAGGTGGAACCGGGCGGTGTTGGAGTGCAGTCCCGCCCGGTCGGCGACCTCCTTTACGCCAAGCGGCGAGCCCGCGGCGCGCAGCAGGTCCAGCACTCTGGCCCGGCTCGGCCCGAGAGGGGGACCCGCATCCGGTGCGAGAAGCGTCTGCACATTCATGTCCGTAGTTTACTCTATGCCATTTGTAGAAACTAAGTGATCGTGGCGGAGGAATCCAGCCGAGTCCGGCAAGGGGTATCTGGGCTATGACTGGTGCGCCCGGGAAGGCGCGCCGCAGGCAACCCGGGGGGTGTGAGGCGCGCGATCCGAGGCCAGCCCCCGGATACCCCGCGCCCTGGTGGCGTGCCTGACGGCCCGGGACAGCTGAGCGTGGATGCCAGCTCCCGGCATCAGCGGGTGCGGATTCACGTGTGCCACCTTCCCGGCCCGCGTGCCGGCCGTCCGGTCCGGTTCCCTTCCTGCGCATGGCGCGCCGCGCACGGCCTGGCAGCTGACGGCGGGCCGGATGCGCCCGGTAACGCTGGCCGCGTTCAGAGCCCCGCCATGTACCCGGGCCAGTCAGTAACGGGATAGACGGGACAACCGCAGGGATTGCCCCACTAGCTGGCCAGCCGCAGGCGAGCGCGATGGCATGTCCTGCCCGAGTGCCGTTCTGGCCGGCATGCCGTCGCGGAGACGGCACTGCAACTCGCCCTGGACCCCGTCAGCCACCCGCCCCGGCCCACGCGGCCACCGCGGCCGTGGCGCTGCTGATAGCCGGCCGCGGCGCGGCCGGGCGGCCGCCCGCCAGCCAGGAACAAGCCCCGGGTGACCCTTACCGCCGGCGGGGGAGCCCGGCGACCAATGGGGTGTCGGCCCCCACCACGCCGAGCTTCGCAGCGCCGCCTGGTGAGCCGAGCGGCTCGTGGCGGCCGGGTAGGGGCTCGGCGAAGAACTGCGCATTCTCGCCGGTGTAGGCCTTAAGGGTGGCCGGCAGGTCGTCCTCGTAATAGATCGCCTCCACCGGGCAAACCGGCTCGCAGGCCCCGCAGTCCACGCACTCGTCCGGGTGGATGTAGAGCATCCTGTCGCCCTCGTAGATGCAGTCAACCGGGCACTCCTCCACGCAGGCCCGGTCGAGGATATCCACGCAGGGCTCGCCGATCACGTAAGTCATCCGGTCATCCCTTCCATCATGGAACCTGTCCGGGCTGATTTTAACCATTCTTCTTATAAAAATAAAATTTTACTGTTTTAAGTGAGGATGCGGTAGCCGGGCAGCTCAGCGCTGGCTGTCCCGGGCGGCGGTGCCTGACGGGGGACCCGGGCCGCGTTCCTCCACGCCGCGCAGTATGGGCTTGCGGAACCGCTAACCCTGCCAGCGCTGGGTGGCCCGGGCGCAGGAAGATCACCGGCAGCGCCATCATCGCGCAGCAGGAACCTGCCCGCCGGCGACCAGCAGCTTCGCTTCCGGCCCGCGGGCTGCCCTTGTCCGGCCGTCCCGGGGCTAGTCAGATCACGATGCGCAGCGGCTCTTGGAGGGTGTCTTTGAGGTCGCGGAGGAACGCTGCGGCGGTCGCGCCGTCGAGCACCCGGTGGTCGATCGACAGGGTGAGCTTGATCGTCGGGCGCCCGGCCAGCTGCCCGTCACGGATGACCGGCTCCTCGGTGGCTGCCCCGACGGCGAGGATGGCCGCCTCGGGCGGGTTGATGACCGCGGTGAAGTGGTCGACGCCGAACATGCCGAGGTTACTGATCGTGAAGGTACCGCCAGTGAACTCCTGCGGGGCCAGCTTCCCGGCGCGGGCGCGCTCCGCGAGCACGCGTGCCTCCGCGGCGATCTCGCGCAGGCTCTTGCGGTCCGCGTCACGGATGACCGGGACGATGAGCCCGTCGTCGAGGGCGACGGCGACACCCACGTGGATCCGCCGGTGCAGAATGATCTTGTCGCCGCCCCAGGAGGAGTTCACCTGCGGATGCCCGCGCAGCGTGACCGCGCACGCCCGGACCAGCAGGTCGGTCACGCTGGCCTTCGCCCCGGCGGCCGCCAGCCGGTCGTTGGCCTCTGCGCGGAACGCGAGCAGCGGCCCCGCGTCGATGACTCCGGTCAGGTAGAAATGCGGTGCGGCAGCGCTCTCGGTGAGCCGGCTGGCCGTGATGCGCCGGACGGCGGTGAGCGGGACTTCCTCGTCGTCGGCTTGCCCGTCGGTGGCAGCTGCCGCGGCGGCTTGGCCGGGCCCGGGCGGCGGGGAGGCCGCTGCCACAGCCGCCGGGCCGCCTTCCGCGGAGGCAGCCGCTGCCTCGACATCGGCCCGGACGATCCGGCCGCCCGGCCCAGTGCCGGTGATGGTGGCCAGGTCGATGCCGTGGCTGCGGGCTATCTTCCGGGCGAGCGGGGAAGTCCGTATCTGCGTGCCCGCCGCTGCCAGCGTGCCGGGCGCGGGCGCGGTGGCGGGCTTCCCGGGCCCGCGCACGGCGGGCGGGGGAGCTGGTGCCGGGGGCGCTGCCGGTGCCGCGGCGGCGTGATGGCCGTCACCGATGACGGCGATCAGCTGGCCGATGGGGACTGTCGCGCCTTCGGGGACGAGGAGCCGCTCGAGGACGCCTTCGTCGTAGGCTTCCAGCTCCATCGTGGCCTTGTCGGTCTCGATCTCGGCGAGCACGTCGCCCTTGCGGACGGGATCGCCCTGTTTCTTGAGCCAATGGCTGAGTACGCCCTCCGCCATGGTGTCCGACAGGCGGGGCATGAGTACGTCGGCCATGACTGCCTCCTACCGGGCGAACCGGGTGGCGTCGAGGACCTCGCGGATGACCTTGGCCAGGGCACCGGCGTCGGGGAGCGCGGCGCGCTCGAGGGGCTTGGCGTAGGGCAGCGGGATCTCGGCGGCGGCGACGCGCCGGACCGGGGCGTCGAGGAAGTCGAAGGCTCCTTCCTGGATGGTGGCAGCGATCTCGGCGCCGACGCCGTAGCTGAGCCAGTCGTCTTCGAGGACGACGGCGCGGCTGGTCTTGCGCACCGACGCGCAGATGGTGTCGCGGTCCAGCGGGCGCAGGCTGCGCAGGTCGATGACCTCGATGGACACGCCGTCGTCTTCGAGCTGGCGGGCGACGTCCAGGGCGATGACGCTGGCCCGCGAGTAAGCGACGACGGTGAGGTCCAGTCGCCCAAGGCGAACTCCCACGCGGAACGGTACGGGGGAACGCTACGCTGCGAGTGCCTTGACCACCTCCTGGTCCACGGCGAACGGCACCTACGGAGAGTTCTGGCCGAGTATGAACAGCATTACAACGAACATCGCCCCCATCAGGCCCGGGAACAACGAACTCCGCTGCACGAGCCCGGCCAGCCGATCGATATGACCGCCCAGATCAAGCGCACCCATGTCGTACACGGCTTGATCAACGAGTACCGGAGAGCAGCCTAACGGGCACAGAAAATACCAGCTCAGAGCCATTGTGCGAGTTCTGGCACGGCACACGGCGAGGCGATCTTCGGGGTTCATGCCGAACCCGGGCAACCCCCGCGGCTCGGGCAGGCGGGGCCTGGGATCGTGTCATCGGTGCTGTCGACGCCCTGCGTGACAAGGTCTCTTCTCCGCGGCTCGCCGGGGGTGGCAGCCGTGACCTGCCGTCTTTGCCCGGGGTTGTGTCGCATGGGTGCCGTTCAGCGAGGGGACAGTCCGTCGTGAGCGCGCCTGGGCGAGCGACCTTGAATAGGCGTCTAAGGCGGCGGCAATCGTGCGGGTCCCGCGGCGCCAGCCCGCCAGGTCGCCGACGGCGGGCGGCTGGCCGCCCGGGTGGCCCTTGATCGCCAGCAGCAGCTGATGCTGGACGGGCGTCAGACCGGCCTCGCGGGCCCGTATCTTGCTCCAGCTGAGGAACTTCCGCAGGCTGGCCCGGAACGCGAGCAGGTTCTCATAGTCTGCGGCAGCGAGCGGCCGTTCGTCAGTTACAGCCGCGCGTCTCGCATCGGAAGCGGGGTCAGAACATGATGAACGGGATGTACGGGGAGCCACGCCGTGAGGTGTCCTCGGCCCGGCGGCGGAGCGCCTTGCCGTTCTCGGGGTGGTGTTCTCCGGTGGGAACATCGTTATCCTCGGTCAGCATGGACGCGAGCAGTGGGTCTTCGCGGCGAAGCTCTACGCCGATCCGGCGGAGCGCACGCCGCTTCGTGCGTCCTATGCGCATTGTGTGCCACCTTTGTGAGGTCCGGGCAATCTATATCGCGTGACGAAGTTAACTCGCAGGACGTGTGGGGATTCCGGGGCGACCTGCCGGAACCGCTAGGGACCCTGCGTGACGAGGCGTCCCGGTTGTCCTTCCTCCAGTCGAGCCCCCGGAGGAAGGACAACCCGGGCAGCAACCGCTAACATCGTACCACGATGTAGCTTGCCGGCGGTGCCCGGCCTGGTGCCGGCAGCCGCCTGAGGGCCCGGGGAGGCATTGTGGCGGTGAACGTCAGTTCTGTTGCCGCCTCGTGTCCCCGGCGTTCTCCTGGTCGGCTGACTTCGCTCGCAAAGCACCGGGCGCCGGGTCTCGACTGTGTCGGGGGAAGGAGGCGGCGATGGCATCAGCGATCAGTGTCCGCCGGGTCTATGACGATCCGCAGCCAGGGATGGCTTCCGGGTACTCGTCGGCCGGTCGTGGCCGCGGGCCTGCACAAGGAGGCCGCGGCCCGGGACGAGTGGATCCCTGATGCCGCTCCGTCCAGCGAACTGCGGAGCTGGTACGGGCACGCCCCGGCGAGGTTCACTGAGTTCCGCTGCCGCTACACCGCTCTGACTCAGGACCAGGGAGCGTCATGCCCGACCAGGAACTCGACATCCGGCGCTTGCGCAAGCCCGAAAAGCACTCGGAGATCTTCCGCATGTTCGAGGCGCTCACGGTCGGCGAGTCGTTCGTCCTTATCAACGATCACGATCCGCGGCACCTGCGCGAGGAGTTCGAGGCCGACTATCCCGGCGGCCATGAATGGGAGTACCTGGAGCGGGGGCCAGGCGTCTGGCGGATCCGGATCAGCAGGCTCGCCGCCACCTCGCTGCCCCGGGTCCTCGCCGATACCCGCCAGCTAGCCGCGGACGGCGAAGCGCCGGACGCCGCTGGCGCGGTGTGGAAACTGGGGATGCGCCAGCGGGACCTGGACTCCAACGTCATCCGGCTGCAACCCGGTGCCACGATCGACAGCCATGCCGGCCCTGACCTCGATGTGATCATCCTCGTGCTGTCCGGCGGCGGCCAGGTGGGCACCGAACTCGGCACGGTAGACCTGCATACTGCGGCCCTCGCCTGGCTTCCCCGGCGCTCCCGGCGCCAGATCAGCGCGGGCCCGCAGGGGCTGACCTACCTCACCGTGCACAAGCGGCGCCAGGCGCTGGCACTCGACCCGGCCGCCCCGCATTGACGTCCGTGGATCCGGGGTTCCCTGAAACCGGGGGGCTGCCGGCGAGCCCCTCCGGGCCGGGGATCTCGGGCACGGAGACGATGCAATCTGGGATCGCCCAGGCCATGAGCGGCACTGGCCGACCGATCGCGTTAGGAGGCGTGGCGGCTGCCGCAGACGATGGTCTTGACGGTGACGCTCGCCACCGTACGGCTGGCGATGGGCAATTTCACCGCGGCCGGCGCGGGGACTGCCGCCGCCACTGCTCATAGTCACGCCGCAAGGCCCGCATCATGTCGTCGTACCTGGGGTCGACCCACAGCCCCCCGGGCTTTCCGCTCCGCATACGCGCGGAGCGGCCAGAACTTCTCAGGCAGCTCTTCCCGGACCGGATGTGATCCGTGGTGCCTCCGGCGTCCCGGCTTCGACGAACCCGCATGGCGCCCTTGGTGAGTAAAGAAGAGCATTCCTGTTTCCCCTCCCAGTGGATTGCCCTGACTAACAAGACGCGCCGGCAGGGGTCATGGATTACCGCAGTGTAAATACATGGTCACTCGGTGTTCATGTCTTGCCGCGCCGTCAGCGCGTCGCAGCTACGGAGAGAGGAGCAGGCGACAGCGGCCTGCGTGGCCGGAGGTCAGCCTCAACAGGGCCACGCGTGCTGGGCGGCTCGTTCGCGCAGGGCACTTCATGGCTCTGGGCGAAGGCCGGGAAGGGATGCACGACGTCGGCCAGCAGCTCAAGCGCCACGCTGGCCAGGATGGCCACGCTGGCTTCTGAGATCCGATCGTCCGCCGGCACCAGGCCCGCTGCCCCCGCCTTCAGCCTCGGCCTCCTCGCCGACCATGCTGGCCTGCTCGCCGGCTTGGCTAGCATGCCACTCCTTACGGTCTTCTGCGCCGCGCTCGCCCAGGGCCAGGAGACCGCTGAGGAGCTGGCCGAGACCGTTGGCGGTGTCGGTGAGCCCTCCGGCGCCGCCGAGGGCAAGGGCCAGAGACAGCGGGAAGAGTTGACGATGCCGGGCCCGTCAGCGAACAGCCCGCCCGCCTCGAGGGCTATGCCGGTAGCCAGCAGCATCGCGAGCAGGCCTGCCAGCGTGACGGCCGCCGAGGCCCACAGCAAGACCACGTCCGTCCGCGGTGGCGCATCAAGTGTGCTCCGCCTAGGATGCCGGCGTGCTAGGCGGTCATGGCCGTGGCCACCGCAGCCGGAGTAATCCGGCGCAGCGCGACCCGTGCACTGCATTGGCTGGTGAGCGTGATTCCAGGTCCCGGGGCAGCAGGAGCCTCGTGCCAGGGGGCACCGCGTCGTTTCCGAACGCCCGGCCACCTGACGGCCGGCAACCGCAAACGGTCGGTCGGCAGAGCCGGTGGATCTCACGGCAATCAGGGCCGCGGCCCTCATCAGCGGCACGATGCCTGCGCCGATGGCCCCACGGCTCCCGTCCGGCTGAGCCTCGAGAGCCTCATCAGGGCTGGCAGTTCCGGTCGTCAGGGTTCTTGTTGGCCGCCCTGCAGAGAAGTATTGTGTTTAGCAACACTTGTTATACGCAAACCTCTGGCCGTGCCTGCTGCCGCCAAGAACTCCCGGCTTGATGGCGTCCGCTGACACGGTCACGGAAGAAGGTGGACCTGGTGAGACTGTACAAATTCCGGGCCCTTGTTAGCCTGGACGGCAGCGAGCCGGAGGGGCCGCCCCGGCCGTATCCCAGCGGGACGCACTCCCTCATGGTGAGATGCAGCCGCCTGGGGGAACCAGCTGAGCAGAGGTACTTTCCCGCTGCCATCTACCGGACCGACGACGGGTCGCTGAATCCGGGAGACAAGGGAGTGGTCGTGACCATCGAAATAGCCGACGACGAAGCCTGCGGTTTCCTCGGTCCGGGCCAGCGCGTCACGCTGTGGCACGGCCGCGACCTGGGCCACGGAGTCATCTCGCGCCGGGTCTTCTCTACCTGGGTCCCCTAACTAACAGGTGGCCGGCCAGGCGGAACTGTACTGGCTGGCAGCCGGTTACCGTGCGGCTCCGGCGACGTAGGCAGCGACGATGTATGTGGCATGCCGGTCCAGGGATGTCCTGGCCCGCTCTGGCGACGTCAGATATCAGAACTGTCTGAATGCCTGGCCTGATGGCTGTGTCCGGTGGCTGATGTCGGCGGCGTAGGCAGCCCAGTCCCCGGCGGATGCTCGCTGCCAGGCCGTGGCGACGTTGATGTGGATTCCGAGCATGCGGGCGAGGATGGCGGCGGGAAGGTCGGTGGCGAGCTGGAACAGGGCGGTGGAGCGGGACTGCGCGGAGCGGATGCCGAGCTGGCGCAGGCGTTCGGCGAGCTGGTAGGCGCTGATGGGGCGTCCGGGTTGCCCGCCGGGGAACAGCCAGGGTGAGGTTTGCTGGTCGCCGAGGGCGGCGTGGCCCCGGCGGGTTGCGACGAGCTGGCGGATGAGGCTGGCAAGTGGCTCGGGGAGGATCACGGGCTCGCGGCCGAGGTGCAGTCGTATCTGGTGGTCGCTGGCGTGGACGTGGTCGAGGGTCAGGCGGCTGATCACCGATGGCCATTGGGCGTAGAGGAGGACGAGCAGGCCGGCGACAAGGTCGTCGGGTTTGAGGGTGTCGTCGTGGAGTAGCTGGCGGGCTTGCTCCCAGCGGGCCTCGGTGTCGATGGCACTGGCCGGGCCGTTCCACCGGGTGGCCGGGAAGTCGAGACAAGCCAGCTTGTGCTTCGTGGCCCATCGGACGAAGTGCCCGGCCTCGCGGCAGCCGCTGGCCTCGCCGCTGGCGATCCAGGTATCCAGGTCGCCCTGCCGTGCGGTGGCTAGCGTGAGATCACGGGCAGCGAGCCAGTCGAGCAGGCTGATCGCGGCCCTGACATGACGGCGGACCCCGACGAGCTGGGCGTAGGTGGTTTCGGCGCCGCCGGTCCGGCGGCGGAGCCGCCGCAGCAGATGCCAGACGGCATAGCGGTGCACAAGCTCCCGCTCGCCGCGGTCATCGCGGCCGGCGATGGTAACTGTGATCCAGCGTTCCAGCCGGGCCATCTGCTCATCGCGGGGCGGCTCGCCAGCGCCCTGCTGCGCAGCGCCGCGCAGCGGCGGCTCGGCCAGGCCCGTGCGGTGGCCCGGGTCGCGCAGAGCGCCCTCCTGCGCGAGATCCCCAGCACCGTGGCAGCGGCCCGGCTGGCAGTGCGCTACATTTCCGCCGTAGTGGAGGCGCGGGTAGGCGGAGACCCGCTCGAGGTAGTCGCCGACGGCGCTAACCCGCGGTGGCTGGTCGGCGACACCCGGGGCAAGGGCCTGCCCGCGGTCCGGCTGGCCAGCGTCGCCGCCACCAGCTTCCGGGACGCCTGCGCCCAGCGGGCTGGTCATGGCGCTGGCGGTGGTTCAGCTGGCCCGCTCCCCGCTGCTTGCCGGCCAGTCCGCGCAGGCCCGAAGCCGGGGATCGGCGTACCGGAGGGAAACCAGACACAGAGGGGACGGGGAGCCGGCGGGAGCGAATGCCCGCGAGGCGTACGGACATCACCGCGCTGTGATCCGCGGAACCCGGGAACCGGGCACTGAGGTGAACGGGATGAGCGGCGGCACGGTCAGAGACAGGCGCGGCGGCCCCTGACACGCGCGGGGAGCCGACTGGCCGCTGCGGCCCGCAAACTCACTTCCCGGATCTGGGCTGCGGGCCTCGAAGATGACTCAGGAGAGGCACGCGAGCCACGTCTGAAGCGCGGCCTGGCTCATCAATCGTCCAGGAAAATTTACCTCGTGTCACGATAGAAGTCCAGGCCGCTGTCACGGCGGACCAGCCGGGAAGGCCATTGGCGCGGGCCCCTAGCCGGCCAGGCGGTCCTTCCCTGCGTGCCCGGCCCTTAGGCGGGCCTGCGTGCCGCCCCTTAACCGGGCCGCGGAGGAGCACCAGATGGTGCCGCGAAGCTGCGCGCGGCGATCGCGGGGCTGCTGCCCGGATGAGACAGCGGCGCCGGGCTGGCATCATTCCGTGACCGCGGCGGCACAGCCGCGAACGCGGCGGCGAAGATAGCAGTGACCCGTTCTGCCAGGTCATGTTTCTGCCATGGCAGGCCAACGCCGAGCAGGTAGTTCAAGCGCTCTAGCATCATCGCGCACGCCAGTGCGGTGAGCTCCGCGTACCGCGGTGGATCCGCGGCATCAGCCGGCGTGGTCATTCCGCGGGTGATCGCATCAGCGAGCCGCCACAACAGCCGCAGCCCGGAACGTCGCACGTTCTGGTTGGCCGCATCGGCGTTACTCAGGAGACGGAGAGCCGTATTGTGCTCAGCGTAGGTGTCGCAGAACCGGCGTACCCACAGCAGCAGCGCAGCCCGGCCTGCCTCGCCCCTGCTCACGCGCGGGAAGGCAGCCACAACGGCGTCCATGTCGCGCAGCGCGTCGCGGGGTAAGGGCTGCCAGCAGGTCTTGCCTGCTGGAGAAGTACAGGTAGAAGGTCCCATGCGAGGTCCCCGCGAGCCGCACCACGTCGTCGACCCGCAGCGCCTGGAAGCCCTGCTGGCCTGACACGGTGCGCCCCGCGTCCAGCAGGCGCTGCCTGGTGTGCTGGCCATGTCCCCGCCGCGTGGGCCGGGCGGCTGGGGCACGACGGCTTTGCGGCAGTGCGCGGGCCCGGCGGGGCACGCCGGGCCCGGCCCCGGCCGTGAATGCCGGGTTACTGCTGTCGATTGCCACTCTTGGCTCCCCAGATGATTAAGTGCCGGCGATAATGTGGATGTACTCCCCGCCGGGGGACCGCTCATGCGCAGATCCTATCTATCGTTCCACGATACATCTGTCCGGCTGTGCATTTCCGGCTTCAGTGATGCGCGGGCGCAGTGAATCTGGGAGCTGGGTGGTGGCCGCGTGCAGCCCGGCACTCAGCCCCGCCAGGCTCCTGAGGCGTTCAGGCCCGAAGATGAGGGAGCAGCCCGCCGGGATGGCGAGGCAGCCTGGTGGGATGGCGGGCTCGGTGCTGACCCGCCCGGGTCAGCGGAGTGCCCGGGGCGTGTCAGCCGGTTCCGGGCACCGGCCGCGCGGCCCGCGCCCCTGTCATGCGCCCACCACGAGCTCGTTCAGGGAACTGGCAAGATCATGCAGTTTGGCGAGATGAGCCTGCGTCAGCTGCGTGACGAGCGTGTCACCCTTGCGGGTCAGCTCTACCCTGACCACCCGGGCGTCCTCCGGATCGATACGGCGGCGGACCAGCCCAGCCATCTCTGCACGGTCTATCAGTTCCACCGCGCTGTGATGACGCAGCAGCAGGTAATCAGCAATGTCGCCTACGGAAGGCGGCCGGTCACCAGGATGTCCTTTGACCGCTACCAGGAGCTGGTGCTGAACCTGGGTGACCCCGGCTTCGCGCGCCTGGCTCTCGCTCCAATGCTGGAAACGGCGCAGGCTTGTCCGGAACGCCAGCAAATGCTCGAAGTCCTCACGAGTTGGCTGGGCCAAGCCGCCCCTCCTCCGCTCGGGCGATACGCGCGCTCATATCCCTTGCATGCCACCGTGTGCATGCCGCAGCCCACTTTACCCCCGGCGGCCGTGCTGCTTATCGCCATCCGATGTAGTGTCCGGGCCCGGCCATCCCGGACGGATTAAATCACGAGAAACGATGCAGCAGGCTCTCGTTGAACACTGTGTTAGGGCATGCTGCGTGCAGACAGTTTTTGCTTCGTTCCGGCCCGCGTGCACGCCGCTGATGTTGCCGCCCGGGTTCGCGGCCAGCGCTGCGCTCGCCGTCCCGCCAGCGGGGCTGCCGGTGAGGCGCCGGCGCCGGGCCGAAGGCGGCCTGGCCAGCGGTGCTTTGCACCAGCAGATGCCGAGCGAGCGTGCCGCCGGGGATGGCCAGGGCCACGCCCCGTGGACAAAGCGGTCGAGTGCCGGCGCTTGTACCAGTGGTCTTCCTCTGGCAGGCGCGGCAGCAGCCTGCTCGCGCGGTGGCAGCGTGCCTTCCCGTACGTTGCGATCGTCCCCGGCCCAGCCAGCGTCACCCAGTCCGCTGCGCCTGCTGGCCGGCCGCTTGTCTTGCGCGTGGCGGCGGCCAGGTCCGCGGCAAGTTCCGGATGCAGACGCTGGCAGACGCAGCCATTTCTTGCGCAGCGGCTGTCATCGGAGAGGCGGAACCTCGGGGACGCTGAGAGGATCTTCGGGGCATGCATGGTCCTGTCCGCCCTCGATTCCCCGTCCTGGCCCAGTGCAGAAGCGCGGATCGACGCGGGTGAGGAGTTCCTTTCCGCCGAGATCGCCGCGCAAAGCGCAGCTCGTGCTCGCCCTCATCCTCGGCGCCCGTCCCCTGGGCGGCCAGCCCTTAACCCTCGACCGTCTCGTCGCAGCCTAGCAACGTACTACTAATCGGCTCTGGTGTTAACGTCATCGGCCATCACTGCATGCACGCCGGGCAGCTCAGACAGCTGCGTCGCGAGGTCGTTGACGGAGCCCTTGCCGTAGACATGCAGGACTACCTCCACGGTGCCGGGACCGCTGGCCTGCCCGGCTTGCAGGAGCCCGCTGTCCATCTCCTCGGTGGACATCTGATCGACGGCGAAACCGTGCCCGGTCGCGACACCGAGCACCTGGCGCAGGATGTCGCGGCCGCCGGGGTAGCGGACGCGGATGACCGATATCGCCGTGGCGGACCTTGGCAGCCGCCGGGTAACCGGTGGGAGGGCCAGGGCCACCAGCAAGTAGGCGCCGGTCGCCAGCGTGGCGAGGATGGGCAGCCGGGCACCCGCAGCCGCACCGACCGCGGCGGTGAGCCAGATGCCGGCCGCAGTGGTCAGCCCGCGGACTGAATCCCGGCGTACGAAGATGAGCCCGGCGCCGAGGAACCCGATTCCCGTGACGATCTGCGCGGCCACCCGCGACGGATCGAGGACCACCCGTCCGGGCTCGAGCACGTCGGTGAACCCGTACTTGCTGATCAGCATGAACAGCGCGGCACCGACCCCCACCAGGGTATGCGTCCGCAGGCCGGCGCTCTTCTGCCGCATCTCGCGCTCCATACCGATGACCGCGGACAGCAGCAGGGCCAGGCCGAGCTGGCTGGCCTGTGACCAGATTCCCGGGGCCGCTTCGGCCCCGGCGGCCAGGAAATGGCTCATAGCCAGGCCCCCGCGTACCGCATTGAGGTCTGACCAGCTGACTTCGTGGTCTGCCGCGCGGGAGCTGCGACGTCCCTGAGGTCGGATCTGCGCGCGCGCGAGCCGCGCCGCGGGCCCAGCTGACTGCAGCCGCCAGGCGTCGCCCCTTCGATCGCCGCGCTGGGAGGCCCGGGCGGCAATGGCAGCTCTGCACGGCCGCTGCGGCCGCCACGGCTGCACCTGGGTGCGGGCCCGTTAGCGGCGGGCTCCACTCGGGTCATTTTGCTGCGCAGCTGTCCGCATCGGTTGCCGTTCGTCGTCGGTGGTCCCTCCCCAGATGCCGTGCTGTCCCGTGTCCAGCGCGTAGGACAGGCAGATGGGCTGCACCGGGCAGCGCCCGCAGATCGCTTTGGCCTGCTCGATCTGGGGAAGCGAGGCTCCTATTGCCCCTATGGGGAAGAAGATCTCGGGGTTCGCGCCGCGGCAGGCCCCGTGCGCCATCCAGCCATCGGGAGGCACGAAAAATTGCTGCCGCATGACCGGCCCCTGAGCTTAGCGTAAACAACGGGCATTTAAACTATCGTATCACGATGTTTACGTTTTATGTCTCTTCCGAGTGCCCGTCTGCTCCGCGAGTTCCCTGCCGCCCGGGTCGCGGTCTTGCGTCACCGGGCTCGGGCTGCGGTGTACAAGGCCGCTGGCCGCCCGGGGTCATTTCGCGCCGCCTGGGCGGCGCGGCGGCCGCCAGCCGTCATGGCGTCGCCCTCCCCCGAGGCTGAACATGGTCGCCGATGGCCCGCACGGCGGCCCGCGGCGACCGCACCTCCGGCTATCTGGCCGCGCTGGTGGCGGATCCCCTCTGGAGGTCCCGGCGCGCAGTTCGAAGCGGCTGGCGAGCCGTTGCCAGACCGCGAGCGGCACCCAGAGCATGGCTGGCTGCGCGTGCCTGGCGCTCCTTCCCCGGCTGCTTCAGCGGGGCCGGGAGCATCCGCAGCCCGGGGCTGATCGCTGAGGGGGTGAGACATGGTGGCGCGACATAGCATGTCTGCGGCCTGCACAGGCTGGCCAGTAACTGACGGCGTCTTTCCGGGGGCTGCGGCGATAACAAATCTCGTCCGGCGTTGCTACGACCACAGGCGGCTTATCTTCGCCGCTTGAGGGGTCCGGGCCAGGCTGGGTGTTCTGCCCTATCCCGTGGCCCTCGAGGTGCTGCCCTTCCCGTCGCGGCGGTCAGGGGATCTCCATTCGTAGGGGATTGTCAGGACGACGCCGCGATGCTGACCACCCCGGTGCCCGCTACCCCGGGCCGCCGGCAGGTCGCCACAGCCCACGTGACCCGCGCTCTCAATAATAATTTAGATCGTGGTACGATGTTCTTTCGTCAGGGCGTGCCAGATGACGAGCTCTGGCAAAGATGCAAGCCTGCTGGCCGGTGGCGGTCATTTGGCGGCTAGTTGAGGAGATGGGTAAAAGTGAGTGGGACTTCAGTGGCAGGAATCGTCGTCATGGTCGTTGTTATCATGGCTGGACTCGCTGCAATGGAGATCTTTATCTTCGTTGTGGGAGGTGGATCCTACAGGCATCACGCGACTGATCGTAAGCCTGGCGACGTCCGGGGCGGCATTCACGTGGGAGATCCGGGCAGCGTGGCGCCAAGACAGGAGGCCCCGGCGAAGTCCGCAAAGAAATGATTCAGTCAGCAGAACGGCTTAGCGTAAGGCCAGCGTGTCGGGCATGGCTTATTGCTTGGCGGAACCGTTGAGTCTGCGTTTGTTGATCATTGCATGCCGGCAGTTAGCTGTCCCGTGTCCCGCTACTACGACAGGTACGCAGAACCCTCCAGGCTCGTGACAGCGAGCAGCGCCCTCTTCAGGACTCCTCCAGCAGCTGCGCCTGAGCTGCCGGCCGCTCGGGTCAGGCGCCCGGCGGCGGTGAAGTCCCGCAGGCTCCGGCAGATCGGGGCCTACTTCCAGGACAACGGCATCACGGGCGGCAAGTTCAACTACTGCCGGCCCGCCGCGGAACTGCAGCGCCAGCAGGAAGCACTCATCTCCATGCTTAAAGCCGCCACCCTCAACAGGGCCGAGCTTCCCTTCAAGGGGCTCAGCAAGCTGATCAGTCAGTGCGTTGGGAGATGGCGCCTACATGGGTCGGCGCCATCTCCCGGAATCCCCGAAGCGGCCTCGTCGCATACATGTGCGCGACGTAAACGCACCGGTCAGAAGCCATATGACAGGCTGGGTGGCCGGAAAACCGACACAAATCAAGAATCGCGGGGCCCACTCCACCTCTGCATGGACCGTCACGCCGCAGGCCAGCTAGAATCGGCCAGGCGCACTAGAATTAATTTACTCAAGCACTCACTTAAAACACCCGGCAAGGGCCGCGCGCTTGCTGGAAAACTTCATCTGCACAGCCTGCCGCAAGGGCAGCTGGTCAGCTTTCGTCCGGTGGGCCGGGGCCTGCCCGGCACGGCATCGGCGCCCTTTCGGGATGTCACCAGGTGCTGCCGGTGCGAGGAATCCCTTCGCTCCTGCTGGTCCGGCTCAGGATGGTGATCGGTCCGGGCCGCGCAGGTGGGCTCCCCAGGTTGTGGTGGTGGT
>Ga0182024_10011330_pt1 | contig 17933 bp, 13 predicted proteins | sample P32metaG_FD_120480 | JGI IMG/M metagenome (GOLD analysis project Ga0182024, IMG submission 120480) | Permafrost microbial communities from Stordalen Mire, Sweden - P3-2 metaG (Illumina Assembly) | ecosystem: Environmental > Terrestrial > Soil > Wetlands > Permafrost | place: Sweden: Stordalen... | reverse complement strand
TACCATCAGGGCCAGCGGTCATGTGCACCGCAGCAACAGGCCGAACACAAGACTGCACCCGACCACCACGCCAAAACATCAATTTAATCCTTGCAATGCGGGAGCCATCCACACAGGACATTCAAGCCAAGCCGATAACGTTATCGGTTGTGAAGTTTTGGCGGTGCCGGCCGAACGCGCCGAGCATAAACGAGGCGCGGGGGTGAGCCGCGGCGCGCGTTAGCGCGTGAGCAGGTCCGGTGGACCTGCGAAAGCGGCGAACGACACGCAAGAACCTGGAAGGTGGGGAATTGGCGGAGGATCGGGAACTCGAAACAAATGGCTGGCGAAGACGCGCGTGTTGAATCGCAATGCTGCGTAGTGGTAGCAGAAAATCTCCCCCGGTTTAACTGGACTACCTCGTGGTCCGTGAGCGAACGTCCGCGACCTTCGCAATGTGGCTATATGTCCAAAACGTCGATCGTCGGTCCTACCCGCCGCCGCGTTTCAGTCCGCCACCAAGCTGTCGTAAGCCGCGCCGCATACCGCGCTGCTCGTGTGCAATATGCACACGACGGCCGCTATAATTGCTGCCCGTGCTAAAGGCGACAGGAGTTGCGCACCGGATTATTAGTGAGGCCACAGATGTAAGCATTTGGAAACTGCGCAATCCATTGTTTCGCCCAACTGACAAAGCTGGGATGACTGAGCATTGAAATGCGCGACAGGAGGTTTGCGCCCGACGTTTCAATTGAAGAATTTACGCCGCGAACACGTCGTGGCAGGGCCTGGGTGGTCACGCTCACGCCTGTAAACAGTGGTCCACCCGAATCGCCTGGACACAACGCTGGCTGGGGCGGCCCATTCGATTCAATTTCGGCGTAAGCACTGTCAGGGCCGGTACCGCCGGCTGGTTGAGAAAGCATTGCGTTTCCCACTCGAAGCACGTGGTCCTGATCTTGCGTTCTCAAATCTTTGCACCCAAAACCCATCATCATTACCGCCGCGTTTTTTGACACTGGAGCAATGTCCACGCGCTCGAATTGCATAGCTTTTAGCGACGGAAGCTGTACCTGCGTATCGGCGTAGCACAGGCCAATGTCTTCGCTGCGCCGAGGCGATAATGGGTCCGGATTCGAGGGCGAAGCGAGATAGTCCGGATCGACAGCGCAGGTCAGGGCAAGCGACACTCCGTCGACCTTTAAATAGGTTGTGCGCAATGTGTTGGTCCGCTGATCAAGACAGTGAGCGGCCAACAATATGACTGCGGGGCCGACAAGCGTCCCAGTACAGGTTTCAGTGGGCGGTTTGCCGGGGCCCGCCGGCCCTAGCGGCGTGATAACGATGGTCGGCCAGTTCTGAATTTGAAAGTCCACCTGGGTACCGTTGACCAGTTGCGCTTGAAAGGCGGGCAACTTATCGCTGGCCAATTCAAAGACCGTGGTTCCGTTAGCGGCGCTAGTCGTCGGATTGGATGTCGCTGCCACAGCCGCACAAGCCGAAGTCGCAAGAAGCGCAACCAACGAGGAAAGCGCGACTTCGGTGAGCGCTTTATTCAAACACTTGCCTAACATTCTCACCTGCGGAACGACCGATTGCAGACGGCGGAAAATTAAATCTTCACAATTTGAAACCAAAGCGCTTGTTTGAGGGGCTTATGTACATGCGGACGGTTGTGCGTTGCACCGGACCAATCGCGCCTGTTGCGCGATGATATCGGCCTGCGCCTTTAGCTGCGCCGCTTCGTCGGCCGCGGTTGTCGGTTTTTCAGCACCTGCGGCTGAGTTGACTGAATTCAGGACACCTGCTGCGCCATTGTCTTTCTCGTAGCCGACGGACGTAATGGCGCCGGCATCCGACAGGGACAGCGTGAAGACCTGTTTTCCAAATAACGCGGACTTTGGAATGGGCAGATAGTAGATGCTACCTTCAGGAATTGTTGCGACGCCGTTCCATATAGCGACATCGCCGTCAATGGCGTCGTGGACTTTGACCGTCAGCGCTGTGCTCGCAGTATCGTTGAGGGCAAGGAGAACGTCGCCAGTTGTTGCAGATGGCCCGCTCGCTGCCCGCGGTACGATTTTGGGTGGATCTGCATAGAGAGCGATCGAAGGCAAATGGTCTTTCAACTGGCGATACAGATCTTCATTCCCGGGCGCGGGAGCGAGGGAATAGGTACCGCCGGAAAATGCATTTCCGTAGTTGAGGACTTGTGTGTAAGTCAGACTTACGGGCTTGCCTCCGCCCCATGCCGTCACGACGTCGCACGGCGGGGACGCTGCGGGAGCGGCGGCTGCCAATGCGCCAAGTGTTGTGACCAAAGAAGCTGCAGCTTTGACTATAGCCTCCGCCTCGCCAGTCGTGCTGGCATTGATGCTCTTCAGACGCCCGTCGTCGGTCAAATTGAACGTTGTCGCGACGTCTGAGAATGTTCCGTCGAGATCTCTAATGTGAAGCGTGTGAGGTGCCTGACTGAGATCGCTGGAGTACACAGTTGTCGGAACGACGGAATAGACAAAGAAGAGGTGCTGCTTCTGTGCGTCGCAGTCGATAGACTGTGTCACCGCAAGGGTCGTTGTAGCCTTCGCGGGGAAATAGCTGACAGTAACGTCAGGTAGGCTGGAGCATCCGCCCACCGCCGCTATTCCCAATGCTGCCAAAGACGCAGCAAAAAACCGAGATATTTTCATTCGCGCCCCCATCATTGAAGAAACGTTTTCGACAGGACGCAACTTCGTCGACAACTCTAGATTGCATCGACGTTCAGAATTTGTCGAGTCCCTATTTAAGGGGGAATGCAATTGCATTCCGGCGCCTGCCTTATAGCCGCAAATTTCGTCACGTTTATCTCGTTCCCGCCGTGTGTCTCCAGGCTGGCGGACCAGCTTCCCTCGGAGGGTGTGTTCGCCTCCGCTTAGCTGCTACCACGAAGTCGACGAATGGGCACTGGTCGGTCACGTGCGCACCGCGCTCACGCGAGCACCGACTGAAATCCCGCCTCCACATTAGCTGCGCCTCGCAATTTCTGAAGGATGTCGGATAGGAGCAGCAAGTATTTCCTGTCGTTGTCAATCGCCGTTCCGCTGACTGCAAGAAGCTTGTTCTGCAGATCAATCCGCTGGACAGTCTCTTCGTCCTTGTCGCTTAGTGCCTGCAGATTGTGGAGCTGCTGGGCGAAGCTAAGCCACTGCTCCTCGTGCTTTTGGACCAGAACACCCAGATCTGACAGCGTCTTTTCCGCCAAGTCGTTCAGAGTCTTTATCCTTTCGGTATTCTGCAAAATCGCAGCCTTGACATCCCCATCTTCGCCAGCAGCACTCGCTCGGCGATAAAGCCGCAGGTTCTCCCGGAGCAAAGAGACAGTTTCATCCTCCGACGTTTCGGGAACAGAGAGATTTTCCAACATCTGCTCTGATATAACCAGATCACCGTCGGCTAGCTGATAGGAATTGCTTATTGACTCGAAGGTGCCGTCCCGAACCGATCCTCTCACATCGGCGAACTTCATTCGTTCTGCATGAATGAAAGTCAAGTTTTTTCTTGTCTCCTGAATCAGGCCGGGCACATGAGTACGGACGTCATTCAACTGTGATGACAGAGCAGACAGGTCAGAGTCTTGCTTGTTGAACTCTGAGGTCAGGTCAGTGGTGTGTCGAAGCCATAAGAAGATCCCGATAAACAGAAGGAGTGCAGACACCAAAACAACGACAATAATGCGGCCCATTGCAGTTCCCCCTCTAGCCTCCAGCAAGTGCCTTCCATGCGTCATGTGCAACGCCCGAAAATATCCGTACGTAGAATTCCATCGAGCCACGAAGGAGAAAGGTTAGCACCGCGGCAGGCGCGATAGCCGCGATCGCCTTCCACACGGGGAATTGCTCGACGGCTTTCAGTAAAACAAAGCATCGAATTGTGCTAAATGCGCCTGCCAGCAAAATCGCTGTAATTGCGGCAGCCTTCAGCGCCATGTTCGTCGACGTCGGGACAACGTCGCACACAAACGAAAAGTAACCCACGGTGCAGCTGGTACCGGGAAAGCTGTTGACCGCTAAGACGGAGACAAAGGCGACAGCTGTACACGTCGGAAGGAGAAATCCAGCCAGATACTCACCCGCGCCAACGACCTGCACAAGACGTGCCCGTCCTCCGAGCAACAAAGCAACGAAATAGAAGCTAAAGATGAACAGGCACGCGCTGCCCACCAGTACAAGAAACATCACAACACTGTCAAAGAAATAGGCGGCTCGTGTGGCTTGCAAAGCAAGAAGAGAAACCGAGATTCCCACCCCCGAAACAAACGCACTCCATGGCGCGTAGCCGTTGGCGTCTTGGGACGTGCTCAGCGCTGCAACGTGACCCTTTGGATTCGTCAAAAAACGCCACGCCTCGGTCACGAATTGCGGACCGAAGCCCAGCCCCGTCTCAGCCATAGCAAAACACCCAATCGCCCCGCTCGGCTTTTACTCCATTGCCGGGGCCGCGGCCAATCATGGATACACCCTAAGGCCGTGCCGGTGCTGCTGCTCACAGAGTCGGACCGGGAGACCTAGCTGACAGGGTCTGTGGAAGCCGCGCTGGGGCTTCAGCGCGCCGCCCCCAACGATGCCCTGCGCGTTGTGGCGACTGGCGAGAAACAGGACGGTTGAGATCACGCCAACCCTCAGGTCAAACCCTTGGTAACTTCCTCGGCTGCAATCTTGAAAAGCCCTTCCATCTTGGCGTAAATTGACTGATCGGGTTTGCCAAGCTTTATGGCATCAAAATCGGCCCGGATTTTCTGAAATACACGGTCGCTGGCTTTGCCAGTCAATCCGAGCTTAACCATCGCCTCGGCGTACTCGTCAGCCTCTTGGCCCGATAGTCCAAGTTCGCCTGCCACCCAATGCCCGAGTAGTCTATTTCGCCTAACCAAAACTTTGAAACGATTGACCTCGTCGTGTGCCCACTTGGCTTCATAGCCTCTGTCGCGGTCCTCGAATATTGCGGGCATGACCAAACTCCCAATCGAACAAACAGCCACCCAACAAACCATAGCTGGCTTTCTGCGCTAAAATCCATGCTCCCAAGCTGTTGCGTCGCTCACAGGAGCGTTGAGCTGGTCCGATGGCTATTTCCCCAGCGGGACCAAACGGTTGGCATAATCGGCATGCCGTCATCCGGCCGCCGCTGCCTGTTGCCCCCGCCACCCGCATATGCCTCAATACCCTACGGGCGAGCCTAGGGGGCTTCGTGGCTGAGGAAAACGAAGGCCAGGACACCGGCGCAGAAGCCGCTGCTTCTGGCGTTGACCCGGCCGCCGTGGCGTTGGCTTTGGGCGGGGCCAGCCGTGAGGATGCGGGTGCTTTCCTTAAAAAACATGGCGCGCTTGTTGACGACCAGCGAGAGTTAATCGCCGTCCAGAAACATCACCTAACCGAGCAGTTCAAAAAGCTTCGTTTGGACATCTGGGAGAAGCGTACATGCACCATGTTCGCGGGCAAAGAGATCCGGAACACAGCTGCGTCATTATATTATTATCCCTCAAGGCGGGCCTAAGAGCAGCTGAGATTACTAAACTCGAAGGGCAGATGGTCTTATTCGGCGCGGGTCGGGCCCAAGGTGTGGTATGGTAGTTGGTACGAGCGGCCGCTGAAGGATCGTCTCGGGTGAACAGTGTGGAGAGAGGGATGGCCGAAGCCGAAAAACCGTTCATGCCGACACACAACGAGTATGTCTTCGTCGAGAGGCATGCTCTGCAAGACAATATCATTCTGTGCGATGCGAAATGTGGCATCCTATTAGGATTTGGCGCGCTCACTCTCCTTTGGTGCCTCGACAAACTTTTGGCTCTGTCGGGTAATGGGGCGGAACGCCACTTGATGTCCTTCGCAACTTTGGAGGAGCTTCTTTATGTATTTGCGATCTTGGCGTTACTCGTGACGGTCGCTTTCGCGTGGAGGGTGATTAGGCCGCGTATTCAGCATTCCCAAGATCATATCTATTGGGGTTCCAAAGTCTTCACGCAACCAAAAACGGACTTTACGATCGCTATTCAAAAGGCCGACCCGGATGTTCTGGCGACCGACATGCTTCATCATTTGCATGTCCTGGCGGGAATCTGCCGAGAGAAGTTCGCGAATTTCGAACACGCCATCATTGCGGCTCAATGTGCCGCGGGTTTCGTTTTCTTGGCCGTCTGCGTCCGAATTACTGCGAATCTCGTTCAGGCTGGGTGAGGCGGTCACAACAGCCGATGGCCACTCAGCCCGCAATCCTCCTAGGCGTTTTTCTCTATCTACATCTCAAGCATTTTCTGTGCGATTTTCCGCTGCAGACCGATTATCAACTCCGCACTAAGGGAATCTATGGGCATTTCGGTGGGATTTCACACGCCTTGCTCCATGCGCTGGCCACGGCCCCAGTTTTCCTGTTGTTGCAGCCGACCCTCGGACTGGCGCTCGCAATCATCACAACGGAATTCCTGCTCCACTACCACATCGACTGGTTGAAGGAGTGTATCCTCAAATACAAGCGGTGGGATGAGAAGACACATGGCTTCTGGCAGGTCTTCGGTGCCGACCAGATGCTCCACAATTTCACTTATGTGGGTATTGTCGCGGTCCTGTGGCTGCGCGCCTAAGTGCAGCAGCGCCTGCCGCCAGCTCAGCCAAGCCGCTTGGCAATGTCGCTGACCATCATGTACAGGCTCTTGGGGTCGCGGGCGCGCGCCAGGATGTCGTCTGCAATCTTCCCCGACTCCTGAGGACTGAGCTTGCCGGCGGCGATGGACCACACCAGGCGCGGCAACATCAGCCGGTGAAGATCGTGCAGCCGAATGCCTACGCCTTGCTCGCCCTGGCGCGGGTAGGCCTTATCGTAGGGCGGCGTGAAGGAGGGCTTGTCGCTGCGCGCTGCGGAGCACCCGAGTATCCCCTCAAAGGTGGGCGCGTGGTAGGTGCGTTCGCCCAGACCCCAGCGGGGTCTGGGAATGCCGCACCATTGCAGCAAAGTCGCCAAAATCGAAGTCGAGTCATAAGCTACCGTTGTGGGTGAACGGAACACCGTTTGCGGCTCGATCCAGGGAGAAACGATGATGGTCGGCACCCGCACGCCCATCATATCGTAGCGGAAGCCATCGTTGATGTCGTTCGGCCAGGGGTTCTCTGCATAGGGCGGTGGCACGTGATCATAGAGGCCGCCATGCTCGTCGAAGGTGACGACGAACAGCGTCTCGTTCCACGCCGGCCCGCTCTTCAACGCTTCATAGATATCGTTGAGGGCACGCTCACCCGGCACCAGATCGGCGCCTGGGTGATAGGAGGTGGTCCCGCTCATCGCGATCCAAACCGGCTCCAGGAAGCTGAAAGCCGGCAGCTTGCCGGCCGCGGCGTCCTTCTTGAACTGGTCGATGCCGGCGGTGTAGTCCGCAAGATTGGCGTCAACCGTTGGGATCTGGCCTTGCAGGAACAGATGATAGGTGTGGATGAAACTCATCCATTCTACCGAGTTGTAGATCTTCCAATCGGTAACACCATTGGCCCAAAGCACCTTCCAGATCGAAGCGCGATGCGGGGTGAATGGCCAATAGATATACTGGTTGCCGTTCTGGAAATTGTTGAGGGTGCCGAGCGCGGAGCCGGTGAAGGCGAAGGCACGGTTGTTGTCGGTTTCGCCCGGCATGGAACTGAACCACGCGTCCGATATTGCGAATTCCTTCGCCAGCCCGTTGATTACCGGCACCTGCTCAGGGCTGTAGGTGCTCATGATCGCGTCAACGCCATTGTTCCAAACGAACCCGCCCATGTCCGGCGTTGCGCGCTCAGCGTACCCGTCGCGGTTCTTGAAGAAATACTGGCGCATGACGTCGGTCTTGGTGTGATAGGGGTCGTTGGCCAGAAAATCGATCATCCAGTCTTCGCTAAGTTTGCCATCCTTGTATTTGTTCAGGAACACCCTCTTGTCGCTGTTCTTCGAGCCAGGATCCACGTTGAACATATCCAGGCGCGCGCCGTCGAAGGGCCCGTCCCGGCCAACGAAATGGACGTCCTTCTCACCCCTCTCGTAAAGCCAGCCGCAAACGTGATCGAAGGAGCGGTTTTCAAGCATGAGGTAGACGACATGCTTGATCTTCGACCGCATAAAATCGACCGTGCCGGGCACGTTCTTGCGAGAATCGGCGATGGGCAAAGGGGGCTGGATACAGGTCAGTGTCGTTTGCTCGTCGAACACATGGCGCAGGACACCCGTGCGCGCCGGCCCTGTCAAAGGGTTCGCGCTCTTGGGGTCGAAGTTCCAGAGACGGTAGCTCCTGTCCTTGCCCACCCAATCAAGGACATGGTCGCCGATCACGACCAGCTTGTGGCTTGCGTCGATATCCTGCCAGCGTCCCTGCTGGATGGCCGGGCACCCCAGGGGCATGGCGTTCTGCGGATCGAAACTCCAGAGCCAGTACTTTCCCGTCTCGGTCTCGCGGTCGAGCACGTAGTTTCCGATCGGAATCAACTCGTGGCCGTATTGGAGGGAATCGAACGACTGCTGCGGCGTGTAGGGGGCCGGTAGTGGATCGTTGACGTATAGCGGCGCGACTCCTCCCCATTTGGGGTCGAAATTCCACAGCTGGAAGGTGCCGCGGCCTTCGGTCGGAATAATGTTGAGCATGAAGCTGCCCAGTGGCACAAGCATCAGGTCCTGGCCGGAGTCGTAACCTTCATGGGCACCGTCGGGATTGCCGAAATCGGGGCGGTATGCCCAGAACTTCGTCTTGGGCCAAAGCCCCTTTTGCACCGTCTTGCCACCAAGCGGATTCTCGCTGTCCGGGTCAAACTCGAACAGGCGGTATGGAAAACAAGGCAGATAGGCTTGGAGCGTCTGCGGGCCCCATTCGAGCAAATAACGGCCGATCGGCACCAGCTGGTGAGTGCGGTCGAACTTGGCCTGCGCGCTGAGAGGCACCGGTAGGAGAAGATCGTCGCCCTCGATGTCCACCCGCCAGAGGCAGTAGGCGTCATCGTCTGCCCGGCGGCTCAAAATAAAATCGTAGCGCGCGTCCGCGTGCTGTGTGCTGTCAGCCATGATATCCCCGCCTCGGCAAGGCCCGCAGCCCACGCTACAACCGCTCTCGTCTGTATTTCGCTGCGAGGTCGGCTGGCCGCTCAACGACCATAGCGTAGTTGTGACAGCCTGTACAATATCGTACGATGCGTCTGTTATATTTTGATCGCAGTCCGGCAGGGGAAAGAGAACGGACTTCTGGTATTTCGGGTATGGCTCGAACATGGACTTGCGTTCGCTGCGCGCCAAGGGCGTCGAGCCGTGCGCGTCCGAGCGTGCCGTCTTGCCCGGCTGGCGCCTTCGTTTTAACGTCCAGCATTTCTTTCTACACGAAGGCGGCGTCGGCAACATCGAGCCCTCGGACGATCCGTCGGACGTCGTCTGGGGCGTGCTCCATCTCTGCCATGGCGAGCACCTGGCGTTGCTCGACGCCGCGGAAGCTTATGGCCATGGCTATGATCGCATCAAGGTGACGGTGCGGACCGGGCGCGTCAAGCAACGCGCCATTGCCTATGTCGGAATCCCTTCCTTCCTCAATGAGAGGTGCCTGCCCACCCGTCGATACCTGAACATCCTGCTGAAAGGCGCCACCACCGCCGGCCTCGATCCTGTCTATATCGATGCAATCCGCCAGCTTCCCGTGCACCAGCGGCAACCGGCCCCTCCCTTTGTCCCGCCGCCGGGCGGCAAGGACCGCTGCTTCACCGCCGCGACCTTGACGCGGCATCCACCGCTTACGGCGCTGGCTGGCGCCGTTTTCAATATGTCCGGCGCACGCTGGCAACACAGCTTTCTCCACGATCTCTTCGGCGGCAAGGACATGACGCTGTTTCACCTCAAGCGGCTCGACACGTCCGACGGCAGCGAGACCCTCGACGACATTAAGCATGGTCGGCTATCTCCAGCCCAGCGGCAGTACCTTAATGAATATCTGCGTGAATACAGCACCGAATACGCCTATGTCGGACGCTATCTCTACGAATAGCGGAGCTCTGTTCGACCCGGATTTCGGGACGGCCAGCGGCTGTTTCGGCGATGGTACCAATTGCGGCGTCTAGTGCGCCGGGATACGGTTACTTTCTCGGTGAAATGGAGGGGGTGCCATGGATCAATTTCCGCCGGCCTTGCCGCACGGTGAACTGGAAGAGATATTTCCAGATGTCTTCTTCGTCACTGGTGCGATGAAGACCGTGCTGATGGGCGCGCCGTGGCAATTCAGCCGCAACATGACCGTGGTGCGCGACGGCAATGCGCTCACGTTGATCAACTCCGTCCGTCTCAACGACCCCGGCCTCTCGCAGCTCAACGCATTGGGGCGCGTCGCTAACGTGGTCAAGATCGGCTCGTTACACGGCAGGGACGACGCGTTCTACCGCGAGCGCTATGGCGCGACCTTTTGGGCGCTGCCCGGGATGGAGCACGAACACGGACTTTCCACCGACAAGGTGCTCAGTTCGCATGGCGAGTATCCCTTTACGGGCTGCAACGTGTTCGAATTTCGCACTACCAAGCTGCCAGAGTGCATTCTGCGGATCGACCGCGCGGGCGGTATTCTGGTCGCTTGCGATTCGCTGCAGAACTATCTGCAGCCGGACGAATTCTTTTCCGACGAGTCGCGCCAGTCGATGACGCAGATGGGATTCTTCCAACCGGCCAATTTCGGCCCCCTGTTTATGCAGACGAGTGAACCGCAAGTGCAGGACTTCGTTCGGCTCGGCGAGCTGTCATTCCGGCACGCCCTGTGCGGGCATGGCGCGCCGCTGCGCGACACCGCCAAGGAAGCCTACGCGGCAAGGATCCAGCGCGTGTTCAGCGTCTAGCGAGGCGCCTATGGCTCGCATTGGAGAACAACACCCATGGTGACGATTTCCGGATACGAAATCGGCCAGGCAATCCATCGATCACGCCAGCGTTCGGTTTACGCGGCCGTGCGACTTTCTGACGGCCTGCCAGTCGTCATCAAGACACTCGACGCCGAATATCCGGGCAGACAGCCTGTGGCCGAGTTGCGCCGCGAATTCCAGATCATGCAGCGGCTGCAGCCGGTCCGGGGTGTCATCCGGGTTCACGCGCTCGAAACCTATGGCAACGGCAATATCGCAATCGTGCTCGAATCGTTTGGCCGTTCGCTCGCAAACCGGATCGCGGAAGGGGGCGGTCGGACATTTCCGCTAAAGGACTTCTTAGCAATCGCCATCGCCATCGCCGAGACGCTTGCAGGCGTGCACGAGCTCGACGTGGTGCACAAGAATGTTGAGCCCGCTAGCATCCTGATCGACGAATCGGGCGCCCTGCGGCTGATCGATTTCAGCATTTCCTCGGAGCTCACGCTCGAACGTCAGCACTACGATTTATCCAGGCGACTCGAAGGCAAGCTGCCCTACATTTCGCCAGAACAGACCGGCCGCATGAATTGCGACCTCGACTACCGCTCGGACTATTATTCACTTGGTGTCACGCTATTCGAGCTATTGACAGGCGATCTGCCGTTTCACGCCGATTCCGTCCTCGAATGGGTCCACAGTCACATCAGTAAGTCGCCCCGACCGCCAAGCGAGATTGATCGATCAATCCCGAACGCGCTATCGGCGATCATCCTGAAGCTGATGGCCAAGAACGCCGATGACCGCTACCAGAGCAGCTACGGTCTCATCGAGGACCTCAGCCGTTGCCAGCGGGAGTTGGTCCAGACGGGCGCGGTGGCAGGCTTCGCGCTGGGCCAGAGAGACGTCTCTCGCAAGTTCCATATCCCGCAAAGGCTATACGGCCGCGAGACGGAGCTGGCCGTGTTGCTGGCCCTGTTCGAGCAGGTGGCTGCGGGCAGCACGGAGTTCTGCATGGTCTCCGGCTACTCCGGCGTGGGCAAGTCGGCCCTGGTCAATGAGATCGGCACATCGTTCGTTCAGCGCAGCGGTTACCTGATCCAGGGCAAGTTCGACCAGTTCCAGCGTAGTACGCCCTATTCCGCCGTGACGGTGGCGTTCCGCAGCCTGATTCAACAGCTGCTGGCCGAATCCGACGAGCGCCAGCAGGCTCTGCGCCACAAACTGCTGGCTGCAGTAACCCCGAACGGTCAACTGCTGATCGATCTGGTGCCGGATCTCGAACTGATCATCGGGGTACAGCCACCGGTGCCGGAGCTGTCACGGACGGAAACCCAGAACCGCTTCCAGATCGCGTTTCTCAACTTCGTCAGGGTTATCGCCAGTGAGCAGCCCCTGGTGATTTTCCTAGATGATCTGCAGTTCAGCGACGCCTCGACAGTCAATCTGATCCGCTGGCTGGCCACCGCCCGCGAGATGACGCACCTGCTCGTGATCGGGGCCTACCGCAGCAATGAGGTGGACGTCGGTCACCCGCTGCGTTTGGCGTTGAACGATATTCAGGAGAGCCGGTCGATCCACGAGTTACCATTGCAGCCGCTTGATATCGCCTCCGTCGAACAGCTCGTAGCGGACGCGCTGGGCACCGAGCGCGCCACATGCCAGGAATTGAGCGAGCTGTTGTATGACAGGACGGAAGGCAATCCGTTCTTTCTCGCCGAGATACTTAGGACGCTCGAGGAGACGCGGGCAATCGCCTTCGCACCAGAGGCGGGCCGTTGGCGTTGGGACATCGACGCGGTTCGACGCAGTGGGCTGCCCAGCAATGTCGTCGAGTTCATGATCGCGAACCTGCGCAAGCTCGAACCGGCGACACAGCTGGCGCTGCAATTGGCCGCGTGCATCGGCAATACGTTCGATCTGCGCACCTTGTCGATCATCCATGGGAAATCTCTGGACGAAACGGGCGAGAATCTGCTGCCCGCCCTACAGCGGCATATGATCATCCCCTTGCACGCGGACTACAAGCTCGTGGGCAAAGCGGCGGGCGCCGGCGACACGGGACAAGCGGATGCCGCGGGCCTGAACCCAACCTATTGCTTCCAGCACGACCGCGTGCAGCAGGCGGCCTACGCGCTCATCGACGACGAACACAAGCAGACTGTCCATCTCTCAGTCGGGCGGCTGATCCAGCGCTACGCCAGCCCCCAGGAACGCCAGGAGCGGCTGATCGACATTGTCGGCCATCTTAACGAAGGCCGTCGACTGATCGACGATGCCGGTGAGCGCAAGGAACTCGCACGCTTGAACCTGGCCGCCGGCATACAAGCGCAGCGCTCGTCGGCGTATGAATCGGCGTTGGGGCACCTGCGGATCGGAAACGAGCTCCTGCCGGCCAACTCCTGGACAAGCGACTACGACCTCACGATGGCGCTCGCGACGGAATATCAGCAATGCGCCTACCTCACGGCGCGCTACGACGATGCGGAGTTGTGGATCGAGCGGATGCTGGCGAGTAGCCAGACCAATCTGGAGAAAGCAGAAATCCTGTCGGTACGGACGCGGCAATACGCCACCACTGGCAAGATGGAGGCATCGATCCGGGCTGCGATCATGGGCTTGTCGCTGCTCGGTATATACATCACCGACAACCCCGACCTCGCCGCGATCCGCCGGGAGAAGGCCGCCGTCAAGCGCAATCTGGCGGGAAGGCAGATTGCCGATCTGATCTCTGCGCAGCGGCTGTCGGATCCGCCCAAAATCGTCGCCATCCGGTTGCTGATGGAAATATTTCCGGCTGCGTTTCTTTCCGGCAGCGGCAATCTATTTCCGTTCCTGGTGCTGAAGTCCGTCAACATTTCGTTGCGCAGCGGAAGTAGCCCGGAGTCAGCGTTCGCCTATGCCGCGTACGGTATGCTGCTCTGCGGCGTGCTGGACGATCCCGCACTCGGTTACGAGTTCGGCAAGCTCGCAGTGGCGATGAATGATCAGTTCGACGATATCGCGCTCAAGTCGCGCGTGATCTACGTTTACACCATGTTCGTGCATCACTGGAACAACCATTGGTCGAGCATGACTCCCTGGTTCCGCAAGGGCATAGAGTCCGGCTACCAATCCGGAGACATGCTCTACCTCGCCTACAGCGCACAGGACTGCATCGTCTGGGACCCTAAGCTCGATCTCGAGATGGCAGCCCACGAGCACGCCGACTATCTGAAGGTCGTACGGGATTGCGGGTATCAGGACTCTCTCGATTCGGGCACGCTGTTTCTGCAGATGCAGCGCAATTTTCTGGGCCTGACCGATGGCCTCTGCTCGATGAACGACGACGCCTTCGACGAGCAGCGTTGCCTCGATGGCATGCGCCAGCGCAGGTTCATGACAGGCGTTGCCAATTACCATATCTACAAAGCTGAAATTTGCCGCTTCTATGGTTCCTATGTCGAAGCGCTTGAGCATGTGCGTGCGCAAGACCGGCTAGTCGCTTCGGCGATGTCGCTGCCGCAGCTTGTGCGCTTCTACATCGTCGCCTTCCTGACCTTGGCCGCCTGCCTTCCCACCATGAACCTCGCCGAGAAGAACCAGACCCGCAAGCGGATGCATTCGGATTTGAAGCGCATGACGCGCTGGGCGGTACATTGCCCGGCGAATTTTCTGCATCTGCAGCTACTCATGCAGGCGGAGCTGGCGCGCCTGGATGGCCGCGCCGAGGCGGCCCTGCGCCTGTACGAACAGGCGATGGACGCCGCTCGCGCGAGCGGATTCTGTCGCGACGAAGCGCTGGCTAACGAGTTGGCAGCGCGGCATCTACTCGCTGCTCAACGCCGCAAGGCGGCCGAGGGGTACTTGCGCGCAGCGCGGCATCTCTACGAGCGCTGGGGCGCGCGGCGGAAGGTTACGCAGCTTGAGCAGGAGTTTGCGCAGATGCTGCGACCGCAGACGACGTGGGCGAGCGGCGACGCTAACGGCGCTGACACCGCGCTCACAGCCGCCACGGCGATCGACTCGGCTTCGCTGGATATGGCCTCGGTGATGAAGGCGTCGCAGGCGATTTCGAGCGAGATCGTTCTGGAGCAATTATGGACCACCACCATGCGGGTCATGCTCGAGAATGCGGGCGGTCAGCGCGGCTGCTTTGTCGTCCGCAAGGATGGGCAACTTTTTATCGAAGGCTTGAGCGAGGTTGGACACGATGCGGCAGCGGCGCGATCCATCGCCGTCGAGGGCGCCGAGGGTGCCCTCGCCCTGCCAATTTCCATCGTCGATCATGTGCTGCACACGAATAGCCCGGTCGTCCTGCACGACGCGGGCCGGGCGGGGCCCTTCGCGAAGGACGCCTACCTGGTCGCGCGCAAGCCCCAGTCAGTGCTTTGCATTCCGCTGGTGCGCCAGGGCAAGTTCGAAGGCGCCATCTATATGGAAAACAGCCTCGCGGTTGGCGTCTTCTCCGAAGACCGTATTGAGGTCATCAAGCTACTCGCGGCGCAGGTGTCGATCTCTATCGAGAATGCCAAGCTTTATCAGGACCAGCGGCGCTTGATCGAGGCCCAGCGCCGTTTCGTGCCCAGCCAGTTCCTCGAGAGCCTCCACCACCATGATATCGCGCGTGTCGAGCCGGGCGAACATGTTGCCACAACCATGAGCATGATGTTCGCGGACCTGCGGGATTTCACCTCGCTTGCGGAGCGCCTCGACCCACGCACCGTTATCGAACTGCTGAACCGCTATTTCGTCAGCATGGAGCCACAGATTTCGCAGGCCGGCGGCTTTATCGACTCGTTCTCCGGTGACGAGATCATGGCGCTCTTCGGTGCTTCCGCGGACCATTCGGTGCGCGCAGGCATTGGCCTGTCGCGGGCCCTGGAAGAGTTCAACCGTCGTTCAGCCGCTCTCGGCCAGCCGGAGCTTAAGATCGGGATCGGCGTCAACACCGGCCCCGTGGTCCTTGGGATCGTCGGCGGGCGCAACCGCATCCAATGCTCCGTCATCGGCGACACGGTCAACCTCGCCTCTCGCATCGAGCAGCTCACCAAGGTTTACCGCGCGCGCTTTCTCATCGGCGAACATACTTTCCGAAGCCTGACCGAACCGGGCGCTTTCGCCATCCGCATGGTCGACCGCGTGGCGGTCAAGGGCAAGAATGATGCCATCGAGGTGTATGAGGTGATCGACGCCGAGCCGCCGGAGCGACGGGCCGCGAAACTCGCTACTTATCCACTGCTGGGCTCGGCGATGCGGATGTATGCCGACCGCGAATTCCCCGCCGCGCGTGCTATGTTTGAGGACGTTTTGCGCCAGGACCCTGACGATGCCGTGCCGCTTCTGTTCGCTGGACGCTGCGCCCACTATTTGCAGGAGCCGCCGGCCGGCGACTGGCAGGGCTTCGAGAAGCTGGACCATAAATAAACGCCCATGAGTGCCACATACGTGACGCTCAACTCAATGCAGGCAGTGGATCGCAACCGAAGCACGGGGAATAATCGGGGCCGCCTTTCTTTTGACAGCGGGCGATACACTCTTCGAAAGTATAGGTCGGTGGATTTCTGGTTGGGATGTAGCACAGGTCCATCTGGGCCAGTGCGCAGATCGTCAGCCGGTCCTTGATGTCAGGCGGATTGGGAGCGCCGCTGCCATCGGAATCGCCGAACCAGCGTTCACAGGCCACTTTCTTCGCTTCGGCGGGGTCGATCGCCCTGCCCTGCTGTGCCGCGATGGCGCAGAGGTTGAGGAAGGTAGCTGCCACCAGGTCCTGCGCTTCGTATTTCTGGATGTTGGGTATTTGGGATGGATCGCCTCCGAATCGCCCTGTAACGCCGGCCGCGATCATGTGGTTCGCGATCATGTATGGCGTTTTCTTGGTGCTGCTGGGCGTGACGTTGATGAACCCCACCTGCAGCACGTTGGCGGTTGGCGTGCCGTACTTGTCGGTGGGCAGCTGTTCCTTGTAGCGTGTGCGGAACCAGCCGGGAGCCTGCGGATCGTAGAGCGGCGATCCGCATACCAGAAGCGGAAGCGTGTAGGGGTTGGCGGCGTTGGCCGGCGGGTTCAACATCAGATCGATCATCGAACGCACATAGGTCCGTCCGTGCCCCTCGTCGTCGAAGAACATTGACGTTAAGCTGATCGGAAAGTAATCGTTTGGGTATTCGCTTTCACCCGATCCGGGCGCGGCGATCGGGTTGACATCGACGATCGCGTGATAAAGCTGCGGCTTATCGCTGCCGACGCAGTCGAGGATATGCGACCAGCGGCAGAGCGTGTTATTGTTCAAATAGTTCACCGTCCGGTAGGCTTTGATCGGCGGATAGTGAAGCAGCGTCACCGCGCGGTGATTCACGATCGGCATGCCCAACGGCAAACACGGAACCCATACAGACGGACCGTCATTCTTGTTGACTGGGAACCCGGCCATCGGATTCCACGCCGCCGTGTCCTGGCACGCATCGGCACCGATAAGCGCCAAGCCCCCATGTTTCGCGTCGAGCATGGCGACGTGCATGGTTGCGAACTGCTCCGCCTGCGCGGCAAATTGCGGCAGCGGTTGGAAGGATACCGTGTAACCTGCCTCCCCGTCGCCTTTCGTCACACTGAGCGAACCCTGCTCGATCTGGATACCGTCCTCGGCGAGCGAACTCGCAGTGAAGTGCAAGATTACGTCCTGGTAGGTATTGAGCTTAAGCGCCTGCTTTACGCTCGGCTCGATGAGAGACGGATCAGGATACATCCGTTCTTGGTATTTCCTGTTCCCGGGGAGTAAGTACTGGATCACTACATCACCTCCGCGTGTGGGGCTGTCGTCGGCGCCGCGAGCCTAACGACGACACAAGCATAATCGGCACAGAAGGGAACGTCGCGCGCTGCTAAGTGCACTCAAAACGCTGCAAAAACCAGTGGACCCTTGGAAAGCGCGTTGCTCGAAAGCCGTTATAAGCCTTTGATTCCATTGCCAGTTTCGACAGATGATAGTGTATTTTGGTACAAATGCATATGTGGACGGCCTCCGACTTGCAAGGTCGTTGAGCGGTGACTTGATCGGATCGCTTGCGATCATATGTGCGGCCTGTTTTGTGCGGTCGCACATGACCGCTGGCCAAGATGGTT
>Ga0182024_10011329_pt1 | contig 17934 bp, 23 predicted proteins | sample P32metaG_FD_120480 | JGI IMG/M metagenome (GOLD analysis project Ga0182024, IMG submission 120480) | Permafrost microbial communities from Stordalen Mire, Sweden - P3-2 metaG (Illumina Assembly) | ecosystem: Environmental > Terrestrial > Soil > Wetlands > Permafrost | place: Sweden: Stordalen... | reverse complement strand
TGATAGGATATATTTTTATATAAAGGGAGGGGGGGGGGGGGGGGGGGGGGGGCAACACTGAGACCAAATGGTATTCGAAGAAACTAGTCCTGGTTATGCAGCGAAATGGTCCAATAGCCGGTTGTGAAATGCGCTGGGTCTTTGCGATAAAGGGAAAGAACATGAACGGATATTTGAGGCCAAATGGATTATGTACTACCCCACAGCCGGTGGTATCACCCCCAAAAATACGGATTTCTAGCTTCTTCGACTTTGCCCTGCATTTCCAATCTCACTTTCTTGAACTCCTTGTGTAGTTGTGTCAGTTTCAATTCCTCGCTTAGCTGCATAGCTTTATCGAACAGTTTTTCGGCTTGCTCATGCTTCCCAAGCACCTATATTTAGCGTCGAGCTTGTAAATAAGTTAGAAAGGTACCCTTTTATTCATTCCTGCTTCCCAGATCGCAGAAACATAACTCAGATCGCACTGTCGATCCCATCCCCAGAGTGTATAGATCCCGTCTTTAGAGCCTTCCGTTTTGACATATTTCTCCGATGGTGGCAAGTTTCGAGGGATCTTTTCGCGAGTGCTAATAATTCTGTCGAACCACAAATCTGCTTGCCGGACAAGTTGCTCCTTGCTAAATGGGGTCTTAAGACCAACGGACTTTCTCACTAGCCTTCCAATTTGAAGCACTGCAATTAGACGGAGCGGCGAAGATAGATACTTGTATTTAATGAATCGGGATTTTCCCGAGGGTATACAAGCAATGCTTCGAGATAGAAATTTAGAGCGAGACTAGAGTGAGACAACACGACAAGTGTAATACGATGGGCGCCGAATTTCGTCGGCAAATGCTCCGACAGACGTCAGTATATTGACACGATCATGTTGATTTGGTATCCATCCCCAGTGCTCCGTCGGACAAGTTCCTGGAAAAGAACGCTGCCATTGATTTTCCTGTAGTAACAGTCGCATGGCCCACACGAACTCCTCGTACCGTGATTTGGTATCCTCCTCCGTGTCCTCATGATGCATCTATCCTTAGCGCAGAGACAAGATCGTAGTACATTTGCTAGACTCATGCCAGCTTTCACAGCCAGCGATACCAATTTTCCCCGGTCTTTAGTATTCCCAGCTCGAATTTCTTGTAGAGCCTGCTGCCGGATCTCCTCCAAAAGCTCCCTCTCCTCGCCAACATCTCCCTCTTTCTTTATCGTATCCATCAGCCGCGCCTTAATCGCCAGTATCCGATCATCAAACGGACTGATTCCGTGTGCAATTGCTATTTCCAGACCCGTTCGCCAATGCCGAATCGCATGCTTCAATTGCCAATCGTCTGCGGCGACAGCTGCTATTCGAAAAGCCTCCGCAGCACGAGGAGGGAATCCAGCATCTAGAAATTCATTGGAACTGAAGTACCAAATTATCATAGCGACACTGCCTGTGCCGAGGAGAAGGAGAGGTGTGATGATTTGCCATGACATGCCGAAAGTGTATTCAGCGCGTGCCGGAGATGACAGCATTCGTGCGTAGCCTCTTCGCAGTGGTCTCCGTGGCGGAGGGATACGAAGAGGATGGACATGGCGGAGGACACGGGTATGGCGTGGTAGGGACCATGCCCGAATCCCTGAGGCCATTGACGTTGCGGAGAAAAGAGGCCTCGGTGGATTTGGACGACGATGATGATCGGCGTCAAGTTGGGTGGAAATTATTTATGTAGCACCAAGGGAATGCCCTTGCTCTTATCTATATCAGATATAGAGATTATTACCATTATTCTAATTACATCGCGGAGGCAGCCTATTCCTCTTCGTCTTCATCAAATTCATCCCACTCGTTTGACCGCCTCCCGAAATCCTTGACCATTTCCACGAAATGCGACATCTGAGATAGCACAGGATGATTCATCTCATACATCTCATGAATCCGATCTCTCACCCACTGAAACTCTCGCTGAAATTTCGCCCCTCCCGCAAACGCGTGTCCCGCCGACAAGATCGTAAAGAATTCAGAGGACATCTCTTTGCTGATCGGGCTTGGTGCCAATGCTGCGTGCGTCCGACAAATGTCGATGGCGTGACTCAACTCCGTACGAGTATGACGACGCAGTTCTATTGGCATCGCTACGAAGGAAATATATAAGTATTGTGCTCGCCATTGGTTTAGGAAGAGCGTAGAGCGACGATCGTGGATGTAGATTGGCGGGTAGTCGAGAAAGGTATTGATATTAGAAGGGATTTGTCCTTGTTGTCGGAGGGCTTCTGCTTGTATGTCGAATGCAACTGCCGGTTGCTTGAGCCAATCTGCATGTTCGACATGGAGTTGAGCAACCCGTTGTCTTACAAGCTTTTTGTATTCCTCGCGGAATTCAGGATTGTTGAGATAGCCCTCACTATATAGCATAATTCCCCCTTCCCATGCCCAGTGAACGGATCTGTGATACAGATTGTCTAAGGCGAAAGACGCTATAGCCCAGTCTGCGCTCTTTCCGTCCTTTGCTAGATTCAAAGTCCATTGCTTCTGTAGGTCATTAAACTCTGCCGGGAAAGGAGGGAATATAGGCGTATCCTGCTGTATTGTCGAGATCATCCCATCAATCTTTAAAGCAATTCTCCAAATCAGTAATACCAACGGCGATACTCTGCTCCAGTATAACGGACTGTTTTGGGAGGAGTCGATGTGTAATTCCTTGAGTACCAAATATAACCCCCGAAGATGGGCCTGAGGAATTGCTTTGCCACTGAAACAATCCATGAATAACATGAGACATATTGCTATGGCGAGATCTTCTGTGATCTCACCTGAGGATAAGCACTCCTGAAGTGACGTGAATGCAGCTTGTTTATGCGTCAACGCTCGTGTTAAAGGCCGTTTCAGATGTTGATCGACGAATGTTGAGGACATGCAGAGGACGATATGACGGAGCGGTTTGCTGTGGAGCGTCCGTGCGAAGATTTCATTGACGGCATTCGGAAAGAGATCTCCATAGATCAAAATGTTACTCATATGGCCGAGAAAGAAATGAAAGTAGCGAGAGTCCACCGAATCTACAACCGAGTCTGCCCATACTGGCTGTTTGGCCGTCGCTATAGTTGGCATCAAGGCGAATCCAGGGCTGCTGACGCCTTCTAAGCAGAACAGATCCGGTCCGTCTCCTTCCAGAATTGTTGACGCTTGCTTACTTTGGATGTTTCTGAAGCGTCCTCTCTGCTCCAAAGCAATCGAGCCATCACGGGACGAATTTCTGGAAATGAATCCCGTTCGATGAGACACGCGTGTGCTTTGCCCGTCATCTGGTAAATCGGACGAAGTTTTGGAAATTGAAGAGTCTTCCGTTAGCTGAATCTTGCTCAGAGATACCCAATTTCATACTCTTCTGGCCTACGACCTGATCATTTTCAGTTACGAATTCTTCTACACGAAATCGGATATTGATATCATACTACGGTCAGGAAGGTCCGAGAGGGGTAAAACCTGGCAATCCAGCCCATTTCGCTCACAGTGCGCACAGAGAGGTTGTTCTTCGGTGCATTTTCGTTTGGCAGCTCGACATATAGTACAGCCTTTCCAAGACTTAGGTCTTCTCTTGACTTGTTTCTGGGTCTTCATCCAAGTGAAGTGTGCCAGACACGAGCATCCTCAAGACTTTAAAGCACGGCTGAGCAGCGAGGCTGTGCTCCTCTGAACAGATAAATAGCCGCTAGCATGCTCACGTCAAGCGCAATATCTTTTGCGATCGGATCGCAATTACTCCGATCACGGGATCACCCGTAATTGTATAGCTATTCGAATTTCGGAAAGTCAAAATCCATAAGGCGGCCGAGCTTAAAAGAACGTCCAATAACACACGAGCAGCTGAGTTGCAGAAAGTAGACCACCTACGGCAAGTATACCCATTCCTTTATTTTCCCAATGCATGACTTCGTTGCAATATTTACTTCAACGACGATCTCGAAATAAAAACATCAATACTGTGCTATCAACAATGACATCTCTCGGATAAACATGGATCTAATTTCAATGTGCTCTTCCCACCGTCCCCTCATTTTCATAACTTATGAACGTCTGATGAATAAAATACACACCGACCAACGCCCTGCGCCGCACAACATCGTACCCCCGGGACCACATTCAAGCGACGTTCCGAATCTCCATCATACTATGACGTGAACCGGCAGTGTTGCCCGTTGGTCTGCCAGAAGCGCTTGTTCGCCTTGAACCTACAAAGTAGGGGCTTGTCAAAGCTGATTTGGCACTTAATCGCCGAGCAGGGTCATAGATCAACATTTTCTATGGGTCAATATATACGTCACTGGGAAGTACTTTCAGAAGTTCCTGGCCATCGGTGTCGAGTTTGGGTGCGATGTCGGCGATTCTGGCTCGTCTCCATTGCGGGAAAGTCATTTTGTAGTCGGGAAGGGAGGTCACTCCAGGCCAGTGTGTTTCATTGGGTGTTCCCAATATTCTGAAAATGCGGAAGATTTCATCAATCTCAGAGTCCCCTGCCTATTAGTTTTGGAGTCTGTAAGTGTACCTGGGAATAGAGGAGTCCGATTCGACATTTCAGCAAATATGCAGCCCACGGACCACATATCGACGGCCGTCGAATATTGTCGGGAGCCTAGAAGGACTTCCGGAGGACGGTACCATAAAGTGACAATCTAGCATTCAGTAATGGTTTGCTGTGGAGATACCTCGTGTGTATAGACACGTAATGGAACACCAAAGGCTCTTGCAAGGCCAAAGTCGGCGAGTTTTAGGTTTCCCTCTTTGTCGATGAGAAGATTTTGAGGTTTCAAGTCGCGGTGAAGAATTCGATGTGAATGACACCATAGTACCCCTACTCTCAGTATAGAAAGCGAGACATTATACCGGAGATGAGCTGTAATGTAAACTTTTTGACCATGTCTGGTCCGAGCCCGGTCCCATCTGCAGGAATTTGATCCATGTATTTCTTCAAATCGAGATCTAGGAATTCGAATACCAAATAGAGCTATTGCATAAATATCAGTCAAACTCGTAAAGGCAACGATGGATCAATACCCTTGTATCATTATGAACAATATCAAGCAATCTAGAGGCCGGATCAGTGTATGCTCACGAGGGTTGTTTATTTGGACGTACTCGACGATATTGTTTCCACGCGCCTCTTTCAGCAGAGAGATCTCGCGGATAGCAGTGCTAGGAACACCCTCATCGTCCGCATCAAGCCGGATTTTTTTCAATGCCACAACGCGTCCCGTACTTTTCTGTTTCGCCTTATAAACAACGCCATATGTCCCTAACACGCCGATTAGCACACGCGCAGCGAAGTTGTCAAGCGATGAGACGCATTGCGGTACCTTCTCCAATTTTCTCGAGTCTCTGGTAGTCTTCCATGACCCGATGGAGTGAAGCACACAGGTGTTGATCGAATCGAGAGGCTGGTGGGAATTGGCTGTGCTTTAACTCGGTTGTTTTGGTGGGTTTCCTTGCAAGTCAGGAGTTGTTTGTTTGAATGAAATTTGATTGGTTGGCGGAAGCTTAGCTCAGCTCGCATCTCATTTTCACGCACAAGCGCGACAAATTTCCACCTTCGCCAACTACCAATCGGAAAGCTATAAATAGCCACGGAATTCCTGTCGCGTTTTGGCTCGAGTTGACGGAGCATCTCACCGAATTTCGGCGACCTGCTCAACGTACGTCTATTTCCGACACTTAGAAAGGCAAGCAGAGCCTCAGAGAGGTGCCCAAGCGGATACGGCACGCTACGTAGGTTAGATCAGTAAAATGAGATTAAATTTTTAGAAATTACCCCGACGCCGATAATGACAAACGACAAATCACTGTTCTGACAGATCGTCAGCACAGCGATCTCAGATCATCGCTCTACTCTAGTTACAGAATCCTCTACAAAAGTACTAACCCATCCAGGGAATTCTCGGTAGCTCATACATTCAAAATGCAGCGCGCCTTTCACAATGAAGAAGTCCACCGGTAGATTCAGTTGTGTTGCGATGTCTCGAATTTCAGGGGCCATCGATTTGTCCACTACCTCATCGTTTTCTGCTTGTACAATCATGATTCGAGGCCTCGTATTCTTCTGAGAGATCCGAGGCAAGTATTCTCGGATATTCCAAGAGCTCCGAAGAAACGGACCGAGATAGTGATATGGAAGCCATTTCTGTGGGTAAAGTGTGCGAAGCATATCCGAGGCGGAAGTGAAGGGAGTCTCCAGTATAATTCCCACGATATTTACATTAGAGTTGGTGTTGTTTGCAGCAGCAAAGCAGGCCACGCCAGCGCCAAGGCTGTGTCCATAGAGTATGACGTCCACCTTGCGTCCGGAATACTGGTTTTGGACCCATTCTAGCACGGCAATTGCGTCCTTCTCTAGACCTGCTTGCGAGGCTCTCCCAGTTGATTCCCAATACCTTACCTTAGCATTAGAATTTGCAGAGTATACCCTCGGTATGACGGCGCCACCATGTTGATATTCGCGTGCTGAAGTCGTGTACTGCTACTCAAGCTTTTTAAGATCCGTGACAGGAAAGGGAGCCGTGACGGCATCGAGGATGCATTCCTAAAGTCAGTCAGTCGAGACTTCGTGTTACCCCTGAAAGTAAACGACGATAACCTCGGGCGCATTTTCTTCTCTCCTTCAAGCTTAGCTAAGTTCAAAGACAGTGTGAGGCTAACCTTATCTTGGCCACACAGGTGGCCAACCTCTTCCGGTCTTGTGTTCTAACTTCCGCTGTGCTCCAATCAAAGCCGAGCAGCTGCGGCTGGTAGTCTTTAATACTTTCCTTCCTTGCGCCAGGCGGGATGTATGGCATATAGATTAACTTGTTCTGGAAGGCTATCAGCATCAAGGACTGCAGCGTATTTTAGCCGCATTTGCCAAAGACGAACCTTATACACCCACAGAACAACGAGCAGCTGGGCGAACACGAGCGGTGGCCACAGAGCAGTATGAAGAGATCGCTGGAAGGCAGGAAGTCCATGGCGAAGTCCAAGTGGAGCGAAATTCAGACGGGCGCGGACGACTTCCAATGGAAAATTGCGGTTTCCAAGGCGGAGGCTGGTGTGCGCGGTGCGAAGGGAGCGGGCGGCCGCTCGTGCATGTTGCATGGGGAATGGCGAGTCTATTTAGACTCTGTGCTTTTAATATGCGGCCTGGTGACGAGGCCTGCGCATGTGATGGCCATTTCAAGGTGATGGTGACGCGGCCTCCGCTGATTTGAAAACCTTGTGCGAGGACGAACCGCATAAAACCAAACTCTAATCAGCCTGCAACTGCAATGGAGCTCAATAAACACTGCAACTACCCTCCTATCGCCCGAGTCTATCCAATTTTAAGCAATTATGCATTCACGAGATGCCGGGAAAGTTTGTCGCCGTCTTGCGTCTCTTGCGTCCCGCCCGGGCACTGGCCTATTTCTCAGCCATCGCCACGAACTTTACTTTTCACTTCGTCTACTCAATCCTGCCTTTGAAGCAATCTCCGAGTCAGTTCAGAACCGGTGAACTATAACACTGTTCGAATCAAATTAACAATGGCTCAGAACCAACAAGGAGGTTACTATCCCCCGGGAGGTTATCCGTACCCGGCGCAGGCCGCGCAGCAGCCTCCCCCACAGAATCCCGCCTGGCCTCCCACCGCACCCGGCCAGCATCCACCTCAAGCCTACCAGGGGTATCCTCCAGGCCAATACGCTCCTCCTCCTCCTCCTGCTCCTTACCAACCTCCACCCCAGCAGCCCTACGCTGCTTATCCTCCTCCAGGACCTCCAGGCTATCCGCCTCAGCCCAACAACTACGGCCAAACCGGCTACCCTCCTCAGCAGCCCCAGTGGCAGCCGCAACCCGTTGCGCAACCACCATGGACTCAGCAACCTCCCGCACAAAATAGCCATCAATGGGTTCCTCCACCCCAGCCATATCCACCGACCGCACCGGCAAATCCCCAAGTCCCGCCGCAGCAGGGTCAATATCCAACTCAACCTTCGCAGCAACCGTACACCCAACCCCCGCCAAATTCATATAATCCAACCTACCAATATCAAAACACCCAACAGGTAAGACATGCGCAATTATCATGTTAACGTTGTCCGTAGACCCCGCCTCAGGGGCAGTACGGGTACCAAAGTCCTCCAGTCCCTCAGCCGCAACAGCCACAGCAGCCGCAGCAGCCGCAGCAGCAGCAACAGCAGCAGCAATATCCTGCAACTACACCTTCGTCGCAATCCACGACGCCGTCGTCGTACAATCCGGCGACGAACTGGGCTGGACAACAATACATAGGCTACAATCCATCCGCAGCGGCAACCCAAGGAGTCCAGACAGAACCTAGTCAATCAAGAAACAGCCGTGTCCAGGCCACTCCCACTGCCGCCGATTTCCCAACTACGGATGACTACTTAAGTAGTCTAGATCCTACTAGTATTCTCAGTACCACTCAACAAGCCCCCCCGGCGGCTCTTCCGGCTCCTCCCCAGCAGAGTCAATCTTCTTATACCAACAGCCAAAGCCAACAGGGTATTCTTTTCCACAGTACCGTGTAGTGACTCCTTTGTAGACTATTCCTTCGCGGAGGAAACTCGACCAGGCCGCAAGAGATAAGCTCCGAAACAGGAGGGATCGGATTGTCGGGCATGGATGCGCATCATCTGCCAAGGGGTATGGTTAGCAGGGGTCGTCTTACTTCTCTGTAAAGCGCGGCATGTCGGGTCTCCCACCTGTCGCGCATTTTTGTATCGCGTTGTATAAGCATTAATCTCGGGGAGATGATTTTTTGGTAATTGGATGTGAGGCACGCCGTATTCATAGCACAGTTCTGTTCTTCCGTTGGTTATTAAATGCAGTATCATATATACATACATAACGCATTTCAAAATCTATACTTCCAACCACTGTAATTGTGTGAAAATTGATCCCGGTTGAAGATGCGGAGATTGAGAAAGGCATGAGCGTAGACCGGAGATCTCCTAAGATACGGATGGCGCCTCGGGTTGCCTTTTTTGGAGATAGGGACGTTCCGAGCGTCACCGGCACAATTTCCTGGTTGTGCAAGTTTATTGAAACCGTATAGGGAACTAACCCAAGTGCCAGAATTGCATAGTGTATCCGACGGCGCTTGTAGAGTTCTAATGGGATTATCCTGTCAAAAAGTGAACATTTAGAATATGCCTTAACTTGAAGCTCTCGAGTCTCCATCCCGCAAGGCCGACTTGTGATGAGCGAATCTTGTGGCTTCTCATCTGAAGCTCATCAGATCGGCGGTCTTTAAGATTATAATGAAGCTCCCTATGTATCAGTACGTGAACAGAAGCAGCAACAATGGTCTGAACCGTCAACTCAACAATCCCCGAGTATTTCCTTCTTCTTGTCTTCCTCAGGTGAAAAGGATAAGGGAGGGGTGATGATGTTCAAAGCTTTAACCGTCCTCCAAGCGGCAATATCCGGCCTTAATATATTCGAGTCACGTGCCGGTGCTGACAAAGCCCTGATCCGTGCTTGAAGCGGCAGAGACAGCAACCTCGACTGTCATCATCGTCATCAACTGTCGTCACCAAACCATGAAATTCACATTCTCGCTTCTGCGCATTCTTGCGCTGGTATTTGCTCTTCTTGCGATCGTCGGGGCATCGAATCCCATCGAAGCACGAGGTATACGACAAGGTGAGACTTTCGGCCAAACTTCTTGTCCTTTCAACTAACGTTAGACATCAAATCGTTCCTCGTCACATTCACTCATCCAGATACTCCGGACCAGTACCTACCCTTCTGTTCGTCTGTACAGTAGCTGATGATGTAGCATCATTGATGCGGCTATCGAATCTATGCTTCGTGCTGGTGGAAAGGTGACACATCGATTCAAGAAGCTCATCAAGTATGTCCACGAATGGATACATGGACTAATTAGTAGGGGCTTTTCTATCGATGCGCCGCCTGATGCTGTTAATACGTACAGCACGACCTCTGAGGCTCAGCAGTGGGGAATTATTGTCGAGGAAGATAGTGTTGTTGGGATTATGGGACAAGACTGAGACTTGAAATATTTGAAAATACGGGATACGGGATGGGATAAGGTAGGATAGGATATAATGGGAATATTTCACATACGTCAGGAGAACTTTGGAAATTCTCTTTTGGATTTTAATTGTTGTATCTCTTGGAGGGATGCACCTAGAAAAGGCTCGCCGAAACTGTTAGCTTCGGAGCGTGAACGTTCCTTGGCTACGCCAAGGAGCTACCATCAAGCCTTCCCATTTTCCATGTACTTGAATTATCCTGAGTCGGTCCTCGCTACCTGTACAGTATAAATGACAATATGGTCCAAACTGCCGACGTCCAAAGCCCGAGAGGTCGTTCCTTGATGGTTGCTGTGGGAACCCCTAAATTTCAGAGCAACCTTAGCCGTGTCTCGTCTTGATCCAGACACACCTCAACGCCAATAGCTGGCAGACATACCCCTGACTGAAATGCACGATCCCCACCAAAATTAGCAGCCCTTCCCTGACCGCACGTTCCCATCCGCGTGCACAACACACAATGACTACAGCACAGGACGACCCAGCGATATCAGCTGCTCTCGTGGACTGGGTACTCTGCCAACCCAAAAGCTGAGTGATCCGTCTTGCTGACCCGGCTAGGTAAACACGTTCAACCTACAGAAGCAGATTACGTCTCTCGCACAGCTATACGATGGCACGGCTATCTCGATTATCCTCGCCGATATCGACCCTAAATATTTCGGTGACTCTGTGGTCAGGGCCAAAGGGTCCGTGTCGGTAAATTGGGTGCAGCATTTTAATGCGTGTAAGTCTCCCCGTTCTCTGCGTTCTCGGCATCCCGCATGTTCCGCATGACGCCGGCGTTTCAAGCAAGTATACTGATATGTGTTCTTTGGCCAACAGTGAAGAAGCTGCTTAGGAGCATAAATGAATACTACGGAGATGTGTTACGGACGAAACCGCCCAGTTTGCCGACCGAGGAATCGCCCAACCTCAGCAGCATTGCGAAACAGAAGAGTGTGAAGGATATTGTCAAGTTTTTGAGACTGGTGCTTGCGTTGGCGGTCAAGTCGGACAAAAAGGAGGATTATGTGCAGACGATATATACTTTATCGCCCGACGCTCAGAAGTCCCTCATGTATTTATTGCAACAGGTATGCCCTCTGTGCTCTATGCTGATAGGAGGTGATATCAGAACCCTCGCCAGGATATAGCCCAATCAATGGACTTCTCAGGTATACTCTCCTTAGGCTGCCCCAACAAGTAGTGAGGATGATCAAATTCGATTCGAGGAGGAAATAGCAGGAATCTCAGCCGAGAGAGACGCTATCGAGAAGGCTCGTCTGACTCTCCTAGAAGATCACCAAAAGCTCAAAGCCGAAACGGTACATCTATTCTTCACACTGACTGATTGCAGGAACGGCTGCAAAAGTCTCTCGAGGCAGCAGAAACGCGGGCCAGAGATGCCGAGGACGCAGCCCGATCACTAGGAAACAAAGCAGACTCATACATGCGTGCCGAACTAGATCGATTGCAACAAGTGCTGTAGTCCCATCACTTTCGTGGTTAATTGGTAGACAAGATGTCGAAGCCAAGAGTATGACGAAGGATACCTTACTGGAAACTCGGAATACTCTGATAAGCGGCTTGAATCGACAAGTAGAAGAACTACGTCCTCGTGCAGACCAAGCTAGTCGCTTTGAAGAGGAGTTAAAAGAGGCGAACAACGAGCTAGCACAAACACACAAGAAGGTGCAACGTCTAGAGAACATCGTCGAGAAATACAAACTCAAGGCGGAAGAGAGTAATTCTCTCTTACGACAGAACGAGGTATCCCACTTATCTCTTCTCTCTCCGAACCGTGTCTAACGATAGATCCTCGAAGATGAGAATGCACAGTTGAAAGAATCGATACGAAGGGGCGATATAAATCAATCACCATTGAGAGGAAGAGGTGAAATTGCCCGATTGGAGACCATGGAACGAACCTGGATTGAAGAGAAAGAAGTCCTGCAACAGGAAGTAGATCGACTGAAATCGCGCTTGCAAGTTGCCGAGGAACAGACTACTCGAGATGCGAGTGTAATCGCAACACTTGAGGAAAGATTAAAGGATTCCGCGAGCCCTGGGTCAGCGGACATGGAAAACGTCGAGGGTGAAGATTTGAATGATGAGATCAGTACTTCTCGCAAGGATTTGTAATGCCTCTGTTTTAGAGTGGGACTTATTGTAGACGACAGCAAGTTATTCGGTTGGAAAGGGAACTGGCGGCGGCTAAGGCTGCAGCTGAGTTCAACAATGTGTCTGCTAACGGCGATGAGGAGGGAAATGAACTGCAAGAACGGTTTGTCGAGTATGAATCAAAATTATCTGCGGCCAACAAAAAGATTGCAGAGTGTAATATTCTCACATCTCCATTTTCTAACTAGCAGTAAATCTTATAACATCTCAGACAGGCAGTTCCGTACCCTCAAAGGATCTTCAGTGGCGACTGGACCATTTATCGGATCAGTTAACGAAGATGGAGGACGATAAGCGCAAAATATCTAAAGAGAAAGATGATCTTCAAAAACAACTGATCCAACAAAAAGATCGTTTATTGGAAGCTGAGCGTGAGACAAGGTATAAATTTTGACCGAGTAGAAACTAATGAAAGCCGTCTGAAATCGTCGTTGGCAGGGATCGAAGGAGAGGCTGGAGGACAAGTTAAAGGGGAGACATTACAATTACAAAAGTCTCTCAGAGATCTCACGACAGACTCCAAAATCAAAGATGCCGAGATCCAGAAAATACGCGATGTATGCCCTTCACAAGATATGTGACTTATATTAGCTTGTCAAGAAGCAAGATCAAAAACTCAAGGAAGGGAAAGCGAAGTTGGCAAAGGCAACAGCTGGTGCAGATCAAGCTTTACGAGACGAAAATGCCGAACTGACTAAACGACTCAATGTCGCAAAGGTGTTTCCCTCTCAGACTAAGGCTGATTCAAGAAATCACATCGTGAAGAGATAGCTCTGAAGAACAAGGAACTTCAGATGATTGCTTCGGCGTTCCATGATTTAGGCAGTCGAATGCATCAGACCAGTTTTGTAGTTGACAAACAAGCCCATTCACCGGCTTCGTTTCTCGCTCAACAACGGAACAGCATACCAAGTTTATCGAGAAAGGATTGAGATATTAATTCACCAAGTAGATTGTATTATGGTCAGATGGAAGAGTGATTGTTGTTGGCAATTCCCGTGGATAGTAAGGCTCATTTGGCGTTGGAATGGAAATAAATAGTTTGTCAGATCAATAGTGTGTAATGGAAATCACTCCAGTGGCGTCTTGAACATATACATGTCTATAAAGTTGCTATGATTGCGCGGGTTATACCCACTCTTGAGGTTGTCGAAGGACTTGGAGGAGTCGACCTTCTTTGCTGTCCGGCTCGACGGAGTGCATGTATTCCCATCGGGCGGTTAGAGGGAGTGACATAAGGATTGACTCGATTCGCGCGCCGGGAGTGCGAAGACCGAATTGTGTTCCTCGATCCAGAACGAGATTGAATTCAACATATCTTCCTCGTCGAATTTGCTGCCACTCTTTTTGTTCTTGAGTATATGGTGTATCCTCCTGTAAGCAAGTTCTACCAAGTGATGTTACCTTTCGTTTCTGGATGATTGGTAGGTAACATGGGAGGAAGGCGCTACATGCATCTTTGACGAACGAGAATACTTCGTTCGGATCCTTGTCGTCCAAATCGTCAAAGAAAATACCGCCGATACCCCGTGTCTCCTTACGATGTTCCACATAGAAGTACTTGTCGCACCACTTCTTGAAGTCCGGATAATACCGTTTATCGTGACGATCACAAGTCTCCTTCAGCGTCTTGTGGAAATGGATAGCATCCTCGTTATATAGATAAGAGGGCGTAAGATCTAATCAGTACACCGAATTCGCGGCAAGATACCTGTTCCTCCACCAAACCAAGAAGTAGTTGTCCCATCAGGATTCTCAATCTCGAAATACCGATAGTTCATATGGATAGTCGGCGCATGCGGATTCACAGGATGTAACACCAAACTCAGCCCACACGCAAAAAACGGTAGTTGTCCACTCGGATTAGCTTGGATCTTACTGTGATCGGCTCGCATCTTTTCAACTGCTGCGGGACCCAGTTTACCATGCACTACCGAGACCATGACACCTGCTTTTTCAAAGACCTTTCCGTCTTGGAGGACGGCGGAGATTCCGTCACCGCCTTCGGGACGAGTCCAGCTGTCTATGCGGAAACGTTGTTCTGGTTCCATATCCTCGAGAGCGGAGATGATTCTTTGTTGTTGGTCTTTAACGAAGGCTTCCATTCTAAGTCGCATTGGATCATTGTCTGTTACCTTTGACAGGTCTTTCTATCCGAATGAGATCATTTTCTTTAGACAAATACCTTGACAAATTCGATTGTCTCATTTTGTGTGATTGAAGTCTACTAGGTCAGGGAAAAGATTTGACTAGAGATACTGGATTTGCCAAGTGGTACCACACCAGACTGCCCGCAATTGCTACTGCGAAGGCAATTCCAGGGACAGTCCGTCCCTCGCCTGCCCTGGAAGCTCGAGAAGCAAATTGACGAGAGGACCTACTAAATGAGATGTAGACCCAAGTGATGTATACGTGAACTGTGTTTTGAAAGGATTTGTCCTTGGAACCCCACATGTCCTGGAAATGTGGAAACTAAAGTGCTGTCCCTGGAAGATGTTGGCTGCGGGAGCTCTACGTATTAGACCTCCCTATTAGACGAGACAAAAACCTGAGCCGAGCACACGTCGCCATTATGTTAAACGAATGCACTTCAAGCAGCAGGCAATTCGCAGCAAGAAATGGACAGGAACGTTGGTTGCAGTGATTGTTGTCGGGAGGATTCGCAGATCAGTTTGCGTCGTGCCTTTTTCTTGGTGGCTTCGGTTTCTCCCTCCACATTCGGCAAGTCCAACGAACCAAACAGCCAACCTTTCTTCTATCCAACGAGAATGATTCTTCCACAAGACGTCGGCGGATAATTCCCCAGAGACTCGGCTCGATTTACTAGAATGAATAGCACGGTTGTTCTCCGGCGAAATTTGAGAAGCGTCGGGCGCTTGTGTGCCGCCCAAGCGCGAATTTCGTCATTTGTTGACTTGGATGTTACTACTTCGTATCGGCTTCCACTGGCTTTGTTACCGCCTATTGGGGTAACAGCGCATTCGAGAGATGTCAGTCAAGCACTACAAGGGTCGTTTCATCACTTTCAGGGTCATTCGATAAGAAAGGATGTCGCTATTATCTGTCATGTGGATAGTATCCCCAAGGATATCAGAGACCACGAACGAGGCACCGTATTCACAAGTCCTGTCGCAAGCCATGGTACATCTACGTCACGGAATTTACAAGAGAGTTCTCCTCAAGCAAATTCCGAGCCTCCTAAGCCTGAGAAACCGAAATGGGAGGACGAACAGTATCCTGATATTGGAAAGAGTACATCCCATGCCTGATAAGACTAATAGTAGCAATTGATATAGTCTCAAACCACCTTCCCTTCCTCTTCATACAACCTCTACCGAAATCCATTCTGGCTCCAAAAATCGAGCTTCGCCTATTTCCAACAACCTATCCCTCCCTCCCCTCCCTCCGACTTCCCAAAATCGTATATCGCACTCTCTCCCGCTGGGTCCGCTGGATCGCACCAATTTTCCTGCATCGCAGTCTCCGCTCATTTGGTAAACCCACCGGCGTGAAAGGAATAGGTTTAGACATCACCTGCCTACGAGTCATCAAAATCGAGAATGGTCGACGTATCGAAGCAAGATGGCGGACCGCGTCATCACCCTGGTCGCCCTCCGCGCCAACCAATACCGCCGAAGACATGCCTCGGACTTGGAGTGGATGGTTCTATTTCGATATCAATCGCCAAGGACTTATAGTGAGACATGTGGTTGAAAATGTAAATAATCAGAGGATCGTCGAGGGAGAGAATATTTTGAAGGATATCCTTGCGAAGACGGTGTCGAATGGGAAACGGTTTGCGGATGGACTGGGTGCTGTGCAGGTAGATAAAGGGGTATTGCAGAGGGATGGGTCGGGGTTACGGCGGTTGAATATCGCTCGTCGGATTTTTCCGGAGCCATCGCCTTCGAATATTTTCGTGTCTGCGAGGACATATTGCTAGGTAGGGACAGTGTAGAGCATATCTCTCATCTCTTGTATCGATAGTGGTATCTCCACTAATTTGAAACTAAGACATTTAATCGTCAAGCTTAAATGTTCAAAACATTACATGCTAATGAGATGACATATTCAGGGCATGTGTTTTGAAGGCATTCCTCAAGCATCAACAATGTAACGGTTAATGTAATGATAGTTTACGACCTACTATACAGCCCGGACCCGGAGTAGTCCATAAATCTGAGTTATAATATCCAATGAACGATGAACGCACCAGTATCTCCCAACAAGCCTGTGGTGCTTGTAGGGTACATGAGTCAAAAACATTCTTTCGATTTCGACCAACGTTGCCGAACTTCGTCTAGTTGGCTATGGCGCTCGGCTGTAATTGACACATATTACCGAGATGTCGGCGGTTCGATTCCGCCAGTTCGGATTTTTTTGGGCTTTCTTTTTTTGCTCTACTATCCTTGATAGTAAGCGGCGACCTTGGTCTCTAATAGAGTTCTCATATGTTCAACGCAAAGTACTATCATCTCAATAAAAGGAAATGAAGAGCGTTTCGAATAGCGTTTCGAATTTAAGTCACGTGTTGTAACAGAATCTGTGCGCGACCAGAGATGCGCAACGGGCTTGGAGGGCCAAATCGTCTGTCTGAGAAATCATTATCTGGTGCTTTTTGCAGGATTTCCTACGCTGTGGTCAACGTCATCGTACTCAAGAACAAGCAACGCGTCATTTTTCCTATGCATATGATCTCGAAGGATATAATCCCCGAAAGGCGATGAAAAGCCCCTTGCGTTTCAGATCACGACCGCTTGGATAGTCTGCATGATATCTCAGGAGTTGAAAATCGTGCTAGATATTTGGATCCATATCCAAAGGTGGAGATGAAGGACAAATTTATGTTACAGTTCGTTTCCCTAGCAGAGTACCACTAAAATACAAGCTCCGGCGCTGTACCAGAGATGCAAATGCCATGCATGACGCCTTACCAGACATTTCCGGTCTCTAAACGTTGGCCTTCCAACATTGAGTCCATCCAGTAAATAATACACCTAATGTCCAATACCAAATCCCTCAATTTCGCCAGTATAGTGTCAAATACTCCCAGAACATGTTGAAGAGATTGCCCTTGTTCCCAAATATAGCTGTGTCTATTCGATCTGCAGGTAACTCCTCCAGAATAATTGAGTCGGATGGTAATGGTGATGGGACTGCGATGAGAGTTGTTGGTCGAGGTGTGTTTTTTGTTCTGGTGGAGATATCGGCTGCAGGAGGAGTGTCGCCGCTGGAAGGGGAATCTGAGTATGGAAGCTCGTTATCCGGAATGATTCTTGTTGGCGGGGTCGCAGCTACACCGCCCATTCGAACAACGCCATCATATTCATCTTTCGGGACCCATTCCTTTCGTTCCTTTGCCCAAACGTACCTTACCGTTAGCTACCGTATAAAGACATCCTACCCGTTGTAATTTGCGAGAATGAGACTCCTCTGACCGTATTCTTCCGAGAGGATTGTTTTATAATTATATGGTATTTTTGCTTTTGTGCCTTCAAATAACGTCTCCCGGAGCGGATATATATCTTCCAGCCGGTAATTGTGGTAATTCTTACAACTCACAATGTTGGGCTTGTTGATGGGATCAAGTTCAGTCAATCCAGTTATATCCACATAGAGACCGTTTCTGGTATCAATGAAGCGCGCATCGATGAAATTCGCACCGTCGCCATGCACCCGCTCCTGCCAGTACGGGTTGACGTCAAGGAAGTAGTC
>Ga0182024_10011328_pt1 | contig 17934 bp, 13 predicted proteins | sample P32metaG_FD_120480 | JGI IMG/M metagenome (GOLD analysis project Ga0182024, IMG submission 120480) | Permafrost microbial communities from Stordalen Mire, Sweden - P3-2 metaG (Illumina Assembly) | ecosystem: Environmental > Terrestrial > Soil > Wetlands > Permafrost | place: Sweden: Stordalen... | reverse complement strand
TGCCGGTGATTGCGGAAGCCATTGTGGAGGGCAGCTCGTATGCAGCGGCTGGGGTGCTGGTGAGGTGAAGCAGGGACTAGGGAATAGGGACTAGGGACTAGGGAATAGGGAATAGGGAATAGGAAAGGCCCAGTTGGGCTCTTTTGTTGAGTTGCTAAATTGCTTCGCGTGGCTGCAGAGTGAGTCTCGCGGTTAGGACTACCAACGAGGCCCAGAGCGTGTCGGCGGCGAGCAGGTGGGCTACTTGGACCCATAGAGGAGCTAACAAAACTACATCCAGAATGCCCAGCGTGTAGACGACGGCGAGCAAGCCGAGAACCAGCGCAGAGATGCGGCGGTTGTCCCAATGTGTCGAGTGCTGCGCGGCGCGGACCAGAAGCCATATGAGAAAGATGCCGGCGAACAAGGCAACGGTGGGGTGCATCCAGCGCCAGCGCACCAGCCAGCCGCTGGTGGTGGAGAAATCCTGTGCCAGCGCGGAGCTCAGTGAAGACGCGGGGAAAAGCGTATCGCCCAGGGCCGCCAGCGAGCCGGTGACGCCGACGATCATGACCACGAAGACGGTGACCGCCGCGCCGAAGGGTGCGACGAGCCGCACGCTGTCGGGCAAAAAAGCCGTGCGGCGGCTGAGCAGATGCGCGGTGAGCGTGAGCGCGGCCAGCAGCAGGAGTGTGTTGCTGAGGTGAAGTGAAAGGTATGCGGGCCGGATGGGCGACTGGCTCTGCGCGGTGAGCCCTAGTTTGACCAGCAACGCTCCCAGAATCGCTTCAAGCAGCGTGAAGACAACCGACGCCACGGAGGCTACGCGCGCGAAGTGACCGCGAACCGTGCCGGCAAAGGTCCAAACCAGCAGGCCCAGCACTGCAAACAGCGAGAGGCCGCTCATGAGGCGATGGGTGAATTCGATGATTGTGTCGATGCGCGGATGGTGCTGCACGACGGTCCCATTGCAGAGCGGCCAGTGATCGCCGCAACCTGCGCCCGCGCCAGTGGCGCGCACCAGAGTGCCGCCCAGGAATACGATGATGAAGTACACTAGCACGCCCCAGGCGAAGCGGCGCAGGGCGGGCGATGGAAGGCGTTTGGAATCGGCTCGACTGGCGGTAGCGGGCATGGATGATGACTCTGGATGGAACACCCTAGTGTAGAACAGGCGCCGGGTTGCGCGCAGACGCTTTAGACTGGCGCTGGGGAGGGCGTAATCTATTTCCGACTTGGCATGTTCTTGTTGGACTTTGCCCACCGAGCCAAGCATTCCCCGATCCCGGGTCGTTCCGCCTGATCGCGACCGGACTGGCTCTTCCGCAAGATTTCAGGCTCTCATTTTGCTTTTCCCATATAACTGAGATGCGAGGATACGATGCTGAAGCGATTGGTTGCCAATTGGGTATATGGAGGATTCCTGGCGGGCCTTCTTCTTCTCGTGATCACGCCGATTCTTGCACGTGACTGGCCGCCGGCTCTTTTGGCAACCTTTCTCTGTTTGCCCGCCTACATGGTTCACCAGTACGAGGAGCATGATAACGACCGGTTCCGCAAGTACCTCAACAAAAACTTCGGCAAGGGAAGAGAAATCTTATCGCTGCCAGTGGTTTTTCTCATCAACGTACCGGGAGTCTGGGGAGTTATAGCCGTTTCATTCTGGCTTGCAGCGACTCTGAGTCCTGGATTCGGATTGATGGCGGCTTACCTGCTGCTGCTCAACTTTCTAATTCACGTCGTAAGCGCGGTCATGTTGCGCGGATACAACCCCGGGCTGGTCACAGCTGTCCTGTTCTTTGTCCCACTGGGCGGCTATTGCATCGCGGCAATTCAGCAATCCGGCTCTGGTTCGGTATGGATGCACGTTACAGGTGTGGCAGCGGCAGTCGGCATCCACGCAGCAATCGCGCTCCCCGTTGCCCAAGCGGCAAGAGCCGGCGCGAAGCAAGTCCAGGCTCACCCCTCCAGCAACCGCACGACGTGATTCACAATCATCAGATCCTCTGCCGGAGGAATCACACGCACCGTTACCGGCGAGTGCTCGGCAGAGATGACAGCGGCACCGCGCACATTGTTGCGGGCTGGCTCGATTATGATGCCGAGAGCGCCGAGACCGGCGCAGATTTCGGCGCGGCTGGCGATGTCGTTTACGCCGATGCCCCCGGTGAAGACGAGCATGTCGAGACCATTTAGCTCGGCTACATAACTGCCAATCCACTTTGCGATGGTCCAGGTGAACTTATCTACAGCCAAGCGCGCTTTGGCGTTACCGGTTTTTATGGCTTCGCGCAGGTCGCGCATGTCGTTGGATAGATCACTCACTCCGAGCAGGCCAGCCTTCTTGCTGACCACGGTTTCGAGCTGATCGGCGGCTTCAGTGGCGCTCGTGGCCGTTTCCGCAATCTTGCGCAGAATAAACAGCAGCACGCCGGGATCGACGTCGCCTGTGCGTGTTCCGCTGATGATGCCGCCGGTTGGCGTTAGACCCATTGACGTGTCGAGCGATTGGCCATTGCGGATAGCGGTGATGGAAGCGCCGTTGCCAAGGTGGGCGACAGCGAGTCTTTTGGGCACATGGGGTTCAAGCTGGTAAACAATCGACTCGCAGGAGATGCCGTGAGCTCCATAACGCCGCACGCCCATGGCGGAATACTCCTCGGGGATTGGCATGTGGGTGACGACTTCGGGCATGGTGCGGTGGAACCAGGAGTCGAGGCAAACAAAGTTGGGAACGCCGGGGAAGAGGCGCAGCGATTCACGCATGATGTAGACCGCGATGGGCGTGTGCAGAGGGGCAAAGGCCGTGTAGCGCTCCATCTCGTCGATCAGGTCCGGGGTAATTAGTTGGTTCTCCTGGACCGTGGGGCCGCCGCTGACCATGCGATGACCGATGGCTGCCGGGGCAGGGAAGTCGCTGGAGTGGAGCGCGTCAGCTACCAGTTTGAAGGCCACGGCGCGGTTGGGCAGAACTGGAGTTTGATCGACGAGTTTATTGCCGTCGGCGTCCTTGATCCAGAAGCTGCCGAGGTCGGTTCCGATGCCGTCAACTGCGCCTTCGTGGAGTTTGCGGTGCTCACCGCCGGCGGTTTCATAGAGTGAGAACTTGATGGAAGAAGAACCGCTGTTGAGAACCAATACCGGCAAGGACGACATGAACAAATACCTCTGGGAGTTAGGGCTGAGTTAGGAAGTCAGTAAGTTGGTTCTGATGTCTCCCAGGTCTGAGAATCCAGACCTGGGGCACCCGGTCAGTCAGCTTTGGTAAATCCCAGGTCTCAAAATCGAGACCTGGGGCACCCGGCTAGTTAGCGAGTTAGCTTTGGGTCCATCGCCAGTTCTTGATTTCGGGCAGGTCGTCGCCGTTTTCGGATACGTAGAGTTTGTGGCGCTGAATGGCTTCGGAGTACCATTGCTCGGCGGCGGAGATCTGCGACTTGAGTCTAGGTACGCGGCGGATTACGTCGAGCGCAAGCTGGAAGCGATCAATGTTATTGAGCACGCACATGTCGAACGGCGTGGTGGTTGTGCCTTCTTCCTTGTAGCCGCGCACATGGAGGTTGTCGTGGTTGTGGCGCCGGTAAGTGAGCCGGTGAATGACCCACGGATAGCCGTGGAAGGCAAAGATCACTGGGACGTTGACGGGAAAGAGCTGGTCGAACTCCTCGTCAGGAAGTCCGTGTGGATGCTCGGATGTGGGCTGCAAGGCCATCAGGTCGACAACGTTGACAACGCGGATGCGCAGATCGGGAATGCGCTGGCGGAGCAGTGAAACGGCGGCCAGGGCTTCGAGCGTGGGTACATCGCCGCAACAGGCCATCACAACGTCAGGCCCACCTGCGTCGTTCGAGGCCCACTGCCAGATGCCCAATCCCGTAGTACAGTGAGCGACAGCTTCGTCAATGGTGAGCCATTGCGGAGCGGGCTGCTTGCCGGCGACGATAAGGTTGATGTAGTGGCGGCTGCGTAGACAATGGTCGGTCACGGAGAGCAGCGTGTTGGCGTCCGGCGGCAGATAGATGCGGACGACGTCCGCTTTTTTGTTCAGCAGGTGATCGATGAATCCAGGATCCTGGTGCGAAAAGCCGTTGTGGTCCTGCCTCCAAACGAGTGAGCTGAGCAGGTAATTGAGGCTGGCGATTGGTTTGCGCCAGGGAATCTCGCGTGTGGTCTTGAGCCACTTGGCATGCTGGTTGACCATGGAGTCGACGATGTGGATGAAGGCCTCATAGCAGGAGAAGAAGCCGTGGCGGCCGGTGAGTAGATATCCCTCAAGCCAGCCCTGGCACATGTGCTCGCTCAGCACTTCCATCACGTGGCCAGTCTGCGAGAGGTTCTCATCGACGGGAAGGGTTTGCGCCATCCAGGCTTTGCCGGTTCCGATTTCCACTTCGCCGATTCGGTTGGAGTCGGTTTCATCAGGACCGAAGACGCGAAAGTTTTTGGTATCCAAATTGGCTTGCATAACGGCATGGAGCAGATGGCCGAGGATGCGGGTGGATTCAAAATCGTGTTGGCCGCGCCCTTCGATTTTGACGGCGAAGTCGCGGAAGTTCGGCACTATGAGAGGCTGAAGTAGAAGGCCGCCGTTGGAATGGGCATTCATGCCCATGCGCAGGCGGCCCTTGGGCGCAATGTCCGCGAACTCTTCGCGGAATTTTCCTTTTTCGTCGAAGAGTTCCTGGGGCTTGTAGCTGCGCATCCACTCATCCAACTGGCGCAGGTGTTCAGGCTTCTCGAAAATCTCGCTGAGCGGAACCTGGTGGGCGCGCCAGGTGCCTTCGACGGGCTTGCCGTCCACGAATTTGGGGCCGGTCCAGCCTTTGGGCGTGCGCATGATGAGCATGGGCCAGGCAGGGCGTGTTACGGACCCGCCCTCACGCGCGGCCTTCTGGATCTGGGCGATGCGGTCGAGCATGGTGTCGAAGACTGCCGCGGCTTGCTGGTGCATCACGGCGGGGTCGTGGCCCTCAAGAGTGAAGGGCTCATAGCCGTAGCCGCGCATCAGGTCTTCCAATTCGGCGTGGGGAATGCGGGCCAGAATAGTAGGGTTGGCAATCTTGTAGCCATTGAGATGGAGGATGGGCAGGACGGCTCCATCAGTGGCGGGGTTAAGGAATTTGTTGGAGTGCCAACTTGTGGCTAGCGGGCCGGTCTCTGCTTCTCCGTCGCCGACTACGCAGGCGACGATGAGGCCCGGGTTGTCGAAAGCCGCGCCGTAGGCATGCAACAGCGAGTAGCCCAATTCTCCGCCTTCATGGATGGAACCGGGCGTCTCCGGAGCAACGTGGCTGGGAATGCCGTAGGGCCAACTGAACTGGCGGAAGAGGCGCTTGATGCCATCGCGATCCTGCTCGATGTGGGGGTAGATCTCAGTGTAGGAGCCTTCAAGGTAGGTATTGGCCACAATGCCCGGCCCGCCGTGGCCGGGGCCGATGATGTAGAGCATGTCGAGGCCGCGTTCGCGGATGAGGCGGTTCCAGTGCACATAAAGAAAATTGAGACCGGGTGTTGTGCCCCAGTGACCCAGCAGGCGCGGTTTCACGTCGTCCAGGGTCAATGGGCGCTCGAGCAGCGGGTTGTCTTTCAGATAAATCTGGCCGACGGAAAGATAGTTGGCGGCGCGCCAGTAGGCGTCCATTTTGGCCAGCAACTCAGGGCTCAGGGGGCCATTGCTCGCTGATTCTTCGCTCACGTCGCACCTCGCATTGTGGGTTCGGCTGCCATTCAAAGGCTAGCAGTAGGAGGTTACAGTTCTGGGTAATTCGTGCCACAAGAAGGTGAGACGGCGGCCCATCCAATGGGACAATATGCCCGCACTTACAGTGGATACCAAAAACTACCAAAAGGCGATGTGCTGCAACGATCTTGACATGGATCGCCTTTGCGGGAACGGATGGTGTTCAGAAATAGCGCTTGAGCTTGAGAATGCGGGACTCGAACCCATACCAGAGCGCCGTGGCGAACAGGGTTGAAGCGGCGAGGCGAAAGGCGACGACGGCCAGATTGCCGGCAAAGCCGTAGCGATCCATGCGCAGATCGAACCAGCCGAAGAAGATGAAGACCATGATGTGAATCATGTAGACGCCGTAGCTGATGCGGCCATAGAAGGCGAGCGGTCCGCGGCGCAATGTGGCGTTGAGGGGGTTGCGAGAGCCTGTGGATGCGATGGCGGCGAGCATGGCACCGGCAAACGCGACCGCGAGCGCCGAATCCAAAAATGGAGTGCCGCCGGCAATGGTGGCCGTGGCCCAAAAGCCCAGAACCATTGCGCACAGACCCATCCAAAGCCAGTGGCGGCGGCTCAGAGTGAGCGTGTGGAGACCGAGCGCGATCAGGCTACCTAACGCGATCCCGTCCAAATGAATCAGGGTGTGGGTGAGGGTCATCCAAGGTAAGTTGGCGATGCGCAGTAGGGGTGAGCCGACCAAGGCTGCGCAAAGAACTGCAGCCAGCATCCATGGCTTGCGCAGAAAGCGAACGATCGGCGCCCAGAGGAAGTAGTACTGCTCTTCAATGGCCAGCGACCAGGTGGGACCAATGGCCGGGGGCAGTGTGAGGTGAAACAGGTTCTGCACGAAAAATATGTATGCGAGCCAGGGTGCGGACTTGATGGCGGCGAAGATGGTGGGACCGATGAACCATGGAGCATTGAGATAAACAACGATCAGCACGAGCACATAGACGGGCCAGATGCGCAGGGCGCGGCGGCCATAGAAGTTGCGGAAGTATTTTTCCTTGTTTCGGGATTCGAGGAGGATTGACGTGATCAAGAAGCCGGAGAGGACGAAGAAGAGATTTACGCCCGCCCATCCCCACAGGCTGGCGTAGTGGACCCATGTGCCTTCAAGGCGCGGGTGGCAGTGATAGAAGACGACTGACAAAACTGCGAGACCGCGCAGACCCTGTAATTCCGGGATATAACTGGGCAGCCAGGTTGGGCGTTGGATGAGCAAGTTGGCGAGTTATCGCGGTTGACGGAGTTAGTAAGTACGCGAGTTAGCTTGGTGGACTCCCAGGTCTCAAAATCGAGACCTGGGGCACCCGTGAGTTAGTAAGGCGCCGAGTTAGGGGCCGCTAATGTCAGCCGGCGGCTAACTCCTTCGCTCTTTGCGTCGCGCGCATGACGGCTTTGATGAGAGTGACGCGCAGGCCGCCTTCTTCTAACTCGAGAATGCCGTCGATGGTGCAACCGGCGGGGGTGGTGACGGCATCTTTCAAAAGGGCTGGGTGATAGCCGGTTTCGAGCACCATTTTGGCGGCGCCAAAGGTGGTTTGCGCGGCGAGCTGTGTGGCTGTGTCGCGGGGTAGGCCCACCTTGACGCCCGCTTCGGCCAGGGCCTCGATGATGATGTAGATGTATGCCGGTCCGCTGGCAGAGAGGCCGGTGACGGCGTCCATGTGCTTCTCATCGACAATTACGGTGCGACCGACGGTCTCAAAGATGCGCTCTGCCAGTTCCATCTGCGCGGCGGAGACGAAGCGGCCACGGCACAGGCCGGCTGCGCCTGCTCCGAGGGCCGAGGGCGTATTGGGCATGGCGCGAATCACGGCGATCTCGATGCCTGCCGCCTCTTCAATGCTGCGCGTCTTCACCGACGCGGCGAACGAGACGATGGTCTTTTGCGGGGTTAGCGCCGGCTTGATGGTCTCGATCAGATCAGGCACCTGGAAAGGCTTGACGCCGATCAGGATCAGGTCGGCCTGACGGGCAGCTTCAAGATTATCGGTGCTTACATCGACGCCCCACTGGGTGCTGAGGGCGATGGCCTTCTCGGCATGGCCCACAGTGGCGTGAATCAGGTCTGGAGCAAACAGGTTCTGCTTCAGAAAGGCCTGAAGCAGAATGCCGCCCATCTTGCCGGCTCCGAGAACTGCCACGTGGAGGTTGGGGTTTTGCGCAGGTACTTTGGTGGCCTCAACGGCTATCTCCGCCATGATTTTCCTTGTCTTAGATGAAAGTGGTGGTTCCACTCTTAAGGATACTCGCATCCCTATGCAACTGCGCGGCCAGAGTGCAGACGGATTCGCGGGTTGCTATTTCGCGCCCGGTGTTTTTTGCGTTGCAATCCACGCGTCGATGCGGTCGCCCAGGACGTCGAGGGGCAGGGCGCCGGAGTCGAGCACCTGGTCGTGGAAGGCACGGAGGTCGAACTTGTCGCCCAATGCCTTTTTGGCGCGGTCGCGGAGTTCGAGTATCTTGAGCTGGCCGACTTTGTAGGCCAGGGCCTGCCCCGGCCAACCGATATAGCGGTCAACTTCAGATTGGATGCTGGTTTCGTCGATGCTGGAGTGGTCGTGGAAGTACCGGACCATCTGGTCGCGGTTCCAGTGTTTTGAGTGGACGCCGGTGTCGACGACCAGGCGGATGGCGCGCCAGATATCCCCTTCGAGACGGCCGTAGTCGGAGTAGGGGTCTTGGTAGAGTCCAACGTCTTTGCCGAGGCGCTCGGAATAGAGGCCCCAGCCCTCGATGTAGGCTGTGTAGCCCTGGTACTTGCGGAAGGCGGGAATGTCCTTGAGCTCCTGGGCGATGGAGATTTGCAGGTGGTGGCCGGGAAGACCCTCGTGGTAGGTCATATCCTCCACTTGATAGAGGTTGCGGTCGGTGGCGTTGTAGGTATCGATGAACAGCCGGCCGGGGCGGCTGCCATCGGGTGCTCCGGACTCGTAATAGGCGGGCGCTGCGGTCTTCTCGAGATAATCGGGGACCGGGAGGACTTCGAACTTTGCCTTGGGCAGGGTGCCGAAGAGTTGCGGGAGCTTGGCCTGCATGGGCGTCAGGTAGCCGTTGACGGCTGTCAAAAGCGCCTCGCGCGAGGCTGGATGCAATTTGGGGTTGGTTTTGAGACTGGCGTTGAAGCTCTTGAGGTCCTGAAAGCCGAGCTTCTGTGCGATGGCCAGCATTTCGGCTTCGTCGCGCTTGACCTCGTCGAGACCGATCTGATGAATCTGGTCCGCGGTGAGGTCGGTGGTGGTGGTGCGGCGGATGAGGAACTGGTAATACTTTGCGCCGTCGGAAAGGGAGTCGATGCCGGGGTCTGTGCGGCCGGCGGGCACGTAGCTGACCTCAAGGAAGCGGGCAAAGCGCATGTAGGCCGGAAGCACCTCGTTGCCGATGGCGTCGAGCATCTCCTTCCTGATGCGGTCCTGGTCGAGGGGCTTGATGGTGGAGGGGAAGCTCTTGAGCGGCAGGGCTAGCGGCGAGTCTTCGGGCTTCTGATTGGCCATGGACTTGACCTGTTCGAACGCCTTTTCAAGCAAGTACTTCGGTGGCACACGATGGTCTTGGATTCCGATGGCCATGTTGGCGGTGACCTGGTCAAAGGCTTTGGGAATTAGATGCAGGCGGGCGATCCAGTCGTCGTAGTCTTTGGCGGTTGTAAAGCTGAGCGATGCCACGAGCTGCGGGTAAGTCGTGTAGATGCCTTCCCTCTGGTTAATGGGCATCTCCCACTCTTTGAACTCCGCTGCTTCCTGGTCTTCTGTAAGACGGCGGAGCAAGAGGTCGCGGCTGATTTTTTCCTGGTCGGTGAGTCCCGCGGTGTCGATCTCCGCGAGGCGGAGCAGGAAGGCTTGCCCACGGGCCAGGGTTTCATTGTGGGCCTTTACGGAGTAGTCGGAAATTCGGTCGTTGTAGCGCTTGTCGGCGAGGGTGGAGGCGAACTCAGGGGAGTGGGCGAGACGGTCTTCCCAGTAGTCCTGGAAGATCTGGTTGAGGGCTTTGCGATTGCCCTCAATGGAGGCTGGGGCGGGGGATGCGGGAGCTTGCGGACGCAGAGTGGGGACTGGGACCAGCAGCAAAAGTGCGAAAACGGATCGGCGGAGGAGATGCAGACTTGGCAACGGAATTGACCTCGGGGTGAAATCGGCCTTCCAGTCGAGTGTAGAGCAGGATGGCCGGGATCAGAGGTCAGGGGTCATGCATCGGCGCGGCGACGAAAGCCCTTCGCTGTGGACCCTGGAGACTCGGGCCACCCAGCACAGGCCATTTCACGGCGCGTTTGGATCTTCGATGTTCCAAAGTGAAAGGACGCTAAACCTCTCCCAACGATAAACCTTCTCTACGGAATGCCAGTGCGATGCCGAGGTGCGAAATGCGATAAACCTGTTTTGAATTGGGTCTATCGAAACGCTTGGCGCAGACTGTTCGTTTGATTCAAACAGGTGCAGGCGTCCACCGCACCGGCGAGACCAATTGTCACTCAGGTATAAGAATGAAGCTATTGTGTCCTCATTGGATGTGAAGTCACTATGAAGGGGAAACTCGGGGGTATCCTCGTTCATTCGTCGAAGTTGGAGCATATTGTGCTTATTTAGCTTCAGTTCAACTCCGAATGCGTTAGAAAGTAAAGAAACCGTACTCCTGGAGTAGATAGCCCGCCACAGAGTCTCGCTCTTGAGGAGCGAGTATTCAATCCGGCCGGTGCCGCGAGGCTCCATTTCATAGGTGTATGTGTCAGCACCTATTTCCAAAAGTGACTGCGCCAAGACCTCGCTCGTCAGGAAGTTATCCACTATGAGGTGCGGCCACGGATAGCGAATAAGCTGGTCGACACCTGAGTTTCGTTCTGGTTGCAGAGTGGTCATTGCGCCAAAGCCCTTCCTATCGGCATCTGCCGCTCTCAATACATCGGAGATTGGGAACAGGCCAGCAACCGGAATGGTCCTACCCCTTCATAATTTTTTGTACTTTTGTCTCGATCTTCTTCAAATCGGTCGTTTTGACTGGTCCCTCCGCCTCTTTGTCGAGTTGATTTACCAGCTCGGCAATGTCCTTGGATATACTCTCCAGGTCCAGACGCTTGGCAACTCCGACTGTATCGCACATGATCGTCTCCGTTGAAACCTTCGCCAAAGTAATAACACAGAATTAGATTCCGGTGCAAATGCGAAACACGATGCGATGTTGTTGGCTCCGCAAGATCTTTCGACGCTCACTCCGGTTGGTTACGAAGCCAACGAATCAAGCGGGGCGGGGAGGGCGCTGGGTTTTCGGCCCGTGGTTTGCCACCCCTTTTGAAGTTCTCCGTGACTTCAGGAGAGGGCTTGCAAGCTGCTGCGAAGCGCGCCGGGTTCTCCATCGGGAATGAGTTGCTCGACCTGATGGTGAGTGCGTTCCCAGACTGGAAGAGCGCGAGCGAGCAGGTTTTTTCCCTTGGCAGTGAGCGCCAGGATGCGGCTGCGCCGATCGGAGGGATCTTGCGATACTTTTACCAGGCCGCGACGTTCGAGCGGCTTCAATGCAGCCGTCAAGGTGGTTCTATCCATGGCAAGCAGGGAGGCTACTGGCCCCATGGGTGGGGGCTCGGGACGATTCACGGACATCAATAATGAAAACTGCCCGTTTGTGAGCCCGAAGGGGCGCAAAGCTTCATCGAAGCGGCGGCCTAGGGCGCGAGCCGCGCGCTGCACATGAAGGCAGAGACAACTGTCCCGTACCATCAGCGTTGTTTCGTACGGAAGCATTTTTGCACTTGACACACGACCAGGTTAGTTGATATCAACGTATTCGTCAATTGGTTTTTTCGTCAGACCATTTCCCCGGATTTCAATAAAGATGAAGAAATTCGCCCGAATAGAGGATCGATATGTCATTCCTTCGTGATTTGAGAATTGCGTTGCGGTCTTTGTCGCGGGTTCGCACATTGTGGATCACCGTGGCCCTGACATTGGCCTTGGGTATCGGAGCCAACGCTGCAATCTTCAGCGTGGTTCGCGCCGTGCTGCTGCGACCGCTAGCGAATCGCGACGAGGACCGGCTGCTTTACGTGCGGCAGAGCGCGCCGGGCCTCGGCCAGCCCAACTCCACCTTCTCGATCCCTGAGATCAAGGACATTGGCGAGGGACTGAAGACTATTCAGGAGCTGGGGACATTTTCGGAGATCGATTTCACCATTGTGGGGCTGGGCACGCCGCGCGAGATTCCCGCAGGCGTGGTCGACGGCAATTATTTCAATGTGATGGGGCTGAGGCCAGTGCTGGGGCGGCTGCTGACGCCTTCCGACGATGGACCCAACGCAACGGGCGCAGCTGTGCTGACGTATAAATTCTGGCGCGAGTCGCAGCACGGCGACCCCGGCGTGATTGGCAAAACGGTTCGGCTCGAGAGCGGGATGGGCGCGCGTTCCGCGGTGATCGTTGGGGTTCTCGAACCATCGGTGCCGTACCCGGTGGCAACGGAAATCATCGCCAACGTGGTGACAAGTCCTCATCATCTATCCGCGACGATGGTGACGGGCCGCGAGCATCGCATGACGGAAGTGTTTGCGCGCCTCGCTCCCGGCGCGACTCTGGACGCTGCGCGAGTGGAGCTGGACACGGTGTACGCGGCGATGCTGGCGGCACATCCGGAGGTGTACAAGCCCGATGATCATTATAAGATCGATGTGACGCGGATGCATGACCAGATCAATTCCCGCGCCAATACGATTCTGTGGGTGCTGTTTGCGGCCTCGGGCCTGCTGTTTGTGATCGCAAGCTCGAATGTGGCCAATCTTGTGCTGGCACGGACGGTGCGCCGCGAGCCGGAGCTGGCTGTGCGCTCAGCGTTAGGAGCGGGCAGGGCAGCGCTGCGCCGGTCGCTCCTGGCAGAGAGTCTCGTACTGTGCGGCAGTGGCGCGCTCTTGGCTGTGATCATTGCTGTTCCGATGGTGGAAGTGCTGGCTCGATATGCCGCGCGCTTCTCGGTACGGGCCAACGGCATGACGCTCGATTTCAGCCTGGTGTGGTTTGGAATTGGGCTGGCATTGATCGCGGCGGTTTTCCTGGCGTTCATACCGCGGCTGCCCTCGCTAAACGTGTTGCGCGGCAACGGAATGGCCAGCGGCGGAACGCGCGTTACGGGAAGCAGCAGCAGGCGGCTTCGCGTTTTCGCCATCATGCAAATCACAGCTTCATTCCTGCTGCTTGCCGGATCTGCGGTGCTGCTGAGGACGCTGTATGAGCTGGAGAAGACGCGGCCGCCATTCGACACCGCGAAAGTCTTGGCCGTGAATCTACCGGTGATGTCGTATGGGAAGACACCCGTGCAGGTGCAGGACTTCTATCGCGAAGTGCAGCGGCGGACTGCGGCGCTGCCGGGGGTGGAGCACGTTTCGACTGGATTCAGCGTTCCATGGCGCGACGAGCAGGGGCTGAACATCAGCTTTGCGTTCTCGGTGCAAGGCTCGAAACGGGAGAATGGGATGGGGGATTGGCGGGCGCGGTTCCGGTCGGTATCGCCTGGATTCTTCGGCACGCTGGGAGTGCCGCTTCTGGAGGGCCGCGATTTTAGAGACAGCGACAAGGACGGCTCGGAACGCGTGGTGATCGTCAGCCAGAGCGTTGCAAAGTCGTTGTTCCCCGGGCAGGATCCGCTGGGCCGCAATATGCAGTGGACCGATGGGGTGATGAAGTTTATCGGCATCAGCTACGAGCCGCGGCGGATCATCGGCGTGGTTCCCGATCTGGACGATGAGAACATTATCCCGTCGCCGGGGATGACTGTGTATCAGCCGGTAGACCAGGAAGGATGGCAAGGGCGGCTCTTTGTGCGGGCCAAGCAGGATCCATACTCGCTGGTTCCAGCCATTAGCCGGACGATTCACGAACTGTCGGCGGACCAGCCTGTGGAACGAGCCAGTACTCTGGAGGATATTCGCGCGGAAGTGCTAACCCCCGACCGGTTGAACGCAGTTGTGTTTGGCGGATTCGCGGCTGTGGCGCTCTTGATATCCGTTGTGGGCGTGGCGGGTGTGCTGGCGTTCTCAGTGAGTGGGCGAACGCGCGAGTTCGGAATCCGCATGGCTCTGGGCGCTCAGCCGCGCAACATTCTTACCGGTGTGCTGCTGGAGGGCTTGGTGATCGCCAGCATTGGCGTGGGCACGGGCGTGGTGGTGGGCTTTGGTTTCGCACGCGCAATTGGCAAGTATGTCGCGGAGGTGCAACAGCCGGGCGCACTGTCAATTATCGCTTCCGCGGTCTTGATTCTGGCGGCGGCGGTGATCGCGTCTGCTGTGCCCGCGGCGCGCGCCGCGAGGGTGAACGCGGTGGAGGCTCTGCGGGCGGAGTGATGTCAGGAGTGCTGACTGCGGGTGTAGGTTTGCTTCCTTGAGTTGACCCACAATTCAGGCTTCCTCAGCTTCCAATCGTCCGTTCCCCAATGGGCTCCGACGACACCCACTTCCGCCACTGTGACCAGCTTGCCAATGAACGGGGCCAAATTTAAGCTCGTCTCTTCTCGAAGATGGGCAGCGCCACCTTGAGTACCGACTAACACCTACACCGAACGGTGGCGAACCCATACCTCGACACCGTGGTCAGTGTGGGCATTGCGTGGGCTCGAACAATCAGCAGGGCTCGGGTGCATAGACGGCAACTTCCATCACTCATGGCGGCATGCCGGTCAACCCACTCATCGGCACGAGACATTGATCCCTATTTCCGCGTCACGGGCGGTTTGTCGGCAAGCCGCGAATTACTATTTGGATAACATAGCCAGGGTGACGACTTTCCAACTCGCCGGCACTACCATATGGTTATTCCTGCCTGGCTTTGCCCAGGCATCGTCTAATGGAGCTGCAACCGCATGGCGTTGAATCAAGGTGACCTCCAGCGCACGGAAAGGAGGACTTGGCGGCGAGCAGGCCTGCATCCCGACGGATCTAAGGGAAGAGCCTGCGGGAACCGGCCTTTAATGGTATTCATCCGGATCCGGAGGACTGGTTGGCACTTCGTGCAGAAGGTGGTCCGCGGTAACCTTGGTCTTGATCTTGACAAAGGGAGAGGGTATTTGGGTGAAGTCGAAGCAACCGAAAAGATCGTTGGCCCTCTCGTCGCGCTGGTGGAGGGTTGGAAGGTTGAAGTTTCTCTCTAGGAAGGTGACAAGACTGGCCGTTTCGGAAACCTCATGAAAGACGTATCCATGCTTGGCGTAAGGTGAAACCACAATGAGAGGAGTCCGGAATCCCGGCCCCATCTTGTCGATGTAAACTGGCGCGACATGATCGTACCAGCCTCCCCAATCATCCCAGTTGATGAAGATGGCGGTTGAACTCCAGAAAGGGCTGGTACCGATGGCGTTCACGATTGAGGCAACCCAGTCCGGTCCTTCGTTGCTGTTGTTTCCCGATTGGTCGGAGAGATAAAAAGACGAGTCCACCCAGGTCACCTGTGCGAGTTCCCCATTGGCGATATCGATAAGCACCTTGGCTGAGGGTGCAATGGCATTGGTCTGCTCGTCAGGCCCGTAGAAGATTTGACGGATCGGTTCAAATGCCGTTTCGGGGATGTTGTCCGTTGACGGGTTATAGACACTGTAGAATCGCCATGTCAATCCCTTGGCATCAAGTAAGTCGGCCGCCGTCATGTAATCGAAGCACGGGAAAACCCCGGCGACATCTGTACCGTCCGGGCCGACAAGCTGAACAGTCGTACCGGCGGGGGCCTCGCACCCGGGGATGAAGCCGGCTGGATCTTCATCTGCTTCTGCCGATTGCCCGGCGACCTCGTATTGATGGGCAGGGTAGCTAGGGCCGGTGCTCGATTCGAAGAATTCATCGGCGAGTGTGTACTGAGTTGCCATGGTCCAGTACGCTTCAATGTCGCTCGGCTGCACGTAGGAGTACGCCCACAGCGGAGGATCCTTCTGGGTATATGCAAATCCGTCCATTTTCCCGTTGTTCCAGGCTTTCCACCAGCTTATGTGGGAGTGGTCTAAACCATTGGGTGTTGCCAGCGGAACCGGCTTTAGAGGCACTACAGTCCCGTTGCTCAAGCCACTGTCGACAGTATCGGCGCCGGGAAAATCGTGAAATAAGTTATCGATGGTCCGATTCTCCTGCATGATTACGACAACGTGCTTGATGGGAGTATCGTTCGGATCGCTGACCCCAATCAAATAGGCATGGCTGTTCGAGTCCCCATAGGCATCGGACGCTTTGACTGTGAACCTGTAAATTCCTACGGCCGTGGGCGTTCCGGCCAGCGCGCCGGAACTTGTATTCAGGCTCAGCCCTGTGGGCAGGTTGCCGGTCGACGAAAAGGTCAGCGCGCCGACCCCGCCCACGGCCGCCGCGCTACCGCTATAGGCGACGTTGTCGGTTGCTGAAAGAGGCACGACGCCCGTAAATGTGATGGCCGACGCCGGGGTGATGTTAATTTGCAGCGCCGGCGTCGTAGCGCTGAGAGCATTCGGCGTGCCCGAATCGGTTACTTGAAGAATCAGGTTGCCGGATTTCCCCACGCAGGATGCGTTGGGCGTGCCCCCGATCGACGCTCCTGAATGCGACGCGGTGAGGGTGAGGCAAGACGGCAATGTGCCCTGCGCGAGCTGCCATGTGTACGGGGGAATTCCCCCGGAAGCTTTCAGCAACTGGTTATAAGGGGTTCCGACCGAGCCCGGTCCCAATTTCGTGGTGGTTATGTCAGGGGCTGCCAGCACTGTAATGGTGGCACTCGCCGTCCTGGATCGGTCAGCTTTCGAGGTGGCCGTCACCGTTACTGTATGCGCTGATTTTGAAGGCGCAGGCGCATTGTAGGTTACTGCGGATGTCGACTCGTCGGAAAGCGTCCCGCCCCCGCTCACGGTCCACGATACGCCCGCGCTGTTCCGGTCATGGTTCACCGCAGCCGTCAGCTTCGTTGAATCGGTCGGATCCACGGTATCTGCCGATACCTGTATCTCCACGCTCATGGCAGAATAGATGAAATCGCAACCAACAGAAGCGTAGAACGCAAAAATCGAAACGCAAATCAGGGGCAAAAACGCGCCAGGATCAAGACCCGAGAAAACGGGCAATTTTCGGAACATAGAACATCCTAACCCGTGAGTCGGCTTACTGATTGTGGAAAAGACACGGTCAAGGGAGCTCCGAAGTGGATTTCATTATTTGGGTAACTCGATCCGCATTGGGCAACTTGATAGAAGTCGGAATTCAGAACATTGGGCAGAGGGTTCAGTTGATCCCGCTCTCACTTCCTTCGCGATCCCCACGTTCGACTTTCACCGCGAGTATACCACCGGTTCCGCGATACCATGCTACGGCAGGTGTGTCTTTAATGTGCCGCGTACATACGCGTCTATGGCGTGAAAGGATTAGGATTTTGCTGTCTGGGCCCTCGCGCGCGCGCTTGCACGCTCTTTCAACTGCCCGTGATTCTCAAGAGAATACGGACGCGCGCACAGCTGCGCAATAGTGCTCTCAAACCCTCAGGAGCTTCCCGGGAATTAAGAAATTAGCTAAAGAGCATCATCCTGACGAATTGATATGTCTGGTGGACGCGGTAGGAATCGAACCTATAACCTGTCGATTAAGAGCTAGAATCCTGCTTTGCTCAGCAGTGCTCGATATTGCTCTATCTTGCTTGTTTTTAGACTGTTACAGTGTCCATCCGAAGAGGCGGACTGTAGGGACTACCCGGTTTTACCCGTCTTTTTTAAGCATGTTCCCTACAAAAGTCCCTACAGTGTTTTTTGCGCAATTTTCCACCGGAGAGATCCTGCCTTGGAAAGCTCGAAGCAAGCTAGCTTGCCGCTGCCAGCTTTCGCGCTGGGCGTCGCGCATCTGCCGTTTCCCGAACTCTCGCGCGGCGGCTTTGCCCGTCGATGGGCCGTACTGCGATGCTCGTCTGCAAATGCAGCCGGTCGGCATAGCGCAAACGCTTCTCGATGCTCACTTGGGAGATTCGACCCTTGAGCAGGCTGCTCACTGACGGCTGGTACTCGTCCAGGATGTCAACCAGCTGCGCTTGCGTGTAGCCTTTGGCCCGCACGTGCTCAAGGAGAGCGGACAAAATCTCTGCCTTGATTTTCAGCGCGCTGGCTTCCGACGCGGAGAAGCCCAAGGCGTCGAAGATGTTTCCCTTTACGATATGGGTCGGCCTATTTCCCGCTGCGCTTTTCATGTGCTCTCTGCTCCTGCAATCTTTGCCTGACTACCTTAAGGCGCTGCTCGGCAACCTCAATGTCTCTCC
>Ga0182024_10011327_pt1 | contig 17936 bp, 15 predicted proteins | sample P32metaG_FD_120480 | JGI IMG/M metagenome (GOLD analysis project Ga0182024, IMG submission 120480) | Permafrost microbial communities from Stordalen Mire, Sweden - P3-2 metaG (Illumina Assembly) | ecosystem: Environmental > Terrestrial > Soil > Wetlands > Permafrost | place: Sweden: Stordalen... | reverse complement strand
TTAAGGAATCCAGCGAGGCCAACTGCTAACATTGAAAATCCACCCAGGGGGTATAGCTCAGCTGGTAGAGCACTTGCATGGCATGCAAGGGGTCAGGGGTTCGAATCCCCTTACCTCCACCAATCAAACGCCTTATTTTATAAGGCTTTTCGAGTTTTTCAAATCATTGATTCGCTCTCCGCGACCGTTGGTTCAGCAGTTACTTCAGCAGTTCTTTTGGAGGGAATCTGATGGCACCGCGGCGATCAAATCACGAAGGCTCGATCTACCAACGCCAGTCCGACGGACTATGGATGGGCGTCGCACATTTGGGTTACGACTCATTGGGAAAGCCGCTTCGAAGGTACGTGTCGGGGAAGAAGCGTACTGAGGTCGTTAAGAAACTTAAGGATCTTCGCCGAAAGATCGACGACGGACTATTACTCAAGGACGAAGACGTAAAGGTCGCCGAACTCTTCGAGCGATGGTTTGACGACGTTATGCGCCACCAAATCGCCCCCAGCACCTTTAGCAACTACCAGACCGTGGTGCGGATGCACATCCTGCCTCGACTCGGGAACAAGAAAATTGTCGAACTCAACGTCAGTGACGTCGACAAACTTCTCTCGCAGAAAGCGGACAGCGGCCTATCGCCATCCACGGTGCGGAGGATCCGAGCCGTACTCGCCCAGTGCCTCGATCAAGCGATCCGCTGGGAGCTCGTCCATCGCAATGTCGCAACCCTCTCGAGGTCACCCAAGATGGTCCGTCACGAGGGCCGCACCCTCTCACCGGATCAAGCCCGGCACCTCCTAGGGACATTGCGAGGACATCGAAACGAGGCTCTGTACGCCCTCATGCTTTCGACCGGGCTTCGCCGGGGTGAGGCGCTCGGCCTCCAGTGGAGCGACCTCGACCGAAACACCGGGGTTCTCAGGGTCTCGAGACAACTCAAGCGAGAAGGTTCTCTTCTCATAACGACGGACACGAAGACCTCGCTCAGCCGGAGGGCCGTGAATCTGCCTGAGCCGATGATGAAGACGCTCCTAGCTCACGAGAAGCGACAGGAAGCCGAAAAAGAGTGGTTAGGAGACGAATGGGTTGACTCTGGATACATCTTCACGTCGTCAGTTGGCACGCCCATCGACCCGAGAAATCTGTACAGAGAGTTCCAGGCGATATGTCGGAGCGCGAGTCTTGGAGATTGGCATCCTCACGAACTTCGCCACTCCGCCGCCAGCTTGATGTTGGCCCAGGGGGTGAAGATTCAAGTTGTAAGTCAAGTACTAGGTCATTCGTCGATCCGAATGACAGCAGACGTTTATGGACACCTTCTCGACCCGGATCGAAAGGAGGCTGCCGATGCTATGGGGTCAATGCTTTGGAATTCCAATGAGCAGCCTGGACAGTGACACTGACGTCGTAGCCTCCAACATTCCCGACGCGATTCACTGACTACTAGAGACCTTGCAACTCAATCTCTACGTAACTCCTCCTTAGGTCAAGCACGAGAGGACATCAGAAGATGTTTGCGAACATGCCGTCCCGATTCACGCACATTCTGAGCTAGTACTTACCAGTGTTCCCATGCCGTTCAGGCGACCTCAACCGGGACATCGGAGTCGCTGGTCAATCCATTGCCGAGTTCCCCGTCGGAGTTGCTGCCCCAGCAGTCAACCCCGCCAGAGGTGAGCAGGGCGCAGTAGCCGCTGACCCCGCTGGAGAGACTGGCAACTCCGCTCAGGAGACCCACACCGTTCACGCCTTTGACCGCTACTGGGACATCGGAGTCGCTAACTATTCCATTGCTAAACGCGACCCTGCCCCAGCAGTCGACCCCGCCAGAGGTGAGCACGGCGCATTGGCCTATGCCCCCGCTGGAGAGACTGGCAACTCCGCTCAGGAGACCCACGCCGTTCACGCCTTCGACCTCAACCGGGACATCGGAGTCGCTGGTCAATCCATTGCCGAGTTCCCCGTCGGAGTTGCTGCCCCAGCAGTCAACCCCGCCAGAGTTGAGCAGGGCGCAGTAGCCGCTGCCCCCGCTGGAGAGACTGGCAACTCCGCTCAGGAGACCCACACCGCCAACGCCCTCGACCTCAACCGGGAGATTGGAGTCACTGGTTAATCCATTGCCGAGCTCTCCGTAGAACCCGATGCCCCAGCAGTCCACCCCGCCAGAGGTGAGCAGGGCGCAGTAGCTCTCACCACCGCCGACAAGATTGGCCACTCCGCTCAGGGGACCCACGCCGTTCACGCCTTCGACCGCTACTGGGACATTGGAGTTGCTATTAAATCCATTGCTAGACGTGACGATGGCGCCCCAGCAGTCCACCCCGCCAGTGGTGAGCACGGCGCAGTAGCTGTTCCAACCGCCGACAAGACTTACCACTCCGTTCAGGAGACCCACGCCGTTCACGCCTTCGACCTGAACCGGGACATCCGAGGTGCCTGTCGCTCCGTTTCCGAGCGCCCCTTCGCCGCCGTAGCCCCAGCAGTCAACCCCGCCAGAGGTGAGCAGGGCGCAATAGCCGACGTCGCTGGAGACACGGGCAACTCCGCTCAGGAGACCCACGCCGTTCACGCCTTCGACCGCTACTGGGACATCGGAGTTGCTGGTCAATCCATTGCCGAGTCCCCCGTAGTAGTTGCCGCCCCAGCAATCAACCCCTCCAGAGGTGAGCAGGGCGCAGTAGCCGTCACTTTCGCCGACAAGACTTACCACTCCGCTCAGGAGACCCACGCCGTTCACGCCTTCGACCGCTACTGAGACATCGGAGTTGCTAGTCGCTCCGTTTCCGAGCGCCCCTTCGCCACCGTAGCCCCAGCAGTCGACCCCTCCGGACGTGAGCACTTCGCAGTACCCCGTGCCATCACTGACGACTGATGGAATGCTTTGTGGTCCGCCGCCGCTCGTCGGGATCGTTGCCATGGTCGTGGAGGTCGTCGTCGTTGTTGACGTACTCCAGTTCGCCGCGAAAGCCGACTCAACCGCCGTGGCCATTCGTTGGTGTCCGGCTTCAGTGGGGTGGAGCGTTTGGGTCCCAATCAAGTTATTGCATGCCGCGCCGGAATTGACTCTGTAGTAGCAGCGGTACGCCTGGATAATCCCATCACCAACTGCCAGGTCAATTCCGTTGATGTCCGACCGATTCATGGTTTTCGTATCGCACGGCTGAGCGTAAGGTGTCGTCGACGCGGTCAAATTGACAGCTCGGATGCGCCCTTGGTAAGCCGGCATGGCCGCGACCGCGGCAACTGCGCTCATTATGTCGCGGTTGGTATTGGCTTCCATCGCGTTTATGTCACCTTGGACTTTCGAATTCAAGCCGAGATAGGCCGTCGAGGCGGTGTCTGGTATGAGTGCTCCACCAGTAAGTGGACAGAACTTCGACGTGGGGATTTGCTGTGGGGTCATCAACTGGGGGTACGTGAGCACTGCGAGACGGGCATTTGTGGCGCTACTAAGGATTACCTCGTAGGTTTTGACGAGTCCCGCGCCCAATTCTGTATTGGTCGTACCGTTGCCGATGACCTTGTCCGATGAAGCCAACCTTGAAGCGCAACTGCCACCAACCAACAACGGCGGAAGTCCGACGACCTTCTGGATTGGCCCGGTCTTAACCATTATCGAAGTGCAGGAAGTGACGACGTCTGCGAACCCAGCGTCATTACCTCCAATGGTGAGCGAGATGTCGTTCACCGATGGATTCAAGTAGTTCGTCGCGACTGGATGTTTGGGAATTTGTGGAGCTTCGCCGTCGCGGCCCGACAGCATGCTGCCCCCTTTGCCGAAGGGGGAAACCGTGAAGCCCGAGTAGGCCCCCGAACAGGCTACAAAAGTGAATGTTCCAGCGTTCGACCCGAAACTTTTATTCACTAGTTCGGGGTAGGCGTCACTCGCTCGGTGGCAACCATCCTTGCCAGTGCTATATCCGAGGTTGGTGATGTAGCCAGAAGCTTGGGCGGCGAGGCCTTCTCCAGAAGAGTACGAGTCCCCTAAGGCGACGTAATTGATCTTGGTGATCGTCGTCGCCGACGTAGGCAAAGTCAGTAGAGTGAGCGACGCGCCAACTAAACACAGCAGCAACGAAGTTCTAATGGCAACGCCACGTCGAAATCCTCTCACTCTTGGTCAGCTCCTTGAGGCGCCCGTGTCATAAGGCGTCGCCTATCAAAAGAGTGTCGTGCTCCAGCGAGATTGACGTGATTTCGGCAAGGTAAGATGGTCATCACTAGGATGTAGACGCCTCGCCAATTCTGGTGATCGATCCAGTGCCAGACGCACCACCTGCATTATTCACTACCCATAAATAGGTTCCATCCAACGAAATCCCGTACGGAGTATTCAAGGATGCAGTGTCGCACAGTAGTACCTTGCCAGTGAAAGCGTTCAACTCGTAAACATATTGGTAATTGTTTACCCACAAGTTTGAACCATCCAGTGTCACCGATACTCCGTTGCCGCTGAGAGGTCCGTTCACCTTGCTCACCGCTCCTGATGAGATATTGATCTTCGCGAGTATCGGAAAAATTAGGGAGTCACTGCCGGAAATTGCGAGACCTTCTCCGTTCCCCGTGACCCATATGGTGTTCTGATCAAGAGCCACTCCTGTTGGAAGGTGAATAAACGGACTCATTACATCGGTCACTTTTCCGGAAGCAATATTGATCTCCGATATCGACCCCGAACACTTGCAGCTAACCGTCCCGCCGAATTGATTTGCCACGGCTACGACCGTCCCGTTTGACGCAATGGCGTCCGGATCGTTAATCGATGGATTACTAATTTGCGTTACGACTCCAGTGGCGATATTGATCTCGGACACTGATCCACTATCAGTGCTCCCGTTACCCGCATTTGCCACCCACACGTCGGTGCCGTCTGCTGTCATCGCGTCGGGACCATCAAATGATGGATCGTTAATCTGTGTCACTACACCCGTTGCGACATTTATTTCGGAAACCGATCCCGTATTGTTGCTTCCGCCGTTGAGATTTGCTACCCATACATCTCCACCAGCAATCGTGATTGCCGCCGGCGATACAAATGATGCATCGTCGATTTCCGTAACACTTCCAGTCGCGACATTTATCTGCGATACTGAGCCGGTTCCGTTTGGGCCACCCTGATAATTGGCAACCCACACGCTAGAACCGTTGGACGCAATTCCATCGGGACCATTGAACGATACATCGTTGATTGTCGTGACGTCTGAACTCGCCGGGAGCGCCTGAGGTGTAACTCTGTTTGAAGGAGTTGAATTTTTCCCTACACCAGTTTTATTTTCGGCCGTAACGGTAAATCTATAGGTCGTTTTATTCGTTAATCCAGATAACACGCACGGTGAGGTCGGCGTGTAGCAAGTCTTATTGGAGGGGTGCGCAGTCACCAAGTACTTCACAATTCCGCTACCGCCTCTTGAAGTTGGCTTCAACCAGCTAATCGTTGCGAGACCATCGCCCGCAACAGCGTGCACCCGAACTGGTGCGGTCGGATTGAGCGATTTGTTCGCTGCGGCACCCGATGGATTAACGATGGTGACCATCATCATTAAAACCATGCTCGTTACGAGGGCAGAGGCCGACCACCGGCACCCGAGGCGAGATCGCGAGCCCACGTTGAAAAGATTTTTGAACCTTTGAGTCGCCCCGCGCTTTTCCATTTTCTAGTCTTCCTCACCCGAATTCGACTGGCGTTCTTGGGCGGCGGCTCAAACACGAGGACTTGAATGCTCCTCGAACATGGCCATTCTCAAGATCGCCCGTTACCAATGATTTCAATAGTAAGGGAAAATCGATGACTTTGCAACTCATAATTGCAAGAGAGACTAGAACCTTTCAACGGAGACAGAATTATTCTTGTTCGCAATGGCGAACACATAGCGAAAGACGACGAAATTCGTACCTAACCGCGTTCTAGGGCGATGGGACCTCCCAATCAGCATCAATCTCCAGAAATTCTCGAATCATGGCGTGAAAACCAACGCCGAACAGCGTCCATTGCTCAATCTTTCCATTTGGCCCGCTCGGCAACTTTAGATAGCGGATACTTTGACGATCCACGAGGTCACGAATCGAACTTCCTTCAGAAAGTGCAGTCACGATTGTCGCCACCCTGTTCATCGTGTACGGCTCTTTCAATCTAAAACCTAGATAATCAATTGCCGCATTGAAGACGTTGGTCGTGTCTCTATTCAGCGCCAAGTAACTTGCTCGAAGAGCGTCCATAATTTCGTCCCGAGCATCACTTGGCTCACTTGAACCAGTTAGAGCCCAGATGCCAATCCAAGCCCTCCACGTGGGAGAATCATGGAGCGAGTCGAGCATGAGTTTTGAACCCATTCGACATAATTCCGACAGTGCTCGCCATCGACCTTCGACCGTAGTTCTGTCGGCCCTAAGCAAGACATCCTGAAAGAGCTTAACCGCAACGTCATTGAAGTCGTCAGAATCACTCTTTGCGATCTCAGCGACGACTTGCAATTGGTAATCCTCTTGCGTTTCGAAGACCCGACCTATGACTGATCCATTAGTGAGACGAACACCTTGACGCCGGAGAATCTCGTATGCCTTTTTGAAGGTAACGTGCTCAGCGCCGTTGGCCAGGCCCTCTTTCAGAACGATATCGAGGCCAACTCTGACCAGCAATTCCCTTATCTCTTCGGGACTTCGTCGCGGGCCTCGGGATGCTCCCCGAAGTGGATCGATCTTGCTCATTATGTCGACATATTAAACGTGACCAAGTCAAGAAGTTCATCCCTTCGCGATCGAGCCTGATGACACAGATTTCAATTCACGGGAAGAACATCTATCGACTGGCCAAAATAATTCGCCACCCAAAGGTAATTACCGTCCAACGCCATTGCCAGAAATGGACCGGTTGAATGTTGGGTCCTCAGACTAATAAGAGTTTTGACAAATTTTCCGGTCGGAGAATACTCCCGTACCGATTCCACGTCGCCTAATCGGCATTCCGCGAATAGGGCTCTGCCGTCAAACAACAAGATTCCACCCGAATCAGCATTTGCCACGACTCGTACGATCTTCCCACTCGATGCACTGAACTCATCTAAAGGATCGTTCCCAGAATCTTCACTCAGCCAAAGAATCCCTCCGTGATAAGAAACGTAACCAGGCCCATCCGATGCTTGAGAACTCTTTAGATATGCCCCAGTGCGCGCATTGTATTCGGCCATGCGATGGAACATAGGGCTTACCACCCAGATGTCAGCCCCGGTTGAAGCCACGCTCGAAGGTGAGAGAAGGGGGCCGCCGTGCACCCCTCCAATGAATGCGCCTGATGGCCGAAATTCGGACAAACCGTTATATTCTCCCGTCACCCACACTTCAGAACCTGTGAACACGATGTCGACTGGGCTTACTATTCCAGGTCCAGCCAGTGTCTGCACCAACGCACCAGTTGATGCGCTGATCACCGTGATTGAATTATTCTCATAATCTGCAACCCAGATATCTCCATCAACAAGTGCAAGCGAACGAGGACAGACAAAGCCATATTGAGAGCCGTTAATGTCCTGGATTACTTGACGTGTCGCGGCTTCGATTTCGGTGACGGCGTTCCCGGTGCAGCTAGCAACCCAGATATGTGGGCCAACTACCAGCAGGGCATCGGGCCCTGCTGGGACCGTGACTGCGCTGCCGGAAGTTTTAGGAAATGTCGTGGAAGTTGTCGACGTCGAAGTGACGCTTGAAATATTCGGCGCGACGGAAATCGTTACTTGTTGCAGCGCACCTACGCCGAATATATTCAAGTTGGACACCGAAAGAGTTACGGCCACGTACATCGTCGTTGCAGAATCATTCGCGGGAACGCTAAATGTGTAGTCGCACGCTCCGGCGGAAATCTTCGTGGACTTGCCAAACGTAGCCGCATACGAACTGACCTCGTAATCGCAGCCCCGGGCATTTGATACTGTTGCCGTCGCTTGCACAGTTCCACCCCCTGAAGGCAACGAAGTTGGAGAGACTGCGAGTTGGCTAATAACGGGCCTAGAAGACGCCGCTAAAACGACGATGGGCAGAGCCAAGTTGACCACCGTAGTTATCGCCACAATTGTGAAAATTCGCCGCATCAGGACAATGTGCATCACACAACTCCCCTCGTACGCAGTGACGATCGTCATTCTAGGCAGGCCCAAACCGTGAAATTCCATGCTCCAGAGGGACTTAAAAGTTACGCGCACCTAGACCGATTCATTCTGCCGTAGAGTCAGGTTTTGACGAGGGACGATTCGCAGTTGACAAAGTGCGAAGCACTTCACTTGACCGCGTCAAAATTGCTTCACTCACGTTGAAGAGGAGTGGTTTTGGTGTCGCCACGGTCCAGTTACCGTACACAGGAAAAACTGGTTTACGACGAATCTGATGGAACTCATCCACCAAGAAGCTTCGCTCTGACCATCGCGGCCAAGTCAGCGGTCGACAAGTGACGATGTTGACCCCAGACTTCATGCAGGCACCGAGTCAACGTGCAATTCGAGTCGGCGGCTTGTGCGTTTTGACAATGGAATGCTTCGCATGAGCGCAGGGAAGCCACTCGCTGACGGATAAATGGATTTCTCCGCGCAGTTTATAATCTATGATTCACTAAAATTACGTTCACGGCGCCTTGGCGTTAATGTCGTTGAATTGAACGTAGGTTCTGTGTGAGGAGAGATTCATGTCAATCTTGCAGCCTCTTCCGCACTGGTTACTCCGTTTTTTCTTGGCATGCATAATGGTCTTCCCTTATACGTATGAAGCCGTAATTCCGGCTGGAGCAACGAGCAGTTGGGCCAGGACGATAGACGTACCCGGGCTACGATCTCTTAACTCTCGGGGCAACGCTCAAGTCACGTCAATCTCCTGTCCCTCAACGGGAAACTGCGCCGCCGGGGGATACTTTTGGGGCAGCAAACCCAACCCCGGAGCATTCGTCGTCGATGAGGTGAATAGCGTATGGGGACGAGCCATTGAGATACCAGGTTTCGTAGATCTCGCGCCCACGGTGAACAGTGCGGCGGTGAATTCGGTGTCGTGTAGTTCGCCTGGTAATTGCAGCGCGGGCGGTTACTACTCAAATGGTTCAACCCGCGACCAAGCCTTTGTGGTTAATGAAGTAAACGGCACTTGGGGCAACGCGCTCGAAGTTCCTGGTTCTCAGTCGCTCAACGTCAGCGGGAATGCAATGGTGAACACCATTTCGTGCACGGCGCCCGGAGACTGCGCCGCAGGCGGTTCATTTGGTTTTGACCAAATCTTCACGCAAGGCTTCGTGGTCGATGAATTGGATGGCGTGTGGGGTACAGCAATGAGCCTGGACGCCACTTCGATTGACACAATATCGTGTGCGACACCGGGGAACTGCAGCGCGGGGGGCTCGGTGGAAACGGGAAAGTACAACCGAGACCACGATCCCCAAACGGAGATCGTTATCGCCGATGAAGTTAATGGCGCGTGGGGAAGCGCCGTTGAGCCTCCCGGTTCGGTCGCGCTCAATTCTGGAGGACAGGCCAACGTTGATTCAATATCGTGCGCGACGCCGGGGAACTGCGCTGCAGTGGGCGGATATGAAAATAGTCAGCCCCCGAATGGATACCACAGTTCTAACGAGGCTCTCGTCGTCAACGAAGTGAACGGCGTCTGGACCAACGCAAAGGAAGTTCCGCGCTCCGGTGTCTTGAATGTCGGCGGCGGGGCGGGGCTCAACGCGGTGTCGTGCACGACGCCGGGGAACTGCAGCGCGGGGGGCTCATACCTTCTACGTACCAATCACTTCGAAGCTTTCGTTGTCAACGAAGTCGACGGGCAGTGGGGCACCGCAACGGAAGTGCCAGGCGTTGCTATCTTGAACCGATTCGGCGATGCTGAAGTCTCCGCCATTTCCTGTGGATCCACAGGTAACTGCAGTGCTGGCGGCTACGTCAACGGAGGTGACTTCAAGGCGTCACTCTCAGGTCGTGCGCCGTTCGTTGTGAATGAAGTACACGGAAGATGGAAAGTTGCGATGATAATTCACGGTGTCACCGCCCCTAATTCAAATTCCGAAATTGACACGCTCTCCTGTAGTAACTCGGGCGTTTGCGAAGCAGGGGGCTCATACACCGACCGAGTCCAGAGCACCCAAGCGTTTGTTACGGGTAGATAAGTTCGAAAACTTCGGAATACGCAACGGTACGTGTCGGCAAAAAAGCGCACTGAAGTCGTCACGAAACTCAAGGATCTTCGGCGAAAGATCGACGATGGACTTGTACTCAAGGAAGAAGACGTCAAGGTCGCCGAACTCTTAGAGCGATGGTTCAGCGACGCCATGCGCCACCAAATCGCTCCCAGCACGTTTAGCGACTACCAGACCGTGGTGCGGATGCACTGAGCACATTCAAACGGCCACGGTCGAAAGTTCAAGCCCTGCGGCGCCCATCGACCGTGACGGTACGGTGCCTTCTTGACTATTCCTCAAGCAGCCCATCAACGAACTCTTGGACGCCCGCGCGAAGGACTAATCGGCGACGCCCAATTTTGACGCTCTGAATATCTCCTCGCATTACGAGTTCAAATGTTGTCGTTCTACCGAGCCTCAGCAGCACCGCCGCTTCTTCCACGGTCAACAGAACAGACGGTCCTGGGTTACGCTCCCTGCGGTCCACTGCAACCTCATCCATGCTCAGTACCAGTCCTCATAATCCGTTGATTTTCTGCCGCTGGCGGCGTATTCCGCTTAGTTTCGGCGAGAACTATCAAAGAGACATCGCACCCCTCGCCTACTGCTGCTTCGTAAAACCGAGTCCCTACTTCACAATTGAGTCCAATATCCGGGGCATCCCCGACCGTTGTGATGCATCGACTTGTTACTTCCAACCTTGACTTGAATGCGAACCTCACAATGACATCGTGCGCGTGATTGTTTTCAATTGGCACGTTAAGCGGCGAGACGATCCCACCTTCGAAATATGAGAGCACGCTCACGTCTCATCATCCTCTGTGTCGCAAGCGTCGCAATACTTATTGCAACCTGCGTCTGCTGGTTTGTGCCTTCTGGCGCCACGGACGTGGAACAATCCGCTGTCGACGAGATCGACCAGAGTTATGAGATCCCCGTCACCAATCCCGGGGACCATGTCAAACTGCCTTCGGTGTTGCTCGTAACGAGTGCCACGCTTGACACCCGAAATCCCGACGGCAGTGGTACCGACGCGCCGCAGGGGATGATCTATCTTTCCTTGCAGGCGAGTTCGGGACCCGCGCAACTGCAATTCGAGAACCCTCAGTGGGGCCACTTTTTTTCGGGCATGACGCCGATTGCCGCTGCGGCCCTTCGCTACGTCACGGCTACCGGCCGTAGCTACGCAGTGACAAGGATCGACCCGATCAATCAAACGTACAACCCCAACAGCGCCGAGGACAATGGTCTCTTCGACGCGACCTACTACTTCACGGTTCCCATCACCAATCGCTCGGGCACGCTGGTCATCGAACCGAATCGCACTGTGGGCGTTGAATACGTGGGTTCCGTTGGCGGGGCCAACGTGCCCCTCGTTGTTGGCGGACCGACGAGGATCGCCCTCACCTTTCCGAAGAACCTGACCGTCGTTACGACAGGCGCCACGGGCACCGCGAAGAAGACTCCAGTTGCCAGCGCGGCGACGTTCGCCAGCCTGTTCAACTTCGTCTCCACCCTGATCGTGGTCGCGCTCGCGGCTTTCGTCCATCTGAACCTTCGACGCTGGCGACGTCGGAGAGTTCGCTTCGCGCGACCGGTCCACGTAGTACGAGAGACACCACCGACGAACACGGCAACTCGAACTCCTCGCGCTGAGGGACCAGTATCGACGCCACCCGTAGTTCGGGCGCCAAGCGAGTCCGAACGTGTCGCCTCGACAGTCATTGTCCGGGATGAACCAACCCGAGCCGCAAACGCCGACCGACCCTCTTCGCCAATTGATACGCCCGCACTGCGGGTCGACGTCCTGGGTCCACTGAAGTTGTCGCCAACGTACAGCCCACCCGGCGAATCGGTAAAGGCCATCGTTACCTTCCTCGCTCTGCACAACGATCGGGTTCTGACCCTGGGCGAGATTCAGACAGCAATCTGGCCACTTGTTGACGGCGCGAACGACATCAAACGACCCGTCATGCTCAACTACATGGCTGACGCCCGCAAGGTTGTCGGCGAGCAGCACTTGCCGACAGCTTCCGGAAGGTCTGGCTACCGACTCGTCGACGTCTCTTCCGACTGGGCTCAATTCCAACAACTCATCAAAGATGCCGCAACCGCTTCCAAGAATGAAGCGCTGGCACTTCGTCAGCGGGCCCTCCGATTGGTTCGCGGCGTCCCGTTCGCCGGAGAGAACTCGCGCTACTTCACGTGGGCACTGACTCCGACGGTCACCTACAACATCATCGATACCGTGACAGCACTCGCCCACGACGTCGCAAAGCAGTCCGTTCTGAGTGGCGATCTGCTCGGTGCTGACGACGCTCTGCGCCAAGGTCTGCTCTGTGACCCCACCTCGTTGGTTCTCTGGGAAGATCTCACCGACATCGTGCTGGAGTCCGCTGACACCAGCCGACGCCACTTCCACTGGCGAGCCGCCGAGCAGGTGTTGGGTCCTAAAGACGTCGAGGCACTGCGCGCGAGGGAACTCGGGTAGCGCGATCATTGCACGACCTCGCTGACACCGAAGTACTGACGCACTCGGGCTTCAGCGCGATGCCGGCGTCGCTGGAGTGCGGCGTAGGAATCGGCTGACTCGTGCGCGAGTTCCAGCAACGAACGCCCCTTGCCGCGCGTCTGATCTATGAGTTCGCGCTCCGCTAAGTCAATGACTTCGTGCGCCACGGCTTCGTCAAGTCGCAACTGCGCGACGTCGTGATACGGCGCCGGCGGCTCAGGAACGTCCGTCGCACTAGTAAGGCATACGGTAACCACGCTGCGCCGAGCCAGGTTGCGAGGCTCGGCCCGAGCTCGACTGAACGCGTGCTGAAGGACAAAGTCCATCCTCGAGCCAGCGGGAAGTTCCTGCGCCAAGAGAAGCGCTTCGCTCGCGTGGGCCAGAATTTCGGCGACTGCGTCGTCACTCGGTCGGCCTCGTTGCAGACGACTCGCTGAGTGTTCGAGATCGGGCGCCAAGGCCACCAGGGCGATGAGTTGTAGATCGGTTGATGAGGCGACCTTGCCGAGAAGATCCTCCAGCACGCGCCGGGCTTCGACCGACGGCTCTCTCATCATGAGCGCCAATTCCAAGGCGTCGTCGACGCCATTAAGGTCAATTTCGTGATCTTCAAGCATCTCGAGTAACGCTCGGCCGGACGAACCGGATGATCGCGCCTCCAGATCGCGAGTTAGTAGGGACGTGAGTGTTGGTGTGTTGTTCATGGACCCAGAGAATCAATATGAGTTCACGAAAATACACACAGAAAAGATCACGTGAACTCATAACCCTTGCGAGAAAAGGGCCTTCGTAGCCACGTGAGGTGATCATATGAGCAAGAAGCGCTCTCACCTTTCGTTCAGCTGTACCATCACTTCGATTAATACGGTGGCTCACGAGGCTTCTCCCGAGCCGAGACGAATCTCCAACGCCTCTTCGCGCAACTCCTGTTGCATCGAAAAGAACAACTCCGCCAGTTCGGTCCCGCGTGGGTCGTCGTAGCCGCGGCCCTCGTAGAAGAACGTGCCGGCGACGGGTTCGCCGGTGTTCTGTTCCTTCATGTACGCCGCCCTCGCCGAGCGCATAGCGCCGAACGTGGTGGAGTAGCGACGCGACTTGGTGATCAATTGGCCCGTGAAACCGAAGGCGTGAGCATGGGCGCGCAGGTTCAAAGGCGCCAGCTCCACTCGGTCGGCCAGATCCCACGCGGTGAGCGCCATTCGGCGAATATGGCCGTCACGAGAAAGATTCTCGATTTGACGACGATGGTGAAATCGGTAGGCGAGGTCCTTCGTGCCATCAGTCGTCTTCGTGGAGTACTTGGCCACGTAGGACGCGACCTTGTGGGCGTCATCAGAATCGAGTGCCATGTCGCGAATGTTGAGCACTCGGCCCCATTGTTGATAACCGCCAGCGAGTCCGGTAGCCCTGGCCTGGGAAACGGAGTTGCGAACCGCCCGGGCGAGGAGTTCACTGGAGAGCCATTCGGGTGGATCAGCGTCGACAGAATCTGGCCCGTCCGTTCGCACGACAACGTGAAAGTGGACCAGTCCCCTTCGCTGCATCTCGGCGACCTTTAGATAATGCAACTGAGCAACCGTGTGGAGTTTGGTCTGGACGAGACCGGCCTCTTCCGCGAGTGAGCGACGAATCAACTGAATCGTGTTGTTCCAGAGCCTTGACGCGTGCGCGTTCCACAGCACTGCGTCTTCGTAGTTGAAACACTCGCTACAAAGCGGCCTTCCTAGTCGCGGATCCGTCTCCTCGTGACGAACGTTGCAGAGCCGTGCTCGACCGTGCGCACAAGTACCGAGCCCATTGGCGCCCGCACGCGAATGCCTCACGCAGCCGCCATCACTTCGAACGGTGTGGACCGAACCGAACGAGGGCGCAGTCAGCGTGACGAAATGCCGGGGATGGGTCGATACCAGTTCCGACGTCCCCTTGCCGCCAACGAGACCCGCCGACACCATGATCCACGCGTCAGCCTTGTAGAGAAAGGAGCAGGCCGGACAGACCGCTCGACGCCGATCCTTGCACGCGACGCGCAGCGAACTCATTGCCACTTCACCTGTCGAAAGATTCACCATCTCACCCTTCAGGCGAATCGGATGGGAGCAATTACCAGATAACTCCACTTCTCGAACCAATCGAGCGCGCTCGTCGGCGTTCACTACATTCCTCGCTGCTCAAAAGCGCGCAACGCTAGCTCGTCGACCTCTTCGTCGCTCAGATACGGCGTCTTCAACAACACCGGCACGCCGCCTTCGGCGAGTAGATAGCCAACACCACGAAGAGCCGGATCGATGGTCGCGGCGGAGAAGCCCTGCGAGGCCCATCCCTGACCGAGAATCGTGTCCGAGGCGTCAGAACTCGTGCAACGCATGGCGAGTCGATACGAGAACAGGTCGCGAATCCAGGTCGGGACGATCTCGTGACTGGGTTTCTGGGTGGCGGCGACCACGATGATCCCTGCCGCTCGTCCTCTCGAGACGAGGTCGCGCAGCAGCTCGGCGAAGCGTTCCCGGGTCTCTTTTTTACCGCCTCGAAGGTAGAAGGCCAGCTCGTCGATGACCAGCACGTGCAGTCCTTCAAGGTCATGGGGTGAGACCTTCCGTCGGCGCGTGGCGACGAGATAGGCGTAGCGAAGGTCCATAAGGCCACGAAGTTCTTCGAGCGCGTCAACTGCGTCGTCTTGGTCCGAACCGACAAATCGGTCGGCAACGAGCGACCACGCAGCAAGTTCAACGTGCTTGCCGTCAAGGAGCGTCATATGGACCGATGGATCCAATGCCGCCGCTCCCACAATCGTCGAAAGTGCTACTGACTTGCCCGAACCGGGCTCGCCACCGATGAGGAGATTGTGCTCGGGCAAGCCAATGGCGACCGCGAGCCCGTCTTCTCCAACACCCAGTTCCAGTGGCTCCCACAGCGAGAAAGTCTCACGGGCCAGCAGTGGAGACGCGATTTCGCGCGGGAACGCGTTGCTCCAGATGACCGCGAGCTCGACGTAATGGGCACTCTGTGCCAGGCCCTTAAGTCGAACTTCACGCACACCGAGAGCGGCCGCCAGTTCTGGTGCGCGGGACTTCAGGGCCTCTAAGTGAAGTCCCGGCGGCAGGGCTATTAGGTAGCGCCAGCCCACGGGAAGCGAAGCCGAACGCTCAACTCTCGGGATTTCGCCGTTACGACCGACGATGGCGCAGTGCCAAAAGGCACCGTGCACCCAACGCTCGTGACGACGCTCACGCAGAATCGCGCGTAGTTGATCGAAGAGATCGGGACGAAGTCGAAAGACGAGGAAGATGATCCCCACCATGAGAAACGGTCCGAAGGCACCGAACCGAGTCGACAGCGCCAAGACAATCAAGGTTGCAACACCGAGACCGATCTCGAGGCGCCACCCCCAGATGAGAAGACTCACCCAGGGGCGGCGCTCGGAGTTGGAGGGGCTACGCATTACGACGTCCCTCCCACTGGCTCCACATCCACCAACCGCCAGCACCGAGCACGACGAGACCGAAGTGGGTAAATAGCCACTCGAATCCGAGCAGGATCAACGTGGCGAGTGCCAGGAAGATGAGGAGCGGACTCATTAAGCGCTGGCCTTTACGAGCTCGATGCGGTCAGCTCGGAAACTAACCCCGTGGTTTGTGCCGACCTCCCACGTCGAGGCAATGAGGTTCGTCACCTTTACGGGTGTGAACTCACTCAGGCCCTTGGGCTCGCCCGCCACTTTCACCGAGATCGAGTCCTTGATCCCGCTGCCCGCCGCGAACAGTGGCACGTTGAACAGTGCCGTCCCGTTCTCGTCGACCTTCGGTGATCGAGTTTCGTAGTCGAGAACCGGTTCAGCCGGTCCGGCTGCCGCGAACTTCACGGTTTGGGTGTCAATGGGTAGTCGCATAGTGCTCCTTCATCGAGGAGCAAAATTTTCGTCCTCTATAGAAGTAGCCAACGTTTTGGTGTCAATTCAGACAACTTCGGAGAAGAAATCCCAAAGTTTTTTCGAAGGTCGAGTATTTAACGATTTTGAAGAATCACTCCAAGAGCCCGTTAGCCCGACTTGGCGCTACGCGCCCGCCGGCCTCGGGCAAGAGACTAGACAGCAAAACAGTGGCTCAAATGCCAATCTGATGAACTCTTCTAATCGTCTATCAAGGTGCTCGGTTGCGAATTTCAAGACCAAGACGATTTGAATACCCAGCGATTCTTTGAAGCTGTTGAAACGTGGTCGTCAGACCTCAACAACCCCGAAGAAGAGGCACGGTATGAAGTTGCACTTATCGCTGAATTGCAAAGCCCGCGAGAAACCCTAAACGTCACCGCCTTTGCCAATCAATATATTGACGCGAATCAACGCGACTCATTCATGACCGTAATGAGGGAATCGAACGTAGTCACAACCCCAATTCCGAAGGACATCACCCTAGTTTCTCGCAAGATCAATCGAGTGAAATTCCAAACATCACGGGGTGCGACAGTATTTGTCACAAGGGATATGTACGATGACGGTTCGGTCACCATCAAGAAGTCTGACACAGGCAGCAAGAGCGAAATCCGGATCATCGATGAAGTGACCTCAATATCCGCTGCCGGTGGAAAACAGATCAAGAAGGCTCCGTGAACAATCTTGAAACGACGTTTCTGCGATTCAAAGAGGAACGACCGATCTTCGTCGAATGCGCATCAATAGTGTCCTCAGAATTACAAAAGATTTGTCAGAGCCTTGGAATGTTGGCACGAATCGAAGCACGTGCAAAAGAGATCTCAAGCTTTGTTAAGAAAGTCATGACAGATGAGAAATACCAAACTGATCCCTGGAAGACCATCACTGACAAAGTAGGCGCCCGAGTCATTGTTGACACAAGAGCAGACAAACAACGCATGCTGGAGGGCCTTCAGGCATCCTCACTAAGCGTCTTCGATATTGAGGACAAGGCTGTTGGAAAGGATCCACATCTTCTTTACTACTCAGGAATTCATATGCAGTCGATCGTCCCTGGGGCAAAAACGTCTGACGACCAGCCTATTGAGTGTGAAATTCAACTCAAGACGAAAGCAGAGGACCTTTGGTCCGCCCGATCCCACGAATTGCTTTATAAATGTACTGTTAAAGCTCCAGATCACACTCAAAGGAGGGTGTGGCGACTTTCTGCCCTTACCGAGATCTTCGACGAGGAAGTTGACCGTGCAATGAATGAGATCCTCACCACACCTGGCTACGATCAAGGACGCCTCCTCACAATCGCAGAGTCTTTTTATTACACCTTGGTGCCGATACTCGGAGTAGCCGATTTATCA
>Ga0182024_10011326_pt1 | contig 17936 bp, 19 predicted proteins | sample P32metaG_FD_120480 | JGI IMG/M metagenome (GOLD analysis project Ga0182024, IMG submission 120480) | Permafrost microbial communities from Stordalen Mire, Sweden - P3-2 metaG (Illumina Assembly) | ecosystem: Environmental > Terrestrial > Soil > Wetlands > Permafrost | place: Sweden: Stordalen... | reverse complement strand
TTCCGGCGAGACGTTCTCGCCGACGCAATTCGGATTGGTCGACATGATGGCTTGGCTGTTCGCGACCTTCTTCGGCATCATTTTGCCGTCGGCGAAGGTCTTCGATTGCAGCGTGAACAGCCCTGCCGCGTCGGCCGTTGTGCCGGCTAATCCGAATGCAAGTGCCGCGGCGCCGGCCGCGACCAGATAACGCTTGGCAAACATCATCATCCCCCCGATGTTTTATTACGCCCGGGGCCAGTGTAACTGCCGCGATGTGAAGGACAACCCCGTTACGGAAGGAAAATTCCGCGTCAATTCCGGCTGCGGTCGACCAGATCCCAAAAGGGCTCGCGGAAGCGAGCCCGTCTTGGTGCAAAATGCCGTGGATCAATTCCGCGACCGGTCGACAAGAGCTCTTTCTTTGATCCACGGCATCATCTCGCGCAGCTTGGCGCCGATGGCTTACGCCGGATGCGCCGCGAGCTTCGAGCGCATCGCCTTGAACGAGGTCTGGTTGACCTTGTTTTCCAGCATCCACTCCTTGACGAACTTGCCGGACTGGATGTCGTCGAGGATCTTTTTCATTTCGGCGCGGGTGGCGTCGTTGATCACGCGCGGGCCGGAGACGTATTCACCGTATTCGGCGGTATTGGACACCGAATAGTTCATGTTGGCGATGCCGCCCTCGTAGATGAGGTCGACGATCAGCTTCATCTCATGGATGCATTCGAAATAGGCCATCTCCGGCGCATAGCCGGCAGCAACCAAGGTGTCATATCCGGCCTTCATCAGCTCGACGACGCCGCCGCACAAAACCGCCTGCTCGCCGAACAGGTCGGTCTCGCATTCCTCGCGGAAGCTCGTCTCGATGATGCCGGCGCGGCCGCCGCCGATCGCGGCGCCATAGGACAGGCCGAGATCATGCGCATTGCCGGAAGCGTCCTTGTGGATGGCAAGCAGGCACGGCACCCCGGCGCCGCGCTGATACTCGGAGCGCACGGTATGGCCCGGTCCCTTCGGCGCGATCATCATCACGTCGATGTCGGCGCGCGGCTCGATCAGGTTGAAATGAATGTTCAGCCCATGCGCGAACATCAGCGCCGCGCCTTCCTTCATATTGCCGTGCAACTGGCCGTTATAGATGTCGGCCTGCAATTCATCGGGTGTGAGCATCATCATCACGTCGGCCCATTTGGCGGCCTCGGCGACCTCCATCACCTTGAGCTTCTCGCCTTGCGCTTTCTTGACGCCCTGCGAGTTCTTGCGCAGCGCCACCGCGACTTCCTTGACGCCGGAATCGCGCAGATTGAGCGCATGGGCATGGCCCTGGCTGCCGTAGCCGATGATGGCGACCTTCTTGCCCTTGATCAGGTTCAGGTCGGCGTCGCGATCGTAGTAAACACGCATCTGACTTGGTCTCCCGTTGTGCGCGTGCTCTAGCGCGGAATTTCCGAGTTGGAAACAGGTATTCCGAACAAGGCGGCAAGCATGCCGTAAACCCGATCGAGCGTGTCGGTGCCCGCCCGGGCCGTTTTTCGCGTGAACCGCGCGACGCGATCGATTGCGCGCACCTGATCGACGATCACAGCTCCCTGAACGCGGCTATCATCGCGCATTTCAACCTTGAACGGCCACGTATCGACCTTGCGCGTGATTGGACAGACTATGATCAGTGATGATTGCTCATTGTAGGCGCGCGGTGATACGACAAGCGCAGGCCGACGACCGGCCTGCTCGTGACCGAACGGCGGGCCGAAATCGACCCACACGATGTCTCCCGCCTCAAGTGCGTCGTCGCGACGATACGGCACGCTTGCGACCTGTTTTTGGCTTCACTGCGGCTTCCTTCTTCCAGGCCTCCCATTCGGCATCGGTGGGCGCGACGTCGCTCCAGTCATCCGCCGGCCATTCTGTTTCCAAAATGCCCCAGTTTTCAAACGGCGGCGGCTTCTGACCCGGCTTTATTTGCGCCAGAAGGTCTTCCAAACGATAGCTTGGAATTCTGCGTTTGGTTGCCGCCGTCTCCAGGGTCAGCTGCGTGCCGTCCCGACGAATTTCGATCTCGCGGCCGGGCGTCAAATCGAGGTCTTCAGCGAGCAGCTTGGGCAGTCTCACCGCAAGGCTGTTGCCCCACTTTGCGATCTTAGTCTTCACGCCGTTCTCCTTTGGATATACAATGTATATCCAAAGAGGCGGTAGGTCCAGTCTCAGCCGGCCGTCTGGCGCGCCGCCGAAGTGGCGTTCGGGCCTCTTCCGTCGAACCGCTCGCGAGCGCGCGCTATCTTTGTCTGGTTGCGGGTCGCCCATTCGCCGAGCGCGGAGACCGGATTCAACAGGTCGCGGCCGAGCTGGGTGAGGGCATAATCCACCCGCGGCGGAATGGTGGGAAACACCGTGCGGGTAAGGAGGCCGTCGCGTTCCAGCCCGCGCAACGTCAGCGTCAGCATGCGCTGCGAAATGCCGCCGATCGAGCGCCGCAACTCATTGAAGCGCATCGGCTTGTCGCCCAGGCGCGTTACCACCAGAACCGACCATTTATCGCCAATGCGCGCCAGAATGTCGCTGATCGCTCGGCAATCGGCAGGCGAGTGCGTGTGTCTTGGTTTCATCGCTGTGCCTGCTTGCGCGGCCGCCACCCGGTCACCTATCTAGCCCTAGTTACGAATTCCAACCGAGGTCTTCAACCATGGCCCTTCCGCAAATCGCCGTCATCGTCGGCTCGAACCGCCGCGAATCGATCAACCGCAAACTGGCCCAGGCGCTGATCAAGCTCGGCGCCGGCAAATTCGACGCCAAAATTATACGCATCGATGATCTGCCGCTCTACAACCAGGACAATGAAGGCAGTCTGCCGCCCGAAGTTTCGCGTTTCAAGGATGAGATTAGAAAGGCCGACGGGGTCTTGATCGTGACGCCGGAGCACAATCGCTCGATGCCGACAGCGCTAAAAAATGCGATCGACTGGGGTGCGCGGCCGTTCGGCACCAGCGTCTGGCCGGGAAAGCCAGGCTTCATCACCGGTACGTCGCCGGGCGCCATCGGCACCGCCTTGGTGCAGGCGAATCTGCGCACCGTCATGCTCGGCCTCGGCATGACGCTGCTCGGCGGTGAATCCTACGTCCAGTTCAAGCCGAATCTGATCGACGATCAGGGCAATATCGCCGACGACAGCACGAAGAAGTTCCTGCAGGACTTCGTCGACCGCTTCGCGACGCTGGTGACGAAGCTCAAGGCATAAGGGCCGGTTAAAAAAACCGCCCTTACGATTCACGTCTCACATCCCCTCCGGCCCGCGCGTGATGGCGACGACGCCGGTGCGCGAGACTTCGACCAAGCCGAGCGGCAGCATCAGATTGACGAAGCTTTCGATCTTGTCGGAGGCGCCGGTGATCTCGAACACGAAGCTTTCGGTGGTGGCGTCGATGACGCGGGCGCGGAAGGCGTCGGCGAGGCGGAGCGCCTCCATGCGCTGATCGCCGGTGCCGCGCACTTTGACCATCGCCAGCTCGCGCTGGATCGCCGGATTGGCGATGGTGAGATCGATCACCCGGTGCACCGGCACCAGGCGATCGAGCTGGTTTTTGATCTGCTCCAGCACCATCGGCGTGCCGCGCGTGACGATGGTGATGCGCGACAAGTGCTTTTGGTGCTCGGTCTCCGAGACCGTGAGCGAGTCGATGTTGTAGCCACGGCCGGAGAATAGGCCGATCACGCGCGCGAGCACGCCGGGCTCGTTGTCGACCAGGACGCACAGCGTGCGGGTCTCGATACCCTCGCTGGTCGGGGCGGCGGGATAATGACTGGTCGCGGTGCTCACGGTTGTCTCCTTATCGCCGAACCACGGCAAAGGCCCAATCGCGGCCTTGGCCGCGCTTGAGCGCAAGCTCGATCCACAGCATGGCATGGGCTTCCAGCAGCCGCGCATTGCGCAGCGGACCGGCATCGATCACGTCGAAGCCCAGCGCGGCGACAAGCGCGACGACCTTCGGCTTGTTCGCCGCGTCGTCGCCGGCCACGAACATCACCGATTTGACGCCTTGAAAGATCGGGTTGGCCATATTGCCGAAGCCGGTGGTGTTGAGAGTCTTGAAGACGGAGGCGCCTTTGGCCCAGCCCTGTACCTTCTCGCCGGCGGAAATGCTGTGACCGATTTCGAGACCGAGTCCGTCCGGGCCCATCGCCAGCGGATTGGTGGCGTCGAGAATGATCCGTCCGCTCAAATCACCCATCGAGCGGATCGCCGCTTCGGCGGCGGTCCACGGCGTCGTCAGCACGATCATCTCGCCGAACGCCGCCGCTTCTGCCGCGGTGCCGGCGTGCGCCTTGGCGCCGATTGTCTTGAGCAGCGCCTGCGTCTTGTCGGACTTCGGATTGGTGACGCCGAAGAAAATCTCGTGACCGGCCTTCTGCGCCCAGGCGGTGCCGAGCGTGCCGCCGACATTGCCGGCGCCGATGATGGCAAGTTTCATTTTAATGCCTCCGGTCATTGGTCATTGCGAGGAGCGCAGCGACGAAGCAATCCAGAATGGGATTCTCAGTACTGGATTGCGCTTCGCTCGCAATGACAACGAGAAGTTAATCACACCAGCATCTTACCTGCTTCGGTTACGGCGTCCTCGACGCGCGTCGCGGCATCGCCGAGCAACATCTCGTTATGGGCGCGGCCGGACGGAATCATCGGGAAGCAATTTTCCGTCGGATCGACCACGCAGTCGAAGATGACCGGCTTGCGCACCTCGATCATCTCGCGGATCTTGTCGTCGAGCTCGCCCGGGTGGCTGCAGCGGATGCCATGCGCATGATAGGCGTCGGCAAGCTTGACGAAATCCGGCAGCGCCTCGGAATAGGAGTGCGAGTAGCGGCCGCCGTGCAGCAATTCCTGCCACTGCCGCACCATGCCCATATATTGATTGTTCAAGATGAAGATCTTGATCGGCAGGTCGTACTGCGCCGCCGTCGACATTTCCTGCATGGTCATCTGCACCGAGGCTTCGCCGGCGATGTCGATGACCAGCGAATTCGGATGCGCCAGCTGCACGCCGACGGAAGCCGGCAGGCCGTAGCCCATGGTGCCGAGCCCGCCTGACGTCATCCAGCGGTTGCCTTCCTGGAATTGATAAAACTGCGCCGCCCACATCTGATGCTGGCCGACCTCGGTGGTGATGTAAGTGTCGCGGTCCTTGGTCAGCTCGTAAAGGCGCTGGATCGCGTATTGCGGCTTGATGATCTCGTTGGAGTTGCGGTAGGCGAGCGAATTCTTCGCCCGCCACTTGCCGATCTGCGTCCACCAGGCTTCGAGCGCCTTCCTATCCGGCTTGGCCCCGTTGTCGCGCCACAGGCGCAGCATGTCGGCGAGCACGTGGGCGCAATCGCCGATGATCGGCAGGTCGACCTTGACATTCTTGTTGATCGAGGACGGATCGATGTCGACATGGATTTTCTTCGAGCCCGGCGAGAACGCGTCGAGCCGGCCGGTGATGCGGTCGTCGAAACGCGCACCGATGCAGATCATCAGATCGCAATCGTGCATCGCCCAGTTCGCTTCCCAGGTGCCGTGCATGCCGAGCATGCCGAGCCATTGCGGATCGGCGGCCGGAAAGGCGCCGAGCCCCATCAGCGTCGAGGTGATGGGAAAACCGGTGAGCTTCAGCAGTTCGCGCAGATGCTCGCTGGCGGCGCGGCCGGAATTGATGACGCCGCCGCCGGTATAGAACAACGGACGCTTGGCGGCGGCCATCAATTCGACCGCTTCCCGGATCTTGCCGGGGTCGCCGTCGAGCTTTGGCCGATAGCCTTTGTGCTGAAACTCCTTGGGCTTGAAATAGTCGCCCTTGGCGAATTGCACGTCCTTGGGGATATCGACCACGACCGGCCCGGGCCGGCCGCTCGATGCGATGTGAAACGCCTCGTGCAGCGCGCGCGGCAGATCGTCGACGGATTTGACGAGATAATTGTACTTGGTGCACGGCCGGGTGATGCCGACGGTGTCGCATTCCTGGAACGCGTCATTGCCGATTAGATGCGTCGGCACCTGGCCGGTGATGACGACGAGCGGAATGGAGTCGCACAACGCGTCGGTCAGGCCGGTGACGGCGTTGGTGGCGCCGGGCCCGGAGGTGACCAGCACGGTGCCGACCTTGCCGGTCGAGCGCGCATAGCCCTCGGCGGCATGCACGGCGCCCTGTTCGTGGCGCACCAGAATGTGCTGCACCTTGCCTTGCTGAAACAGCGCGTCGTAGATCGGCAGCACAGCGCCGCCGGGATAGCCGAAAATGTGCGCGACGCCTTGATCGGCAAGCGCCGCTATCACCATTTCTGCGCCGGTCATCTCAGTCATCGCTCGCTCCACTCTGTCGTTCCGCTTGCGACCTCTCCCGCGTGCGGGAGGGCAGGCTGGGAGAGATTTAGGTAACAAAAAAGGGCCTCGAAGGGCCCCTGGATTGCGCACCGCCACGTCTCGCGGGTGGGATCATCCACCCCCGGCGGTGCGCCTTACTACGAGGATCAGCGACGTTGCAGTACGCACGTGTGCGCCCTTTGCTGGAACATGACGTTTATAAGCATTGTGTTCGTTCGGGTCAAGCCAAATGCGGCGACAATGCGACTTTGCGCCCGCGGCCAAACTTCAAACTAGCGTTTGAAATTGGTTTAGCGGCCAAAACCGCAATTCGTAACCAATGTTAAGAGTCACAGCTTGGCCGCGATTTTGCGGCGGAGCCGCCTTCATATTTCCCCGCCCTGTTGCTGAATTATCTCACGGGGACGCGCGCGTTCTGAAATCTCTACACACGCGCTGCCGGTTTTCTCCGCTGGAGGGGATATGGGTGCAGAAGTGGGTGCAGGACATCAGACTACGAGGCGTGGGGCTGGCAAATATCTGCGCCACATCGCCGCCGGTCTCGTCGTTGCGTTGGCGCTCGGTGCGGCCGTGCTCGCCCCACCCGCGGCGGCACAGCGCCTGACGCCGGCGCTCAACTCCACCGGCGCAATCCTCAAATGGATCAACGGTTATCGCCACAGGCCCGATCCGGAGAGCCTGCCCGTCGTCGTTCACGCGCTCAGTTCGATGCAGGCGTTCAAGGATGCCGAAAGCTCGGGACCCTATATCGGCTTCATCGCCGGCGTCCTCGGCGCCAATCCGTCGCTTGCGGAAAACCTTGCCCTCAAAATGATCTCGATCGATCCGGCCGATCATTGGGTGCTGGTGCGCGCCATCGCCTATTCCGGCCTGCCGAAGTGGAAGGACCTCCTTGCCACCTTCGTCGACCGCATGCCGACACGCCGCGAGATGATCAACAAATATCTCGATGGCAAGCTGCCGACGCTGCAACAGATCGATTTCAAGACCGTCAAGCCCGGCATGCTCGACAAGATCAAAACGGACCTGCACATCGGCAAGCAGCAGAAGATCGTGGCGCTGCAACCGACGCCTGAACTGATCGATGTGCTGTGGGGCTATTATCTGGCGACTGGCGGTTACGCGCCGATCGACAGCGTGATCAAGCTCCTGCCGCTCTCCAACGATCACGACAACGTCGACAATCTCACCACTGGCAGCGCCGCGAAATTCACGCTGGCGAGCAATGCGGTGCGCGACACCGATCTGTTGGCGATGCTGCAGGCGGCGGAGAAAAAGCAGCCCGACGACGTGAAACCCGTGCTCAAGGACGTCATTGAGACGGCGGAAACGGTCGACACCGTGCATATGCGCCAGGAATCGCTCGCCGCGATCGAGGAGCTCAAGGAAAAAGGCCCCACTTCGAAGCGCGAGCTGTCGGGCTGGGGCCAAGTCGGGCAGGGCGCGCTGTCAATGGGCTGCGTCGTTGCCGCCGCCACCGGGCAGATCGAACTCGGTATCCCCTGCGTGATCGGTGGCGCCGCCTATACGGCCGGGCTGCAATACGCGACGCATTAGGCTTTCAGCGCCGCAATTGCTTTTCGATTGCGGACTGCGCGTCTGACGGCGCGACCCATTCGAATTCCGGCAGCTGGTTGCGGAACCATGTTGCCTGGCGCTTGGTGTATTGACGGGTCTCCAGCTTGGCGTGCTCGACCGCCGTTGCGAGCGTAACTTCGGCGTTGAGATGGCGAATGAGCCACGGCATGCCATGTGCCTTCATCGCCGGCAGGCTGGGATTGAGCTTCCGCGCCGCCAGCGCGCGAACTTCATCCAGCGCGCCCGCTGCCATCATGGCGTCGAACCGGGTGTCGATGCGGCGCGCGAGCTCATCGCGCTCGGGCATCAGGAAAACTTTCGACGCCGCATGCAGATCGATCGTCGCCGGCTTGTTGTCTTCGTGCCAGTCCAAGATCGAGCGGCCGGTCGCCAGCACCACTTCCAGCGCGCGGGTGATGCGGGCGCGGTCGCCGTGCCGCAGCCGTGCCGCTGCGGCGGGATCGCGCGCTGCGAGGTCTGCATGCAGCGCGGCAACGCCTTCATTGGCTAGCCTCGATCGCACCTCGTCGCGTATCGCGGCCGGGATTGGCGGCACCGCGGCAAGCCCGCGGCTGAGCGCGTTGAAATAAAGACCGGTGCCTCCGACGATAATGGCGGCACGATTTTCGTCCTTGGCCGTCGCCAATTCCGTCGCCGCCTCGGTGCACCAGCGGCCCACCGAATAATTCTCCGCGGCGTCGACATGACCGTAGAGCCGATGCGGCGCGCGGCACTCTTCGTCCGCTGTCGGCCGCGCGGTGATAATGCGCAAATCGCGGTAAACCTGCATGGAGTCGGCATTGATAATGATGCCGCCGCGCTGTTCGGCGAGCGTGAGCGCCAAGGCCGACTTGCCGCTCGCCGTCGGGCCTGCAATGAGGATGATGCTCGGCACGTCGCAAACGTCCTTTCCACCGCTCGGATCGCACGGCATGTTCTATGTGGCAACGCTGATTTCGGCCCCGGACCGCCGCGCGGTGACCGACGCCCTGGCGCGCCAGGCCGCGCGTTATTTGCCGCATGGCCGGCCGGTCGATTGGCTTGAGCCGGGCGTGGCAGTCGATATTGCCTTCCTGGTCGAGGGAGCCGAGCCCGGCGAAGTGCCGGCACTGCTCAAAGACATGGCCGGCGATCTGCGCGACATCGTCGGCGGCGAAGCGGTCGACGTCGTCATCCAGCCGCAGGACAATCGACGCAAGAAACTCCTCGTCGCCGACATGGATTCGACCATGATCGGTCAGGAGTGCATCGATGAGCTCGCCGACTACGCCGGCGTCAAAAGCCAGGTTGCCGAGATCACCGAGCGCGCCATGCGCGGCGAAATCGCCTTTGCGCCGGCGTTGCGCGAGCGCGTCGCGTTGCTCAAGGGACTGCCGGCCGCGATCATCGATACCGTGCTGGCCGAGCGCATCCGGTTGACGCCGGGTGGTCCGACGCTGGTCGCTACGATGCGCGCCAATGGCGCTTACACCTGCGTGGTGTCGGGCGGGTTCACCGCTTTTACCGTGAAGCTCGCGGCGGCAATCGGCTTCGACGAGCAGCGCGCCAATACGCTGTTGACCGATGCCGACGGTCGGCTGACTGGAGAAGTGGCGGAACCTATCCTCGGCCGCGAAGCCAAGCTCGAGACGTTGCGCGAGCTGCGTACGCGCTTCCGGCTCGATCCGGGAGCCACGCTTGCCGTCGGCGACGGCGCCAACGATCTGCCGATGATTGAGGCTGCCGGGCTCGGCGTCGCTTTTCACGGCAAACCGGTGCTGCAGCAAGCCGCCGCCGCGCGCATCGACCACGGCGATCTCACAGCGTTACTGTATGCGCAGGGCTATCGGCGCGAGGAATTCGTGGAGCACAAGGAGCGGCCGGGTTAGGTTATTGCAGACTGAGCGCGACGAAACGCGTATCGCCCTGGCCGTTCGAGACCAGCAGCACCGCCATCTTCTTGCCCTGCGATTTGAGCTGATCGACCCGCTTCTGCAGATCGGCCGGAGTATTGACGGCGCTGTATTGCACCTCGACGATGATGTCGCCAGCCGCCAGCCGCTTGTCGGGATCGGCCGTCGCTACGCTCGGATCGACGCCGGTGACGAGGACGCCCTTGATGTCGTCGCGAATCTTGAACTTGTGGCGCTGGTCGTCCGACAGGCTCGACAATTCGAGGCCGAGCGTCTTCTGCACGACGGATTTTTCCGGCGGCGGATTGTCCTTGGTCGCGGCCTCGGCAACCTTGGTGTTGTCGGCCAGCCGGCCGACCGTCACTTTGTGGGTTTCTTCCTTGCCCTTGCGGATGATCACCACGTCGACTGTCTTGCCGACCGGCGTGTCGGCGACGATGCGCGGCAGATCGTGCATTTCCTTGACGTCGTGGCCGTCGAACGTGACGATGACGTCGCCGGGCTCGATGCCGGCGGGCTTGGCCGGGCCTTTGTCATCGATGCCGGCGACCAGCGCGCCGCGCGCCGGGCTGATGTTCAAGCTCTCACCGATGTCGTCGGTAACCTGCTGGATGCGCACCCCGAGCCAGCCGCGACGGACCTCACCGTATTGGCGCAACTGATTGATGACGTCGACCGCGGTGTCGGACGGCACCGCGAAGCCGATGCCGATCGAGCCGCCGGACGGCGAGATGATCGCGGTGTTGATGCCGATGACTTCGCCGTCGAGATTGAACAGCGGGCCGCCGGAATTGCCGCGATTGATGGCGGCGTCGGTCTGGATGTAATTGTCGTACGGCCCGGAATTGATATCGCGATTGCGCGCCGAGACAATGCCGGCGGTGACCGTGCCGCCGAGGCTGAACGGGTTGCCGATGGCGATGACCCATTCGCCGAGCCGCAGCTTGCCGGAATCGCCGAACTTCACTGATTTGAGCGGCTTGTCGGCATGCACGCGAAGCAGCGCGAGATCGGCCTTGGTGTCCTTGCCGACCAGATCGGCCTTGAGCTTGGTGCCGTCGTTGAGGATCACGCTGATCTCGTCGGCGTCGGCAATGACGTGATTGTTGGTGACGACAAGCCCTGATGGATCGATGATGAAGCCTGAGCCCAACGAATTGATCCGGCGCGGCGTCTCGTCCGAATTGTCGCCGCCTGGGCCGTGGTGGTTCTTGAAGAACTGATCGAAGAACTTTTCCATCGGCGAGCCCGGTGGGAGGTCGGGCAGCTCCTCGGCGCGCGGATCGATCTTTTGCGACGTCGAAATATTGACCACCGCGTCGATGACCTGCTCGGCGACGTCGGCGATGCCGTCCGGACCGCGCGCCGCCGCCGGTTGCGCCGGCAAAAGCGCTATTGCCGCGGCGGCCACGGCGATCGCCGCGCCGTGCTGAACCAGTCGGGCAAGGCGGCGAGCCGGAAATAGGCCGGCAGATAAGCCGATACGTAGCATGGACGTCAGCGCTCCTGGCTTCTGAGACGTGGCATTTCGGACATCGGGGAAAGACTTAACAGCAAAGGTGCCCCCGTCCCATCCGGGACGCAAGGCCCAAGCCTTTTCAAAAGCACCTTGGCCCAAGCCATGCTCTCGGCTGCCGGCTTCTCCACTAGCGGTCGGATTGGGGCGGAAAAGCGGCCTTTCCGTATGTGAGCACGATCTCGAAAAGTGGAAACCGAATTTGATGTCATCAAAAGATTCGGCTCTATCCGCGTACCAGCCAGACGATAAGCACGCCGACCAAAGCCGAGACGATGCCGGCAATGCGCAAGGGCCCATCACGCATGTTCAGCACAGACGCCATGGCGCGCTTGGCGCCCGCCGGGAACGCTGCAAGAAAAATACCTTCGACCGCAAAGAGCAGGCCGAGGGCGGCAAGGAAATCCGGCATCGACCCGACCCGCTGTGCTTCGTCCGAAGCTCTGCTATTTCGCGGCGCCGCTCGCGTGCGCGGCAGGCGTCGGTGCCGACGGCGCGGCGACTGGCGTCCCGTCCGGCAGTGTCTTGCCGGAAGGATCGCCGAAATAGCGGAAGAACTCCGAATCCGGCCGCAGTACCAGATGGGTGTCGCCTTTCTGCATGCTCCTGTCATAAGCCTGCATGGAGCGGTAGAAGGCGAAGAAACCGGGGTCCTGGTTGTAGGCCTCGGCAAAGATCTGGTTGCGGGTGGCGTCGCCCTCGCCGCGGATTTGCTCGGACTGCTGATTGGCCTCCGCCACCAGCACCGTGACGTCGCGGTCGGCCTTGGCGCGAATCGCCTGGGCCTTCTGGCTGCCTTGGGCGCGGAACTCGGCCGCCTCGCGCTGCCGTTCCGTTTGCATGCGGTGGTAGACCGCTTCGCTGTTCTGCTCCGGCAGGTCGGCGCGGCGGATGCGCACGTCGACGACGTGGATGCCGAACGGCTGCGCGTCATGATCGAGCTGATCGCGCATCTTCGCCATCAGCTCCTCGCGCCTGTTGCGCACCACGTCGGTCAGCGTCGCCGCTCCCAGCACGCTGCGCAGCGTCGAATTGAGCAAGATGGCGAGCTGCGAACTGGCGCCGGTGGGTCCGACCGTCTGATAATATTTGAGCGGGTCGGTGACGCGGTAGCGCGCGAAGGCGTCGACCACGAGCCGCTCGCCGGCTTGGCCAGCCCCGGCATTGGCGCTGTCGCCGCTCGATGCGATCACTTCCTGCGCCGGCTGTTCGATGTTGAGGATACGCTTGTCGATATAGATCACGCTGTCGACGAACGGCACTTTCACGTGAAGGCCAGGTTCGGTAATGACTGCCACGGGATTGCCGAGCCGGACTACCAGGGCCTGCCTGGTCTGATACACGGTGAAAAAGGTGCTGTAGCCGACGATGACCGCTATGAGCAGGATAACGGCAGTGACGCCGCCGGCGAGACTGAGCCTCATGGCTTGGCTCCCGTCGCCGCGTCCGGTGCCTGCGGCGCCGGCGTCTGCGTGAGGCTGTTGAGCGGCAGATATGGCACGACGCCCGGGCCGCCGCTTTGCGGACCGGTATCGATGATCGTCTTGTCGGTGTTGCCGAAAATGTGTTCCATGGTTTCCAGATACATGCGCTCGCGGGTCACGTCGGGCGCCTTTTTGTACTGCGCGTAGATTTGCAGGAAGCGCGAGGTCTGGCCCTTGGCGTCGGCCACTGTCTGCGCGCGATAGGCCTCGGCGTCCTGCAGGATCTTGGACGCGCGGCCCTTGGCTTCCGGCACCACGCGGTTGGCGTAGGTCTCCGCCTCGTTCTGCAAGCGCTCGAGATCCGATCGCGCCGCTTGCACGTCGCGGAAGGCGTCGATGACCGGGGCCGGCGGATCGACTTTCTGCAACTGCACCTGCTGCACCTGAATGCCGGCGCCGTAGCTGTCGAGAGTCTTCTGCAGCTGCACCTGCACCGCCGCCTCGATGTTCTGCCGCGCGCCGGTGAGAATCGGCTGGATGTTGGATTGGCCGATCACCTCGCGCATGGCGCTTTCGGCCACCGCTTTCACGGTGCCTTCGGGATTCTGCACATTGAACAGGTAATCGCCGACCGCCTTCGGATTGATCTTCCACAGCACCGAGAAATCGACGTCGACGATGTTCTCGTCGCCGGTCAGCATCAGGCTCTCTTCCGGCACGTCGCGCATCGTCGCGCCGCCGCGCATGTCGAAGCCGATGTCGATCTTGTTGACGCGCAGCGCCGGCGGCGTCAGCGCGGTCTCGATCGGATAGGGCAGGTGGTAGTTCAAGCCGGGCTGCACTTCGCGGACGAATTTGCCGAAGCGCAGCACCACGCCGATTTCATCGGGCTCGACCTTGAAGAAGCCGGACATGCCCCACAGCGCCACCAAGATCAGCGCTATCACCGCGATGCCGCGGCCGCCGAGATTGCCCGGCAACAGGCCGCGCAGCCGGTCCTGGCTCCGCCGCAGGAATTCCTCGAGATCGGGCTGCTTCGGCCCTTGCGACTGCGGCCCCGAGCCCCAGGGTCCCCGCGAGCCCGAACCCCACGGGCCGCCGGGCTGATTGCTCCACGGCATAAAGTTAACTCCTTGACGCCGGCTGTTCTCCGGCTTGGCTGGCGGGGGTTATAGGGGACCGCCCCGGCCCTTACAACGCGCAGTTATGACGCGCTCGGCGGGCGCTTTGCCGCCGCATTCGCACGCTCGTAGCTGACGTAGGCAAACGAAGCTTCGTCATCGGCCACCGGCTGTTGCTCGCTGCGCGAGATTTCGCGCCACACCTCGGGATCGATCGCCGGAAAACGCGCGTCACCCTCGACGCGCTTATGCACCTCTGTAATGGCAAGGCGCGCCGCGACCGGCAGGGCCTGTATATAGATGTCGCCGCCGCCGGCGACAATGATCGCATCGGTGCCGCGCCGCAACGCGTCGCCGCGCGCCGCCGTGAGCGCATAATCGAGGTTCGGCGCGACCAGCACGCCAGGCGCGGCGAATGCGGGATCACGGCTGACCACGATCGTGGTGCGGCCCGTCAGCGGCCTGCCGATCGACAGATAAGTCTTGCGCCCGACCACCACCGGCTTGCCCATGGTGAGATTGCGGAAATGCGCCATGTCCGATTTCAGCCGCCACGGCAGCGCATTGCCACGGCCGATGACGCCGTTCTCGGCAACGGCGGCGAGGAGGACGATGTCCATGATCACACCGCCACGGCCGCCTTGATGTGCGGATGCGGGTCGTAGCCTTCCAGCACAAAATCTTCGTAGCGCAGCGTAAACAAATCCTTCGCTTCAGGATTCATGCGCAGCGTCGGCAGGGGCCGCGGCTGGCGCGTCAGCTGCAGCCGCGCCTGCTCGAGGTGATTGAGATAAAGATGTGCGTCACCGAAGCTGTGGATGAAGGTGCCGGGACGAAGCCCGGTCACTTGCGCGACCGCGACCGTCAACAGCGCGTAGGAGGCGATGTTAAACGGCACGCCGAGAAACACGTCGGCCGAGCGCTGATAGAGCTGGCACGACAACGCCCCGTCGGCGACGTTGAACTGGAACAAACAATGGCACGGCGGCAGCGCCATGCCCTCGATCTCCGCCGGATTCCAGGCGCTGACGACGAGCCGGCGCGAATTCGGATTGCGGCGGATGTCGGCGACCACATTGGCCAGTTGATCGATCGAGCCGCCGTCGGGCGTCGGCCACGACCGCCATTGCCGGCCATAGACCGGGCCGAGGTCGCCGTTCTCGTCGGCCCACTCGTCCCAGATGCGGACGCCGTGGTCGTTGAGATATTTGATGTTAGTGTCGCCGCGCAGGAACCACAGCAATTCGTAGACGATCGATTTGACGTGCAGCTTCTTGGTGGTGACCAGCGGGAAACCCTGCGTCAGGTCGAAGCGCATCTGGTGGCCGAAGATCGAGCGGGTACCGATGCCGGTGCGGTCGCGCTTTTCCACGCCCTCGGCGAGCACGCGTTCCATCAAATCGAGATATTGGCGCATGGTCTTGCTTCGCCCGACTCGACTCTGAGTGTAGCGTCAAAAGAGCGGCAGGCGAAGGGCGCGCAAGGAGAGAGCGAGGGCGCCTTTGATTAAGCCCTATTCGGACGTGGACTCATAGGTGCGCCTTCCAGAGCATCGGTTAAACCGATACGATGCCATCTCATTGGCCCAGGGAGGCACGCCGCTAATAGTGGGGCCTCCGCTGCGATGTGCCAAAAAAGACAACCGAAATCATCAGTGGGGCATTTGAATCACCAGGAAAGCAATGGCGACAATGATTCCGATTCCGAACAAGGCGACGCTAAAAACTTCTTCCAAGTTCATAGCTAACCAATTCGAAGCAACTTGGCGCCAACCTCCTCGTCATGCCGCCAAATCACTCTATAGGTGCCGTGTTGGACGGGTCCGTGGCCGCACAAGAGGAGCGTGAACTCGTCGGGTACGTGGAATCCGTTTGAGTGGACGCGCACGCCCCCGTCAGAAGTATCGGTAACGATGCAGTAGAGCGGCGGTGCCGTGTCTCCGAGCTAGATCTTCGCCAGACAAGAAACACCCTGGCGTGCGGCTTGGCGTCTGTCCTCCAACATGATGCCGGCTCCACGTTGCGGCCGGCGCCTTTTGGTCGGGCGACAGCCCTCAGTAGAAATACATACCGGGCGGTCATTGCACGTGGCCTAATGCATAGGTTCGTATTTTCTTTGCATTTGCCTGAAACTTCCGCGCTTTGATACTACTGTGTTTTCGTCGAGCGCAGCGGGGCCAATGCTGTCGCTACTGCCAATCAGTCAGCGGCTTACCCGAGTTGAGCCGTCATTCTGCCGGAGTACGGCAGCCGGCTCATAGGGCTTGTACGGCAGCCGGCTCATAGGGCTTGTCATGAAACAGCATGTTCAATGGGAGCTCGTGAGGTCGTGGCCGGCCTGACGCCATGATGATGCCAACGCTCGGCCATCGCTCAGCAACACGATGGGCCAAATCTGACCCGCTCATGGATCCGGGCATGCTTACATCCGTGAAAAGCAACCTGATGTCGGCATTTGCTTCGAAGAATCGTAGAGCGTCATCGGCATTTTCGGCTTCGAACACTCGATATCCTGCATCCAAGAACATGCTGGATGCGCCCATTCGCTCGAATACATCGTCGTCAACGACCACGATAAGGGTGTTGGGAGAGATTTCGGTCATCGGCGGCAACAAGCTCTAATCACAATCGTTTCACGATTTATTCGACGGCCGAGAACATCCCTAAAGCACGTTCCTGTCCTGCCGGCTAACGCCATTACGCGGCCTGAACGACTTTCGTCGGGAAAGTAGCGTGAATAATCGACACGGTCGTACCCTCAAGGCCTGTTAAAGTTTCCACCTGAGCATCGAGCTGATGCGCCAGTGCCTTGACGATACCGGTGCCGAGGCCTGACTTTCCTTGAGCAAAGCCGCCGTCTGGCTTTCCAATCCCAGTGTCGGCGATCGAAAGCTTCCAATTCGTTCCGATCGTCTCATATGCGACTGTGATCTGGCCTATGGCCCTATCGTCGGGGAAGGCATGCTTGAGCGCATTCATGACGAGTTCGGTCACGATCAAGCCTAGACTCTCAGCCTGGCGGGACGTCGCTCTTCCTCCCTCACCAATCACTTTCAGCGAAACTGGCCGGGTGTCGCCAATCATCGAATGTGCAAGGCTCTCACACAACTTTGACAGATAAGGTCCGATTTCGATTGCTCCGGCGGCTCCCGATGCATGAAGCTGTTTCTGCACGGCAGCGATCGACAATACGCGCTTGCTTGTGCGCATCTTCCAGATGAAAGCGCGTCTCTTCCGACTGCACCGCGCGCGCCTTCATGAGAATGATGCTTGCGATGATCTGCAAGCTATTGGCAATTCGATGCTGCAGTTCCTCAAGCAACGCGTCTTTCTGTCGTAACAAGTCGTCTTTTTCGCGCTCCAAGTTCCGCCGCTCAGTGACATCCTGCATGCCGCGCAGAATGGTCGTGCCGGCGCCGCCCTCGTAGAACACTTGGCGGGCGTTCAAGCATATCGTGCGTGATCCGATGCCAGGGAACTCGTGCTCGACTTCATAGCCCTCCATCACGCCCCGCTCGGGAATAATTTTTTCGAGCAGCAATCGAAGCTTCGGAATGTCCCATTGTCCATGGCCCAACGCGTAAAGAAGTCTGCCTTTGGTGTCCTCGGGGCTGACCTTGAATGCCGAATAGAACGAGCGACTCGCGGCGATCACGCGCAGGTCTTTGTCGAGTACAAGAACGGGCTCGCGGACCGTGTCGACAATACCCTGAGCGAATGCCCACGCATCGGTTATGGCGGCGAATTGTTCCCTAAAACCGGTTCCGTGCATAATGCCTTCGCGAGGTATTCCGTATCGCAATCTACGATCGACTGGGACTATGCGGAGAGTGCACGGCCATTAACGCTACGATTTATACTGAGGGAAAATCTGTATAAAATTGACCACTAATTTCTGTCGCAATGGCGAACTTCACCGTCCGCCCGCACGCCGATGGGATGACCGCTTGTGGCCGATTTTGTTGCAGAAGTCCGTTGAAGACTGTGTTGCTCGGTGATTCCGTCGCTGTGGGGCGATTCGCGACGGGAGCGGAACATGATGGGGCAGCGCAAGCGCGAGCAGGGA
>Ga0182024_10011325_pt1 | contig 17938 bp, 12 predicted proteins | sample P32metaG_FD_120480 | JGI IMG/M metagenome (GOLD analysis project Ga0182024, IMG submission 120480) | Permafrost microbial communities from Stordalen Mire, Sweden - P3-2 metaG (Illumina Assembly) | ecosystem: Environmental > Terrestrial > Soil > Wetlands > Permafrost | place: Sweden: Stordalen... | reverse complement strand
CGTTCTCCTTCAACCCCTCATAGAGCATGTTCATGGCTCTTAAATGAAGGGCAACCGGATTGTGGGCATAACTCTTGGCCGCCTCGGCAAACTTTTCCGCCACCTGACGCTCTGAATCTCCCAAAATCACCCGAGCCTGACGTTCCCGTTCCGCTTGGGCCTGCATCGACATCGCATCCTCCAAGGCTGATGGGATCAAGACGTCCTTGACCTCTACCGAAATGACGTTGATGCCCCATGGTTCGGTGCGCTCGTCGATAATCTTCTGCAGCAAGCTGCTGATCTTGTCCCTGCCTTCGAGCATTTCCGAAAGAACGGTCTTGCCAATCACGTCACGAAGGGCCGTTTGGGAGGCCCAGCTTATGGCGCTTCGGTAGTCTGCCACATCGAGGGCCGCTTTCTTTGGGTCCACCACCTTCCAAAACAGCACCGCATCCACATCCACTGGAACCGTGTCCTTGGTAAGGGTTTTTTCCGCCTTGAAACCGGTCGTGATGACGCGGGTATCGATCCAGTAGGGAATAGCATCGACCACCGGAATAATGAAAAACAACCCCGGACCCTTAAGAGAATGGAAATGGCCCAGACGCAATATCACCGCTCTATCCCACTGATCGGCAACCTGAATTGCGGAGGAAACGCTTAGGGCGACGACGATGGCTGCCGCTGCGATACCGAGCGCTTCCCAGTCAGCCCCAGCCAGGTGCCTGGCGTATGCCAAGGCTGCACCAACGCCGAAAATCACGAGTGAAATCAATACTGCGAATGATCTATTTTGTTTCATTCAATTTCCCTTCAATTTTTGGATCTGCCGATGTCTTAGCGCCTGACTTTGGAGCCTCAGCATAGGTCGAACGCCGTTGCGGGGCCATAGGGTATTACCCGGCCTTCGCATTCTCCCATCTGCGCGAAGGGACGGCCGAGGCGTCACTGCCGGCAACACGAGATCCGGGGCTCATCTTCGGCGGGCGCAGCACACTGATGATCCCGACGCAAATTATCGGGGAATATTTCCGGGGAGGACATCACCCCATAGTCTGAAGGCGCAATCCGGCGCATGATCCGATGGCCACGAACCACCGGCACCTTCTGCCCTATCTTCGAATTTCGACCATAAAGTCAAAATGAGCATTATGAACAAAAATGATTCCATCGTAGCCATCTACCCGTCCCACACGGCAGCCGAAACAGCCGTTAAGGAACTGCAGCAATCCGGATTCGACATGAAAAAGCTGTCGATTGTCGGCCGAGACTATCACACCGAGCAGCATGTGGTTGGCTACTACAACACCGGTGACCGGATGAAACATTGGGGGAAAATAGGAGCGTTTTGGGGCTGGATCTGGGGATGCCTGTTCGGCTCCGCGTTCTTCCTCATTCCAGGCATCGGGCCATTGCTCATCGCCGGGCCGCTCGTCGGCTGGCTTGTCGGGGCGCTGGAAAGCGCGGTCGTGGTCGGAGGCCTGAGCGCGCTCGGGGCGGGCTTGTTTGGCTTGGGCATCCCGAAGGACAGCATACTGAAGTATGAAACGGCGCTAAAGACCGACAAATATCTCCTGCTTGCCCACGGCTCCGCGGATGAAATCGCTCAAGCCAAGGAAATCCTCGACGGCACACATCCAGAATCATTGGAGCACCATCAGTCGACGCGGCAGCGAGTCGCAGCGCCGGTATAAAATTGATTGTTTAATACGTGGGCAATACCGCCATCGCGATTAAACCGCCGCGACGAGCGATCCCACGCGCTTGCGATGACAAAAGCGACCGATGATGAGTTCAAGAGCAACAACAAGGGCGAAACCAAATCTCCTCGGAATCGCCGCGGACCACGGCGGTTTTGAGTTAAAGCAATATCTGTTCGGAATGCTGCGTGCGGCGGGTCACAACGTGAAGGATTTTGGCGACCGGAAGCGGCAGCCGAAGGACGACTATCCGGATTTTGTCGTTCCGCTGGCGCGTGCCGTCGCGTGCAGCCAGGTCCATCGTGGCATAGCCATCTGCGGCAGCGGAGTGGGAGCCTCGATCGCAGCCAACAAGGTAACCGGCGTACGCGCATGCCTGATCCATGAGGCGTTTTCTGCGCACCAGGGTGTCGAAGACGACAATCTCAACCTGATCTGCCTCGGCGGCCTCGTCGTCGGTCACGCCACCGCGTGGGAGCTGGTGCAAACCTTTCTCGCGGCACGCTTCAGCGGCGCGGAACGCCATCTCCGCCGTCTGGCAAAAGTGGCGGCACTCGAACGCAATGCATCTGAGGAAGCCCCATGACAATAAGCCCATTGGCCGGAAAGCCGGCGCCTGTCGGGATACTCGTTGATGTGCCGCGGCTCGTCACCGCCTATTACGCCGAGGTGCCCGACCCCGCAGTGCCCGCGGAGCGAGTGGCATTCGGCACCTCCGGGCATCGGGGTTCGTCATTTAATCGGGCGTTCAACGAATGGCATATCCTCGCGATTACCCAGGCGATCTGTTTCTATCGAAAGCTGCAGGCAACGGATGGACCACTGTTTTTGGGAATCGACACGCACGCGCTATCGATCCCGGCCTTTGCCACCGCGCTCGAGGTGCTGGCGGCAAATGGTGTCGAGGTGATGATCGCCGACGGGGAGGAATACACTCCAACCCCGGTGATTTCACATGCGATCTTGACGTATAATCGCGGAAGGAAGACCGGAATTTCTGATGGGATCGTCATTACCCCATCGCACAATCCGCCTCATGATGGTGGCTTCAAGTACAACCCTCCCACCGGCGGCCCGGCGGACACGGTTGCAACCGGTTGGATTGAAAATAAGGCGAATGAGATTCTCGAGTCCCGCTTGGCTGGCGTGAAGCGTGTTCCGCTCGACAAGGCACGCAAAGCCTCGACGACCCACCGGCGCGACCTCCTCAGCGCCTACGTTGCCGATCTCGGCAACGTGGTTGAGATGGATGCCATCCGCGGAGCGAAGCTCAATCTGGGCGTCGATCCGCTTGGTGGCGCCGGGGTCCATTACTGGGGACGCATCGCCGAGCGCTACAACCTAAGCCTTACCGTGGTCAACGAAGCGGTCGATCCCACCTTTCGATTTATGACCGTGGATTGGGATGGCCAGATTCGAATGGATCCATCCTCGACCTATGCGATGCAGCGGTTGATCCAGATGAAGGACCGCTTCGACCTTTCCTTCGCCTGCGACACTGACCACGACCGGCACGGCATTGTCACCAAAGGAAAAGGTCTGTTGCCGCCCAACCATTACCTGTGCGCAATGATATCCTATATTTTTCGGAATCGGCCGAATTGGACTAAAGAGGCGGCGGTCGGGAAGACGCTGGTGAGCAGCCAGTTGATCGATCGTGTGGCCGCCAAACTGGGTCGGAAGCTCTTCGAGGTTCCGGTCGGCTTCAAATGGTTCGTGGGGGGGTTGTTGGACAGCTCTCTCGGCTTTGGCGGAGAGGAAAGCGCAGGCGCGACGTGCTCCCGCCTGGACGGCGGCGTTTGGACGACGGACAAGGACGGATTCGTTCCCTGTTTGCTCGCCGCCGAGATGACAGCGCGAATGGGCCGCGATCCAGGCGCCATTTACCGTGCGCTCACTCAGGAATTCGGTGATCCAGTCTATGACCGCGTGGAGGCTCCCGCCACCCGCGCCGAGAAAGCCGTGCTGGAAAGACTGTCGGCGGACCAAGTCAAGACCGCGGAGCTAGCCGGGGAAAAAATCAAGGCCATCCTCACCCGCGCCCCCGGCAATGGGGCGCCCATCGAAGGGCTGAAGGTGGTTACGGAGAGCGGCTGGTTTGCGGCGCGTCCATCAGGCACCGAGAATATCTACAGGATTTATGCCGAGAGTTTTCGTGACGATGCCCATTTGCACAAGATCCTGGAAGAGGCCCAGACCATCGTCGGTGCGGCGCTGACATCGAAAACCACGCCGAAGGCGAATCTAGCGCTCCCGCACCAGAAGAAGGTCAGCGAAGCGGCCGTCGCGTGATGCCATGAATTCGTTCCCGAAGAGCCAAATGATACGTATAATATTAAATTTATGAGCGCAACCACATCCGGCGCCCCGCCTCCACCCATCCCGTCGCATGGCCTTGAAGCGCTGACCGAACTGGCCATGGACCTGCGCTGGACGTGGAATCACAGCGGCGACGAGTTGTGGCGGCGGCTCGATCCCGAGCTCTGGGCGCTCACGTATCACCCCAGCTTCGTGCTCCAGACCGTCTCGCGCGAAAAGCTTTCGCAGGCTTTGGCCGATCCAGACTTTTGCAGATTGCTTGACCGTCTGGTCCAAGCCAACCGGGAGGCGGCGACGGTACCCCGCTGGTTTCAGAAAAAACATCCCCAGGCTCCGCTCAGCTGCGTCGCCTATTTTTGCATGGAATACATGTTGAGCGAAGCCCTTCCGATCTATTCGGGCGGCCTCGGAAATGTAGCTGGCGATCAGCTCAAGGCCGCAAGCAATTTGGGGGTTCCGGTGGTCGCGGTGGGGCTGCTTTATCAGCACGGGTATTTTCGCCAGGTGATAGACCGGAACGGAGCGCAGCAGGCGCTCTATCCCAACAACGATCCTGGCCAATTGCCCGTCACACCGGTGCGCCAGGCGAACGGCGAGTGGCTGCGTCTGCAGATACCGCTGCCAGGACATTCCGTCCGGCTGCGCGCCTGGCAGGTTCAAGTCGGCCGGGCGAAGCTTTATCTGCTCGACTCGAACGACCCGGCCAATCTTCCGATTCATCGGGGTATCACGGGTGAGCTGTATGGCGGCGATCAGGAGTTGCGCTTGAAGCAGGAGATGGCGCTTGGGATCGGCGGCTGGCGATTGCTGGCCGCCCTCGGGGTCAAACCGGATGTGTGTCATCTGAATGAAGGACACGCGGCCTTCGCTTTGCTGGAGCGTGCCCTGGGCTTCATGGCCGAGACCGGGCAGCCCTTCTCCGTCGCGCTAGCGGCTACGCGTGCGGGGAATATCTTCACGACCCATACGGCGGTCGCCGCCGGGTTTGACCGATTCTCGCCCGAGCTGATGGAGCAATATCTGGGCCGGTACGCACAGGACAAGCTTGGTCTTGCGCTGCGCGAATTCCTCGCGCTGGGACGCCAGAACTCCGATGACGGGGGCGAGCCTTTCAACATGGCCTATCTGGCGATGCGCGGGAGCGGCGCAGTCAATGGAGTCAGCCGGCTGCATGGCCGGGTCAGCCGCCACATCTTTGCACCGCTTTTCCCCCGGTGGCCGGAGGACGAAGTGCCGGTCGGCCACGTGACCAATGGCGTGCACATGCCAACTTGGGATTCGGCGGCGGCGGACGATCTTTGGACAGATGCCTGCGGCAAGGAACGATGGCTGGGGACGTCGGCCACCCTTGAGGCAGACCTCCGCCGGGTCTCGGACGAAAAACTCTGGGCCCTGCGCACCGTCAGCCGAAAATCCCTGGTGAAATATGCTCGCGAAAGGATTGGCCTGCAGATGGGCGCGGCCGGTGCCGACCGAGAGGTCATCGCCCGGACCCAATCCCGGCTGGATCCCGGAATATTGACCCTCGGTTTTGCGCGCCGTTTTGCGACGTACAAGAGGCCCAATCTGTTGCTGCACGATCCGGACCGGCTGATTCGCATTCTCAATAATCCCCAGCGCCCGGCGCAGCTCATCCTTGCGGGCAAGGCGCATCCGGCCGACCAAGCCGGGCAGGCATTAATACAGGAGTGGACGGGCTTTATCCGACGCAGCGATGTGAGCCCTCCGGTGGTATTTTTGGCCGATTACGACATGCTCTTGGCCGAACACCTGGTGCAGGGAGTCGACGTTTGGATCAACACGCCTCGGCGGCCGTGGGAAGCCTGCGGCACCAGCGGCATGAAGGTGCTCGTCAACGGGGGCATCAACCTCTCGGAAATAGACGGCTGGTGGGCCGAAGCTTATGTGCCGGACGTCGGATGGGCCTTGGGTGACGGTCAGGAGCACGGCGAAGACTCCGCTTGGGACGCCGCCGAAGCCGAGGCTCTGTACGAGCGACTCGAGCAAGAGGTCATACCCGAATTTTATACCCGCAATGAAAAGGGCATACCCGCCGCTTGGGTGATGCGGATCCGGGAGAGCATGGCGCGGCTGACTCCCAGGTTTGCCGCCAGCCGCGCGGTGCAGGAATACACGGAGCAGCACTACCTGCCCGCCGCCGCCGCCTACCACGAGCGCGCGGCGAACAAAGGCGCGGTCGGCAAACAAGTGGTCGAGTGGCAACAGGCAGCGGAACGAAATTGGGGTTCAGCGCTCTTCGGAGACCTGCGGGTCGAAACCAACGCGGATCACCACGCGTTTGCGGTCGAAATCTTTTTGAACGATCTCGAACCGAGTGCGGTGCGAGTCGAGCTTTTTGCGAACCGTACGAATGGAAGCGATCTCCTGCGGGAGGAAATGAAATGCGCGGACCCGCAAGCCAGTTCATCCGGCGGAAGAGTCTACCGTGCAACGGTGCCAACGACACGTCCGGTGAGCGACTACACGGTGCGAGCGATACCCCGACACTCCGGGGCGGCCGTTCCGTTGGAATCCGATCGAATCCTTTGGCAGCGATGAAGAAAATGCCCCGGCGCGAATTGCACGATCGCGTCTCCAAGGTCTCCGGACGCACAGACGTCAATGCCTTCCCGGGCGTTGCCGGCCCTGCCGCCGGACGTGCGATGGCATGTTGCGGTCGACACCTCCTGGCCGCCGCCGCGAGATCTGTTTTTGACGGATGAGGAACCGCCTTGGAAAGATCCGAAATGGCACCACTTGGGCGCCCAATCCAGCGCCATACTTCTGGTTCGGGCAATCAACCGGAGAAACCGGCACGCTGCGTCGACGAAAGCCGAATGTAGAGAGCGCTCCCGATCACGATCTTGTTTCTTGATATCGGCGGATATTATTCGGACTCAGCATCCCGGCCGACGCTCCCGGGTTCCCAAATCGGGGCGAGAAAACAGGCTCCGGCTTCCCTCGCAATCCGCTGCACAAACTGAAAGTCGCCGTATGGCTGAATTTCCAGTTCTTGTCTGGCTCATCGATGCGTTCGAAGAGCCTTTTTGGATCTAAAAAGTCGATGGTGTTCTGGTTTCACCCCATTGAGCATGCCCGGCCTCAGGGCTAGGCTATCGACCCTATGGAAAACAAACAACCGTTCGGCAAGTGGCTCCCACTCCCTTCATGAAAGCATTCCTCCAATCGTCGAGCTACGCCTTTCTGTTCGGATTAGCGGCTATGGTCGCTATAGGAGAACTCACCGGCGGCTGCGCGGCGACGCCAACGAGCGACAGCACCGGGCAATATATCGACGACACGACCATCACAACCAAAGTGAAAAGCGCACTTTTGGGCGATGGTGCCGTCAAATCGCTCGAGATCAAAGTCGAGACGGTCAAAGGAGTCGTGCAGTTGAGCGGCTTCGTTGACACATCAGACCAGAAGTCCGCGGCAGAAAAAGACGCGTCGGCTGTCGCCGGCGTTATAAACGTTCGGAACGATCTTATCGTCAAGTAGCATAGAGTACTAGCGCGGGCGGCAATCCCCAAAAGGATTTCGCGCACGCGATAAAGGCTCCTCGCAAGGGTGCAGAGCCGGTATTCCTTCGCGGCACAACCTGTATTCTTTGGCTATCAAAACTTCGAACCAGGGAACCCGAATCGAAATCCGATGCCATGCAATCCATTCTGACCGTCAACGGTGGCTCATCTAGCATCCGGTTCGCAATCTATGAGATGGGCGCAACGCTTCACCGGCGGCTTGGCGGGAAGATCGATCGCATCGGCGTGGGCGGCACGAACTTGATCGTCGACGATCCGGCCGGGAAACGGCGCCCCCCCCGCCGCGTTGCTGGCGCCGACCACCGAATGGCTGCGGCTTTTCTGGTGGACTGGCTTGAGAAGCAGCCGGTCTTCGCGTCAGTCAAGGCCGTCGGACACCGCGTGGTGCAGGGAATGCAGCATTCGAAACCGGAGCTCGTCACCCCCAAGCTGCTCGCAGAACTGCGCCGGATCACCCGGTATGACCCCGATCACCTGCCGCGCGAGATCGAGTTGATCGAGGCGTTTCGCCGGCGGCACCCCAAGCTGCCCCAGATGGCATGCTTCGACACCGCGTTTCACAGCACCATGCCGCGAGTCGCCAAGCTGCTGCCGATTCCGAGACACTATACGGTCCAGGGGGTCGAGCGCTACGGCTTCCATGGGTTGTCCTACGCTTATTTGATGGAGGAACTTGCCCGCATCGATCCTGTAGCCGCAAAAGGCCGTGCGATCCTAGCCCATCTTGGCAATGGCGCCAGCATGGCCGCCGTGCGGCACGGCAAGAGTGTCGACACCAGCATGGGCTTCACACCCGCGGCCGGCCTCGTCATGAGCACCCGTACGGGAGACATTGATCCGGGCATCGTTTATTACCTGGCGCGCACCCGCCGTATGACCGCGGCACAGTTTCAACAGATGGTGAACCGCAGGTCGGGGCTGCTCGGTGTTTCCGGGACCAGCTCCGACATGCGGGACTTGCTCGCTCGGGAAGCCCGTGACGTGCGGGCCTCGGAAGCCGTGAACCTATTTTGCTATCAGGCAAAAAAATGGATCGGCTCCTATGCCGCGGTGCTCGGCGGATTGGACACGCTTGTTTTTGCGGGAGGCATCGGCGAAAGCGCCCCACTGATCCGGGAGCGGATCTGCGACGGGCTCGGTTTTCTCGGCGTCAAACTGAGCCGGCAGCGCAATGCGAAGAACGCGGCGGTGATCTCCACGGGCGCCAGCCGGGTTACGGTCCGGGTGATGCGCACAGATGAGGAACTGATGATCGCGCGCTCAGTGTCGCGTTCCCATCCGGCAGACACTGCACGCAAAAAAAAGCCGCAACTGCATTGAATCCACCCCCAGCCGAGAACTTGAACATCAACCCAACGTCATGAAAGCCACTCAATCGCTGCACAATCTCGGCCAGAGCTTATGGCTCGATAACATCACTCGCGATCTGCTGAACAGCGGCACGCTCAAAAGCTATATCGAAGATTTGTCGGTGACCGGCCTGACCTCGAACCCGACGATTTTCGATCATGCGATCAAGAATAGCCCTTCCTATGACGCTGCGATCCGCGAAATTCTAGCGAAGGGGAAAACCGGCGAGGGCCTTTTCTTCGATCTCGCGCTCGACGATCTCACCAGGGCCGCCGACCTGTTTCGGCCAATTTATGACCGTACGAACGGGGTGGACGGATGGGTGTCGCTGGAGGTGTCGCCACTATTGGCCCATGACACGGTCAGCACAATCGCCGCCGCAAAGGAACTTTCCGGGCGGGCGGGACGGCCCAATATGTTCATCAAGATCCCAGGCACGAAGGAAGGTGCGCCCGCCAGCGAGGAGGCAAGCTTTGCCGGCGTTCCGGTCAATGTGACGCTCCTATTTTCGCGCGAGCATTACGCGGCAGCCGCCGAGGCGTATCTGCGCGGCATCGAGCGGCGCATCGCGGCCGGCCTCAACCCTCAGGTCGGCTCCGTGGCCTCGGTATTCGTCAGCCGTTGGGACGTCGCCGTGGTGGGCAAGGTGCCGGAGGCGCTGGAGAACCGACTTGGTATCGCAATCTCCGGTCGCATCTATAAGGCATACCTCGATCTGTTGAGCAGCCCGCGCTCGCAGCGCGTGTACAATGCCGGTGCCAGGCCGCAGCGACTGCTTTGGGCGAGCACCGGAACCAAGGATCCGAAGGCGCCCGACACCCTCTACGTCAACGCGCTGGCCGCGCCGTTCACTGTAAATACGATGCCCGAGGCCACGTTGAGGGCGCTCGCCGATCACGGCAAAATCGGCCCGGTCATGGCGGCGGACGGCGGCAATTGCGAAAAAGTTTTGGAGCGATTCGCCCAGGCCGGCGTGAATGTAGACGACCTCGCCGGCCGCCTCCAGGACGAGGGGGCAAAGTCGTTCGTGAAATCCTGGAACGAACTCATGGCGGTAATTGGGACAAAAAGTGCCGCGCTCAAGCGGAGCGTCTGAATCGGCAGTTGAAAAATGGAGAGAATCATGAGCGCGACCCCCCGAATCAAACCGCTACCCGAACGGCCGGCCTGGAAGGCCCTCGTCGCCCATCGCCAAAGGCTGCAAAAGCTGCATTTGCGGAAACTGTTCGCCGATGACCCGACACGCGGCGAGCGCCTGACGGCAGAGGCGGCGGGCCTATACCTGGATTATTCCAAGAACCGGGTCACCGACCGGACCCTTAAACTGCTGGTCCAATTGGCCGAGGAATCCGGTTTGAGCGGCCGGATAGCGGCCATGTTCAGGGGCGAGAAAATCAACGTCACGGAAAATCGCGCCGTCCTGCATGTGGCTCTGCGCGCCCCGACCGGCGCAACGATTCTCGTGGATGGCAAAAATGTCGTGCCCGAAGTCCATGCCGTCCTCGACAAGATGGCAGCCTTCTCCGACCGGGTCCGGAGCGGCGCATGGAAGGGGCATACCGGCAAACGCATCAAGAATATTATCAATGTCGGTATCGGCGGTTCCGACCTTGGGCCGGTGATGGCCTACGAGGCGCTCAAGCATTACAGCGAGCGCAGCCTCACGTTCCGCTTCGTGTCGAACGTGGATGGCATCGATTTCGTGGAGGCCACCCGTGATCTCGATCCGGCTGAGACGCTGTTCATCATTTCGTCAAAGACCTTCACCACGCTTGAGACCATGACCAACGCGCAAAGCGCGCGCGATTGGCTCCTCCACGGGCTTGGCCGCGACCGCAAGGCGGTGGCCCGGCATTTCGTGGCGGTTTCCACGAATGCGGCAAAGGTGTCCGCGTTCGGCATCGATACGGCGAACATGTTCGGCTTCTGGGACTGGGTGGGTGGACGCTACTCGATGGATTCGGCCATCGGTCTTTCCACAATGCTGGCGATAGGACCGGACAATTTCCAGGCGTTGCTCAAGGGCTTTCGCGATTTGGATGAGCATTTTCGCAGGACGCCTTTCGAAAACAACCTGCCGGTGCTGATGGGGCTTTTATCGGTTTGGAACAACGACTTTCTCGGCGCGCAATCGGTCGCGGTCCTACCCTACGAACAATACCTGAAGCGCTTTCCCGCCTATCTTCAGCAGTTGACGATGGAGAGCAACGGCAAGCACGTCACGCTGGCGGGAAAAAAGGTGGAATATCAGACCGGGCCGATCTACTGGGGCGAACCCGGCACCAACGGCCAGCACTCGTTCTATCAGCTGATTCATCAGGGCACGCGCCTTATTCCCTGCGACTTTATCGCGTTTGGGCGCCCGCTGACCCCGCTGGGGCGTCACCACGACATTCTTTTGGCCAATGTTTTCGCCCAGGCCGAGGCGCTGGCCTTTGGCAAGACTGCGGAGGAGGTCAAAGCTGAGGGGACGCCGCCGGCGCTTGTCCCGCATCGGGTTTTTGAAGGCAACCGTCCGTCCAATGTCATCCTGGCCGAGCGCCTGACGCCGGAAGTCCTCGGCAAACTCGTCGCGCTGTATGAGCACAGCGTTTTTACGCAGGGTGTAATTTGGAGCATCGATTCGTTTGACCAATGGGGCGTCGAGTTGGGCAAGGTGCTCGCCCAGCGCATTGTTCCCGAGCTCGAGAGCAAAGCAGCACCGAAGCTCAAACATGACAGTTCAACCAATGCTCTGATCCGTCGCTATCGAGCCTGGAAGCGGGCGAAACAAAGACGTCCCTCGATATGAATTAGCTGAAAATATGAAAACAAATACAACGACTCTCGCTCCGGAATTGCTTCAGCGAATCAACGCCTACTGGCGCGCTGCCAACTATCTGTCGGTCGGCCAGATTTACCTCTACAACAATCCACTGCTGAAGCGGCCGCTGACGTTGGCGGACGTGAAGCCGCTGGTGGTCGGGCATTGGGGGACCACGCCGGGCCAAAACTTCATCTATGTGCACCTGAACCGGGTCATCAAGAAGTACGACTTGGACATGTTCTACATTGCCGGTCCCGGTCACGGCGGACCGGCAATCGTGGGCAACGTTTATCTCGAAGGCACCTGGAGCGATGTTTACCCGGACGTCACCCAGGACGAAGCCGGGATGAAAAAGCTGTTCACCCAGTTTTCGTTCCCCGGCGGAATTTCCAGCCATGTTGCGCCGACGACACCCGGTTCGATTCACGAAGGGGGCGAACTGGGCTATTCGCTCAGCCACGCCTTCGGGGCCGCCTTCGACAATCCCGGCCTGATCGTCGCCTGCGTCGTCGGCGATGGAGAAGCCGAAACCGGCCCGTTGGCGACCGCCTGGCAGTCCAACAAGCTTCTGAACCCAATTTCCGACGGAGCCGTGCTGCCCATCCTGCATCTAAATGGCTACAAGATCAGCAACCCGACCGTCCTAGCCCGCATTGAGCATGAGGAATTGGAGCAATTTTTGCGCGGCTGCGGCTGGACTCCCCACTTCGTGGAGGGCGATGACCCGGAAAAGATGCACCAGCTTATGGCCGCGACCTTGGAAGAAGCGGTCGAGGACATCCGGCGGATTCAAAGCAATGCCCGGGACAAGCACGACACCACCCGGCCACGCTGGCCGATGATCGTCCTCAGGTCGCCGAAGGGTTGGACCGGGCCAAAAGTTGTGGATGGCCTGCAAATCGAGGGAACGTTTCGAGCGCATCAGGTGCCGCTCCTGGTCGATTCCGAGCATCCCGAACATGTTGGGCAGCTCGAAAGCTGGATGAAAAGCTATAAGGCCGAAGAGCTGTTCGATGAGAATGGCCGTCTCCGAGCCGAGTTGGCCGATCTGGCGCCAAAGGGAGACCGGCGGATGGGCTCCAATCCGCACGCCAACGGCGGAATGCTGCTGCATGACCTGCGCATGCCGGACTTCCACAACCACGCAGTGACGGTGCCTTCTCCGGGCGCCGTTACTGCGCAGGACACGCTCGTGTTGGGCAAGTTTCTGCGCGATGTGGCGAAGCTGAATTTGGACCGCCACAACTTCCGGATCTTCGGTCCCGACGAAACTCTTTCGAATCTCCTCGGGGCTGTCTTCGAGGTTACCAACCGGCAGTGGGACGCCCGGGAAGTGAAAAATGACGAATTCCTGGCCCCCGCCGGGGGTGTGTTGGACTCGATGCTCAGCGAGCATCAGTGCGAGGGTTGGTTGGAGGGATATCTGCTGACCGGACGGCACGGGCTGTTCAACAGCTACGAAGCCTTCATCCGCATCGTCGACTCGATGTTCAGCCAGCATGCCAAGTGGCTGAAAGTGTGCCTGGAGCTGCCGTGGCGCCGAAAGATCTCGTCGTTGAATTATTTGCTCGCCTCCCATGTGTGGCAGCAGGACCACAACGGTTTTACCCACCAGGATCCCGGCTTTCTCGATCACGTGATCAACAAGAAGGCCGATGTCGTGCGGGTTTATTTGCCGCCGGACGCGAATTGCCTGCTCTCGGTCTTCGATCATTGCCTGCGCAGCCGCAATTACGTCAACGTGGTCGTGGCCGGCAAACACGCGCTGCCCCAGTGGCTCGCCATGGACGAAGCCATCGTGCATTGCACGGAAGGAATTGGCATCTGGCAATGGGCCAGCAACGACCAGAATGCCGAACCGGACGTCGTGATGGCCTGCTGCGGCGACACGCCCACGCTGGAGATCCTGGCCGCCGTTTCGATTCTTCGCCGGCATCTGCCCGACCTGAAAATCCGGGTGATTAACGTCGTAGACCTGATGAAGCTCCAGTCCGCCAGCGAGCATCCGCACGGGCTGAACGAAACCGATTACGATTCGCTGTTCACTACGGATAAGCAAATTGTCTTTGGATTCCATGGCTATCCGTGGCTGGTCCACCGCCTGACCTATCGTCGGACCAACCGCAACCTTCATGTCCGGGGCTACAAGGAGGAAGGCACGATCACGACGGCCTTCGACATGCGGGTTCAGAACGACCTCGATCGGTTTCACCTCGTTCAGGACGTGGTCGATCGCGTGCCGAATTTGGGGACCAAGGGTGTCTACCTAAAGCAGCAAATGCAGGACAAGCTCATCGAACACAAACGGTATATCGACAAGCATGGCGAGGATCTGCCGGAGATTCGAAACTGGAAGTGGAGTCCGGCCGACCCATCGGCCGGGCCACGGCCCGAAGAGAACCCCCCCGTCGCTCAAGCGCATTGAGATGGACGCAGCCAGCTAAATCCGCGGGATCGCAAACTAAGAGTACGCCCATGACACCGATTGCCGACCAGACCAAGGCTCCTGAACCGAAGCCAGCTGAATCCACAGAGGCGAGGCCCGAGATTTCCGAGCCTAAGCCGGGATCGAAGCCCGATGCCAAGACCGATCCGAAGGAAGATCTGAAAATGCTGCCCTTGGCGGAGGTGGAAAAAAAGTTGGGCTACTCCCCAAACGGGCTAAGTCAAGCCGAGGCGGAGAAACGGTTGACCCAATACGGGCCCAACGAGCTCGCAGAAAAGAAGACCAATCTTTTCCTGAAATTCCTCAGCTATTTTTGGGGGCCCATCCCGTGGATGATCGAGATTGCGGTGATCCTGTCGGCCGTGGTCCGGCACTGGCCGGATTTCTTCATCATCTTTCTTTTGCTTGCGACCAACGCCGTGGTTGGATTCTGGGAGGAGCGCCAGGCCGGAAATGAAATCGCCGCGCTCAAGGCCAGGCTGGCGATCAAGGCCCGGGTGATCCGCGACGGAAAATGGATAAACCCGGCAGCCCGGGAATTGGTGCCGGGCGATGTCATCCGCATGCGACTGGGGGACATTGTGCCGGCGGACGCGCGCCTGTTGGAGGGCGATTCCGTGGAGGTCGACCAATCGGCGTTGACGGGGGAATCCTTGCCCGTCGAGAAAAAATGCGGCCAGGCGGTCTTCTCCGGCTCGACCCTTCGCCGGGGCGAAATCGGCGCGCTCGTCTATGCCACGGGCGAGAACACCTACTTCGGCAAGACGGCGCAACTGGCACAGGAGGCGCACACGGTCAGCCATTTTCAAAAGGCGGTTTTAAAGATCGGCAATTACCTGATCATCCTCGCGGTGACCCTAGTGGCGGCGATCATCACGGTTGCGATCTTCCGCGGGGACCCGGTCCTTAGCACCTTGCAGTTCGCCTTGGTGCTGACCGTGGCCGCGATCCCGGTGGCGATGCCAACGGTACTGTCGGTCACGATGGCGGTCGGCGCGCGCCTGCTCGCCAAGAAAAAGGCGATCGTGAGCCGGCTGGTGGCCATCGAGGAATTGGCCGGCGTGGACGTCTTGTGCGCGGACAAGACCGGCACACTGACCCAAAATAAGCTGACGCTGGGCGATCCGTTCTGCGTGAACAATATGACCGCCAATCAAGTCATCCTCGACGGGGCGCTGGCATCACGCGGGGACAATAATGACACCATTGACCTGGCCGTGTTGGGCGGACTGAAAGACAAGGATGCGTTAAACGCGTACGAGGTGGTTCATTTCCAGCCGTTCGACCCGGTGCATAAGCGCACCGAGGCCACCGTCAAAGGCAAAGACGGAAAGACATTCAAGACGACAAAGGGCGCGCCGCAGGTGATTTTGGCCTTGTCGGCCAATGCCGGGCAGGTGAAGGACGCCGCCAATAAGGCGGTCGACGAATTCGCAGCGCGCGGTTTTCGTTCGCTGGGCGTTGCCCGGGCGGACCAAGAGGGCAAGTGGCAGTTCCTGGGGGTGTTGCCGCTGTTCGATCCGCCACGGGAAGACGCCAAGGATACCATTGCGACCGCGCTGTCGATGGGCGTCAAAGTCAAGATGGTGACGGGCGATGCCCAGGCCATCGCCAAGGAAACCGCCAAAAAGTTGGGCATGGGCACGAATATCCTCGATGCCGGCAGTCTGGGCGACTCGAAGAAGCAGGAGACCGCGGCGGTGACCGAGGAAATCGAAAAGGCCGACGGATTCGCCCAAGTGTTCCCCGAACACAAGTTCCACATCGTGGATGTGCTGCAAAAACTCGGCCACATCGTCGGCATGACCGGCGACGGGGTGAATGACGCCCCCGCGCTGAAGAAGGCCGACTGCGGCATCGCCGTCTCAAGCGCGACGGACGCGGCGCGCGCGGCGGCGGCCATCGTCCTGACAACGCCCGGTCTGTCGGTGATCATCGATGCGATCAAGGAGAGCCGCCGCATATTTCAGCGGATGAATAGCTACGCGATCTACCGCATCGCCGAGACCCTTCGGGTGCTGTTCTTCATGACGCTGGCGATCCTGATTTTCAACTTCTATCCGCTGACCGCAGTCATGATCGTGATGCTGGCGTTGCTCAACGACGGCGCCATCCTGTCCATCGCCTATGACAACGTCCATTACCGGGACAAGCCCGAGGCCTGGAACATGCGCGTGGTCTTGGGGATTTCCACGGTGCTGGGCGTCATCGGGGTCGTCTCGGCGTTCGGCTTGTTTTGGCTCGGTTTGCGCGTCTTTCATCTCGACCATGCGCGCGTCCAGACGCTGATGTATTTGAAGCTTTCCGTGGCGGGACACCTGACGATCTTCCTCACCCGCACACGCGGCCCGTTCTGGTCCATTCGCCCCGCACGGATTTTGTGGATGGCGGTCCTCGGCACGCAAATCGTGGCGACGCTGATCGCGGTTTATGGGCTGTTCATGACACCGCTCGGCTGGGGCTGGGCGCTGTTCGTTTGGGGTTATGCGCTCGCCTGGTTCCTCGTGAATGACCGCGTGAAGCTGCTCGCCTATCGGATTTTTGATCGTGGGAAAAGGGAGACAAAACCTGAAGCCAAAGCTGAGCAGAAGGCCGACGGCAACGCTACTGCCAAGCCTGGGGTCCAGGCGGAGGCCAAGCCCGAGGTTCCGGCCGAGTCGAAGCCAGAATCCAATGGCAAACCCGATGCAAAGGCTGCGCCTAAGTCTGGGGATAAAACAGAAGCTAAGCCTGGAGTCCCGGCCGAGCCGAAGCCTTAAGCCACCACTACGCCCAAACCTGAAACCAACGGCGACGCGAGGAGAATGACCGGCGAGGGGTTTGTGACCCAGCGTTCAGGCACGCCTGAATTCTTCATGGCCATTTTTCGTGATTCTTGACATCAGAGATGGTAATACATAGTTTTACATCATGCTGAAAACCATTTCAAAAGTCGGCAATTCTCAGGGCATCATTTTTGACACGGCGCTCATGGAGCTCGCCCATCTGCGAACCGGCGACGAAGTGAACGTCGAGGTTCACGAAGGTGGGACCATCACCATCACTCCGCTCCGCAAGGAGCCGTCACGTGAAGGAATCTCGAAGGCCATCAAGGGAACCATGAAGGACTATGCGCGCACGATGCGCAGGTTGGCGTGAGCAAAAAGTCCGATAACCCATTTTACCCTCTTACGGTCGAGGTGGTGCAGGAGATTCACGCCGAAGCAATCGGCCAGTTCGGCGGTTCAGCTGGGATTCGCGAACTGGCGTTGCTTGAATCTGCCGTGGCCGCGCCTAAGGCAAGCTTCGGCGGAGAGTCCGTCTATACGGACATCGTCGAAGTTGCCGCCGCATATCTTTTTTTCCTTTGCCGCAACCACCCTTTCGTAGACGGGAACAAGAGGGCGGCCTTGGGCTCCTGCATTGTTTTTCTGCGATTGAATGGCGTCGAACCTCAGTCGGACAGCCAGGCCTGGGAAGACCTCACGCTCGACGTGGCCGCCTCAAGAATAAACCGCGAACAAGCGACCAAACGGTTACGCGCCCTTCTTCCTGCCTAGATTGGCGCGCCGAAAGACCGATCACTAAAGGATTTTCCACTCCTTTTCTGCTTGCGACCCCCCACTTCCAGCAACGACTCGGATCGTTCAGCGATTCAGTCGGGGTGTAGCTTAGTCGGCCCTTAAGAAGTCGGCCCTTAAGAAGCTGCTGCGAGGGTGGAGGCGAAGGCAGCCGGGCCGGATAAGGGGCTGGAGGGGAGTTCAGGGGGCGGTGGCAGGAGGAGTGAACGGACGAGAGCGAGCCAAAGATG
>Ga0182024_10011324_pt1 | contig 17939 bp, 17 predicted proteins | sample P32metaG_FD_120480 | JGI IMG/M metagenome (GOLD analysis project Ga0182024, IMG submission 120480) | Permafrost microbial communities from Stordalen Mire, Sweden - P3-2 metaG (Illumina Assembly) | ecosystem: Environmental > Terrestrial > Soil > Wetlands > Permafrost | place: Sweden: Stordalen... | reverse complement strand
GATCTCTTGTGTGTCTTCTGGTCGGGTCTGCGAATCAACTGTTTCGCCTCGAGAGCTGCGATGAATTCCGTGGCATCTGAAACAAGCTGAGGTCGGCTCACAGGAAATTCCCGTCCCAGCGCGTCCGCAATCTGCTCCAGAGAACATCCCTTCTTCAGCAACTCCCAGATTTTGAGTCCGACCGGGTTGAGGCTGAAGCAAACTCCTTGCTCGAGGTCCAACAGAACGGCTCCATCTTCAGAAGAAACTTCTCGGACGCCCGGTGCAATCACCAACTCTGAGGTGTTCGTCTCTTTATCCATGGCCCATAACCTCGTCATCGCTTTACTCAGACCTGAGTTTTCGCACAATGAACCATGGCTATCGTTCTCGGCGAGAAATCTTTTTGCTGCAGGAATTCCTGCAAACGAACGCCGGCAAAAGGATCGACCGACATCGAAAGAAGGTTGGGCCAGACGAAGAATCACGACCGGTAAGCCCTTCTCCGTGCACGAATTCGTGCACAGACGAACAGGGCAATCTAGCCTGTCATCGTCTCGAGGAGAAGGTGAAAAACATCTAATTGCATCTTGACCAAGAGGTTAGGCGATCTCTTCGGTTTTGAGTGCCTGCCGGATCGCGGTTAGGCGTGCAGGAATTCATGCACGGGAACAAGATTTGTGCCATTACTGGCGAACCGTGCTAATAGCACAGACATGTCGGAGCGCCGGGGTGAATTGCTGTCTTCCGAAATGCACTGGCTCGTCCGCTATGCTCGACCCCTGCGGTTTCTACTGATTGCAGATCTTCTGTGCATGATTGTCGGCAGTGCGCTCTCACTGCTGGACCCGCTGGTCGTAAAGTGGCTGATCGATGTCGCCTTGCCGAGCCACACATTGCGCCCTGTGTTGTTGGGTACGTTGATCTTTTGCCTAATCTACATCGCGAGTCTCGGGATCAATTACCTGGCCTCATTCCTCAGTTGCCTCGTCACGCAAAAGATGGTGTTCCGGATCCGGATGTCCGTTCTGCGCAGGTTGCATGTGTTGCCCGCCCAATACCGCCGAGATTCCCAAGTGGGAGACACCTTGTACCGCATCGAGCAGGATGTGGACCGCGTTGCGGAGCTAAGTGGAGACATTGCTCCTTTAACCATCCAGATGGCGATCATGGGCGTCATGGTCCTCGTCACGATGGGTGTTTTGAATTGGCACCTGACCTTGTTAGTTGCTCCGATGCTTCCGATCTTTTATCTCTTGCAGCGGAACTACGCCGGGAAGTTGAAAGAAGCCGCGGATAACGCTCAACATCAGTCCGGGAGAGTGAATGCATTCCTCCAGGAGCACTTGGCCGGTCTAATGCAGTTGCAACTGCTCAATCGTACTTCGACGCAAGCCGGAAAATTCGCGCGCCTCACGGCCAAAGGGGCGCAGCTTCAGGTCAAGCAACGTGCGACGGAAATGGCCTTTGGGGCAGCGTCCGTGTCAGCGATAGTCCTTGGCGTGGGCTTAATCCTTGGTTATGGGGGGTATGAGGTAACTCGAGGCCTCTTGACAGTCGGCGGTCTGGTTGCCTTCTACGGCTACATCTTCCGTTTGTTCGCGCCTGTCAGCATCGCAATCGATCTTCAATCTAAATTTCAGAGGGTTGGCGCCAGTATTCGGCGCATTGTGGAGATGACGAATCCGCAATCGACTTCGCAAAGCCGGGAAAATGTTGTGCCGTTGCGGCGCGACATCAAGCCGGAGCTGGAATTCCGCTCCGTGTGTTTTTCCTACGAGCGAGATCGGGCAATTTTGCGCAACATGAGCTTCCGGATTGAGCCGGAAGAGACGGTGGCACTGGTGGGTCTCAACGGTTCCGGGAAGAGCACGATCGGACTTCTAGCCACCGGTTTGTACACACCGGATGCAGGCTCGATCCTGGTCGGAGGCAGTGACACCCAAGAAGTGGGCGGCCGCAGTCTTCGCGCGACGATCAGCCTGGTACCGCAAGATCCTACCTTGTTTGATGAAACGATCCGGGGAAATCTTCTTTACGGAAATCCACTGGCCACGTCGAGTGACCTGGATGAGGTTGCCGCGCTCACCCAACTCGACCGAGTTATTCGCCGGCTGCCCAAGGGTTTTGATGAACCGTTGGGTCCACTCGGGGCAAAGCTTTCCGGTGGAGAAAAGAAACGATTGGCATTGGCTCGCACTCTTCTGCAGCAGCCAAGAATTCTCATTGTGGACGAGATCACCAGCTCGCTCGATGCGCCGTCTGCAGCTGGACTTCTCCATGGACTCGAACACTTTCGCCGGGCCCGAACCCTAGTCGTGGTATCCCATCGCCCATCGACCATCCTCTGGGCAGATCGCATCCTGGTGGTTGACAACGGCGCCATTGTCGATTCCGGGAAACACGACGATCTCATCGGGAGGTGCCATGCTTATCGCAGGATTTGGCAGTCACAAGACTGCGAAGCAGCAAACGTTTCCGATCGAGCGGACCTCCGCCGATTGGAACCCAAGATCGCTGGCCCGGCATGTTAGGCGCGTCATTTGCGTTCACAAATTCAAGAGCGGAGGAAAAGATGCTGGAACACGATCTCAGCCTGACCCGTTCAGGCTCCGAGTGTGCGCCTGCGCTCCACGAAGTTTGCCGCAGCGTTCTCAATCCGGGCAGCTTGTCGTTTGTGGAAGCGAACGCACCCTGGGCCGTAGTCAATTCCTTTGAAGTGCGCCAGCAGCGACTGGCTAGCCTTTCGTTGCAGGTCGCTAGCGCACTGCTGAAGCGCCAACTGCGCGACAGCGAGAGGAATAGGTTCGATAGACCGCTGTTGCCTTTCTTTCAATCTCAAGTATCAAAAATGAAAAGTGTGATGTTGCTGGTTGCCTGCACGCTTGGTAGGCTGGGACTTGGCGTCCTGGGTGCGTTGTGGCACGGAATCCCTCGGCACTTACAAACTGGTTTGTCCGCCACGATCCTGCGGAATGTTGGAGATCTGCTGACCGACTCGGGGACCAGTGATGAAATAAGATCCGAGAATCTGGCTGACGCAGACGCAATCCGGCTCGACGCCATCAAGAACGTATACGCCGAGCAGTCTCGCGATGGCGATGTTGCTGCGGACATTCTAAGGGCGCTCGCTGTATCGCTACCCAATGAACTTTCCCGTCTGATATTTCTAGCGACTCTGCGCGACAACAATTCTGGTCATTACTTCCATCCTGACGTGGCGCGCCGGTTCTCCGAGCGCATTGCCGATCGAGCAATGCTCGCCTGCCATCAACGCATCTACAAGCAAGTGGTTGCTCTTTCGATTGAAGATCTGACCGATCAGCTCGACTGGTATGTAACGACGATTCCTGCGCCGAGAGAAAGAATGATTGAAAGCTGGACAAAGCTGAAGGCATATCGGGCCACCATTCCGATGGATGCGGACCCCATCTCGGCGGAGATTTTCTTCATGAAAGTTGAGGTCGCGGTGGCAATTCTAGAGGCGAGACTTCCCCATCGAATTCAGTGATTGGAGCAGATTACCGTGTCTGTTGCCCGTGAACTGTACTTCGATTTGCCGGTCCCGAAGAAGCTGGTTGCAATCCTTTGGATCTTCTTGATCGTTGTCATTCTCCTACTAGGGTTGGGCTACCTGACCATTGAAAACCTCTCCGCCGCGAGGGCCTATGTGGGCGGAGAGGGTCTCTGGTCGAGGGCACAGAAACAGGCAGTGCGTGAATTGCTGCTGTACTCTGCCTCGCGCTCGGAAACCCACTATGACGCCTATCAAAGAGCTCTCCTGGTGCCTCTCGGTGATAGACAAGCGCGCCTGGAGTTGGAGAAGCCGCACCCAGACATGAATCTTGTCCGTATCGGCCTGCTTCAAGGGAGGAACAATTCTGAAGACGTTAATGGCATGGCAGCATTGTTCCGCCGTTGTCGAAAAATGAGTCGTATGTCGGAGGCAATCGAGATCTGGACCCAGGGCGATGCTCTCATCGAACAGCTGCAAGGTCGAGGCGATGAATTGCATCGCGAGATCTCCTCGGGCAAACCCAATGCCGCGAGGATTGCGCAACTTGTCAGTCAAGTAGATGGTATTGCGGATCAACTCACGCCGCTTGAGGATAATTTCTCTTACACCCTCGGCGCAGGCGCTCGGCAAGCGAAGCACGTTTTTCTGTTCGTAACTTTCATTGCAACGGCTGCTTCATTCATCGGAGGTCTCCTATTCACCCTCTTCATGCTGCGACATATGCGAGAGACGGAGCGAAGACATCGGCAACTCCTGGACGCGGCCAACGATGTGATTTTGGTGATCGATGCCGAAAGCGGAGTCGTGGTAGAAGCCAATGCGCGCAGCAGCCAAGTGCTAGGCCGACTTTCCGGTGAAATGATTGGCCAGGAAGCAGAGATGATTGTGTCGGAGGGCGATCGCGAAATCTACCGAGATATGGTGAGTGCGACGCGGGAGGGCCACTCGGTCGCCGGAAAGGAATTGCACCTCAAGCGCGCGGATGGGACTGCGCTGGCAGTCGAAGTCAACGCTGTCATGACTGAATTTGCGGGCAGGAAGTTGATCCAGGGAATCTTTCGGGATATCCGAGAGCGAAAACGCCTGGAGGAAGAGAATTGGCAGGCCCAAAAAATGGAGGTTGTCGGTCGGTTGGTTGGCGGGATCGCCCACGATTTCAATAATCTCCTCATGGTGATACTCACCCAGCTTTCCAAGGTTCGCGCCTCGCCGAACCAAGAACAGCGTTTGGAACACGTCCACACGGCCAAAATAGCCGCCGAAGCGGCCGCTTCACTCACCCGACAACTGCTCTCCTTCGGGCGCCGGCAAGTACTGGTGCTGCAAGTCTTGGATCTGAACGAACTCCTTGGGGAGGTAAAAGATATGCTATCTGCCCTCCCCACAGAGCAGGTCCGACTGACAATGACGCTGAGTGTCGAGTCCCTGCCCGTCAAAGTCGACCCTGGAAAAATTGAGCAAGTCATCATGAATCTGGCGGTAAACGCTTGTGACGCCATGCCCTCAGGCGGAGATCTATTAATAAGGAGCGGTCGTGCACCCACACCTGCTCCTGGCCGGGGGAAATCTGAGGTTGCAGTCCCCTTCGCCATGCTGGAGGTGATAGATACGGGTCACGGCATGGATGCTAAAACTAAAGCCCACTTGTTCGAACCGTTTTTCACTACGAAGCCGTTCGGCAAGGGAACGGGACTTGGACTCTCCACCGCCTATGGGATCGTGAAGCAGAGCGGAGGCTCCATCGAGGTCGAAAGCTCGCCCCAGAGGGGAAGCACTTTCCGCGTTTACCTACCAATAGTTGAGCAGACCGTAGCTCGTCGAAAGATTCACGAACGGCCAGCGTCTTCTTTAAGAGGTTCGGAAACTGTTCTGCTGGCGGAGGACCAGCCCGCGATCCGCAATACGTTGCGCGAATTCCTGGAGGCCGAAGGGTACAAAGTGCTGGAGGCGCAAAATGGCAACGAAGCCCACGAGATTGCCAAGAATTACGTCGGCCGCATCGACGTGCTGGTCGCGGACGTGATCATGCCTCACATTCGTGGAACTGAGTTGGCGAAATTGCTGACCGAGCTTCGTCCCGAAATGTGCGTGGTCCTTATCTCCGGGTACTCCGAGGATGCGTTACTAGAAAACCAGATGCTCGCTGCGGGAAGTACGATCCTGCTGCAAAAGCCATTTGATCCGGAAGAATTGGTTCGAGGGATTCGCGAATCTTTGAATCGCAGTCATACCCCTCCGGAAACTCGGTCGACTTAGCCTCAAAGGTTCGGGCCGGGGGGCAGACACAGCCTCATTGCAGAGACATCCGACGATATTCGTCGATCATGGAATGAGAAATGGCATGCAATGGCTTCGAATCTCCGGCGAGGCAAGCGAGATGTTCAATCGTGGGCACGTCAGAACCTTCTAAAGAGCAGGCCGGATCACAATGATGAACGTGGGCATAAGCGAGCAGTTGACCATCTTTTCCGATGCACTCGATCGCGCCCTCTTCCCGATTGCGAATTGCCTCCGCGGTGCGAAGGAGTGTCACCGCGATGGCTTCTAATTCTTCCGGGGTGTTCCCGTCGCCGATCATACAGTCTTGGCCGTTGATTGCGAGCACAGTCTGAATCATGGTTTACCTCAGAAAACGAATTTAGACAAAATTGTACTCCGCCGTAGATATCAGAAGCTGCCGAAAACGTTCTTGCCGAGCGGGCAGATAGAGTCTTCTCACCGACCGCCGCCTTATAATTTCTGAATGGCGGATCGCATTGCGTGCTCCTGCGTAACTTGTCCGCAGTGCGGAGCGTGGATAGTAGTGCAAGGTGTCAAAATCGCCGAAGCTTCCAGGAAAGGCTGGCCTGCCAGGATCACCTGCACCGCGCCGGAGTGTGGAAAAGAGTTCTCCTTCGACGCGGTGGACACACGGGTATTTGACCTTTCCCTTTCCCTCTTCGAACGCCGCTATTTCTACCGCTCCGAATTGTCGTAAAGACAACCGGATCATCCCAATCGGAAAATGTGCCTCGTGCGTAGTAGAATATGTGTGTAACAAATGGTGAAGGCGTTCACCACTAACCGCTGTCCCACCTGTTATTGAGCCGGGCACAGCTGATGACTCCTGACAAGGGTTCTTTGTCGCGGAGTCATGGCGCTCAGGCGGAAGAATCCGAAAAACTCGTCGCGGTCGATGGCAAGCGTTCGCACGCACCGAGGTTTTGCTCTTTCGAGGTTCCGGTCGAGATGACGATTTCGCTCTGACCTCGCTAAGAAATTCAACACCGGCTCCGCCGTTGAGTGCGATCTCACCGCGGTGCGCGAGACTGAGTCGGCGTGAGAACGGAAAAGGCCTTTCATGAAGATCGTCATTATTTCTGACGTGCATGCAAACTACGACGCCCTGCGCGCACTGCCTGAAACATACACAGAACTGTGGGTCCTCGGAGACCTTGTGAACTTCGGCCCCGAACCCGCCGAGGTAGTGGATTTCATCAGGAAAAACGCATCGATTGTAATTCGCGGGAACCACGATCAATCCGTTGGGTACGACGAGGATCCTCGTTGTATCGCTCGTTACCAGAAGATGGCCGATGCCACTCGGGGCTATACCGCGAGAGTGCTCAACGAGGAACAGAAGCAGTTTCTAAGGGACCTTCCGATTCGGCGGGAGCTTCGGCGGCAGAATACTCGCTTTTATCTTTGCCATGCGAAACCATCTGATCCTCTCTACGGCTACAGCGCACCGGATTCTTCCGAGTGGGTCGCAGAAGTCGAGACGCTGCAAACCGATGTCCTCCTCGTAGGCCACACGCACCTGCCTCTCATGCGCCGTATCGGCAAACACCTCATCGTCAACCCCGGGAGCCTCGGCCAACCCATGACAGGTAAACCAGAGGCATGCTACGCAGTGTGGGAGGACGGGTCCTTCGAGCTCAAGACATATTCTTATCCCGTTGAAAAGGCAGTCGCAAAACTTCGCGGGCTATCATTTCCTCAGGATGTAGAAAAGGACCTCACGCACATCCTTCGAAACGGAACGCTTCGTTAGCGGATTACACCCGGATTCGCTGATTCAATACAGCGTGCAATCCCACGGTAAAGAAATACCGAAAACCGCTGTCGTCAAAGCGAGATGGCGTCCGGCAGCAATTCTCTATTTCCGTCTGTGCACCCATGCTTGCCAGACTCCAGCCAAGAAAAGATATCCAAAGAGACCCACAAGGAATCGCCAAATTATTCCGCCACCCTGATACCACTGGAAGCCCGCGTAGCTGATCACAATCAGACTGAACCCAGTCAAATATGTGTTGAGCGTTTCCGGCAACTTGCTCATAGTTTTTGTCGAAGTTCCCCGGCGCAGGACTGCCATTTAGGACTTGAATCCGCGTCGCCGGTATTCGCTGTACCGATGCAGTGCATCCTCGATCACGGGATATGCCGCCGCGGCGGATACGATTTCTTCTACCTCGACCGCTTTCTCTTCTAGCTGCTTGTAGTCCTGGAAAAAGCGCCGCAGCACCAGCAAGCGATGTTGCGGCAGTTCGCTGGCTTCGTGATAGGCATTGAACTCTGGATCGCCGGTGGCGATTGCGATGATCTTGTGATCCTTCTTACCTGCATCGATCATCGTCATCAATCCAATCGCCCGGGCGGACATGACTGTCAGGGGCGCCACGGCTTCCTGGGACAGTACGAGCACGTCCAACGGGTCGTCGTCTTCAGCCAGCGTTTGCGGAATAAAGCCGTAATTCGCGGGATAGTAAACCGCCGAGTAGAGGAGCCGATCCATTCGAATGAGTCCGCTTGGCTTGTCCAGTTCATATTTCACATTCGAACCCAGCGGGATCTCGATAACAGTGCGAAACTCCTTGGGCAGTTGATCGCCCGGTGTAATGTCATGCCACGGATGCGACATCTTTGTTTATTCCTTTCCCTTGTGAATCTCACTTTGCGCGCCGACCGACAAAAGTCATCGGGCAATCAAAGCCTCTTGCGCCCAAACCTCCTGCTGATTTCTTTCCCGCTGATACAGCAGCCAGATCGACACTGCGGCAAGCGCTGTCAGGCTTAAGCAGATGCACACCAGCGAAGGCGGCAGTCCATTCAGGCGGACGACGGAAGAGCCTCGCCGTTGTCGCAGGATGACGGAGACATAGGCAAGCGGGAGATCAAGGAATGCGAAAATGCTGAGAACCGCGGCCAGAGTTGAAGCTTGCCCGAGATTGGCGTACCGCCGCAGCAACAAGCAACTCAGGTAGACTGGCCACACCAAGACGCCCCAGGTCAGAACTTTGTCCTGGGTCCACCAGAGAGCGAAGAGATGATGAGACCAAAACAGCCCACCCACGAGGAGAACGCTCAAGAAAGATATTCCCATCCGCGCGGCCGCGAGGGCCAATACGTCCGCTTCCGGCTGGCGGCGCGTTAGGTACAGTATTGAAGACACAAAGTTTGTGGCGAAACAGAGAATCGCGGCGAAGGTCACCGCCAATTCACAGGAGACTAGTCGCTGCGCTGGCTCTCGGGATCCACCGGCGGCGATTGCGATTGTCGTCAGGAGTAAGAATGCGCACCCGGATAATCCCCGATTCATTCGAAATTTGACTGTTGGACCGGAATCTTTTGTCCGTGAGGACAAACCGTAGGTGTCCCACATATGAACCTCAAACCGAACTGTGTGGGATGCTTGTCGAGGACGACGACTCCCGAGACAAGAATCCTCTTGTCAGGAGTCATCAGCCATCCAGAGACGGCGGTTAACGGTGAACTCCTTCACCGATGTTGGATTTAAGTTTAGTTTATATCGCGAGTTCTGCTTATGGGAAGCTTTGCCTGCGGCCGACGCGAAAACATGTCATTTTCCAAGAACAGCCGCTGGCTGGCTACTCGATTCACTCTCGCAACTCCATCGCCTTCAGTGCCAAGCCGCGAGCGACCGAGGTAAATTCGTTTCCTCCACGAATTCGCTCCTTTCCGAACCGCGTTTCGAAGATTCTCCTTACCGCGGGTACAAATGAAGAGCCACCCGTCAGGAAGACCATATCGACGTCTTTGGGCAGAACGTCTGAAGACGCAAGAAGAGAATCGATGCACCGCGCGATCTGCTCAAGCTCCTCAGAAATCCACTCCTCGAAGGATGCTCGTTCCACCGCCGCCGCCAGATCCACAAACCCGTCCGAAAACTGGAATGTGGCCTGAGGGGCAATCGACATGTCGCTCTTAACCTTCTGCACGGCGCGGTGGAGGTGAAACCCGAGGTCTTCTTTTATAAAATGAATGAGTGCTCCGATCTTCGCCGGTTCAAGCGATTGCGCGTGAACGCCTTTCAGCATCTGGAGCACGTCTCGGGCTTTCAACAGCGATAGATGGTGCCACCGCTCGAGCCTGATGTAAACCCAGTTTGGAACCGGTAGGATCTTGCCCAGCGAACGCAACTCCGATCCAGCTCCGAGAGCTGGAGACACGAGATGCCGGATGATCTTCGCATCGAAGGCATCTCCCGCGATGCCCACTCCTGCGTTACCAACGATGCTGCCGGAGGCTAGTTCTCTGCGACGAAGGGCAGGACCAACATGAACCAGGGAGAAATCGCTCGTACCACCCCCAAAATCCCCAATGAGAATGAGCTCGTCATGATCGAGCGTGGACTCGTAATAATGTGCCGCCGCTATGGGCTCCATCTCAAACTCAACGGATTCGTAGCCGGCGGAGTGGAAGGCTGATCGTAGTCGGCCCTCCGCATAAATATCGTCCTCCGGTTTCTCTGCTCCTACAAAATGCACCGGCCTTCCGACTACCGCAGACTTGATGTCGATCCCAAACTGATGTTCCGCTTTTGTGCGCAGGTCGCGAAGAATTCTTGCGATCAAATCCTCAAGCGTGTACCTTCTGCCGAAAACCTCCGTGCCGTGAAGGGTGCGACTACTCAGGAATGACTTGAGCGATTGGATCAGTCGGCCCTTTGTGTCCGCCGAGAGATACCTCTCGATGCCCTCAGGACCTGTTGACGATTTCAGAGTATTCCTGCCGCCTTCCTTCGCCTGCTCAAGATATAGCAGCGACCGATACGCATCCGTCAGGCTCCCCAAGTATGGGAACTTGGCAAGCTGAACCTCATCTGAGCAGTCCGCACAGGCGATTGAACTGTTCGTGGTCCCAAAGTCGATGCCAATCGCGCCTTTGCTCCTTTGGAAGGCTCGTGAATGCATTCGGGATTTCTCCAAGGGGAAATGTGGATTGTAATGCTGAGGGTTAGGTGCGAGTCGGTGTTCGGAGCGCCGCGCGTGTCGCTCTGAAAGAAATCGTCTGAACTTATTCCATGATTATTGATGATCACCAGGTAGAATCATCGCAACTCGAACAGATCCACAGGGCGGCGGCTCGATTCAAAGCCGCTCCAGAACCGCTTTGAGATAGTTCCAGAAACCCTCCACCGTGGAGATTTGCACTCGCTCGTTTGGGCTGTGCGGATCGACGATGGTCGGTCCAAACGAGGCCATCTGCATCCCTGGATACCTCCCTCCAATAACGCCACATTCCAAACCGGCGTGCATGGCGATGAGCCTTGCGGGCTTGCCGAACGTTTTCTCATGCACCGCCTGGAGCTTCCGGACGATATCGCTCGTCGGTTCGGGCTTCCATCCCGGATAGTTGCCGGAGTGCTCGACGGCGAATCCCGCCAAGCGAAAAATCGTCGACACCATGCGCGCAGCTGCCCATTTGCTGCTTTCAATGGCGCTACGCTGGCTGGTCACGATCTCAACGGTTTCGCCCTTGGTGCTTACGGTCGCCAGATTGGTGGAATTTTGCGTCAGGCCGGGAACATCTGGGTTCATGGCCAGAACGCCGTGCGGGAGACTCGCCAGTAGATCCACGAGGACTCTTCCGTCGGCTTGAGCCATTGCCTTTCCCTTTCCCGGTGGCGTAACCTTCTCGACCGTTATCTTCAAACCTGGGTCGAAGGCGCCGAGATCGGCTCTGTATTCCGCTTCGGTCGTCGCAATGACAGATCGTAATTCCTTCCCTTCGCGAGAATCGAGCAACACGATGGCAAAAGCTTCACGGGGAATCGCGTTCTGCGCGCTGCCACCATTAATTTCGGCGATTTCCGCAGGATGGTGATCAAGCAGCGTCTGTAGCACGCCGCCCAGTATGCGCAACGCGTTGCCTCGGCCCTGATGGATGTCCACTCCCGAGTGTCCTCCCTTCAAGCCGGACACCTTGATCCGCCAGGCTGCGTTCGCTTTCGCCTTTCGAAAACCGACCTTACGGCGGCCCGTCGTCTTGATTCCACCGGCACAACCGATGCAGATCGCATCCGACTCTTCATTATCGAGATTCAGATAGTACTTCGATTTCAGCATACCGCCGGGAAACTCGGCGGCGCCGGTCAAGCCCGACTCCTCGTCTATGGTAAAGACAAATTCCAGCGGACCATGCGCGATGCTCTTGCTCTCCATTACTGCCAAGGCTGCCGCGATACCCACCCCATTGTCGGCGCCGAGCGTGGTTCCATCGGCTTTGAGCCAGTCGCCATCGCGTACGATCTTGATGGGATCGGTGTCGAAGTTGTGGAGCGTACCTTCGTTCTTCTCGCAGACCATGTCAAGGTGCCCCTGCAACATCACCATCGGTGCTGCCTCGCGGCCGGGGTGCGCCGGTTTACGGATGACCATGTTCCCGACTCTGTCCTGAATTACCTCCAACCCGAAGTGCCCGGCTTGCGCAAGCACATACTCGCTGACTGCCGTTTCTTTGGTCGAAGGGCGAGGAATCTTGGCCAGCGCGTCAAAATGCTTCCATATCTCTTTCGGTTCTAGTCCCTCAAGTGCAGGTGTCATGAATTTCTCCGGTTAGCAAACATCGCAACGTCACTTGTCGAAGGGATTCTTGCCAGGCAACGACTCCTGAGACAAGCATTCCTTGTCAGGAGTCATCAGCTGTGCCCGGCTCAACAGCAGGTGGGACAGCGGTTAAGGGTGAACTCCCTCACCCGTAGAGGAAGTTTAGCTCACTCTGACTTGGCCGGACAAGGAAGGATTTGCCACTTGCTTCCGCCCTATGAACATCTATAATCGATGAGTTGTTATCGGTGAAGGAGTACCACCGTTAACCGCTGTTCCTTTCTTTGAGATGGGACGGCTAATGACTCCTGACAGGGATCCTTGTCTCGGGAGTCGGTGCCGTCAGTTAGCTTTACACGCATGCTTCCCGCGACACCTATCCCACAACTGCAAGATTGAGATTCGGCAGCGCAGACCCTAGGGCAGCAGCAGCTCTTGCGGGTTCCGCGGTGCCACGCGATACGTCTAACGAGCTCTGCTCAGAAGCGGAACGGAGCTGGTGAGATCCGAACAATAGAAATTGGAGATGATTCAGTGCGTGTGAAGAAAATCAGTAGAAGGGTTCGGAACCTCGCGGATGAGCAACTGCAGAAATTGGTCGCGAGTCTGAACTCCTTGCACGAAGGTGGAGTCGGCATTCCTTTACTGATGATATGCGGCGAGCGAGCCATTCGGCCGTTGAGAGACATCTTGTTGAATCGCGAAATTGATGGCCTTTCCATCCCACGTCCGCAGGTGGTTTGGGCATTGGCCGAGCTTGGGGCGCGGGATGTCTTGCTGGAATATCTGGCTATGGAGGAGGACATCACAGACCCAATCGTCCGGCAGGCGGAAGATGTTGTGAAGAATACTGCAGCCCGCGCCTTGGCTGCGTGGTGCAGCGAGGATGTTGTTAGTCCCTTCTGAGGAAGAAGCAAAGCATATAACGTACCTGGAGTATCTCGACCTGGAGAACAAACCCGAACTCGACGGGGACGGAGCGCGCCGCGCGCCACTGGAACAGATTCCGGTGCTAATACACGAGCATCGCGAAGACGTCCTCCGCGGCCTGCTGGAGAACCCTCATTTCGAAGAACTGCATCTGTGCCTGCTGCTGGGACGCGCAGAGCTTTCAACTGCACTGTTGGAAGAGATCGCTAAACACAAGGAGTGGATGACCAGTTACCGCGTGAAGCGTGCACTGGCGTTTCATCACAACCTGCCGCAAACCCTTGGTCTGAGTGTGGTACGAGAGCTCTACCAATCCGATCTCGTGGCCCTAAGTTTTTCTCCTTCGGGAAATCCTGCATTGCGGCACTTGGCGGAGGAACTCGTACTAGCAAAATTGCCCCAGCTTCCGCCCGCACAGAAACTGACATTGGCGCGTCGTGGCTCGCCTCGCGTTATAGGAGCCTTGCTGACGGACGGCAGTCCCGAGAGCCTTCCCACTGTACTCGATAGCCCGCTGCTGAACGAAGGGCACGTGCTCAAGGCCCTCACCAGAGTGGCACTGCCCGTACGGATAGTGACCGCGATCGCCGATCACGCCAAATGGTCGCATATCTCTAGCGTGCGCCTTGCTCTCTTGCGCAATTCGCAGACGCCCATGGCGCGCGCGCTTGCGTTCCTGCCCAGCGTCACGACCACAGACCTGAAAATCCTGAGCCAATCCAGTTCCGTGCCGTCTCGGCTGGTACCCCACGTCCGCCGCGAGCTCGCCAACCGCATGCAGCATGGTAAATCCCCGATTCGAGGGCAGAAGTAAAGCTCGTGCCAGTACCACCCGAACGGCAGCCCATGCTATTTCACGACCAGGACGTTACAGCGCGCCAGGTTCGTCAGCTTTTCTGAAGTGCTGCCCAACAATAGCCCGGAGACGGATGGTCGGCTCTCGCCGATTACCAGCAGATCGAACTGGCCCTTTTGAATAAACTCAACGATCGCACGGACCTTTCGGCCAACGACCACGGCACAGTGGAGTGAGACCGAGTGGAGGGCCGCCCGAAGTTTGGCTTGGCTCGCGAGCTGGCAGTAGCGCGAATCTTCGCGCTGCATTGCATCTTCCACCTCGGCTATCAGCTCGGCTTGCCGTGGCACGTCCTCTGCAACGCTGATCATGTGAAGTTCCGCATCCTGCCGGTGCGCCATTTGGACCGCAGCGTCGAATGCCCTGAGTGCTCGATCCGTGCCGTGATACGCGACCAAAATCTTGTCGAACATCAAGTTCACTTGTAGAACAGGGACAAAGCGAGGATGAGAACCAGGAGGATTCCGATCATCGCGTTATAAGAATTGAGATATCCGGACTGCAGAGCGCTCACGGCCGTCGAAAGCCTGCGGACAAACCGGGTGAGCGGGGCAAATAAATAAGGACCGAATACCGGGGCCACTTCCTGGTTGAAGATGAGCCTCTTCAGGAAATAGGGACTCTCCTGATATTCGCGCTCGACGTTGTGGGTTGGGCCGTAGATGAAACTGTAGAAGGTGCGCAGGGCATTGGAGAATGCTAGAGAAGTGGTCGCGATCCGGCGCGCATCTTCTCGACGCCCTCCCGACCATACTGGAACGCGGCGCAGCTTGAACATTCTACGGTTGCTCCAGAACAGGGCGAGCGGGATCAGCGCCAGCAGTGGACCCGCAATAACCAGCTTGGTAGGGGAGATGAACGCGAACTTGCCGCTCAGTGGCACCAGGAGCCAGCCATCACGCATCGACGCGGTGGCGTTTACGCCAAACACCGACTGGTTGGCCAGCCCCATGAATCGCAGCCACCATGGCATCCCTACCGCGAGCGCCAGCACGCTCGAGCCAAGGATAAAGACGCAGGAACTGCGGAACCGGGAAAGATGGCTCGGTCCGTCGTGACCATCGCCGAGCAATCCAACTCCGAAGAGTTTGACAAACGTGGCTAGCGCGACGGCCGCCACCAACGCCAGACCGGCCGCTGCCAGCGCAATCGTGAGTCTGGCGACGAGATTGTCGACCTGCGTTCCCTGGAACAAAGTCTGGAAGATGTACCATTCGGTGGCAAAGCCCGCCTGCGGAGGCAAGGCGGCAAGGCTCATGGCAGCGAACAGCGCTCCGATGCCATAAACCAGTGAACTGCGCCGCAGCAAGCCGGTTTGCCGGATACCATAATCCCCGTTCACCTGGTGGACACCGTCGGCTGTGAGAAACAGCGTGCACTTTGCCAGGCTGTGCGCAGCCAAATGCAGCAGGGCCACCGTCCACGCCAGCGATGCAAACGCCAGGAGAGAACTGGAGGCAAACAAGCTCGAGACTCCGAGCACGGCGATGGCGACAGTGGCATTTTCCGCTGATGAAAAACTCAGAAGGCGACGCCAATCCTCTTGTTGAAAGGCGTAAAAAATCGCAAGGATTGCGCTGAGAACACCGCCCACTACCATAATGCTGGCCGTGCCAACGGCCCATGCTCCATCGTGAGGAAGCCACTGCAACGTAGCGCGCCCCAGGGCATAGAAGGCCGCATTCAGTACGACGCCCGAGAAAATCACGCCGGTTGCTCCGCTGCCGGACGCATAAGCTGAAGGGAACCACTCGTAAAAAGGCAGCATGCCCAGCTTGGCGCCGAACCCAAACAGGAATAGCAGTCCAAGCAGCAACGTACCGGCTGACGATGTCGCATACGATGTGATAAAACTCGCGAACGAATGAGAGGAAACGTGGTTACCCAGGAGCAACAGCGCCAGAAGAACGGAGACCGATCCCACTTCGAGCAGTGACAGCATGAACAAGGTGGGCCCATCTCGATCGGTGGAGAGCCGCTCGCCGAGAATCATTGCGGCCCCGCCCAGGCTCATAACCTCCCATGCAATCAGGAAGGACATGGTATCTTGCAGGCCAAAGACCCCCAATGCACCGAGCAGCGTAGCGGCGAGACCCGCCAGCCAGTACCGTTTGCTGTCTGGTGAGACAGAAGCTGTTCCCAGGCCAGCGGCGAAAAGCGCAGGCAAAAGTCCAAAAAACAGCAGCCATAATGCTGCATTGTCGAGTTGGAACCAGACCGGCGTGTCCGCCAGCCAGAGATGAAGAGAGGCTGCCGTGGGAGGATGAATCCATCCCAGAACGCTGTACACCAACCCTACAGCGCAGCCTGTAACGATCCCAATCCGCGCAACCCAATCGCGCCGAAGAACGAGTGCGAGCACAAAAGAAGCAGCCCAAAGGAATACCGTCGCCAGTAAGAGGTCACTTTGCAAAATGACCTCCTTGGACGAGTTGTGTGGCCCGGTTCAGGAACAGAAGCAACGCCTGAATCATGGCTGCAGGATTCGGGGGACAGCCCGGCACATAAATGTCGACGGGCAGAATCCCCTCTACCCCCCATCCGCAGGCATATCCGCCTCCAACCGCGCCGCCTGAAACGGCGCAGGTTCCCATGGCCATGACCCACCGTGGTTCGGGCATCGCGTTATAGGTTTCGAGCAGAGCGTCCTTCATCGCGTAAGTGACGGTGCCTGTCACCAGAAGCAGGTCCGCAAACCGCGGCGAAGGCGTGAAAAAGATACCGAGGCGGTGCAGGTTGTAATAAGGATTATTCAAAGCCTGCAATTCAGACTCGCAGCCGTTGCAGGAACCGGCATCCACATGACGAATATGGAGACTGCGCCCAAACGCGCTATGGATTTTCTGCGTGAGCTCACGTGCCGGCAGCGACGCTAACGCTTCGTCCCAGACGAGGTCCGCACGCTTGCTAACCGCAAAGGCCCAGTCTTCTGACTTCTCCATGGCATCGTGAGGGCAAAACTCCGTACACATCTGGCACGCGACACATTTACCGTAGTCAAGGCTGAGCCGCTCGCCATTCTTGGTTTCGGTGATGCGAATCGCCCCTGGCAAACACACATCCGCGCAAATGCGGCAACCCTCAGTGCAGCGCTCCGGGTGAAAACGCGGCATGCCTTGCACTCCATGCTGCATTGTCTCGTGTCCTTGCGGCCACGGGTTCGTCGCCACTCCTCGCTTGAGTCCGTATAGCGTCCACACCGGCATAATTGTTCTCCAGCGCTAGCGATCACACCCCGCCATCGTCAGCCCAAAGCTGGCTTCGTTGATGGCGTAGTCCATCATGTTGCTGTCGTGCACGGTAAAGGGAAACACGCGCCAGTTCGAAAATGAGGGCGATTTCACTTTCACTCGCGCCAGACGGCCTGCTTCATCCAGATGCACACAGTGATAGATGGACCCGCGAGTCGACTCGCACCAACCCACAGCCTCTACTCCTGGAGCAGGACGCACCTCCGCGGATACCGCTCCCCCCGGCAGTTGGTCCACGACGGAATAAATGAGCTTGAGGCTCGCACGAATTTCTTCCATCCGAATTTGTGAGCGAGCGTGCGCGTCCCCCTCCGTGCGAACTGGCACGTCCACCGTAAACGAGCTGTAGGCGGCGTAGGGGTGACTCCAGCGGAGATCGCGCTGGATTCCAGACGCCCGTTTAATCGGGCCACTTGCGCCTTGATCAAAAGCGACTTGCCGCGGCAAGGGGCCAGTCGTCAGCAGGCGGTCGAGATGGCTGTTGGTGGTTTCGAGCGCCTCCATGTAGTCGATGATCTGAGGCTCGAGTCGGCGTAGTTGCTCGGCCAAACCGCCCAGAGCGAGATCACGCCTCATTC
>Ga0182024_10011323_pt1 | contig 17939 bp, 15 predicted proteins | sample P32metaG_FD_120480 | JGI IMG/M metagenome (GOLD analysis project Ga0182024, IMG submission 120480) | Permafrost microbial communities from Stordalen Mire, Sweden - P3-2 metaG (Illumina Assembly) | ecosystem: Environmental > Terrestrial > Soil > Wetlands > Permafrost | place: Sweden: Stordalen... | reverse complement strand
CATGGATCACAATACCAAGTGGCTGAACATCGAAACCGGAATCGGGGCCGGCGTAAGCCACGGGGCCGACAAATTGACTTTGAAGCTGATGCTCTCGCGCGATTTGAATTAGCAGCCTGCTTGCCTCGGAGTGAGGGGACTTAGTGGCGCCGGCGCCACTAAATCCGCTCCGCCATCGGAAACGGATTTCCAGTTGAATCGTCCTTGGTGTTTTTCTGAATTTTATGAGGAGGCGTTATGGCAATCGAGCGCCTGATTGAATATGAGGGCGCCAATCCGGAAGTCCGCGCCGTGTATGACGATATTCGCGCCACGCGCAAAACCGACTACATCAATAATTTCTGGAAGGCGCTGGCCAATGACCCTGCGTCGCTCAAGCGCACTTGGGAATCCAGCAAGCAAATCATGGGCCCCGGCGCGCTCGATGCGCTGACCAAGGAACTGATCTACGTCGCCGTCAGCGTCAGCAATCAATGCCCCTACTGCATTGCTTCCCACACCGTTGCTGCCCGGAACAAGGGTATGACCCCGGAAATGTTTCACGAACTGATGGCCGTCGTGGGCATGGCCAATGAAACCAATCGCCTCGTCGCCGGGTATCAGGTCGAGATCGACGAGCGGTTCAAGAACGCCTAATTCCAACTCCCTCAAGCGAAACTGACCCCGCAGCGTGCGCGCCCGCTTCCTTTTTGTCATTCCGAGCGGAGCGAGGAATCTCTCTTCGGTTCGAGACCATGAAGAGAAATAGAGATTCCTCGCTCCGCTCGGAATGACAAAAGTTCTTGTGGCCGTTTCCGCAGCCGGAGAAGCCTGTACTACTTTTTGTGATATAAGCTCTCCTTATGGAACTCACAAGTATTATAAATTTGATCTACTGGATGATTTTGTATGGAATAGGTCGAGTGGGAGGGTGCCATGGACATTGTACGCATTTTTGACACCACGCTGCGCGACGGGGAACAGTCCCCGGGGTTTTCCATGTCGGTGCCGGAAAAGGTGCGCATGGCGCGCCAGCTTGAATCGCTGGGCGTGGACGTCATTGAAAGCGGTTTTCCCATCGCCTCTGCAGGAGACCTGGAAGGCGTGCGCGCGGTTTGCCGGGAAATTCGCGGCTGCACGGTGGCGGCGCTGGCTCGCGCGCGGCGCGACGATATTGACGCGGCGCTCGACGGGCTGGCCGGTGCGGCGCATCCCCGCCTGCACACATTTCTGGCCACCTCCGATCTGCACCTGCAACATAAGCTGCGCCTGACGCGCGAGGAGTGCCTGGAAGCCATCTCCAATAACATTCGATATGCGCGCGAGCGATGCGCGGAAGTGGAATTTTCAGCCGAAGACGCCAGCCGCACGGATATCGCTTTTCTTTGCGAAGCAGTTGGCAGTGCCGTAAAAGCTGGCGCGACCATCATCAATCTGCCGGACACCGTCGGCTACGCCGTGCCCGACGAATACGCGGCCATGTTCCGCCGCGTCATCGAATATCTGGACGGCGCAAACGGCATCACGATGAGCGCGCACTGCCACGATGATCTCGGCCTGGGCGTGGCCAATACGCTGGCCGCTGTTCAGGCCGGCGTGCGACAGCTGGAATTAACGATCAACGGAATCGGCGAGCGCGCCGGAAATGCCGCGCTGGAAGAAGTCGTGGTGCTGCTGAACGTGCGGCAGGCCACGCTCGGCGTAACCACCAATGTTCATCTCAAGGAACTTTTCGCGACCAGCCGCCTGCTCACCGAAATTACCGGCGCGCCTGTAGCCCCCAACAAGGCTGTAGTAGGCGCAAATGCCTTTGCGCACGAAGCAGGCATTCATCAGGACGGCATCCTCAAGAATCCCCTCACCTACGAAATCATGTCACCGGAATCGGTCGGCGTTCCCAAGCGGCTCATGGTCCTCGGAAAGCATTCCGGGCGGAATGCTCTGCGCGCAACGCTCGTCGATCTGGGTTTTCAGCCATCGAAAGAAGAGCTGGAGGAATGCTATAAGCGCGTGGTGACGCTTGCCGACGCATCGAAAAACGTGAGCAATCGCGACGTGCTGGCCATCGGCCACCAAGTGATGCGCAAACGCAGCAGCGAAACCACAGTTTCCGTCGAATAAACAATCTGCGACGGGAATCTAAGCGGGCAACACGATGGAACTTTACCTGCCAGATACAATATCGCTTCTCACTCGCACCCCTGCTGCTCTTGACGCGCTCCTTCGCGATCTTCCCGAAACCTGGACGTCCCGAAATCAAGGCGGGGACACCTGGAGCGTGTTCGATATCGTCGGCCATCTGATTTACGCCGAGCGCACGGATTGGATGCCGCGGGCGAGGATCGTGCTGCAATTTGGCGAGACGAAGGCGTTTGACTCCTTCGATCGTTTGGGGCACATTCGGGAGAGTCAAGGCAAGTTGTTGGGGCAACTTTTGCATGAGTTTGCTGCACTGCGTTCAGAAAGCCTGCGCGAACTGAATCAATTGAATCTGCAGCGAGAGGACCTCGAGCGACGTGGACGACATCCTGCCCTGGGAGTGGTTACTCTTTCAGAGCTGCTGGCGAGTTGGGCGGCTCATGACCTGACCCATCTGCACCAAATCTCAAGGGTGATGGCCAATCAATATCGCGATGCCGTGGGCCCATGGAGCAGATTTCTTGGCGTGCTGCAATGTACCGGCCACAGTTCTCCTCAATGAAATCTTCCTGCAGGTGGGATTGCGATTAAAGCTGAAGCGCACAAATATGCTGGACAATTAGCCGCGGATCGTCTTCCATAGCTCCCATCACGAAGTTTTGAGGGAGATTTCCATGCGCATGAAGATGCTTTTTTTGCTGGTGACGGCTCTGATTTTACCGATTACGATCGCCCGCGCTCAGCAGTCAACTCAGAAAAAACCGTTGGACATTTATTTTCTGGACACCGAAGGCGGTCAAGCCACGCTGTTCGTTTCTCCCTCGGGACAATCCATGCTGGTGGACACGGGATTCCCGGGAAATCAGGGCATGCCAGGCGCGGATGCGAACGCCGCGGGAATTACGCGTGATGCCGATCGCATCATGGCGGTATTAAAACTGGCAAATGTGGGTGTCCTCGACTACGTAGTAATTTCGCATTTTCATGCGGATCATGCAGGGAACGCGGCGGAACTCGCTCATCGCATTCCCATCCGCCATTTTGTGGATCATGGCGCCTATACAGTGGAGATGCAGCCGGGCAGGGACACAGCATTCCTGTCTTATTTGACGGTTCGCGGACTTGCGCATGTCACCGTGGCTAAGCCCGGCGACCACATTCCAGTCGAAGGCCTCGACGTGCAAGTTGTTTCCTCGGCGGGCGATGTAATCACCAAGCCGATGGCGGGAGCGCCCGGAGCTGGCGCGCCGAATCTGCTGTGCCGCGACGCGGGATTGAAAGAGCAGGACCCCACGCCGGAAAATTTTGAATCGGTGGGAGTCGTGGTGCGATACGGAAATTTTCGCCTGGTCGATTTGGGCGACTTGACCTGGAATCAAGAGCACGCGCTGGCCTGCCCGAATAATCTCATCGGCACGGTGACCGTGTTTCACACCACGCGCCACGGAGATCCGCATTCCGGCGCGCCGCAATTCATCCATGCGATTCGCGCGCGCGTGGCCGTGATGAACAATGGCGAAAGAAAAGGTGGCTCGCCGGAATACTGGCAAATCGTTCACGAAGCGCCGGGCCTTGAGGACTTCTGGCAGATTCACAGGTCGGCGGCGGGCGGCACGGAGCACAATTCGCCGGAGCAATTTCTCGCGAATTTAAATGAAACCGACCACGGACACTACATCAAAATGTCCGTGCGAGCCGACGGCAGCTTCACCATGACCAATGAGCGCAACGGGTTCACGAAAGAATATCCGGCGCGCATGGCGCAACACGGCCACAATATCCATTAAAATCCCGGCGGCTTTTGTAGGACAGCCACTCTTGGCCGTCCTCCGGGATCTAGCCGGACCTTCTCAGCGCGGGAACGGGACCGCGCCGTCGCAGTGCTCAAACGGTGCGTCCTAGCAATGTGACCCAGCGGGTATGGCTTCAAAATCTCAAAGCACAGTTGGCGCGAATTGCGATGGGGCAAACCTGGGAACGCCAATCTCCTGATTGGCGGGTGGCAAAACGCCAATCAGGAGATTGGCGTTCCCAGGAAACATGCAATCCCGTGAGAAATGCGAGCTAGCCACGCTAGAATGAGGATAGCCAAGAGTGGCTGTCCTACAGCGACGAATAGTCGCCGGGCAGACTACACGAAGGGATTTTCGTCCGCGCTGGGTCCGTAAATCGATGGCACAGGCACATCGAGCATGCGCAGATAAACGGACAGTTGGCCGCGGTGATGGTAGATATGGTTCATCATGATGGCGCGAATGAAACCGATTCGCGGCACGGTCATGACTGCTTTTCCATTTTTGGTCACGCTAAACATGGCCATGATGCGATTGTCGTCCATCTTGGAAAGGATTTGCTTGGCGTCGGTAGTGGACTTGGCGAGGGTGTCCAGAATTTCCTTGCGGCTTGCAGCTTGCGGCTGGGCGAAATTGGGAACTTCAACTGAGTCCTTGTTGACCGCTTCGGCCAGGGCGCCCTGGCCCCGCGCGATGTGCAATCCCAGTTGTCCGAGCGAATAGGACGTGGAGTGCGGCTTCCACGAAAGTTTGTCCTCGGGAATGCGTTCGAGCACGCGCTGCGTGGTTTTTGCTTCCTGATCGAGCTCCATCACGATTGAATCGGCGATTGACATGGTTACTCCTTTTTGAGTTGGTACAATTTGCGACAGACATTACGCGAACATTGAAACTGCGTAAATTACATGTTCAAATAATTACCCAGCTGGTTCATGTTTCCGATCCATCCTTGCTCGTGCCGTTCGCGCTGTTCTGCATTCGGCAACTGTTCGTGCGTGAGCAGGATTTCGGTTGAGATACCCAAATCACGAAACTCGAGGGTGACCATGGATTCCGATGAGGTCGGGTCATTTTCCCAGCACCATGTGAAGGCGATTTTTTCGGGCGGCTTAATCTCACGGTACGTTCCACTCACGCGGTGTACGTTGCCGCCCTTGTGATGAATCTCCAGAGAATATTTTCCGCCCACTCGCAATTCCAGTGTGGGTACAAGCGCATGCTAATCCTCGGAGGGACCAAACCAGCGCGCCAGCTCCTCAGGGTCGGTCCAGGCGCGAAACACTCTTTCTCGCGGGGCCTGAAATGTACGCTTCATTTGCAGAGCGGGTGGCGCGCTCATTTGCTCTTTGGCCATGCAGGTTCCCCTTTCGGATTTTGAGCCAGGTATCGATCCAACGCATCGAACTGCGTTTCCCAGAACGCGCGGTATTGGGAAATCCAGGCTTCGGCTTTTTTCAACGGTCGCGCGGCAAGCCGGCAGCGCCGCGTGCGCCCCGACTTTCTTTGCCTGACAAGTCCGGCCCTTTGCAGAACCCTTAGATGTTTCATGACCGCCGGGAGACTCATGCGGTGAGGCCTGGCCAGGTCCGAGACGGAGGCCTGGCCTTGCGCCAGGGCCGAGACGATTGCGCGCCGTGTGGGATCCGCAAGCGCCCGGAAGGTGGCGTCCAGTCCTCGATTATACTTAACCATTCGGTTTAGTAATATACGGAGGCAGTCTATCTGTCAAGTGTAAACTTCTTGCTACTGCCCGTCCGTGGACCCGATTCGACGCAACGGGATGCCCGCCCAAAGAACGGGCGCTACGAAACCCTCCACACGCGCGCTTGCAACCTCCACATGCCCGACAATCCGGACTATACTGTTTCGCCTTGGGCTGGTGCGAAGCCGCTCTGTGCACAGCCGCAAGCGAATTGAAAAACGGATGAGTTCAGGCAACGACAAAACAATGACTAATCAAAAAAAGAAAATCGTCGTTTTAGCGGGTGACGGCATCGGCCCGGAAATTATGCGGGCCGCCGTGCGTGTGCTGAAAGAATGCGTCACGGAATTTGGCCACCAGTTTGAGTTTGCCGAGTTCCCTTTCGGGGGATGCGCCATTGACGCAACCGGCGAGCCGCTTCCGGCCGAAACACTGGCGGCTTGCAAGGCCGCCGATGCCATATTGCTTGGCGCTGTCGGCGGACCCAAATGGGATGCCGTCCCGCTCGCGAAACGACCGGAGACCGGGCTGCTGGGATTGCGTAAGGCACTCGGGCTGTACATTAACTTGCGTCCAATTGATTTGCACGCGCCGCTATACGGACTTTCGCCGCTGCGAGCCGACCGCGCGCGCGATGTTCACATCGATTTTGTGCGCGAGCTCGCGGGCGATATTTATTTCGGCAAGCACAATGTGGAGGCCGACCCAAGCGGCGAGCGCGCCACCGACGAAGCCGTGTATACAACCGCGGAAGTGGAGCGCGTGGCCAAATACGCATTCGCGCGCGCGGAGTCGCGCAAGGGGCGCCTCGCTTCGGTCGACAAGGCCAATGTGTTAACCACGTCGCAGCTCTGGCGCAGGACAGTGACTCGCATGGCCGCGAATCATCCGAGCGTAAAGGTTGAACATTTGTATGTGGATAATGCGGCCATGCAGCTGGTGCTCGCGCCCGCGCAGTTTGATGTGATCCTGACATCAAATATGTTCGGCGACATATTGACCGACCTCGGCGCGGCGCTTGCCGGATCGATCGGCCTGATCCCGTCGATGAGCAGCGGACCCGGGCCTTCGCTTTACGAACCCATTCATGGCTCCGCGCCCACGCTTGCGGGAAAAGATGTAGCCAATCCGGTGGGAATGATTCTTTCCTCGGCGATGATGCTGCGCGAAAGTTTTGAACTAAAGAGCGAAGCTGAATGGATCGAGTCCGCGGTGGACCGCCTGTTCACAAAGGGAATTCGCACGCCGGACACGGTTGAGCCCGGCACGAGCAAAGTGGGCTGCCTGGAATTCACAGAACGGCTGTGCGCGGAAATGGCGTCCGCGAGCCGGCCGCAACGCGCTAACAGCAGCGCCTAGCTCGACTTTTCATCCTTCAGAAGTTTCTTGATCAATTGAATCTGTCCAGCGTGATACACGTCGTGGAGGGCAATCCCCGCAATCATGCGCCGTGCGAAGGTTTTGCTTCCGTGCGAGGGGCGATCCAGATTTCGCGGCTCGAATGACGAAACACATTTCCTCAGCAGCTTATGTTCGCTGTTAAGGAGCGCGACATCAGCCCGCCACGCTTTTTCGCTGCGATCCTTCGGCACAGCAAACCAATTGCTGCCCTGAACCGAAAATGATCCACGCTTGCTACCGGTTAGCCGCCGCCTCACCGCATATTTCCAATAGGCGGCATGCACCACAATTTCCCAAATGGTGTGGCGTCCCGACTTCGGAGGCCGCGCTGCTTCGCGAGCCGTGACACCTCGAATTGCGCCACGAAGATTGGGCCCGTGCCATGCAGCGCGGTTGTAGGCCTCGTCAAGCAATTGCAAAAGATGTTCAATCTCGCGATGGACCACAGTTTCTCCGAAATTTGCAGGCCGCTAGCGCCTGCGCATCGAAATGTACTATAGCAGAATCCGGAAGAGCAAAATTGCCGCCAAAACCGCGCAGAAAAAACTCGGGAGCGCCCTCCGTTCGAGAGCGCTCCCGATGAACCTGTTTTGCTGACTACGCCTGACTATGTTCTAGCGACCGCTATCGTCACCGAAATCCAGACCGGGAAGAACCTGAGTGCTTTCCATTCTCACGGCATCGAGGGCAGACGGATCCAACCCGAGCGCCTTGAGAACTGTGGGAGCAACCTGAAGTGTTTGCACGGGACCATAGATGGTCTTGCTTTGAAACGATGGGTTGGATAAGAGCATGATCACGTTCACATCGTCATGCGCGAACCCTCCGTGTTCAGCGAGCTTCTTGGTGCTGCCGGACAAGGTAACGCCGATGTTCGGAGTGACAATGATGTCCGGCGTGCGTGAGTCGCCGTTCGGCGGAATTCCTGGAGTGTTGAACATCTGCGTGATTCCCGGGCCGTAGAAAATCTGGCCGATGCCCGCGATATTGGCGGTCGCCGGTGACTGCGTCTCGAGCATTTTCACCGCACCCAGTGTGGTGCAGTTGCTGTTCAACCAGTCCAGGGAGATATCATCTTCGGTCGGCCCGATGCCGGTGGGATTGGAAGGCGATTCGGACAAAGGCAAGCAGCCGCCGCCGTCCAAAATAGTTGCGGGCGAAGTGGTAACCGGGCCGGACGTCGTGATGCCGGTGTAGCGAGCCGAATCAATGGGGCTCTGGCCGTGCTTGGCGGTAATGATGATCAGCGTGGAATCGAGCAAACCGTGTTTCTTCAAATGCTCGACCATCTTGCCGATGGAATTGTCCGCGAATTGGATTTCGCCGAGCAGTGACGCAGTCGGCGTGCCGTCTCCGTCCACATAGCCACCTGTCAAGCCGACCTTACTCTCGATCAGTTTCTGGCCGACGCTGACCACCTGGAAATTCATCCCAAAAATATTGGGTACCGGGGCGGGCGCCGAGCCGTTGTGCGTCCTGCCGTCGATTTCGTGCAGGACGGAATTCACTTTCAGGATGTCGTAGCAGATGATGTTCTGAAAGCTGTCCGTCCAGGCATTCGACGCGGCCACTGCGGTCTGATCGGGCAGCGGGTCGCAACCGGGAACGCCGGGCAGACTCACGGGGATGGAGTTGATATCCGGAGCGTAGTAGTCATCGAGATTGGAGCCGTCACCGGGTCCGGAAACCGCCGAATAGGATGGGTGTTTATCGGTCCAGGCGGTGTAACCGCCGGCGGCGTGAATGACGCCGTAAATGGTGTTGGTTCTAATAAAATTCCATGGGTACACCGGGAGGCAATTGTTGAACGGGTCGCGGACCAATTTGTTGGGGTCGATGGAATTTTTCCCGCCGTTCCCGCTGGGCGCTCCGCCGTTCAGCTGAGTTTTATCGAGATCGATGCCCTCATCGTATTCGGTGGTTGTGCCATTGGGTACTCCGACAATGCAGGTGCCGCCTGCCACGCCGTTGCCGGTGGTGATGGTGGGAGGAGCGAGGACACGGTCGTAGGCGACATCGTAAAATGCGCCCACAGTGCGCGGCGAGCCCCCGGTCATCAGCGCCATCAAGCCGGGAAATGAATCGGAGGGTTTCGAGGTTGAAGTGTTCAGATAATTGACGCCCGTTTCGGCCAGCTCGGCGAGGTTCGGGCAGTAGGGGGCTCCGCCGTTCACTCCGCTGATGCCCTTCGAGCAGTTGAGAAAATCAATCGCGTGCATTCCGTCGATGCTGATCAACATGACGCGGCGGAAACGCCCATTACCATCCCACTCCTTGCTGTCTTTCGGTGCTGCGTAGACAGGCGACATCGTGGACAGGATGAGTGCGGCAGACAAGATGCCTGCTTTCCACTTGCTAGTCATTCCAATTCTCCTTTTAGTTCAGCGTTGGAAACCCACACCCTTGCGGGAGAATGCAATTTACTTATTGGATTCTGAGCGGAGCATGAAATGCGGATGAATGTTTTGTAAAAAAGAGATATGCACGCTGTTTTATTTTTATGGATTGACTCCAAAACCCCCCGGCCAACGTGCTGGAGTGAATTTCTTGAACTTGTTCAGGCAGACGAATGCTTCAAAATGTGAGAGGGATGCGGCGCGACCCCAGCTGCTATTTCCCGAGACCGCGCCGGCAACTCGCTGGAATGAAAAGCATTCCGTGGATTGCAGTTAGTGGGAGCCCCAATCACGATCTTCGCACTGATCCTGATCGTGGCCCCGGCGATCGTCTTGGTCGTGCTTGGAGGTATCCACGAACATCATGCCTCCCGGATTCATCAGCCCGGTCACAATTGGAGTGACGATCCCCGAGGTGAAATCGACCGTGCCAACGAACGGCCCCCCGTCCGCAGCCGTGAAGGCGGTACCGGGCACGAATGCGCTCTTGCTGATCTTATAGACGTTGTTCAAGCCCTTGTCGGCAAACAGGATAAAACCCTCGGTCGAAGTAATGAAAGCGGTGTCATCCGTTTCCACTGACGTGGCTACTCCGCCGGTTGCGATATAGCTCAACGGCAAGTGCAATACGCGCTGTTTGGAAGAGCCGGGATCGCTCACAATGATCAATTCCTGATCGCCCTGGCTGTCCAGAACGATATTGCCCTGCGGGTCGAGGGTCATCGAGTCGGAGTCCTGGAGGTTGAGTTTGATTGTCGCGTCGGTCGGGATGTCGATGGCACTGGAAGTGCCTGCGAGGACAGGTTCCACCTCAACCAGATTCCCCACAAGCCGGGCGCTGACGATGCCCGGTCCGGTGTTTGGATTATTGGCGGGATTCGAGGCACTGACATAGACCTTGCAGCCGCGGAAAATGAGGTCGTCGTACCCGCCTCCATGGAGCGTGGGACCGAAAGTGTAGAGTTTCTGCAAGTGAGTCTCTGTATTGATGATTACGAGATTGGCGTTGGCATCTTCGTTTTGGATGGCCCACAGAAGATGCGTGACCGGATCAACCTTCAATCCGTCGTTATGGCCGACAACGGTGTAGCTGTACACCGGGGTCCCGTCCATTTTGAATTCGACAATCTGACTGCTGAGCCCGTCGGAACCGTCGGGCAGATGGCCGTCGCCGTATCCCACGAATACACGGCCGTCAAGCACGGCGATGGAATCTGGGGCGCTCAGCCCTGTTGGGGCAGTGGCAAATACAGATAATTTGTAGGGAACGTTGGCCGTCTGCGCCAAAACCGGTCCGGCAATCATGCCGGAAATCGCAAGGGCCGCCAGTGCGAAAAAAGGAATTCTTCGCTTCATGATTTTCCATCTCCATTCTTTAAGTGGTAAAAACGTTATGAGACTAAGGCCGAAAGAAAACAGTTTGGTGAACGAGGGATGAACATTTAACGACATATTGAAAATTTCTTGACGCAGGGGGTTCCCGTTTTGCACAAGGCTGCGGCAAACCCTTGCGATTCATGGGCCGGGAGTGATAGCTTCAATCTGGCCAGACAGGGTGATTCTTCCTTACAACATTGGAGCGGAATTCACCGTTGAGTAATCACAGCATTCAAAATAATTCCAACGGTCACAACGCGAACGGGAGTATCCCTGCGTCCATCTCTCAGCCGGACCTTCGCGCCATGACGTTTTGGCGCGTGGAGGGAAGCCTGGTGGCGCTGGGTGCCGTGCGGCCGGTGGCTTACTTCACCTGGAATTCCCACACCTTTGCGGGCCGCTGGGCCCGTCGAGGGGGAGCTCTTGCGCTGACGCTCATCCGGCCATTCCTATACGCCAGCAATCGTGTATTTGCCACGCGTGTGCTGCACACGCTTCTGGCGGGAGTGACGCGCGACCGCCTGGATTCGCTGGGCGAGGAATATTTCGAATACGTTCTGAAAAATCAGCTGAAGGCCCAAGGGGTTGAGCGCCTGCGGGCCTGCCTGGCGGCAAAAGGCGCGGAGAATGTGGTGCTGGTCAGCCAGGGCCTCGATCATGTGATGCGGCCGCTGTCACACTATCTGGGCGTTTCCCGGCTGGTTTCGAACCGGCTGGAATTCCGCAACGGGGTTGCCACTGGCCGCCTGCTTGACCCTGTGATTCGGCCACGCAGCCCAATTGCACGAGCTTTTGAACGCAGCGCGGATGGCCGAGTGCCTTTCGAACGGCTGTTGAGCAACCTCGGAATGGCGGATCACCCGGAGCAGCTTGCCAAAGCGATCCTGCCTGCCGAGCGCCCCATGGCGCCGAATCACCGTGCCCTGGTCGTCTTCAGTGGAAAGAAGCAGTCGGAACCACTTTCTGTCCGCGAAACCCTTGCAGGCAAAAAAATTCTTCTCATTGGGGTGACGGGTTTTATCGGCAAAGTATGGCTGGCGCAGATCTTGAGCGAAGTTCCGCGGATCGGCAAGATCTACCTTTTGATCCGCCGCCAGCGCACCACCACTTCTCAGCGACGCTTCGAGAAACTGTTCGAGGAATCGCCTGTGTTTGATCCGCTGCAGGAGCAACATGGCGACCGATTCGCCGAGTTTGTTTCGCAACGCGTCGAAGTGATCGAAGGCGACGTGAGCGAAGCGGGGCTGGGGATTGCGCCGGAGAGGCGCGCGCAACTGGCGCGCGAACTGGACCTGGTAGTAAACAGCTCCGGCCTGACGGATTTCAATCCGGACTTGCGTGAGGCCTTGGCGAGCAACGTGGCGCCAGTTATGCACCTGATTGAATTTCTGCGCGAATCCGATCACGCCGCGTTGATACACCTCTCGACTTGCTACGTTGTGGGAGGCAAGGACGGCCGCGTGGTCGAGGAAGTGCAACCGAATTACACGCCGCTGGGGATAGCCGATTTCGACGCCGAGCGCGAGTGGCACTCCCTGCAGGAAGTGGTGGCGCATGCGGAAGCGCGCGCGGAAAGCCCGGAGATTACAGCGGCGTTGCGGCGGCAGGCGCTGGGGAAACATCGCGGCAGCGAAGAACCCGCGGGGCCCGAGTTGGACAATCTCATTCGCAAAAATCGCATGCGGTGGCTGCGCAATCGCTTGACTCGCGCCGGGACTCGGCGCGCGCGGCGCCTGGGCTGGCCGAACACCTACACGCTTTCCAAATCACTGGCCGAATCCATGGTCGTGCGGCATGGCGAGGGGCTGCCCATTGCCATCGTGCGCCCATCGATCGTGGAAACCTCCACCGACCAGCCATTTCGCGGCTGGAATGAAGGCATCAATACATCGGCGCCGCTTTCCTACTTGCTGGGTACTTATTTTCGGCAATTGCCGACCAACGAGCGCAAGTGCCTGGACATGATTCCGGTGGACATGGTGTGCCGCGGAATGACGCTGATCGCCTCCGCAATCATCGCGCGCCGCCACGAGCCTATTTACCAACTTGCGACCTCAGCCAGCAATCCCTGCGACATGGGGCGCTCGATTGAATTGACCGGCCTCGCGCATCGCAAACACTTCCGCTCGCAGCAGAGCCTGGAAAACTGGATGCGCATGCAGTTCGACACCATTCCCGTCTCCAAATCGCGCTACGAGAAGTTGTCAGTGCCCGCGCAAAAGGCCGTGGTTCATGGCATCAATCGCGCCGCTTCCGCGCTGCAGATGAAGAAGCCTCCTTTGGCGCGGCAGGAGCGCGACCTGGTTCGCGTCGAGAAACTGATCGAGCTCTACGAGCCTTTCATCCTGCACAACGAGCAGGTTTTCGAGTCGCAAAATGTGCAGCTGCTTTCCGCCGCGCTTCCCGTGGACGAGCGCACGGCTTTTGGTTACGATCCCATCTCCGTTGACTGGTGGGATTATTGGATTAACATTCATGTGCCTGCGCTGCGCCGCTGGGTCTACCCGTTGATCGAGGGGCGCCCGATGGAAGTGCGTCCGCACCGAGCGTTCTCCTTGCAGCACGCCGGCGATGGAACGGAACAACGCGAGAAGTTTCCTCATGCGGGGGCGGCGTCAGGCTCGGGGAATCAAAACTAATCCATGGCCATCTTCCTGACCGGTTCCACCGGATACATCGGCGCCCACGTGGCCTCCATTCTTTTGGAGCGCCACACGGACCGATTGAATTTGCTGGTGCGGGCGAAGACGGAGCAGGAGTCCAATGAGCGCCTGTGGCATGCGCTGCAATTGCACCTGGATTTTCCTCAATTTATTGACGCGCTGGAAACACGCATTTCCGTTTTTCGCGGAGATCTCACGGATTCGCATTTTGGGCTGGATGCGGCCGACTATACGCATCTGATCGGCACCACCGAGTCGGTGATCCATTGCGCGGCCTCGCTCAACCGCAAATCCGAAAAAAGCTGCCTCAATGTGAATTTGCGCGGCACTCTCGAAGTGGCCCAACTCGGGCGGCGCGCGCACGACGCGCATGGGCTGCGGCGTTTCAGCCAGGTTTCCACCGTGGCCGTTGCCGGGCACCGCAGCCACGAGGTGGTCGCCGAAGACCTTTCCATCGACTGGAACCGCTCGGACTACGACCCGTATGCACGCACCAAAAAATTCTGCGAGCACATGGTGCGGGAGTTGCTGCCCGATGTTTCCCGCACCGTGTTTCGTCCCAGCATTGTGCTGGGAGACAGCCGCCGCGCCGAAACAACGCAATTCGACATGGTCCGCGCGTTCGTGTTTCTGGCGGGTCTGCCGCTTTTGCCTTTTCGCTCGACGGACCGAATCGATATCGTGCCGGTGGACTACGTCGCTGAATCCGTCGTGATGCTTCATCAAAAGGCGCAACCAGAACACGAGATCTATCACCTTTCTTCCGGCACGCGCGCGGAAACGTTTGGGCGACTCACGCATGCCTTGGCTGAGTCCGCTGGAAAAATGGAGCCGCTATTTTGGCCCGGGTTGGAAGGGAATTTTTCCGCTATCGTAAATATGCTCTCGAATTCGCGCGGAGCGATTGGACGCAGCGCATCGCTCTTAAAAGTATTTATGCCCTATCTGGTCTGGGATACGGTGTTTGACAATTCGCGCGTGGTCGCGGAAATGGGACGCGCGCCGGAACCCTTTTCCAAATATTGCTACCCGCTTCTTCAATTTAGCCGCGATTATCGTTTCACTTATCCCTATCGGCCATGGCCAGAGTCGGCTGGTTTGACGCGCGAAGACATGGCGCCCGCGGGCGTGGGGTCCACACGAGGATCTCATCCATGATGGATTTCATCCTGGAGGCCTGGACCAGTTCCTACATCGAACTCTCCAGCGCGCTATGGAAATTTGGCGCGGGAGAAGCCTGGCAAGCGGGCCAGAAGCTGAAGCTTCTTTTTGCGGGATACAACGGCACGCGCAATACCGGCTCCGACGTTCGCGTTGAGGAAATGCTGCGCCAGGTTCGGCACATACTGGGCGAGGAGAATCTTGCGCTCAGCGTGATGTCTCAAAATCTGGACTGGAGCCGCGGCTATTTTGGCGATGCGCGCCAAGTGTTTCTTCCGGATATCTATCCTCCGTTTCTGTTTCGCGAAGTGAGGCCGCAACACGGCGTGATCGCTTGCGAAGGGTCGATGTTCAAAAGCAAATTTGCGGATGCACTCACCACTATGTTCATCGGCGCCCTGGGAATTGCCGCAGCGGAAAACAAATTGTCGGTCGGGTATGGCGCCGAAGCGGGTTACATGAACCCAATGCTCGAGAAGATGTGCGCACGCTACTGCCGGCGTTCCCTGATCATTACGCGAAACGAGGAATCGCAGACGGTACTCAGCAAACTGGGCGTAGCCAGCGAAAACGGCACGGATACTGCATGGACGTTCGAGCCGCACCCACCTGAGTACGGCAGAAAAGCCCTGATCGACGCCGGGTGGGACGGAGAGACTCCGGTTCTGACGGTCTGCCCGATCAACCCCTTCTGGTGGCCGGTGACGCCGTCCACGCCGAAGTTTGTGGCGCACGCATGCTTCGGTGCGTATAGGGAAAGCCACTACCGCACGATTTATTTTCACAAATCGGGCTCCGCGGTTAACGCCGCATTCAAGAAATATATTGCGGCGCTGGCGCAAGGCGTGAAAGCATTTCGGAGCAAGCATCGCGTATTTCTGATTCTTGTGGCGATGGAGAGGCTGGATACGAGGGCGTGTGACGAGCTCGCGCCGCAACTGGGCGGTGCGCCGGTGTTCAGCTCCGATAACTACGACATGTACCAGATTGTGAGCATCTTGCGTCGCTCGAGCCTGATGGTTTCCTCGCGCTACCACGCCATGGTCACTTCGATGCCTTCTCTCGTGCCCTCGGCGGGAGTCACGATGGATGAGCGTATTCGCAACCTGCTTCGGGAGCGCGGCCACGAACATTTGTTGCTCACGGTGGAAGATCCTGATCTCGGAGAAAAACTCTCGGGCGTAATGGAATGCCTGGCCGCGGAAGCCGATGCCGTTCGTGACGGCGTGGCTCGCTCCGTCGTTCGCAATTTGAAAACCATGGCGCGTATGGGCATGTATCTCGAGCGCGCTGTGCAGGAGCGCTATCCGGAATTTCCCACGCGCTCTGGCGTGCGCGGCTGGGAAGAGTATTTGCCGCCGCTCAGCCCGAATCTGGAGAGATTGCTCGATACATACGAAGGCGCGGCTGCCGCCGCGGCCGGGGATTAGCGGGGTCAACGTAGCACAGGCTTCAGGCTGTGGGGGTTGGCTGATCCATCCGGAAAATCCACAGGCTGAAGCCTGTGCTACTCAAAACAACTTGAATTTCCTCGAAAATATTTTCGGGCGCTTGCAGGAATCCGCGGGGCGTGTGGTGTTGGCTGAGGCGCACGAGGGAGGCGATCGCACGGCGACTGGCTCGGACTTCCTCGCTCAAATCACCGTGGCGCGCGCCTTCTTGCGTGATTCCGGCCTTGCCAAGGGAGACCGCTGCGCGCTGGTCGCCCCCAACGGAATTCTTTGGGCCGCGCTCGATGTGGCGATTATCGCGGAAGGGCTAATCGCAGTTCCGATGTACGCCCGCCAGGCCGCCGGAGAATTGGCAGCGATGCTGCGCGATGCCGGGCCGGGCCTCGTTTGCTGCGGCGATGCGGCGCTTCGCGATTCGATTTCGCAGCAGTGGCCGGACGCGCCGCGATTTGTATTGTTCGACGAGATTTTCAGCGGCAGCCCTGCGTCCGCGACGAACGCGCCTCTCCCGCCCGCAACTCTTTCTTCGCAAGACACGGCTGCAATTTTGTACACCTCCGGAACTTCCGGCGAAGCCAAGGGTGTGATGTTAACGGTTAGCAACCTCGATCACATGCTCTCCTGCACCAATTCGCGGCTCGATGACCTGATGGGGCAACGCAGCGTGCCGGATCGCGTGTTTCACTATTTGCCTTTCTGCTTCGCCGGGTCGTGGATATTGCTGCTCTCCTGTTTGTCGCGCAATAGTGTGCTCACGATGTCCATGGACCTAACTAAGCTCGCGGACGAAATTCGCGGTGCCGCGCCGGATTATTTTTTAAATGTGCCTGCGCTGCTCGAACGCATTCGTACCGGAGTTGGGGACAATCTTCGCAACCGCGGCGGCGCGATCGCCAATATTTTTCAGCGCGCCAATGCGGCATGGCTGCGACTGGACGCGAAGGTCCCGCACGCATGGGATTTTTTCTGGCTGGGCCTGGCGGGTTTGCTGATTTTTCCGTCGATTCGCAAACGCTTGGGGCCAAACCTCCGCGCGCTGATTTGCGGCTCCGCTCCACTGGCCCGCGAGACACAGCTTTTTTTCATGATGCTGGGGATTCGCGTGCTTCAGGTGTACGGCCTAACCGAAACCACCGCCATTTGCACCATGGACGATCCTCAGCGCGTCGAGCCGGGCCGTGTCGGTCCGGCCATTCCGGGCATCGAAATGAAGGTCGCTGAGAACGGCGAAATCGTTGTGCGCGGCCCCAATATTTTTCCAGGCTACTGGCGCCGGCCCGAACAAACGGCAGCTGTGTTGCGAGACGGATGGTTTCACACAGGCGACCAGGGCGACGTGGATGCTCAGGGAAATTGGCGCATCACTGGGCGCTTGAAAAACTTGATCATTCTCAATTCCGGGCACAACATCGCGCCCGAGCCGATTGAGGAGGAATTATTTCGCGCCGTCCCGGGCGCGCAACATGTCATGCTGGTTGGAAATGGCCGCAGCTTCCTTGGAGCCATCATCACGGGCGCGGTGGCGAGCGCGGAGATTGATTCGCAAGTGGAACGCATGAACGCGGCGCTGCCGCACTATCGCAAGATTCGCAGGTACCACGCGGCGCAGGAATTGTTTACGATTGAAAACGGTTTGCTCACGGCCAATGGAAAATTGCGGCGCGACGTCATTGCAACGCGCTTTGCCGCTGAGATTGAAGAAATGTATTTAAAATCAGAATGAAAGGGTGTTGAAGACTTGCTGTAGCCCGCCTCATCAGAGGCGGGGTCTTCCGCGGGATGCGCCAACCATCTCCGGCAATGGCGAAAGCGAATCGCATGGACGAATACAAAGGAAAAACGCTCTCGTGGCAATTATCTGACGGCATAGTGGAACT